>Ga0070681_10007358_pt1 | contig 10759 bp, 8 predicted proteins | sample KBSC83BmetaG_FD_65650 | JGI IMG/M metagenome (GOLD analysis project Ga0070681, IMG submission 65650) | Corn rhizosphere microbial communities from Kellogg Biological Station, Michigan, USA - KBS C8-3B metaG | ecosystem: Host-associated > Plants > Roots > Rhizosphere | place: USA: Michigan...
CCGCCCGTATAGCGATCGAAATCGAGGCGCAGGCCGGGTTTCTCGCCGCTGCGGCTGCCGGTGCCGCGCGAGCGGATGCCGGCATTGCGCACACCCTGGTTGTTCCACTTGAAGTCGACCGGGTAATACGTGTTGTCGAGGTAGTTGACCCTCAGCGTCTCCCAGTCCTTCGTGTTGATGGTGAAGTACACGTCGTGCACGATCGAGTCGTCGAAGAACGCGGCGGTCGGATCGGGCGGCGCAGGAGGCGGCGTTTGTGCGCGCGCGACCGACGGCACCACGAGGAACGCAGCGGCACCAATCAACGCGAAAACGAGCTTTCGTGTGTGCATGGCCAGTTGTCCGGTCGACATTTAGAACTCAACCTGCATCAGTGTCGCGGTGGTCCAGAACTTCGGCTTTGTCGTGTCCGAATCGAGCGGCGTCGGCGCACGCTCGGCGTCCGAGATCGACTCGTGGATGGTGTTGAGCTGTATTTTGACCCAGCGGTTCGCCCAGTAGGTCAACCCAAAGGTCCAGACGTTGTCAGAATTGGGAAAAACTGTTTCAGCGCGTGTATTTCTGAACGGCGGATCCTGACCGGCCTCGCTGTCAAACCCCATCTTGTCGAATCGCACGGCGAGTTCTAACGCACCGTATCCGCCGCGGCCCAGTCCGCCCTTCCGCGGCTCGGTCGGTCGTCCTTTGTTTTCGGTCGTTACCACCCAGGTGCCCTGCACATACCACGCGGTCGAGTGGACACTCGGCAGATCCTCGTAGTTGATCCCCTGTTGCTGACGCGAGTCGGACACAAAAATGTATTCCGCGCGCGCACCCAGCGCTTTGTAGACCCAGTCGTAGTCCGTGCCAATTCGCCGGCGCGGACCCTTCACGAACATCCGTTCGAAATAGGTGTTCTGCGACACGACTGTCCGCCCGCGAAGGCCGTTGGGAAGAAATCCTTCGTCCGATACGTTGCCTTGCGCGTACGACCCGCCGAGTTCGGATGCCTTCAAAATGCTCGGCCCGAAGCGTCGGAAGACGGCGGCAGTGACGCGGCCGGCGCCGGTGACACCGGCTTCGCCAACAGTAATTTCCTGGTTCTGAATAATTTTCGACGTACGCGAATGCTCACCGTCGTGCTGAAACGCGCCCACCCAGTAGTTCAATCCACGTTTGAAGAATCGGCCGTGGACCGCGCCGCCGATGTCACGTCCCATCGACAGATAGTCGCCACCAAGCGACCGGTAGATGAAGTCCAGGTTTGTCTCGCCGTTCGTCATGTCAAGGCCGAACGGCACCTTGAATCTGCCGGCGCGAATCTGAAGCCCGTTCGACACCTCGTATTCGGCGAACACGTCCTTCCAGTCGCTCTTCGTCGACTTCTTTGTTGGATCGTCGAGCAGTGTTTCGGCAAATTCGCGCTCGATGCTGAACTGCACCTTGCGGAACAGTTCGCCGTCCAGGCTGGCGCGGAAACGATGCAGCTGCCACGTCGGAAACGGCGGCGAGGGACCGTCACCCGGATCGCGCGAGACTTCCTGGACTTTCAGACCAAAATCGAGGCGCAGGTTGCGCCCGTCCCGAACCGACGGGTGTTCGCGCCAGACAAACCGCAGTGCCCGCTTCGGTTCCTGTTTCGGGAACAGGTTGGTCAGCACGAGCGGGACGCCTTCCGGCTCCGTCCGGCTGAAGCCGGACGCCACATCTGAGGTTTCTGCCGGCTCGACCGCCGCCGTGACGGGTTCGACCGCTTTGGCTTCAGCCCCGGTGAGGGCGACGATTTCCGTACTGGTCGTTGTGGTGGCGGTGGCCGCAGACTCCGACGCGACGGGATCGATCGTCAACGCGAGCAGCAAAGCAAGCAGCACTTAAATGCCTCCTGCGGTGGCTGGCGACGGAGCATCCGTCGCGGTGACCGCCGCGCCGATGGAACGAAACAGCTGATCGAGCTCGGCCACTGCGGTCGGTTCTTCGACCAGCAACGCGACTTCGCGACGAAAATCCAGGCTGAGTGCCGTCAGCGCGAGGCTGCCGACGACGGCCTTCTCGCCATCGACGAGCATCATCTTCCCGTGCGACAACAGATTGCCGAGCTGCTTCTGGCCGAAGATCTCCACCGTGATGCCCTGCTTCCGCCGTTGGTTCAGGAGATCGATCAACCCCGGATCGGAGAGCTTCGCGTCGATGATCTGGATACGACGCTTCGCCTGTTGGACGAGCGCAGTGAACTGGCGACGGGCGCGTTCCGGCCCGATGATCAGGCGGTCGGGCAAAGTCGACGGCGCGGCACCACCTTCGCGATCGGTCATCATCAGCTGGCGCAGGCCGACGACGACGGCGGGATCGTAGGTCACCGCCACACCGTCGCACGTCTCGTGGAAACACTTCGTGGTGAAGTTCATCGACGTAATCAACGCCGGCCCATCGTCCAGCACCATGTACTTGGCGTGGTACTTCACGACCGGATCGGTGTAAGGCACGATCGATGCGCGGGTTTCCTCGAGCCGCTTCCAGAGTTTTTTGAGCTTCTTCTTGCCGCCTTTAGCACGCGAGGTCACCAGGACCCGCACGTCGACACCGCGATCAACGGCAGCGGTCAGCTCGCCGAACACCGCCTTGTCGGTGCAGCGAAACAGCGACACCATGATCTGCGACTCCGCGCCGCGAATGGCATCGAGGACGACGTCTCGGCGCGCCGCCGGTGCAACGACAATGCGATCGGGCTGCCGGCCACGGGAACTCTTGGTCATCGGTGTATTAAACGTTCAACGACGCCAGGACACACCCGCGGCAGGACCGGCACCGGCTTGTGTAGGGAACGCCCTTTCGAGCGTTCCGGATACTTTTCATGGAAAGAGCCCACTTACGAGAACCTATCGGTCCATAAAGGGGCAGGCAAAACTATACCTCAGCCCGCCCTTGCCGGGACCGTGCGGACGTGTGCAATCGCGAGTCAGAGCCGAGCGGACGATCCGGGGATGACTCTTCGGATCCATCCCATACTCTTCGGTGCCAGCGACCCGCATAAAACTTTGATTGTGACAGAAAATCGGGCGGCCCTTGCATTGCCCGGCACCGAGAATCAGCGTTAGAGTAGTGCCACAACGTGCCCACAGCGCCGCCTGAAATCTACGCGGACAACAAACGGATTTACGCGACGGTCATCGCAATTGTTTTGGCGTTGCTCGTCGTCCCTTCGTTAGTGCGCGCGGCCGGACCGCTCGCGCCAAATGAAGGCCGCGCGCCGCTGCTGCGCCTCAATCGAGGCGTCGATGTCCCCGAAACCAAATGCCGCGTGATCGGCACCTCCGATCACGTGGCGATGATCGACGCTCATACCGCGCAGGAAATTCAGTGGTTCGAACGTACGGTCTTTCAGCGGTTCTCCATCGAACCGCTCCTTGACAGTCCACTCCGTCCACCCTCAGTTCTCCGCGGTCCCCCGCTCCGCTCGTAACCATCAGTCGCCGTTTCGGCGATCCACTGCCCGTCTCGCGTGCTGAGGCGCAAGCCGTTCGGCACGGTGTGAAGACGACCCGCTGTTTTCTGCGGGTCGGCAGCATGGTCCGGGTTAGCGATGTCAGCTTTTCTGTGCGGGGGTCTCGTGACCGATCCGATCTCGAAACACGCGCTCAGTGCTTTGCGCGCACTGAACGGAACCGATCTCGCCAACGCCATCGAATGCTTCGACCGCCGCCTGCGGAATGAGGGTTTTGCCGACGCCTCCATTCGCTGTCTGCTCGCCGACAGCCGGCCGTCGATTGGCTACGCCGTCACGGCGCGGATTCGCTGTTCGTCGCCACCGCCGGTCGGCCATCGTTATCACGATCGAACGGACTGGTGGAACTACATCGTGACCGTGCCGACACCGCGGTTCGTCGTCGTGCAGGACATCGACGACCGCCCGGGTTTCGGCGCATTTGTCGGCGACGTGCACGCCAACGTGCTGCGGGCTCTCGGCTGCGTCGCCTATGCCACCAACGGGTCGGTGCGCGACGTCGACGCCATCGGCATGATTCCGTTCGGACTTTTCGCCACGGCGATTGGCCTTTCACATGTCTTCTGCCACATCGTCGATTTCGGCGAGCCGGTTGAGGTTGGCGGGCTGACCGTGGCCAGCGGAGATTTGCTGTTCGGCGACCGGAACGGTGTCCAGTCGGTTCCGCTGGACCTCGTCGAGCGTGTGCCCGCCGTGGCCGCGAATCTCAAGGCTCGCGAGCAGACCGTGATTCGTTTTTGCCAGTCACAGGAATTCAGCCTGGACAAGCTGCGCCATCTCGTGAGGAGTCTCGGATGACACGTTGTACTTTCGTTTTTGTCGCACTTGTCACCAGCGCCGGCGGCTGGAGTTGCTCGTCGCCGCAGGCCGCCGTGCAGGCGGCGGATCCGCCATCGGTGGCGGTGGTGAAAGCGGTGACCGGGAATCTCGCGCAGACGCTGGCCGTCGCCGCTGAATTCCGGCCATTCCAGGAAATCGAGATTCACGCGAAGGTCGCCGGCTATCTGAAGTCGATCAGCGTGGACGTCGGCGACCGCGTCCACGCCGGCGAGCGGCTCGCGGTCCTCGAAATCCCGGAGTTGCAGGATGAGCTCCGGGAGGATGCCGCCGCCGTGAAGCGCGCCGAGGAAGATGTGAACCGCGCACAAGCGGATCTCGAGCGCGCGAATTCCGCGCACGAAGTCGCGCACGTGGGTGCGACGCGCCTCTCGGGCGTGTTGAAAGTCCGGCCCAATCTGGTGGCGCAGCAGGACATCGATGAGGCGATGGGACGCGACCGCGTCGCTGAGGCGCAGATCGCCACGGCCAAGGCGGCACTTGCCGCGGCGCAACAAGGCCTCGAAGTTTCGAAGGCCGCCCAGCAGAAGACACAGACGCTCTGGGGGTACACGGAGATCACGGCGCCCTTTGCCGGCGTCATCACGCAGCGATACGCGGATCCGGGCGCGATGATCCAGGCCGGCACGTCATCGCAGACACAGGCGATGCCCGTCGTGCGGTTGTCGCAGAACACCCGGCTGCGTCTGGTGATCCCGGTGCCGGAATCGACGGTGGCGCTGATTCACCTCGGCACCGCGGTCGATCTCGATGTGCAGGCGTTGCACAAGAAGTTCACCGGCAAGGTTGCGCGCTTCTCTGATCGGCTCGATTCCGATACGCGCACGATGCGCGTCGAGGTGGATGTCGAGAATCCCACGCTGGAGCTCGTACCCGGCATGTACGCAACGGCGTCCATCGTGCTCGATTCCGCGGCTGACGCGGTCATCGTGCCGGTCGAGGCGCTCGATCACACCACTGCCAAGCCCCAGGTGTTTGTGATCGGACCTGATCGTCAGGTCGAAGTTCGCGCGGTCGCGACAGGCCTCGAAACCGCCGACCGCGTTCAGATCAAGAGCGGCGTCTCTTCCGGCGATCTCGTCGTCACCGGGAACCGCGCACAACTCAAGCCGGGACTCCTGGTCACGCCACGCGTGATGGAAACCGCCGGCACTCCAACGGAAGCACGCTGATGTCCCGCTTTTCCATTCGCAATCCGTATTTCATCATCGTCATCTGTCTGATCGTGTCGGTCATCGGCCTCACGAGCGTCGTGCGGATGCCCGTCGACCTTTTTCCCGACATCAACATTCCGCAGGTCGTAGTCGCGACGTTTTACAGCGGAATGCCCCCGGAGCAGATCGAAACCGACATCACCGGCCGATTCGAGCGGTTCTTCACGCTTGGCGCCGGGATCGATCACATGGAATCGCGATCGCTCCCCGGCACGAGCATCATCAAAGTGTTTTTCCAGCCCGGGACGAATGCCGATTCGGACGTAACCGAGATCTCGAATCTCGCAATGGCGGATCTCAGACGGCTGCCGCCCGGCACCCTGCCGCCCATCGTGCAGAAGTTCGACGCCTCGAGCCTGCCGGTCTGTCTGATCACGCTGAAAGGTCAGGGCCTGGACGAGACGCAGCTGCGCGATCTCGGACAGTTTGCGATCCGCAATCAGCTCGCGGGAGTGCCCGGCGCTTCGGTGCCGCCGCCGTTCGGCGGGAAGTACCGCCAGATCATGGTGTACGTCGATCCGGAAAAACTGCAGGCGTATCAGGTGAGCCCGATGGACATCGTCCGCGCGGTGAACAACGCCAACCTGATTCTGCCGTCCGGGGACGTCAAGCTCGGGCCGTTCGACTACACCATTTTCACGAACAGCCAGTTCCGCAACATCGCCGACATCAATCGCATTCCGATCAAGACCGCGGGCCGATCGATGGTGCTCGTGAAAGACGTCGGCCGCGCGGAAGACGCCAATCAGATCCAGAACAACATCGTCGAGGTGGACGGACAACCGTCGGCCTACCTGCCCGTGATGAAGCAGGGCGGCGACACCAATACCATCGCGGTGGTCGACGGCGTCAAGAGCGTTGTCGACAAGCTCGTCGACGTGCCTGCTCAGCTGACGGCGAACGTGGTATTCGACCAGTCGCTGTTCGTCAAACGCGCGATCGAAACACTGCTGCGCGAGGGCGGCATCGGGCTGGTGCTGACGGGCCTGATGGTGCTCGTCTTCCTGGGCAGCGCGCGCGCTACCGCCGGAGTGTTTCTGTCGATTCCGCTCTCGGTGCTCGCGGCGCTCATCATGCTTTACGCCAGCGGCTCCTCGATCAACACGATGATCCTGGCCGGGTTCGCGCTGGTGTTCTCGCGCTTGATCGACAACGCGGTCATCGTGCTCGAGAACATCTTCCGCCACCTCGAGATGGGCGAACCGCCGGAAGTGGCCGCCGAAAAGGGCGGCGATGAAGTCGCCATGGCCGTCCTCGCGGCGACGCTGACCAGCTCGATCGTCTTTTTTCCGGTGACGTTCCTCTACGGCGTCAGCCGGTTCCTGTTTTCCGCGCTCGCGCTCGCCGTGGTGCTCGCGCTGTTCGCGTCCTACTTCGTCGCCGTCACGGTCGTGCCGCTCTTCTGTGCAAGGTTTTTGAAGGGGCCTCACAGCCACGTGGCCGAAGGACCGGAAGTCCGGCTAAAGCCGGACGCCACATCAGCGTCGCAGCCGGACGCCACATCAGCGTCGCAGCCGGACGCCACATCAGCGTCGCAGCCGGACGCCACATCAGCGTCGCAGCAGGACGGCACGCGTGTGGGGTTGACGGCGCGGTTCAACCACGGGTTCGCGGCAAAGTTCGAGGCGCTCCTCGGCTGGTACGAGCGGCGCGTGACGAGGTCCTTGAAGTCGCCGCGGCTCGTCATCGGCGGCGTCGCGTTGCTGTTTCTCGCCAGCCTTGTCCTGTACCCGCTGCTCGGTGTCGCGTTCTTCCCGCGCACCGATGCGGGGCAGTTCGTGATGAATATCAAATCGCCATCCGGCACCCGCATCGAACGATCCACGGACGATGTGCATCGGGTGGAAGCGATCGTGCGGCGGATCGTGGATCGGCGCGACCTTGAGCTCGTCGTGTCCAACATCGGCGTGCAGCCCGGCTTCTCGTCGATCTACACGAGCAATGCGGGGCCGCATACATCCACAGTGCAGGTGGCGCTCAAGGAGGACCACCGGATTGGCAGTTACGAGTACATGGCGCGCGTCCGGAAGGCGATCTCCGCCGAGCTTCCCCATCTGAACGTCTATTTCCAGTCGGGCGGCATGGTTGACGCGGTGCTGAACCAGGGACTGCCGGCGCCAATCGATGTGCAGTTGAGCGGCTCGAACATCGAAGCCGTCTTCAAGTCGGCCAATGATGTTGCCACTGCGATTCGGGGACTCGGCGGCGTCAGCGACGTGTTCATCCCGCAGGATATCGACTACCCATCACTGCGGCTCGACATCGACCGCGAACGCGCCGCGGATCTCGGACTCAATCAGCGCGAAGTGGTCGACAACGTCATCACGGCACTGACGTCCAACCAGATGATCGCGCCGAGTTACTGGGTCGACCCGAAGAACGGGAACGACTACATGCTGACGGTGCAGTATCCGGAGAACCGGATCAGCAACCTGCTGGACTTGCGCAGCATTCCGCTGCATGCCGAGCGCGCCAAAGAACCGACGCTCCTCGACGCCGTCACGTCGGTTACTCCGACCTATTCGCCGACCGAGATTGATCACTACCAGATTCGCCGCGTGATCGACATCTACGTGAACCCTGCCGGTGAGGATCTCGGCAAACTCGACGCCGGCATTGAAGGGATCGTCAAGAACCTCCACCTGCCGGCTGGCGTCAAGCTCAACGTCCGCGGCATGGTCGAGGGAATGAACGCGTCGTTCAGGAGCTTCGCCCTGGGCCTGATCCTGGCGCTCGTCCTGCTCTATCTGATTCTGGTCGCGCAGTTCCGATCGTTCATCGATCCGCTGCTGATCCTGCTGGCGGTCCCGACCGGATTGACCGGCGTGCTGGTGGCGCTTTTCGTCACGCGGACGACGCTCAACGTGCAGTCGCTGATGGGCGTGCTGATGATGGTGGGGATGGTCGTCGCCAACAGCATCCTGATCGTGGAGTTCACGCATCGCCTCGAACACGACGGCATGCCGCTCCTGCAGGCCGTCGTGAACTCTTGTCGCATTCGTCTGCGGCCGATTCTGATGACGTCGCTGGCCACGATCATCGGCCTGCTGCCGATGGCCTTGAAGCTGGGGACCGGCAGCGAAGCCTATGCGCCGCTGGCCCGCGCGATCATTGGCGGTCTCATAGTCTCGGTGATGCTCACCGTCTTCGTTGTCCCCGCGGCGTACCTCGTGACCTACCGGCGGCGTCGGGAGGTGCGGGGATGACGCGCATCCGTGGATTCCTTGCGGTCGCGCTGATCGCCACAAGCGTCGCGGCACATGCGCAGACCACCGACCGCCTCTCGCTCCAGGATGCGGAGATGCGTGCGCTGCAGTACAACCCCGCGATCAAAGTCGGCGAGTACGATGCGCTGGCGGCCAATCAGGTCGTCCGCGAAGCGCGGTCGGCGTTGTTTCCGACCGTGTTTGGCGCGCTCACCGGTGCTGAATCGCAGGAAGGATCGCGCATTGCTGCCGGCGCATTGAACAACCCGATCATTCTCGACCGTCTGGCGTACGGCGTCGCCGGCACGCAGCTGATCACCGACTTCGGCCGCACATCGGATCTGACCTCGAGCGCCAGGCTCCGTGCCGACTCGCAACAACAGGATGTGACCGATCGTCGAGCGCGCGTGCTGCTGGCCGTCGATCGCGCGTTCTTTGGCGTCATGCGGGCTCAGGCGGTCGCCAACGTCGCGCGACAGACCGAGGCCGCCCGGCAGGTGGTCGTCGATCAGGTGCGTGCGCTGGCGGCCACCGGACTGAAGTCGTCGCTCGATCTCAGCTTCGCGCAGGTCAGCTCGAGCGAGGCGCAATTGCTCAGGGTCCAGGCGGACAACGAAGTCCAGGCCGCCTACGCCGAGCTCTCCAATGCCATGGGCGCGCAAACGTCGATGACATACGATCTGATTGCGCCGTCCCAACCTGAATCGCCACCAGGCGATCTCGACGCGCTCATTGCGCGCGCGCTCGCCGATCGGCCCGACGTCGCACGCGAACGGTTCCTGCAGCAGTCGGAAGCGAAGTTTGCCGACGCGGAGCGGGCGCTGTCGTTTCCGACGGTGTCCGCCGCGGGCGCTGCGGGACTGGTTCCATTCTTCGAGACCGGCCTGCGAGATCGCTACTCGGCGATCGGCGTCAACGTTGCGGTGCCGGTGTTCAATGGAAATCTGTTTGCCGCGCGGAAAGCCGAAGCACGGTTCCGCGCAACCGCCGGTGTAGAGGCGCTTACCGATTTGCAGAACCGCGTGGCGAGAGACGTCCGCGTCACATGGCTCGATGTGCAGACGGCCTTCCAGCGGCTCGCGCTCACCGATCAACTCGTCGCGCAGGCATCCGATGCCCTCGATCTCGCCCAACAGCGCTACAACCTCGGGCTCAGCTCGATCGTGGAGCTCACGCAGGCACAGCTCAACGAAACTCGCGCGAAAATCGAGCAAGCGACCGCGCGCTATGACTATCAGGAGCGGAGCGCGGTGTTGAGATTCCAGACCGGGCAGCTGCGCGGGACGCCTTGACGGTGTCCCATCCTGACCGGTCGCCACGACGATCAACCGCAGAACCCGCAGAGTTCGCGGAGCGCAAAAAGGGCTTCGTCACCTTCATGTCTTCGTGGTGATGCTCTTCGTTACAATCGGAAGTATGGCCGATGATGATCTGAAAGCCGAACTGGAACGCCTGCGCGCTGAGAACGAACGTCTGAAAGGGCAGCGGACGCGTGGCGTGTCGCTGAAAGTGAGCGAAAAGGGCGGGGTCTCAGTGTACGGACTCGGACGCTTTCCGGTCACGCTCTACAAAGAGCAGTGGGCGAAGCTGCTCGACATGTCTGACGAGATCCGCGCGTTCATCCTCGAGAACGAGAGCAAGTTGAAGGTGAAGGGCGAGTGAGTAGAAGCGATCGGGCCACGAAAGACACGAAGAACACGAAGGCCCTTCGTTCAGGCGCGTTTCGGCCGCTCCCACGACACGCCGGACACGCCGGTCGTGCCGCCTCCCATCAGCTGGGCGCTGATGTCCTCCAGTGAAAGCTGCGGCGGCAACCACGTCTGGAACTTGATCGTCACATCGTCGGACTGTTCGATCTCGCGCGGCTCGAAGGTGATCTGATTCCTCGCGAACACACCTTCGACGTGCGCAGTGGGGAACTCGCGGCCGTTGGCGACGATTTCGACGACCATCACGCGCGCGGATCGCCGCGCGACCCGATCGAGCACGAGCAGCGTGACGCACAGGAAGGCGGTGCCGAG
>Ga0070681_10007359_pt1 | contig 10759 bp, 10 predicted proteins | sample KBSC83BmetaG_FD_65650 | JGI IMG/M metagenome (GOLD analysis project Ga0070681, IMG submission 65650) | Corn rhizosphere microbial communities from Kellogg Biological Station, Michigan, USA - KBS C8-3B metaG | ecosystem: Host-associated > Plants > Roots > Rhizosphere | place: USA: Michigan...
TACTTGTTGGCCGAGCCCGAAGGTAACGCCGATCAAAACGCTCATCCGCCAGCCAAGCACGTGAATGGCGCCATAGTAGCGGGGCAGCCAAAGTGCCGCAAAGATCAAGTAGATGATGGCGGATGCCACGGCGCCGATGCTTGCGCTGCGCCGCCATAAAATGGCAACGCCCGCTGCAACCAGCCAGATCCCCGCGACAATCGCCAGGATGTGCTGACCGGGAAGATTCTTGCCCAGGGATTGGATGGGCTGATGTGAGCCATCGAATGCGCCCCAGGCGATATCGAGAATGCCGGTGAGAACTGTGCCTACGCCATAGAACCAAACTCCAACTTTCATCTGCCGATCTCCCAATGAGTCTTTGAGCGACTTCAGAGCCGATACTATGGCAACATTGGTACATTTAATAGAGCCATTTTAGTAAGATTTTTCGGACCATTAAAATGCCGAAAACTATTAGCTCGTTCGAACTCACCCTCAAGAGCAAATCGCGCCATCAGACGCTGACCAACTGGCTGTACGGCGAATTGCGCTCTGCGATTCTTGAGGGTCGGCTCTCGCCGGGCGTCAGGCTGCCGGCGTCCCGGGACTTTGCCGGCCAGTATGGACTCTCCCGTGGCACGGTGGTCAGCGTTCTGGAGCGTCTGCAAGCTGAGGGGTATGTTAGCTCCCGTGTCGGATTCGGCACGTGGGTCAATCGAGTGGAGACGCCCCGGCCCGCTCGCCGAGCGACCGCGACACCGGCGTACGTTCGCCGCGCGCTTGCAACCTATAAACGACCGCAACCCTGGATTGACACAGCTTTTGTTGGCGAGACCCGGCCCTTTCGGATCGGGGACCCGGCTGTCCACGAATTCCCATCGCAGGTCTGGGGACGTATTGCCGCAGACCGGGCACGGCACTTCAAGTCATGGGTAAAGAAAGGGGGCGATCGTCGCGGGTATCGCCCATTGCGCGACGCCATCGCCGAGTATTTGCGCACGTCGCGTGGGGTGCGATGTACTGCCGAACAGGTCGTCATCGTTTCGGGAATACAGCAGGCACTCGACCTGCTGGCACGGCTGCTCTTGAAAAAGGGCGATCCAGTTTGGATGGAAGACCCGGGATACTTCGGGGCCAGAATCGCGTTTGAGAATGCCGGAGCCGGGGTGATCGCTGTGCCGGTGGATGAGGAAGGGCTGTCCGTCTCTGCCGGAATGAAAATCTGTCCGGATGCCAGAGGGGCCTACGTAACCCCGGCCCACCAGTTTCCGCTGGGAGTGATGATGTCTCTGGAGCGGCGGATGGCCCTTCTTCGCTGGGCCTCACACGCCGGCGCTTTTGTGATCGAAGACGACTATGACAGCGAATACAGGTTTGGAGGATCGCCCGTGCCTGCGCTGCAAAGCCTCGACCATCACGCAAGCGTTATCTTCATCGGATCGTTCAGCAAGACGATGTTCCCATCCTTGCGTGTGGGCTACGTGGTATTGCCTGAGCCGCTGATCGATTTCTTCGTGGGCTTTCGCTACCGTGCCGACCTCCGCAATTCATCGTTTGACCAGGCAGTGCTCTGCGACTTCATCGCAGAAGGACATTTGGCGCGTCATCTGCGGAGAATGCGGAACCTGTATGCGGAGCGCCTTGCAACGCTGATGGACGGAGCCAAACAGCATCTGCATGGCATGCTTGAGATCTCTGATGTCATGGCAGGCCTTTACACAATCGGCTACCTCAAGAACGGAATGAGTTCACGACAGGCAGAAGAGTCGGCCGCGTCCCAGGGCGTTGAGGTCCTTGGCGTCGATCGATGCACCCTGAAGCGTCCTGATCCGAATGCGCTGGTCCTCGGCTTTGGAGGATTCGACGAGCTTGCGATACGGCAAGGACTCATTCGACTCGCAAAGGCATTGAGCCAGGGAACCTCCGATTAAGTCCGGTTTTGTTAAGGGCACGGCTTTAGCCGTGCCGCAAGTGGCTTGACTGCAACGCGGCTTTAGCCGCTGAGGGCATCCTCGCAGACTTATCAGACCTTCCCTAGAGCATTTTTTCTGTTGCTGTGAATCCCGGAACAGGGGTTCAGCGGCGTTTTCATTGGGGAAAACGCCCATACAAGCCGCAGCCCCGCGCTACTCCTACAGGAAAAATGCTTTAGCCAGACTTCGGACGTGAGACCGGCTCCCCCACACATGCCAAATCGCCGAGTCACCCATTGAAAATCAAAAGCTTCGCAAGAGAAACTCTCGTGCGCTCGCCAGCACTTTCTTTCGCATTGCGGGCTCCGGTAACATGCGAGCGATTTCAATTGCCCCGATCATCGTTGAAAAGATAGAAAAGAAAGCCCGCTCTTTGTCGGCTCTTCGCTGCCCAGGCATAAACGGAACCATTCGACTCTTGTATTTCTTCAGTTCCTCAAAGATCTGCGGCTTCATCGCTTTGTCGGCTCTTGCCAACTCCGGCCCAAGGGCGGGCAACGGGCATCCGTACTCGACGTGGTCGCAATATTCCAGACTCAGGTACGTCTTCACGATCGCCTTCCACGCCGTCTCGGGCGGGGACTGCTCGGCGGCGTGAGCAAGGCGGTCGGCTATTTCCTGGAATGCCTCGCCCAGCGACTCGATGAGCAACTCGTCCTTGCTTCCGAAATGCTTGTAAAAGCCCCCGTGAGTGAGGCCCGAGTCTCGCATCACCGCTGAAACAGCGGCGCCGGTAATGCCTTCGGAACGAACGCGCCGCGAGGCATCTTTCACAATCTTCTGATGGGTTTCAGTTTTGTGTCCGGGCCGGTAGCGCATGGCCCATTATAGGATGCTGGAAATCATCTCACGCTGCAATGACCTGCATCCGTCCCTCCTGAAGAAATTCTGAATCCATAGGATGACACATATAATCCTATGGATTCAGGAGGGCCAAGTGCCACAGCAAATCATCTTCGTGACGCATCTCATTCTGGGCTACATCGCATGCCTGCTCTGCTTCAGCGTGTATATTCTGCCCAGGCTTAAGTCGATGGGCCGGATGGAAGCGCAGCGCGTCATCGCTACTTTTCACAGTTTCCGTTTCTTCGGGCTCGTCTTTATCCTTCCCGGCGTCGTCGGTCCCCACCTGCCCGCCGGCTTCGCCACGTTCGCCGCGTATGGTGACTTTGCAGCCGGAGTTCTGGCCTTATCGGCCCTCCTCGCGGTCAGAGTACGTCCGCTCTTCTGGGTGTTTGTCGTCGCCTTCAATCTCGTGGGGACCGCTGACCTCCTCCTCGACTACTACCACGCCATTCATGTCGGTCTTCCGGCGCTGGCAGGGCAGTTGGGCGCAGCGTATGCGATACCGATCCTCTACGTCCCCATGCTGATGATCACGCACATCGTCGCGCTCTATTGGCTGGTGCGGCCGCAACTCAGGGCGGCTCCTGTCCTCATTGGCGGTGCAACCGAAGCCTGATGGAGATCGCCCCTTCCTCCGGCGGTCTTTTTCCGAACCCATTCATCAAGGAGAATAAAAATGCCTCAGCCTATTCTCGTCACCGGCGCGGCTGGCGGCGCACAAGGCTCCACAGGACGCCGAACAGCGGCCCTTTTGCTCGATAAGGGCATCCCGGTTCGTGCCTTCGTTCACAAGCTGGACGCAAGGTCCGACGCTCTCCGTGCACTCGGTGCGGAAGTTGTGCAAGGGGATCTGTTGGACCGGGACTCCGTCCGCGCTTCTCTCAGCGGAATAAAACGCGCTTACTTTACCTACTCTGTCTCGGATGGCCTGCTGGAAGCGACAACGATCTTTGCCATGGCTGCGCGCGAAGCAGGGACCGAGCTCATCGTGAACAACTCGCAGCTCCAGGGCGCGCGCAAAGCGCCGAGCTTTCGCAATATGCAGCATGGACTGGCAGACTGCATCTTCGACTGGGCAGAGGTAGGAGCGGTTCATCTGCACGCCCCGCCGTACTACGAAAATGTGCGCGCGCTGGTAAGAAACAGTGTCGCCGAACAGAGCACCGTGTTCCTGCCGTGGGGCGACGGCAGCGCCACCATCCCGCTGGTAGGCGCAGAGGACGTCTCTCGCGTGGCGGCCACGTTGCTGGCCGATCCACGGACGCCTTCCGCAAACGCGTATGATCTGATCTCCGCAACCCCCACCGTGAAGGAGATCGTCGACACCCTGAGCGCCGTCCTCGAGCGTCCGATACGGTATGTCGGCATCACCGACGAGCAATGGGCCGACGCCATGAGAGATCACATCAATCCTCACGGGCTCGATCATCTGTCGCATCTTTGGCGATACTTTCGATCCTCTGAGCGGCGCAGCGATAAAGAAGCCCGCAGCGTTACCAATACGATTCGCGCCATCACCGGAAGCCCTGCGCAGACTCTGGAAAACTTTTTCAGATCCAACGCGACAGAATTCGGAGATGTTGCGACTGCAACCTGAACAGGCCGGCAGCCGTTTTCATCCAGGTTTCTGAGATCTCCCTTTGGACATCTCAAAGCTCCGAGAACACCATGCAAACCCGCCCCACAAGATAGTCCGTCGGCGACTCATGCGCCGACGGCGCCAGTAACTGCACGGGAAACTCCCGCGAGTACGGCCGCAGAATCAGCCGTCCCTCGTTAAACTCCACATACCGCAGCAGCAGCGCCGCGCCGCAGCGCACCGCGTACAGTGTCGGCTGCTGCGCCCGATACGGAGCCAGCGAGTTGTAGTGCCGGTCGAGCACCGCAATCGCCCCCGGCGGCAGCAGCGGCTCCATCGCGGCGGTCTGCTGCGCGTCGGCCCGCACCGCCACAAAGCGCTGCCAGTGCGCGCGTTTGCCCGCCGAGCGCGCGCGATTGTCGTACAGCCGCGACGCCGGCACCTGCACCGTCTCGATCACCGACGCCTCCGTCACCCGCGCCTCGTCCATCGCCGCCGACGGCGACACCACCGGAACCGTCTCCATCGGTTCGGCCGATGGGACGACCGCCGCCGCCAGCTCCACCGGCAGCAGTTGGTCGACCGTCAGGTGCTGTGCGGCGAGCACGCGATCCAGCCCTTCGAGCGACAGCGACCGCCGCCCATTCAAAAAGTTCGAGATGTGAGCCTGTTGAAACCCCGTCTGGCTCGCCAGCCGGCGGCCCGTCAGCGAGCCGCGCTCGATGCGGCGAACCAGCTCCAGCCGAAGCAATTCGTGCAGCTCTTGAAAATTCATGGCGATGGATGCCTCCCCAATTCGTAATATCTTTCAGCATGACGAAGATTAGGCGAAGAGTTTAATTTCAGCAATATATGTAGGATGCAAATCTATCTTTCGTAGGCATTTACCGATTTAATAAATCATCGGCAAATTTTCTGTTGACATTAAATTTGTCTAAAGCTATAACCTTGAAACTTTCCTATCTGGGTGCGAATCATGCACGGAATGGCCTTTCCGAAGCAACCGCAAGGAAGGTGCCTGCGAACGCGCCGGCGATGGAAGGGAATGGAAGGGCAATTTTGATTTTTCCCAAGGTACACCACCACAATGAGCAACGACGGATAAGCGCCTGAGCCTGATTCGACGGAGCCCGAGAGCCCCGCAAATCCCGCGCCACGCTTCAAAGCAGCCTGAGCGAGCCCCTTCGACCGCTGAAAACCACCGAGGCCCGCCGGGGGAGAACTACGCCTTGAAAGGAATGCAATGAACTACTTGTCCTTGGATTTGAAGGTATGTGAAGGGTGCGGCGCGCTTTGGCTTCGCACGGGCTCGGCAGACGGCGTCTATTGCCGGGGATGCGTGCACCACCTGGCTCGCTTTCCCCAGCCCCGCCCCCGGCACGCGGGCGGACGCAAGCCGCAGCTGACCCGGACCTGCGGCTGCACCGCAAACCGCCCAGCATCCACCCGCGGAGGTGCTCGATGAGCACCGCCCTGATGATTCTCCCCACCGTCTGGGCCGTCGCCGCTCAGGTTGAAAAAACCGAAGAAAAAGCCGCCGCAAAACGACGCTCGCTCCCAACGCCTCCCCCAACCCCCATCTCGACTTCGCTCGCCTTCTACCGCAAGTACACCGAGGGCCTCCTGCATCGCTACGTCCGCATGTCGATGGAGGCAGGCCGGGCGCCCTCGCTGCTCGGCAAAGACCTCTTCCGCGCCCGCGTCACCAACTACGTCGTCCACGGCTTCGACGACGTCGTCATCTTCGTCCACGATGTCGAGCAGTGCCTGGCGAAGCTGGGCACCCAGCAGTTCCAGTTGATCGAGCGCATCGCCCTGCGGGAGTACACGCAGGCCGAGACCGCCGCGGCGATGGGACTGACGCCCCGCACCCTCGTCCGCCGCTACCGCGAGGCGCTCGACACGCTGACCGGCATCCTGCTCGAGCGCCGCCTCCTCGAACCCCTGAGAGAAAGTCAAGGGGCCGGAAGCGCCCGCCGTCCCGCAAAACACTGTGATGCTTGAAGTTATTGCGCATCTCCAAAGTGCCGATTAGTTAGCCTCCGCTTGGTATTCTGGAAATGTAAGTAAGCAATGAAACGGGAGAGCGCCAAACGGGCGGCTCTCCCATTTCTTTTGCCCGGCTTAAGACCATCTTTAGAGCAACGTAGCAGTTGGTGTAGAGTGTGCCGAGCCCTTTGTTGTCATTCCCGAAGGGAATCTGCGGTTGCCTTCCTCCACACCAATAGCAAATCTGCTTTGAACCTGCTTAGAACTCTTTAACCACGTCATCTCGACCCTGAGCCGGAGCAGCAAACACAGCACGTCGTCTCGACGGGAGCCGGAGCAGCAGCAAAGCACGTCATCTCAACCGATCGCCGCACCCCTGAAGTACGTCATCTCGACCGGAGCGAAGCGAAGTGGAGAGACCCCTGTATTTGCCCTTTGTCGGATCGGCAACAGCGCCCGGGTGCCCCATCCTTTCGCAGCCTCATCGCGAAAGGATGGGGCACCACAAATAAGGCAGCCATAGCCGAAAACACTCTAAGGGCACGGCTTCAGCCGTGCCCTTAGCGATCCGCCTGCAACGCGGCCTTAACCGCTGAGGGAATCTTCGGAGACTCCATCCGATCTACCTGAACTGAATTTTTATCGATTTCTAAATCTCTATGGAGGTGGCATGGAAGAGGATCTACGACTTCATCGCAGTTTGGGCCTTCATCAAAAGAACACCGGGGCGGCCTGCCGTCCCAGCCTGACAAGACCGGCATCCATGGAGCTTCGCGCCATGGCCGTCGAGTTTCCCGACGTCCACGGGCATCCCAACCGGCTGCCCTTCGAGGGCGTCCTTACGCTGGTCGACGTGGTCAGCGACAAGGCTCCCAGCGGCGCGCGCGGACATCGCGTCGTGCTCACCCGCGCCGCCGCCGAGGCCGCCCTGCCCAGCCTGCTGGGTATGGCCGTCGACTACAAGGCCGGATGGGACGGCCACGACGCCCGCCAGAAGTGCGGTATCATCACCGCCGCCGAGATCGACGGCAAACGGCTCACCGTCGCGGGCTTCCTCTTCGCCCGCGACTTTCCCGAGCTGGAGTCCCAGATCGAGGCCCAGATCGGCTCCGGCGTCGAGGCCGGCGTCGATCGCATGATGGGCATGAGCTACGAGCTCGCCGACGCGCACGTCGCCGACATGCGGGCGCAGATCTGGACCCTCACCCGCGCTACCTTCACCGGCGCGGCAATCCTGCTGCGCGAAAAAGCCGCCTACCGCAGCACCAGCTTCCACCTCACGCGGCCATTGATAGCACGTCCAGCAACGGCACGGCGAGCCATCGCGGCCCGTTAGCTTTTCGTCATCCCGCAGCGAAGGGGAGGGATCTGCGATTGGAATCACCCCAATCGCGAGCAGCTTCTCTCACCCGCAAAAACGCACGTCATCTCGCCCGGAGCCGTGCGGTTTCATCGCACGGCGGAGTGGAGAGACCCCTGTATTTATCTTCCCCGGACGCACCCGCATCACGCAGGGGCAATGCCGTTCAACTCTCGAACAACCAACAACCATCAACCGACAAGGAGAAGCAATGAGCTTTTTGAGCGTGCTGGAAGCAGTTGGCAAGGACTTTGAAAAAGGGCTGACCTGGGCCGTCGAGTACGCGGTCCCGGTAGAGAAGCTGGCGGGCCTCCTCTTCCCGCCCGCCGCGCCGGTCGTCGGCGCCGTGGCCGACGCCACCTCGCTGATCCAGGGCGCGGTCCTGATGGTCGAGCAGAAGTACGCGGCCTCGGGCGCGCAGAGCGGCTCCGGCGCGCAGAAGCTGGCCGAGGTCATGGCGCTGGCCGGAACGGCAGTAGCCTCGCTGCTGCGGCAGGGCGGCATCGCCGCCGATGGCAGCTACATTGAAAGCCTCATCTCGGCGGTCGTCGGCGTGCTCAACGTGCAGGCCATGCCGCAACCCAAGGCCTCCGCCTAGTTGCAGTCAAAAGCTCCGCAACATAAGACAGGTTCTGTTAAGGGCACCGCTTCAGCCGTGCCGCAACCAGCCTGCCTGCAATGCGGCTTTAGCCGCTGAGGGCGTGCCGGCACTAACCTCACCGCACGTCATCTCGACCGAGCTGCAGGCCCCCGGCGAGTGCATTTCTACTCGCTGGGGTGCAAGCGAAGCGCAGTGGAGAGACCCCTGTATTTCGTCCTCACCGCGTCCCGCGCAAACAAGCACAAACGAAAGCGAGAAAACACATGAACATGAAAGAAGATCTGGAAATGACCGCAGTGGTAGAGCGGCTCGCCGCAACCGCAGGCCTGCTCGAAGAGGCCGTCGAACGTCTCGCCCAGCGCCAGAGCGACGCCGAGGCATCGATCGGCCGCATCGTCGCCACCGTCGAGGCGCGCCGCGAAGCCGAGCTTGAAGAGAAGCTCGCCGCCGCTGAAGCCGAGATTGCCGAACTGCGAGCCTCCTCTGTATCCACCATGGTTACAAATGGCCGCAAGACCTTGCCCGTCGCGATGGCGAGCCTGCTCGCCAAGCAGGGCGTCACCGTCGATTCGATCGAAGCCGGAGCCCTCGACGCCGCGCTCGTCAGCCTCAGCCTCGAACAGCGCATCGCCGTCAAAGCGCAACTCCTCCGCGCCGGCCTCCTCAGCTAACGAGCGACTCCGCCCACGAAGCGGCGAAAACAGCACGTCATCTCGACCGAAGTTGTGAGCAGCAACAAAAGCACATCCTCTCGACAGGGGCGGCATAGATGCACGTCATCTCGACCGGAGCGACGGACAGCTTTACCGTCCGTCGCGCAGTGGCGAGACCCCTGTATTAGCTGTTGCCGTTGCTGTTGCCCTTGCCGTTGCTGTTGCTGTTGCTATTGCCGTTGCCCTTGCCGTTGCTGTTGCCCTTGCATCTAGGTACGCCAAGGCTTCAGCCTTGGCCTCTCAACCCAGCCGCAGAACGGGGCTTCAGCCCCTGGGGTATGCGGTTCCATCTTTTAAGCAAGCGGACGCACAACAACGCAGCCCCATCCGCGCTTTTCCAAAAAAAATAGGAGATAAGAATGAACGCAAAGTTTACCGAGATTCACGCCGCCGCCGACTACCTTGGACCCGGAGCCGTCGAAGTCCCTCTCTACCAGTCCGAGATCACCGACCTGGTGCAGCGCCGCGGCGTCTTTAGCCGCCGTATCAAGCAGGTCCCGGCCACCGGCCACCCCTCGCGCTTCTTCGAGGAAACGTCGATCCCCGCGCCCACCGCGACTTCCGGCTTCGTCGACCCGCGCAACATCGTCGCTCCGCTGGTCACGCCCACCCGCGTCGAGCGCAGCGTGCCTCTCAAGGCGCTGGTCGCGCAGATCAACTACAACCTCTTTGACATCGAACTGGGCCAGCAACAGAGCCAGTTCGCCTACCTCCAGGCCAAGGACCTCGCCGACACCGTCGACGGCGTTCTGCGCACCCACGACGTCGCCCTCTGGAACGGCAACGACACCAGCCTCAGCACGCCCACCACGGCGCAGTACTTCGGCGCGGCCGCGCAGATCGCCGGCGGCGGCAACACCGTCACCATCGGCACCAGCCAGAGCATCGTCGACGGCTTCAAATCGGCCATCGCGCAGATGGTCTCGAACACCTCCTACGGCGTCCGGCCCACGGCCATCTACGCCAACCCGGTGCTGCTCGACCTCATCGACCGCGAGATGAAGGCGGAATTCAACATCGTCCTCAACACGAAGGAGATCGCCGCCGGCCTCTCGGTCAAGACGCTCTCCACGCAGGCCGGCGAGATTCCCCTCATCCCCGAGTGGACGCTCTCCTACACCGGCACGCCCGGCTCGGGCAGCGCCGTGCTGCCCGCCTACATCGTCACGGAAGACCTGATCGAGTACCACTGGCTCAGCGACCCCAACCCGCGCGTCTTCCAGCTCGGCGTCCCCGGCTCGCTGGCCTCGCAATATGTCGTGGTCAAGTTCGGCGGCCTCGTCGTCAAGGGCGCGAGCTACGCCCACTACCAGGTGCTCGTCGACCGCTAAAACAGGGCTGAGGGACCAAACAACCCAGGAAGCACGTCATCTCGACCGAAGCCGCGCAGTTTTATGCGGAGCAGCGGAGAGACCCCTGTATTTGTACTTATCACTGTTGCTTATTACACGGAGACCGACCTATTTGTGCCGGTCTCCGTTTCTTTTTCGAACTAAAAAAGGAGGTGCTATGGCTTACCTGTTGCCGGCCGAGTACGTGCAATACGGCTTAACGGCGGAGACAGCGGACAGTTGGGTAACGATGGCTTCCGCGCTGATGGATGCGCACTGCCGCCGCCCCTCCCTGACCCTGACGCAGTACACGGAGCGGCTGCGCCTCACCCCCGGCGCGCAGACCGTGCGCCTCAGCTATCGCCCGCTGGCCGCTGCCGCAGGC
>Ga0070681_10007363_pt1 | contig 10758 bp, 7 predicted proteins | sample KBSC83BmetaG_FD_65650 | JGI IMG/M metagenome (GOLD analysis project Ga0070681, IMG submission 65650) | Corn rhizosphere microbial communities from Kellogg Biological Station, Michigan, USA - KBS C8-3B metaG | ecosystem: Host-associated > Plants > Roots > Rhizosphere | place: USA: Michigan...
CAAGCGGATGAAGGACAAGGCGTTCGCCCGCGCCGTGCCGCGTGACATGCTGCTCGCCGGGGCGGAGGAGATTCGCCTCGATTTCGATGAGCACGTCAGCCGCATGGTTCGCTACCTCAGCGTCGTTGCGCCGGAGGTGGGCCTGTAGCGCCCATCTCGGCGAGGAAGCGGGACGGTCGCTCGGGATCGAAGGCGAGGACGAGGCGGCGCGTCGCGCGCGTCAGGGCCACGTAGGCCAGCCGGCGCTCCTCTTCGAGTGCCCGTTCGGGGTCGCGGGCATCCACCAGCGCGCGGCGGTTCGGGAAGCGCTCGTCCTCGAATCCGACGATCGTGACCAGCGACCATTCGCGACCCTTGGCGCCGTGGACAGTCACGAGCTCGATGGGCGCAGCCGGGTCCCGTAACGCGACGAGCCGCTCGCGCGCCGCGTCGTAGCCCGCCAGGAAGCGCTCCGCGCTCGAAAAGCCAACGGCCCAGCCGAGCAGCGCGTCGAGTGCCGCGTGATCGTCGTCGCCGAGCGCGTCGTCGGCATCGGCCCGGCGCCAGCCACGGCCGGCCCGCAGTCGAAGCAATGCGTCAAAGGGTGGCGGCCGGCCGGGCAGGCGTCGCAGCTCGTCCACGAGGGCCACCACGGGCGCCGCCTCCGCCGGGGCTGCGAGTGACGACGCGTGGACCACGCCGGCCCGAATGAGCGCCAGGGACACGGGCAACAGCTCCGTTCGGGTCCGGGCCAGGAAGCAGGCGCGGCCTGCGGCATCGGCCTCGGCGACTGCGAGCCGCACCAGGCGATCCGCCCAGTCGTGCGCGACCGTCGGGAAGGCCAGCAGTGACGCCGCCAGGCGATCGAGCCCGGGTACCGCGTCGATGCGCTTGGCGAAGCGCTCGTGGTTGGTGTCGATCAGCCGGCGCGAGGCCTCGACCACGGCGGCTGGGCAGCGGTAGTTGGTGGCGAGCTGCACGCGGCGCGCGGTGGGGTAGTCGAGCGCGAAATCCAGGATGCGGCGGACATCGGCCAGGCGCCACGCGTAGATGGTCTGGTCGTCGTCGCCGACCACGAACAGGTTGTCCTGAGGCGCTGCCAGCAGCCGCACCAGGCGCAGCTGGGCGGCATCCACGTCCTGGAACTCGTCCACGCACACGTGTGCGAAGCGGTCCTGCCAGCGCAGCCGCAGCTGCAGGTCGTGCGACAGCAGCTCGCAGGCGCGCAGCACCAGGTCGTCGAAGTCGAGCGCCCCGCGCGCGGAGAGGAGCGCGGCGTACTCGTCGATCACCGCTCGTGCGCCGGGCGTCGGGGGCCGCCCCTCGATCTTCCAGGCCGAGATCTGCGTGTCGAGCTCCGCGGCCTCGGGAAGCGGCTCGTCCGACGCGGCGCGCCGCGCGGAGCAACGCCGTCGCGCGGCGCGAAGGAGCGGCAGGCGATCGGCGACGAGCTGGACGCGCCCGCCGTGGTCGAGCAGAACCTGGCGGGCCAGGGCGTGGAGCGTGCGCACCTCGATCTCCGCCGCGTTGGCGACCAGCGGCGTCAGGCGACTTGCGATCCTGGCGGAAAGCTCCAGGGCGGCTTCGCGATTGAAGGTGACCACCAGGATCGAGGCCGGCTCGACCCCTCGCGCGAGGAGCACCCCCAGGCGCGCGATGAGCGTTGTCGTCTTGCCGCTCCCCGCCGGCGCGATGATCTGCGCCGGACCGTCGGGCAGCGTGGCCGCGGCGCGCTGCTCGGGATCGAGCGACGCGAGCAAGCCTCCGGTTGCCGCCGCGGCGGCCGATGGCGCGATCGTCATCGGTCAATGATCGCGAATGCCGCTTACCGGGCGATCAACGATCGCTTACCAGCGCTCGCACAGCCCGATGAGGTCCACTCAAGGGCGCCGGATGGGCGTGCCCGTGAGGTCGCATGCAGGAAGCGAACCCTCAATCAGTCGAGCAGTCCCGATCCTCGGCGAATCGGTCAGAGGCGTTCCAGGAACTCGAGCACCCGCCGCGTGAGCAGCGCGGTGGCGTCCGCGTCGTACGACGGGAGCGAGCTGTCGGCGAAGTAGTGCTGGTCACCGGGGTACAGGAAGAGCTCCGCGCCCTCGACCTTCTCGACGATCTCGCGGGCGGCCTCGATGTCGCCCTCGCCGACGAAGATCGGGTCAGCGTCCATGCCATGGATCTGGACTGGGACACCATCCGGCCAAGGTCCGAATGCCCACTCGCCGCTGATGGGGATGGCCGAGTAGAAGAGCAGCGCGCCCCGAGCTCCGGGCCGGGTCTGGGCGAGCTTCTGCGCGATCATCTCGCCGAATGAGAAGCCCGCGTAGACAAGCTCATTCGGCAGGTCGTCGGCGCTGCGCTCGCCCTTCTCGAGCATATCTTCCATCCCGTTACCCCTGATATATGTCATGCCCTCGTCGATGCTGCCGAAGGTGCGTCCGTCGAAGAGGTCCGGCGTGTGCACGGTGTGGCCGGCGGCCCGCAGCTCGTCGGCGAAGGCGTGGATGCCAGGAGTCAGCCCCTGTGCGTGGTGGAACAGCAGGACCTCGGCCATGGGAGCCTCCAGATGTGGGATGACCGGATGTGTGCGCTCGAAGACTCTAGACGATCCGAGTCGCCCGACTCGCGCCCTGAGACTGGCATTCGTCCATCACCGTCGGGTGACCTTACCGGCCGATTCCGCAGCGCTTATCGGCTATCCTGACCGCCGATTCCCCACCAGGACCAGGAGCCGACGCGCGCCATGAAGCAACGGTGAGCAGCCGAGATCGGGTTCGTCCACAGGCCACACCAACCGCTCGGACGCGCCGCATGCAGGCCGCCGCCCTCCGCGAAGCCGCGCAGGGTGAGCGTGAGACGGAGCGCCTGGACCGGCCGCCACGCGTCGTGCGCGAGCGCCGGCGTCCACCGCTCAAGCGCATCGCGCAGCTGATCGTTCTCGGCACGCTGGCGCTGCTGATCGTGGGGGCCGTCCTGCTCTGGGGCCGGGTCTCGGCATTCAACGAGAAGGTCTCCACCGCGTCGGCCGCCTCGTCGGCGCTGTTCGGGCCGCTGAATGGCAAGGATCGGGTCAACGTGCTGATGATCGGCTACGCCGGCGAGGAGAAGCACGGCGGCACGTATTTGGCCGACTCGATCAACATCCTGTCGATCGATCCCGCCACCGGCACGACGACCATGGTGCCCATCCCTCGCGACTTCTGGGTCGAGGGCGCGCCGGAGATGCCGAACAACGGCAAGATCAACGAGGCGTTCGCGCTCGGCTGGGCGAAGGGTGGGATCGAGGAAGCGAGCGCCGCCATGGCGCGCGTCCTGACCAGGGTCACCGGACTGCAGATCGAGCACTGGATGGCCATCGACTTCGCCGGCTTCCGCGAGATGGTCGATGCGGTCGGCGGGGTGACGATCGTCAACCCGCGCGCGTTCGGCTACACCTGGAACGAGACGGACTTCCACGCAGGACGGTGGAACGGCGGTGAGTTCAAGGAAGGGACGCTGCACCTCAACGGCACCCAGGCGCTGGACTACGCCCGCTCGCGCTACACCAGCGTGCCGGCCGAGTCGAGCGACTTCGCGCGATCGGTGCGCCAGCAGCGCATCCTCGGCGCGCTGAAGGGCAAGCTGGGCGCCGGCGGGCTCGGCTCGCTCGGCCCTGGTCTCTCGCTGATGGACGCCATGGCTGGCCGCCTGAAGACCGATCTCTCCGCGGTCGACCTCTTCCTGCTGTCCAGCCACCTGAACCCCGACCGGCGCATCGAGCTGCAGGAGGACGTCATCCTCCAGGCGGGTCGCAACAGCGCCGGCCAGTACATCCTGGTGGTCATCGGCCGAAGCTCGGCGACCGACTATCGCCCGCTCCACACCTGGCTGGCCGAGCGGCTCGCCGAACCGATCGCGACGCCCGCCTCCAGCACCCCGGCGAGTGGCGGATAGACCCCGCAGCGGGCGCAACCCACTCCGGCTGCGCAGCCTGCCGCGGCTGCTGATCGTGGGCCTGCACGAGGCGGCGGCGCTGCTCGCCGGCCGATATGCGCGCAGCGAGGGTGCGCACGCGGTCGTGCGGGACGAGTCGGGCGAGCTGCTCGTCGTGCTGCCGATCTTCCCGCCGCGCCGCTGGGGCATCCCCGGCGGCAAGGTCGGCCAGCGTGAGACGCCCCACGCCGCGGTCGTGCGCGAGGTGCGCGAGGAGACCGGCCTGGAGGTGGTGGTCGAGCGCTGCCTGCTCGTGGACGGGCACCGCTGGCGCTCGACCGATTTCATCTTCGCCTGCCGCTCGATCGGCGGCCGGCTGCGGCCGCAGCCCGAGGAGATCGCCGAGGTCCGCTGGATGACGGACGCCGAGATCGCGCGGACGTCGCCCAAGCTCGCCCGCCTGCTCTCGCTGCTTCCCGCCGGCGCCGAAGGGACGCGCTACCGCAACGAGCGCTGAGCCTCCCTAGAATCGAGGCGTGAGCGACCTGAGCGAGCAACCGCGCGAGCAGCACATCCGAGCCATCCTGCGTCAGCTGCCGACCACCCCCGGTGTCTACCTGATGAAGGATGCCGGCGGTCGGGTGCTGTACGTCGGCAAGGCCGATGCCCTGCGCAATCGGGTGCGCAGCTACTTCGGCAGCAAGGCGGCGCTTGACGCGCGGATCCTGCGCATGACGACCGAGGTCGCCGACATCGACTACATCCTGACCGATACGGTCAGCGAGGCCTTCCTGCTCGAGGCCAACCTGATCAAGGAGCATCGGCCGCGCTTCAACATCCGGCTGCGCGACGACAAGAGCTATCCGTTCGTGAAGATCACGCTCGGCGAGGATTTCCCGCGGATCGTGCGCACGCGCAAGCTGGTGCGCGACGGGAGCCGCTACTTCGGCCCGTATGCATCGGCCTCCAGCGTCGACGAGACGTTGAAGCTGCTGCGCAAGATCTTCCCGTTCCGCACCTGCAACCTCGACATTCCCGAGGGCAAGCGGGTGCTCGAGCGGCCGTGCCTGCTCTACTACATCGGCCGCTGCCAGGCGCCCTGCATCCAGGCGATCGAGAAGGCGGAGTACCGGGCCACCATCGATCGCATCGTGGACTTCCTGGAGGGCCGGCAGGAGGGGATCGCCGACGAGCTGCGTTCACAGATGGAAGCCGACGCCGAGGCACTGCGCTTCGAGGCGGCCGCGGCCAACCGCGACAAGCTGCGCGCCGTCGAGCGCACCATCGAGCAGCAGAAGGTCGCCGCCTACAGCCGCGCCGAGCAGGACATCATCGGCATGGCGCGTCAGGAGAACGAGGCCTGTCTGCAGGTCCTCGTCATTCGCAACGGGAAGATGATCGGCCGCGAGCACTTCATCGTCGAGGGCGCCCGCGATGCGACCGATGCCGAGGTGCTTGGCTCCTTCCTGCCGCAGTACTACGCGGCGACGGAGTCGGTCCCGCGCGAGCTGCTCGTCCCGTTTCTGCCGGCCGATGCCGGTGGCCTGGCGGCGTACCTCTCGGAGCGCCGCGGCTCGAAGGTGACGGTCAGCGAGCCGATGCGCGGCGATCGCCGCCGGCTGGTGGCGCTGGCCACGCAGAACGCCGTCGAGGCACTGGCCAAGGAGCGGGCCGAGTGGCTCGCCGACGAGGGAAAGCGCGACGAGGCGCTCGGCGAGCTGGCGGCCGCCCTGGCGCTGCCGCGCCCGCCGGAGCGCATCGAGTGCTACGACATGAGCAACATCCAGGGCACCAGCGCGGTCGGTTCCATGGTCGTCTTCCTGGACGGGCGGCCCGAGCCGCGCGAGTACCGTCGGTTCAAGATCCGTTCCGGCGAGACGCCCGACGACTTCCGGATGATGGCCGAGGTGCTGCGCCGCCGGTTCAGCCGGGCAGGGAAGCTGCGCGCCGAGACCGGTTACCTGACCCTGGCCGAGGTCGGCGCCGACGAGGCGCCGGAGGGCGACACCGACGAGCCCCCTGACCTCGAGCACGGCGCCGGACCGGTTGACCGCAGCGCGGCCGAGCGTGACGACCCGCGCGACGCCGGCTGGGCCCTGCCCGATCTGGTCATCGTCGACGGCGGCAAGGGGCAGTTGTCGGCCGCGACCGGGGTGATGCACGAGCTCGGACTGGAGGACCTGCCGATCGCCGGCCTCGCGAAACGGTTCGAGGAGCTCTACGTGCCCGGCCGCAGCGCACCCATCGTGCTGCCGCGCAACAGCCAGGGCCTCTACCTCGTGCAGCGCATCCGCGACGAGGCGCATCGCTTCGCGATCACCTACCACCGCACGGTGCGCGGGAAGCGGGCGTTGGCGAGCGTCTTCGACGACGTGCCGGGCATCGGTCCCACGCGCAAGAAGGCGCTGCTGAAGCGCTTCGGCAGCGTGCGCCGCATCCGTGAGGCATCGGTCGAGGAGGTGGCCTCGACGCCGGGCATCAATCGCGAGCTGGCTGAGCGCCTGAAGAGCGTCCTCGCTCGTGAGGGGATGCTCGCGTGATCATGGCACGCACCGGGATTTCGTTGCAGCCACCTCTCCGCGACCCTATAATCGCGCCGCCGCCGCTTTCCGCGGCGCGTTTGATGTCTGCGATGGATCTCGCCGACTTGAACCCCATCGCCCGAGCGAGAGGATCATCAGCCGAAGCATGACCTGGCGCCGCATCGCCCCGTGGGTGATTCTTGTCACCCTCCTGCTGGCGGTCTACATCGACGTGCCGCGCAACTGGCTGCCCAGCACCCTGCCCGGGCAGAACCTGCGCACCGTGCTGGGCCTCGACCTGCAGGGCGGCATCCGGGTCACGCTGGCGGTCGTGCCGCTGCCCGGTCAGTCGGTCACCAGCGACGATCTCGAGACGGCGCGCAACATCATCGAGCGGCGCGTCGGCGGCATCGGCGTCTCGGAGCCGCAGGTGCGCACCGAGATCGCGGCGGACGGGACGCGGCGGATCATCGTCGAGGTTCCGGGCGTCAGCAACGAGGACCAGGTGCGGCAGCTGGTCGGCTCCACGGGACAGCTGCAGTTCATCGACCCCAAGGGCCAGACCCTGACCGAGCAGCAGGACATCAAGCCGCTCATCGCCAACGGCACGGTGAGCGTGCTGTTCAACGGCGGCCAGATCGAGCCGGGCAGCGTGGCGCCCAGCGCGAATGGCGGGCAGCTCGGAGTCACCTTCAACCTGAAGTCGGAGGGGAGCACCACGTGGTGCAACTTCACGACGGCCAACGTGAACAAGCCCGGCCCCATCGCCCTCGACGGCAAGATCATCACCACGCCGGAGATCCAGGGCGCGATCTGCGGCGGGCAGACGATCATCACCGTCGGCGCGGGGACGGCGGCTGAGACCGAGCGGACGAATCTCTACAACACGCTGCGCTTCGGCGCGCTGCCGGTCTCCCTGCAGGAGCAGGGCGTCGAGCAGCAGGCGGCCACGCTGGGAGCCAACTTCCTGGGCCAGGCGCTCGTCGCCGGCGGCCTGGGGCTGCTGCTGGTGCTCTTCTTCATGATCGCCTTCTATCGGCTGCCCGGCGTCCTCGCGGCACTGGCGCTCGTCTTCTACACGCTGACGACCTACGCCATCTTCCGGCTGATCGGCGTGACGCTGACCCTTGCCGGGGTGGCCGCCTTCATCCTGTCCATCGGTATGGCGGTCGACGCCAACATCCTCATCTTCGAGCGCATGAAAGAGGAGATTCGCGCGGGCAAGACGCTCACGCCAGCGATCGAGGCGGGCTTCAACCGCGCCTGGTCGTCGATCCTGGACTCGAACGTCAGCTCGCTGCTCGTCGCCGGCTGGCTCTACTGGCAGGGCACCACCGTGGTGCGCGGCTTCGCCCTCGTCCTGATCATCGGCGTGCTGGTCTCGATGTTCAGCGCGGTGACCCTCACCCGCACGATGCTGCGCTACGTGGTCCGCACCGAGTGGGGCCGCCGCATCGAGCTCTATCACGTGGAGCGCTAACAGATGTTCGATCTCGTCGGCAAGAAGCGCTACTACTTCATCCTGAGCGCCATCTTCACCATCCCCGGGCTGATCTTCATCCTGCTTGGCGGCTTGAAGCCGTCGGCCGATTTCACCGGCGGCACGATCTGGCAGGTCAAGTACGCGCAGGCCCCCACGGCCGTCCAGGTCGAGGCGGCGCTCACCGAGCTCGGCCACCCCGAGGCGACCGTGCGGCAGCTCAATGACGGCTACCTGGAGATTCAGACCGAGCCGATCGACCTGCTGGCTCCCTCGAGCCCGGAACCGGTGCCGTCGACCTCGCTCGTGCCCATCCCGTCGGGCGCGGTCGCCTCGCCGATCGCCACGCCCACCCCGACGCCGACAGCCACACCGACCCCCGCCGCAGCCGGCTCTCCGGCCGCGAGTCCTGGCGCAGGTGCGCCACCGCCCAGCGGGACCGAGTTCAGCCGCCTGCAGGCCGAGCTGGTGAGCCGATTCGGCGAGCCGGAGGGCGGTCAGCCACGACTCGAGCGGACGATCGGCCCGACCATCGGTTCCGAGCTGGTGCAGAGCTCGATCCTGCTGATCATCGTCGGCGAGCTCTTCATCCTCGCCTACCTGTGGATTCGCTTCGGCTTCCGCTACGGCACCTGCGCGATCATCGCGCTGCTGCACGACGTGGTGGTCGTCATCGGCACCTTCGCCATCCTCGGCTACTTCTTTGGCGTCGAGTTCGACGCCCTGTTCGTGACCGCGTTGCTGACGATCATCGGCTTCAGCGTGCACGACACCATCGTCGTGTTCGACCGGATTCGGGAGAATCGCATCCGCCACGCCGGCGAGCCGTTCGGTGCCATCGTCAACCATTCGATCCTGCAGACCATCGGCCGCTCGATCAACACCTCGGTGACCGTCCTCGTGACGCTCGGCGCGCTGGTGCTGCTCGGTCCGCCGACGATCCGCGAGTTCACCCTGGCGCTGCTGCTGGGCGTGGTGAGCGGGACCTACTCCTCGATCTTCAACGCCAGCCAGCTGCTCGTCGCCTGGCAGGAATGGGACGACCGGCGCCGCGCGGCGGCTGGCGCGGTGCGCGCCGTCCGGCCGCTCTCCCGGTAACCGAACGGTAAGCGGCGGGTACGGACCCGCCGCTACCATTGGAGGCGTGATCCCGCCCCGCCTCGACTGGCTGCTGCCCGAGCCCCTGTTCGATCCTCCCGCCTTCAGCGGCTTCGGCCTGCCCCTCGCGACCCTGCTGGCTCGCCGCGGCTTCGCCGACGACGAGGGGCTCCGGCGCTTCCTCGAGGCTGGCAGCGCCTCGCTCCACGACGTCTCGTTGATGACCGATGCCGACGCCGCGCTCGCGCGGCTGGAGCTGGCCATCGAGCGCGGCGAGCTGATCGCCGTCTGGGGCGACTACGACGCGGATGGCATGACGGCGATCGCCGTGTGGATGGTCGCGCTGCGCGCGCTGGGCGTCCCGGCGTTGCGCTACGTGCCGTCGCGCCTCGCCGAGGGCTACGGGCTGTCGCAGGCGGGCCTCGAGGAGCTGTCGCGCCGAGGCGCGCGCGTGGTGATGACCTGCGATTGCGGTGTGAGCAACGTGGACGAGGTGGAGCTGGCGCGCGGCATGGGGATCGACGTCATCGTCACCGACCACCACGTGCCACCCGCCGTTCTGCCGCGCGCCATCGCCGTGGTGGATCCCCACCGTCTCGACTGTGCGTACCCGGACGAGGACCTCACCGGCGCCGGCGTCGCGTACAAGCTGGCGGCCGCCCTCCTTGGGCGACGCGGCGTGACCTGCCCGGATCTCGCCGCCTTCGCCGCGATCGGCACCATCGCCGACATGGCGCCGATGACCGGTGAGAGTCGTGCCATCGTCCGGCTGGGGCTCGCGGAGCTTGCCGCCACACGGCGCGCCGGGCTGCGCGCCCTCCTGGCGCGCGCCTGCGAGCATCCTGCCGCCCCGACGGGACGTGACCTCGGCTTCGGCATCGCGCCCCGCATCAACGCCGCTGGTCGTATCGCGGATGCCGAGCTGGCGATCTCCCTGCTCCTCGAGGAGGACGTCGCCACCGCCGAACGGCTCGCCGACGAGCTGGAGGCCGTGCATCGGCAGCGGCGCGAGATGACCTCTGCAGCGGTCGACGCCGCGCGCGCTCTGCTCGCCGAGCTGGAGCCGATCGACGGCGAGGCGGTGGACGGCCCGCTGGCGCTGCGTCGCGACGAGTGGCCGATCGGCATCCTGGGCCTGGTCGCCGGACGCCTGTCGGACGCGCTGGGCCGCCCGGTTGCGGCGGTCGGCCTGGCCGGCGACGAGCTGCGCGGTTCCGTGCGCGCGCCCGATGACTTCAACGTCGCCGCGGCGCTGGGCGCATGCGCGGCGCATCTCACGAAGCGCGGCGGCCACGCCGCGGCCGGCGGCTTCAGCCTGCTGCCGAGCGCCTGGGACGCCTTCAGTGCCGCGTTCGGCGCGCTGCCGCGGCCGTTTCCGCAGGGCGGCGCACCAGTCGCAACGTCGGCGGGCCGCGTGGCCGTCGACCTCGTGCTGCCGGCGAGTCACCTGGGCTGGCAGCTCGTCGAGGAGATCGAGCGTCTCGCTCCCTTCGGGCCGGGCCACGTCGAGCCGATCCTCGCCGTCACCGGGCTGCGCGTCGTCGAGGCGCGCCGGGTCGGTGCCTCTGGCGCTCATCTCCTGCTGCGCATGCATCGCGGCGGCGAGGCGTTCGACGCGATCGCCTTCGGCATGCCGGCGGACCGACCACTGCCCGAGCCCGGCTCGGCGCTCGACCTGCTCGGCACGCTCGAGCGGGACAGCTTCCAGGGCGTCGCGCGGCTGCGATTGCGGACGCTCGACTACGCCTCGCGGGAAGCGAGCCCGCTGGC
>Ga0070681_10007364_pt1 | contig 10757 bp, 8 predicted proteins | sample KBSC83BmetaG_FD_65650 | JGI IMG/M metagenome (GOLD analysis project Ga0070681, IMG submission 65650) | Corn rhizosphere microbial communities from Kellogg Biological Station, Michigan, USA - KBS C8-3B metaG | ecosystem: Host-associated > Plants > Roots > Rhizosphere | place: USA: Michigan...
AACTTTCCGCGTCCGGAAGGCCGGTTCAGCGCTGCGTCGGCCATGGTCAGAGTTTCTCTGCGCTCGCGCGGAACATGCCGATCACAAGTTCGCTGGCGCCGTCGATCGCCCGGCGCATGGTGGAACCGGTGCCGACCGCTTCCGCCGCAAATACCGGTGCTTCCATCGCGATGTTGGCGCCGCGCCATACCCTGACGATGCCGACCGGCTGGCCGGGCTGCACCGGCGCGCGTACCGGGCCGTTATAGATCACGCGGGCGATCAGCTTCTCGTTGCCGTTCTTCGGCACCATCACCTTGATCGGTTCGGGGCTGGCGAGCTTGACCGAACGGCTGTCGCCGCCGAACACCTTGGCGTAGCCAACCGTCTGATCGGCTGCGAACAAGGTGCGGGCTTCAAAATTGCGAAAGCCCCATTCCAGCATCTTCTTGGCCTCGGTTGCGCGATCTTCGGAATCCTCGAGGCCGTTGATGACGACGATCAGCCGAGTGTCGTTCTGCACGGCCGAACCGACCATGCCGTAGCCGCCGTCCTTGGTGTAGCCGGTCTTCAGGCCGTCGGCGCCGTTGAGTGAATTCAACAGTGGATTGCGGTTCTGCTGGTGGATTTTATTCCAGGTGAATTCCTTCTCCCCGAACAGCTTGTACATGTCGGGATAGGTCTGGATGATATAGCGCGCCAGCCTCGACAGCTCCCGCACGGTCATCTTGTTGCCGGGGTCCGGCAGCCCGTTGGAATTGCCGAAGGTCGATCTGGTCAGGCCAAGCTCGCGGGCGCGCTTGGTCATGAAGTCGGCGGCGAAGGTGCGTTCGTTGCCGGCCATGCCTTCGGCGAGCGCAATGCAGGCGTCGTTGCCGCTCTGGATGATCGCGCCATGCAGGAGATCGTCCACCGAGATCTTGCTGTTGAGCACGGCGAACATGGTCGAGCCGCCCGCCGGCGCGCCGCCCCTGCGCCAGGCGTTCTCGCTGATCCGGTACTCGTCGGTCAGCTTGACGTCGCCTTTCTTGATGGCGTTGAACACCACCTCCGCCGTCATCAGCTTCATCATGCTGGACGGCGCCCGCAGTTCGTCGGCGTTCTTTTCGAACAGCACGCTGCCGCTGGCAGCCTCGATCAGGATCGCGGTCGGGGCGTCGCCGTCAAAGCCGTATTCGGCTTCCTTCTTGGCGCCCTGCACGCTGTTGTTGGCGGCGTAGACGATCCCGCCCCAGCCGACCGCAACCGTCAGCGTGGCAGCGACAAGGCTGCGCCACGGGAATGCAGCCGCGGCTCTCAAGGTGCGGAAAACGGGGGTCTCGACGGCCATTCGCGATGTCCTGAATCCCGGCGTTCTAACAGGTGGAAGTATCGCAAACAACACGGCTTTTGGACTTGCCGCCGTTCCGATCCGATTGCAGCGTCGGGAGCGACCGTATCGTGCCGATACTGCAATTTCCCGACAGAAAACCAAAAACAGGGCGGAAACGCGATGTCGTCCACACGCACGATTGCAGCCAACGGGATCGAGCTGTTTCTGCTCGAACAGGGCCAGGGTCCGCTGGTCGTGCTCTGCCATGGCTGGCCTGAACTATCCTGTTCGTGGCGGCACCAGATATCAGCCATCGCCGATGCGGGCTCTCATGTCGTCGCCCCCGACATGCGCGGGTATGGCCGGAGCAGCGCACCGGACGTCAATGCGGCGCTGATCGATTTTCTGAAGGGTTAGTAAAGCCCGCGGCCGCTCAGCACTTCGCTGGGGCCGCGCGGGTCGATCGGCGGATAGGCCGAGTTCGGGGCCGCATAACGGGCGTCGTTTTCGTAGGACACGGCGCGCGGGTTTTCGAGGGCCCGGCCCCGCGAGCGACTCGACGCCGACATTTCCGAGGTCGCGTTGATCGAGGCGTAGTCGGCCGAGGTATTGCCCAGGCTATAGGGGCGGCCTTCCGGCATCGGAACTTCGCCCCGGATCCGGGCCGCGGACGACGGCAGTTCCGGAACGAACGGCCGGGCAGAGGCGATTCGGACCGTGGACGGCGACGGCGCCGGAACCCCGGTCCGCAGGGTCGCCTCCAACTGACGGTCGTCGGAACCCTCAAGAGGTGCCCGGCCGACATATTCAACCCGGACCTTGGCGACGCCATTTCCTTTGAAATCAAGGAGTTCCGCGGCCTTGTTCGAGACGTCGATGAGGCGGTTGCCGTGGTACGGACCACGGTCGTTGACGCGAACGATCAAGGATTTGCCGTTCCGCAGGTTGGTGACCCGGGCGTAGCTCGGCATCGGCAGGGTCGGATGGGCTGCCGTCAGCGAGCCCATGTCGAACACTTCGCCATTGGCGGTCAGCCGACCGTGGAAATCATCGCCGTACCAGGAGGCCATGCCCTCGGCGCGATAATTGGTATCCTCTTCCGGGACGTAGACCTGACCGCCGACTGTGTAGGGCTTGCCGACGCGGTAGGTACCGCCGCCCTTCGGCACGGGGTCGCCGAGCGCCACCACCCGGGGGCTCGAGGAGACGCCGTATTTGGGATCGACGCGGGCAGCGAATTTACCCGACGAGGCGCAGTTGGCGAGGACGAGGCACGCTGCCACTGCCGCGGCACTGCGCGCCAGTACAACCGGTTTTGACCGTGGAATCCCCATTCGCCCCAATTACCATTCCATCGGCCGGACACCTGCGCCAATCTCAGCTAAAGCGCCCACGGCCTTGAATCACGATGCGGCCCACCTCCGCATCAAGTTGTAAAGATATCGCATCCGGAACGCGGCGGAAATGGGGTGCGCGCCCGCGTGGTGAATGAATGGTTGCGTGCGCATCCGTCGAAATACGGGAGCTGTCGCCGGCAAAATACACCTTGATTGCACCGCCTTTGTCCCGGTTTCAGACAACGTGTTGCAGCAAATCATCACTCCGGTGCGATCTCGATTCGTCCCCCTGAATCTTTTTGACTGTGCAACGGCGCGGTCGTTTGGTGGATGCAGGGGCGCAAAAGGACTTTTGCGATGATTGAGACAGTGACTGCAGTGATGGGCCTGGTGAGCGCCGGGATTTTTATTGCCCACGCTTTTGAAGGTTTTCGTTACCGGGCCTGATTTAGGGCCGCTTGAGGCCGGGTGGATCGCAAAGCGCACCACCCGCCCCTTTCGGAAGATTCGCCTTCGGGAGATTCGGAAAGCTTTAATCAATTCGGACGAGCATCGTGAGCGTGAGGTGTACCATGCGCAACCACGATTATGTCTCCAACGGATTCCTTGCCTTGACCACAGCCAGCCTGCTGTTGCTGTGCTCCAGCCTGCTGGCCTTTGCGCTGGGCTAGGATAGCGGCACCGACCGGCTGTCCCGTTCATTGCCGAATTGCGCTTTCCCCGGCCGCACGCTTCCAAGCCGCTATACGGCTTCCCGCCTTCATTGATGCTGGTCAAGAACGCCCCGTTGACCCACGCTCGATGAAGAGCGTGGCGGCATGAATTACAGACATCCGCCCGACGATCTGCGTATGCTGGAGGAAGGTCGCCGCGCGGGGGCGTTGTCTGTTCGATGCGAACGACACGGATGCGGTAGCGGGGGCTATTTGAGACAACTGTTTATCTTGAGCGTGATCTTTCTTCTTTGCGACCTCGTTGCGGCCTTCGGTCAGCCCGCGGTAGCGGATTTGAACAAGCTCGAACTTGGCACGCACGACCTCGCCGAGATGACGACGTCAACCGGCATCACCCTCATATTCGATCCCGTCAAGATCAGCATGGTCTTCGTACTTCCTCGCACGTCCGGTTCTGGGCGCAGCTCAACGGTGACCAATGTCGTGGGGTTAGCCGGCGGTCCGCAAGAAGTGGACGAGTCAGCGGATCACCTGCTCGATCGCTTGAACCTGAAGCCATACTTTGTTGCGCTGACTCTCCCCGATGGCGCGCCCCTCTGGCTCAAGATTTCGTCGATCTCGTTTTTTCGTGCGGTGGAGCCTTGGGATCACACCCGTCCCGACGCGAAGAGCGCCGTATCGGCCGGCAACCGGCCGATTTTCGTGAAAGAAAGTCCCGCAACTATTCGCGACGCCATCAACACGATTAGACGGCGAAATCGACCTTGACCGGGCGCAACGTGAGCAGGACTGCTGTCGACGATCAGGCCATTTACGGTCAGATTTCCTGGGTCCTGAGGGATGGTCGGACCCAGGCTGGGTTCTGCTCGCAGGCCGTTCTTGATCTCCTGCCCGCCAAGTGCTTGATGTCGCAGCAACGGAAGGGTGGCCGAGTGGTTTAAGGCACCGGTCTTGAAAACCGGCGTGCCTGCAAGGGTACCGTGGGTTCGAATCCCACCCCTTCCGCCAATACTCTTGTGTCCGGCCCGATACATGAGGCCAGCTGAAGACGCCGCGCGCTTCATCCAGAAGCCCCCCAAGCCTAGCTTGATGATCCGGGTGGGGTCACTACCTAGACGTTGTTGGGGCCTTCGATATGGAGAGCACAATGACTCACCTTAACTCGGTGCACCGCCCAGAGGCACTCGCTGCCGCGGCCGCAATCGCATTGTTGACGGCAATGCCGGCATGTCTCGCGAATGACCGGCCAACTTTTCGGAGCGGGTTATGGAAGTTTGAGAGGACGTTGGAGGCTGACGGCAAGCCGACCAATCGGCTGCCAACCAGCGGATTATCAATCGACCGGGAGATGACGCGCTGTGTCGATCCGACCTCCGCACTGAAGGCGGAATTCACACCGTCCCACTTTGGGGCCTGTAAAACCAGAAACGTTCGAAAGACAGATGATGGCTATGTGGTCCAGAGAACCTGTGACGGTGCGGGGCCAATCGAGACCCAAATCGATGTGAAGAATGACAGCGCCTACACGGAGATCAATCAGGGTAGCATCGGAAAGATACCGACCAAGGAAACCGTCGTGGCGCAGAGGGTCGGCGATTGCGAACGCAGGCGGCAGTGAACGACAGCCCGGCCTCTGACTCTGGCGCCCAACGTGCCCTGCCGAGCGCCGCGATTTTCGGTTCCCGCCAATGCCGCGATGACGCAGGCACCTGGAAAACTTGCAGGTGGAGGCCGCCGCCGTCGGCGTGTTCGAGATTCGCAGGATGGGTATCGCTTCGCTCGACTGCTTCCGCCTTCGCTGGCAATAACGGAATGGGCTCGCCTACCTCGCGTCCTCAAAACCACCCAGGAACGCCGTGAGGTTGTCGCCGAGCACATCGGAGAGATAGCCGCCTTCCTGAACGATCACGGTCGGCAGTCCGATCCGCGCGATCGCGGCGCCGATGCGGCTGAAACCATTCGTCGTAATCGACATGCCCTTGAGCGGATCATGTTCGGAGGCGTCGAGACCGAGTGCCACGACCAGCGCGCCCGGTGCGAACGCCTCGATCGATTTCTTCGCGTCCGCCAGCGCCGTCAGATAGGCGTCGTCGCCGGTGCCGATCGGCAGCGGGATATTGTAATTGGCGCCGAGGCCGGCGCCCTCGCCGCGTTCGTGCGCATACCCCCACACGAACGGATAGAAATGCGCTGGCTCGGCGTGGATGGAGACCGTCAGCACGTCGGGCCGCGCGTAGAAAATGCCCTGCGTACCGTTGCCGTGATGCACGTCGACATCGAGGATCGCAACGCGCTCGTGTCTCAGCCGTAGATGCGCGGCGGCAATCGCGGTGTTGTTGAGGAAACAGAATCCGCCGGCCATGTCGGCATAAGCGTGATGGCCGGGCGGACGGCACAGCGCATAGCTGGCACCCTCGCCGTCCAGCACGAGTTGCGCCGCCGTGACCGCCACATCGGTGGCCGCGCAGGCGCCTGCCCAGGTGCCCGGCCCGATCGGGCACGCGGTGTCGGCGGTGTGCCAACCGAGCTTGCCGACGATATGGATCGGATAGGTCGCATCCCGCCGCACCGGATGGATGTTGGCGATCATCTCCGGGCCGGCATCGCCGAGCGCGGACCACTCGTCCCAGGCGTCAGCGAGAAAACGCAGATATTCCGCGCTGTGCACCCGCGCGCGGGGGCCCTGGCCGAACGCGGTGGGTTCGATGAGTTCGTGCGATCCGGCCGCAAGACCCCTGAGCAAGCGGTCGGCCCGCTCGGGCTGTTCGGTGGTACGCCTGACGACGCCGCGCACCAGAAAGAATTGCGGATCGTGGCTGCGATGCCGCTCGGTATAGATCGCTTTCAACTGAGCATCCCTCTCGAAAACTTCCGAAGACCGCGACTAGATCAATATCCGCGTGGCCCCGCAATCCGTGCGGCGGCCATTGATCTGTTCAGGCTGCACTTGCGGCTTCCGGCAGCGGCGGCATTCTTTTTGCCAGTCATATCAGCGGGCAAAGCCATGCAATAATGTCCCGTTACGCGCCTCGCGGCGCATCCGCTGCGGCGCTCGCGCTGGAGCCGAAGACCGGCGGGGCGTCATCAATGCCGTGATCCAGCCCGAGCCGCCGGGCCTGTTGATGGCCATGGTCCAGAACGGTCCAACCCAGATGGTGTCAGGCAACATCTTCGAGGGCCTGCTGCGCTACGGCCCGAAGCTCGAGCCGCTGCCGGGCCTCGCCGAAAGCTGGCCGGGACAGAGCGCACGAGCCGTGACGCCTCGCGCCGCAAACACCTGGGAGCCGCGCCTTGGCGACGCGACTCCCTTGGGGGCATCCCCTGCTCGCTTACGCCAGCAGGAAGTTCGAACTGTGCAGCGTACCGTTGAGATTCGTGAGGTTTACGACCATATCGGCCGAGTCCATCACGCCGTCGCCGTTGATATCGATATTCAGCACGTCGTTGCCCGGGCCGATATTTTGTAGAACCGCAGAGGCGTGATTTCCGCCTTCGAAAGCTCCGGCCCCGACATAGTCGATCTGGCCACCGGTGACGGTGATGCCTGCGAAGATGAACTTGTCCTGGCTGGCATCGAAGTTCACGACCGTGTCGGCCTGGCCGTTGATGGTGGAATCCGCCACGCTGGTGAAGCGGAAGTTGTCCTGTCCGGCGCTGGCGGTAATCGCGTCGGCCCCCACGCCTGCCGTGACGGTGGCGCTGCCTGTAACAGCGTTGCCGATCGTGATGGTGTCGAAGTTGGCGCTGCCGTTGATGTTTTCGACATTGGCCACCGTCAAGCCGAACGATCCTCCGTTCAGGTTCAGCGTATCGTTGCCATCGCCGAGGTCGATCGTGCCATCGGTGTTGCCTTGGATCGTCAAGGTGTCGTCCGACGACATGCCGTTGACGTGACCAATGTTGTAAAGATTGTCGAACGTGTTGCTGCCGGCAGCGAGATTGACCGTATTGGATCCCGGCCCCAGATCGACCGTCACGCCGCCGCTTACGTTGTTGAGGAGGTTCAACGTATCGTCCGACGCCGTGCCTGAGAAATCAGACCCGCTGATATTCTCGACGTTGGTGACGCTGATCGAGTTGGTGCCATTGGCGAGGCCGAGATGGTCGTTGCCGGCACCGAGATCGACGAAAAGGCCGGTGACATCATTGTTGAGCGTCACGGAACCGTCCGTCCCGTCTGCTGTCAGGTGTTGAACATTCAGGAGCGTGAACGTGCCACCTCCACCGAGTTGGAGCGTGTTGTTGCCCGCGCCGAGGTCGATCGTGGGGTTGTTGCCGGGCTCGAACACCCCGTTCGTGATCGTCAGCGTATCGTCGGACGCGGTGCCGTTGATGTGCTGCACATTGAAGATATTCGTGAACGAGCTGACGCCCACTGCAAGGTTCAACGTATTGTCGCCCTGCTCGAGGTTTACCGAAAGTCCGCTGACGTCGTTCAACAGGGTCAACGTGTCGTTGAACGCGACGCCGGTGAAATCGTTTGTGTTGACGTTTTCGACATTGGTCACGTTCAGAGAATTCACGCCATTGGCGACGTTAATCGTGTCGTTGCCCCCGCCGAGATCGACGACCAGGCCCGCCGCAGCGTTGACGAGGCTGACGAAATCGTCGCCGCTGCTGCCGGTGAGATTCTCGACGTTGACCAGGTTCAGCGTATAGCCGCTGGGGTTGGCGAGGATGACCGTGTCGTTCCCTGCTCCCAGATCGACCTGATGACCGAAGATGTTGCCTCCGACCGCCAGAAAGTCGTCGCTGCCGGTTCCGGTCAACGGGGTGTTCAAGTTCAGGTTGATGGCCGAGATATCGATCGGGCTTACCGAACTTCCCGAAGACAACAGAATTGCTGCGTTACTGAACTGCAAGACCTCAACGTTGGTGAGGAGGTCGGTTCCGTCTCGCGTGGTCAGGGAGTCCGCGACCTGGGTCTGCCCTGCCCCTGGCGTCGTGATGGCGTAGGCGGACATCGGACCGGTGTAGAACGCGATGTCGGTACCAGTGCCGCCATCGATGGTGTCGTTGCCGGCCTGACCGGTTATCTGGTCGCTGCCGCCGCCGGTGCTGATGCTGTCGTTGCCGCTTCCGCCGAAGAACAGTTCGTTGCCTGTACCGCCGATCAGGGTATCGTTGAAATTGGATCCCTGAACGCTGTTGACGCCGCCGGTAATGGTGTCCGTACCTACGTTTGCAACATCCCCGCCTGCGGTGCCGTGAGCGGTTCCCAGCGAAAGGTCGACCGTAACGGCGGCGGCGGCCTGCGCATAGGCAATGCGGGTATTGCCGTTGCCGGTGATGGTGTCGTTGCCGGCGAGACCTTCGAACAGGTTGAAATTGCCGGTGTTGCTGGCGCCGACCCCGCCGACGAATCCGGCGGCGTTGTAGGTATCGGCGAAGGCCGAACCGGTGGCGCTGTTGACGCCGGTATAGGTATCGTTGCCGACCGACGCGTCCCCGGTGGCGTTCCCGGCCTGCAGGTTGATCGTCACCCCGGCGGCGGCGCTCGAATAGATGATACGGGTGTTGCCGTTGCCGGTGATGGTGTCATTGCCGCCGACACCTTCGAACTGGTTGAAGGTGCCGTTGTTGCCGACGTTGAGCGCGCCGGAAACGCCGAAGCCTGTCGCATCGTAGGTGTCGTTGAAGTTGGTGCCCTGGATGCCCTCGATCGAACGCAGCGTGTCGGTTCCGCTCGATGCGTCGCCGACCACGATGCCGGCCGCCATGTTAACGGCGACGGAGCCGGTCGTGTAATAAAGGTTGTTGTAGCTCGAGATGTCGAAGCCCCCACCGCCGTCGATGAGATCGTTGCCGGCAAGGCCGGTGAAGGTCTCGGTGCTGGAGGTGTTGCCGCTACCCGTGATCGTGTCGTTGAACATCGAACCCATGACGGCGTTGACGCCGCTGAAGGTGTCGGAGCCGACGGAAGCGTCGCCGCTGTCGGTTCCGGTCGCGATATTGACGGTCACGGCGCCGGTGGCGTTGTTGAAGTTAAGCCGAGTGTTGCCGTTGCCGGTGATGGTGTCGTTGCCGCCGTTGCCGGTGAACTCGTTGAACGAGCCGTTCGAGCCGGCATTGATGCTGCCGGCGCCAAAGCCGGTCGCAACATAGGTGTCGGCGAAGTTGGTACCGCGCACAGCTTCGACGGAACGGAGGGTATCCGATCCAATCGAACTGTCACCCACCACTGTACCGTTGGCCATATTGACAGTGATACCTGCCGTCACCGTCAGGTCGTTGTTGTAATCGACCCGGTCGAATCCGCCGCCACCGTTGATCGCGTCATCTCCGGCACGGGGATCGAACACCTCGACGGTGCCCGCCGCATTGGTGCTGCCGGTCAATGTGTCATCGAACCGCGAACCGATGACGTTGCCCACATTGCCGATGAACGTATCGGTGCCGACATTGGCAGCATCGCCCGCGGCCGTCCCGTGTCCCGTTCCCAGGGACAGGTCGACCGTAACGGCTGCCGACGCGCTGGCATAGGAAACGCGCGTCAGCGTCGCCCCTTGGGCGTTGACTGACGCGGTAATGGTGTCATCACCCGCGCCGCCCTCGAACTCGTTGAAGCCAATGGGAGTGCCTGGAACGCCGGAGTCTCCCGTAAACCCTGTCGGATCGAAAGCATCGTTGAACGCGGTGCCGACGATGCCCTCGATCCCGATCAACGTGTCGGTGCCGACGCCGGCCGCCGCTCCGTTGACGGTCCCTGAGGCCAGGTTGAAGTTGATGCCCGAAGCGGCATCGCTGTAGACCGCACGGTCGAATCCATTGCCGCCATCCAGAATGTCGTTGCCGCCCAGCCCCTGCAGACGATCGTTGCCGTCGAGGCCCTGGATGTGGTCGACGCCGCTGGTGCCCACCAGCACGTCGTTACTCGCGGTGCCGACGACGCTGTTGACGCTGCCGAACACGAAGTCGGAGGCGACGAAGCTTCCGGCTGCCACGTTCGCCAGCGTGATGGTATTGCCGCCGCCGAAGTCGATGAACGTGTTCGGTCCCTGCTGGGTGGCATGCGACTGCACGTCGACCAGGCTGAAGATGCCGGCAACGCCCGTCACGTCGATGCGGTCGCCCTGGGCCCGGTTGAAGTCGGTGATGAAGTCTGCGCCACCGCCATCGGCATATACAAAGGTGTCCGCACCCGCCCCGCCGGTCAGATTGTCGGCGCCTGCCCCACCTTTGAGGGTGTCGTTGCCGCCGTTGCCGTTGAGGAAGTCGTTGCCCGAGCTGCCGGTGATGGTGTCGTTGAAATTCGAACCCAGTACGCTGTTGACGCCGCCGGTGACGGTGTCGGTCCCGACCGAGCCGTCGCCGCTGGCGATGCCGGTCGACAGGTTGACGTTCACCGCCGAGGTGGCGTTGTTGTACTGGATCTGGGTCGCGCCGTTGCCGGTGATGGTGTCGTTGCCGCCATTGCCCTGGAACGAGTTGAAGCCGCCATTGAAGGCCGAGGCG
>Ga0070681_10007366_pt1 | contig 10756 bp, 8 predicted proteins | sample KBSC83BmetaG_FD_65650 | JGI IMG/M metagenome (GOLD analysis project Ga0070681, IMG submission 65650) | Corn rhizosphere microbial communities from Kellogg Biological Station, Michigan, USA - KBS C8-3B metaG | ecosystem: Host-associated > Plants > Roots > Rhizosphere | place: USA: Michigan...
ATGAGTATCGATAACTTCCCGGGTCGCCTTGAGCACGGCACCCGTTGTCTGCCCGTGAGTGTCCACAATTGAATTCGCGGTGATACGTACCCGGATACTGCCGGCGCCACCGTGCACCAGAAACTGTGTTCCTCCCATGGAATCAGAGCCGCGTAACGCTGTTTCCAGTGGAAAGTGGTCGGCGCGGCAGGCCGTTACGCCGTCTTCTTCATAGATTTGACGAAGGTCAAGCCGGTTTTCTGAAATCGGCAGGAGCATGCGGGCGGCTTTGTTCGCGCGCAAGACCAAGCCCGTCCGGTCGGTGACCACAATCGCAGAGTCAATGGCATCAAGAACATACTGCGGCCACAGCTCGTTAGTGCTGGTTGCAAGGAATTGATCCGTCACTGGACTCGCGTCCTTCATACAGGTCTGGTACTGATTTCACGTTGAACCCAAGGGGAGATTTTATACCGGTCACATGTGAGGGGTGCCAGGCCAGCAGCGCTGGAAGAAAGGCGATAGCCCGGAACCGGGGGTTTCGGGAATTAGCCTTTGTGGTGCCGGGTGGTGGAAGGTTGCCGGCGCGCAGCAGGGGACACCAGGTGCGTCATAGCACGCACGCGTAGATGAGAATAGTTATACGATCAGTAAACCTATTTTCTTTACTAGGGAGTGCCTAGTGATTTTACTTCTCCAAAACAATTAAGTCTTTATGCTAATATTCTTCGCAATCAGTTGTTTGAAGTGCAAGGAGAAACACGCGGCCGCCAGTCGCGTGAGGTGTTCAGGTATCAAGACCAAGCTGGTCCTGCTGCAGTATTGAAGGAGAGATGTAGCCGGATGCGGATTCTGATTGCGGAGGATGACACTCCGCTGGCAACTTTTATCGCTAAGGCCTTTGCAGCCGAGGAGCACACGACAGATGTTGCTGTGAACGGCGGCCAGGCAGTAGAGCTTCTTGGATCGGGAAGCTTCGATCTTCTGATTCTTGACTTGAACCTGCCGGTGATGTCGGGCAGCGAGGTGCTCCGGCAGATTCGCAGTCGTGATCCGGACCTGCCGATCCTGATTCTCACCGCTGCAGATCACGTCACCGACCGCGTAGCCTGTCTTGACGCCGGCGCAGACGATTTTCTTGCTAAACCCTTCTCGTTTTCCGAGCTTTCGGCGCGCGTGCGCGCTCTGCTTCGGCGCCGCAGCCGCTCCGCAGCGCCGGCCCTGAAGGTCGATAATCTCGAGTTGGATTACATGCACCGCACGGTACATCGGGGCGGAAGGGAAATTGAGCTTACCCCGCGCGAGTTCAGCCTCCTCGAGTACTTCATGCGCAATGTGGGGCGACGCATCACGCGCAACATGATTATCGAAGATGTTTGGAAACTGGCTCCAGACACTGCCACTAACGTAGTGGACGTTTACGTTAACTACCTGCGACGCAAAGTTGATGAGGGCGAACCAGTGAAGTTGATCCGTACGGTCCGTGGTGTCGGGTATGAGTTTGGCCCCTTAGAAGCACTGACCGAAGAATAATCAAGAAACAAGACGAGAGTTACCTGACCGAATGGTATCTAAGAATCCATTTATCTAGTAAGAGTCTCGGCTGCAAAGTTAGTAAATAATTAGATAATTCTAATATTTTGATTCCGCTCCCACTTGCGATGAAGGGCATGCCAAACCTTGCGAGTAGCAGCTTAATGAGGTTGTCGCGTTCCAGCCAATTCTTCCCTTGAATGCTGCTCCAGAAGACGAAAATCATACCCGGGTCGACGAATTCCGGCAGAGAATTCGGCTGCCCGAACCACGTTTTCCATCAGTGCAGCCACGGTCACCGGCCCCACGCCCTTTGGCACAGGCGTGATCAGTGCGGCGACGTCCTTTACGTGTTCAAAATCCACATCGCCGTTTAGTTTTCCATCGCTTCCAACGCGAGTGGCCACATCCACCACCACCCCCCCCGGTTTTACCAGGTCGGCGGTAATCCGGTAATGGGAACTGCCGACAGAGCTTACGATGATGTCAGCCGAGCGCATGAACATATCGTGGTCGGCGCGACGGGTGTATCGGTGGATCCAGATTGCAGTGGCATTGCACATCCGTCCCCCAAGCATGTGGTGGATCGGCTTTGCTGTAATGTCATTACGTCCGACCACCACGGCGACTTTCCCCTGGGTTTGGATCCCATACCACTCGAACATCCGCCGGACCGCCAGGGCGGTCGCAGGAAGGTGCAACATGGAGTCCACCCGAGCTCGATAGAGTTCCGGTACAGTGCCACGGCCGATGCCGTCAACGTCCTTCTCTGCACTGATTGCGTCGAACACATCAAATTTGTTCAGGCCGTGTTCAGGCTCCTCAATATGACGAGGCAATGGAAGCTGTATCAGGATGGCGTGTACGGCAGGATCATGATTCAGCTTCCCGACTTCAGCACGAAGTTCCACCGCTGTGATGTGATCGTCAAACGTGTGCAGCTGGGCATGCATGCCAAGACGCCGACAGGACTCCAATTTTTTCCCGACGTATCGCTGAGAAGCCGGACTGCGGCCGACAAGAACGACGTCGAGCCGGGGCGTGAGATTGTGGTTGCGATGAAGTTCTTCGACGTCTTTCCGCACCTGGGCTTCGATGGCATCCGCAACAGGCTTGCCATACATGATCTGGGCCATGCCTTCGATTATAGATGGCTCCCGGAGCAGGCTTCGTTTGCCCGGAGAAGGGCGGAGAGGAAGTTATTTCAGCTTGCGAGCGATTCCCGTCATAATCATCTCCAATTCGAGCATGATGTCATCCTCCATATCGAGACCCGCTTTTCGTAATGCAGCCATGGGATCTTCCCGCAGCAGCAGCAGATTGTCGTCAGAGAGATCGATCCACTCCTGCAGCCGTTCTTCCGAGCGCTCAAGCTCACGGATCAGACGATCGGGATTTTGCTTGCTTTGTTTTTTTTTGCGAGGCAACTGAACCCTCTACGTTCCATCATCCTCCAGGGCTGTGAGATTGAACAAGGGCAAAAGCAGGGTGTCGTGCTCCCGATAGCAACATGTTGTTTACTGCTCAGCTGCTTTGGAATTCGGGCCTTCTTTATAACCCCGATAAATATTTTCGATTTCCACGCCGGCGAGGAGCCTCGCTAGAGTGTGTCCATCAGCCGCATCTCTCGAATGGGGAAGCGGCGCGGTGACCTTGAATGATCAAAGCCTCGATCGCAGCCATAGTGCTGAGTGCATGTCTTTTTGTGCCATTGCGGGCTTCGGCCCAAAGTACGAAGTCGCCCGACGCTCAAGCAGACCGTATCGCGCAGCTGGAGCAACAGGTCGCGGATTCCAAGAGCTCAGCTGACAATGGCTGGATGCTGGTTTGCTCCGCTCTGGTTCTGATGATGACAGGTCCCGGACTGGCATTGTTCTATGGTGGCCTGGTGCGCAAGAAGAATGTTCTGGCCACGATGATGCAGAGCTTTGCCATGATGGCGATCATCACCGTGCTCTGGGCGATTTGCGGCTACACCCTTTCGTTCGGCGACGGCAATGCATTCCTCGGGGGATTGCACAACCTCTTTCTCCGAGGAGTCGGGGCGCAGCCCGACCCCGATTATGCCGCGACCATTCCGCTCCAGACTTTTATGGTCTACCAGTTGATGTTTGCCATCATCACACCGGCGTTGATCACCGGCGCATTCGCCGAACGAATGAAATTCAGCGCCATGGCGGCGTTCATGGTGCTGTGGTCGGCGATTGTGTACTGCCCGATGGCGCACATGGTGTGGGGAAAGCATGGATTCTTGAATGCTTCACTTGGAGGCCGATTCCCGACACTCGACTTCGCCGGTGGAACAGTAGTGCACATAACCTCTGGTGTTTCTGCTCTGGTTTGTGCGCTGTATCTGGGGAAGAGAATCGGGTTTCCGCGGCAGCCAATGCCGCCGCACAGCGTGGTCTTGAGTTTTATCGGAGCATGCCTGTTGTGGGTCGGCTGGTTTGGCTTCAACGCCGGCAGCGCGCTGAATGCTGGTAGTCTTGCAACCAGTGCGTTTGTGGCCACCCACTTCGGCGCTGCTGCTGCCGCCGTGGGATGGTCGGCGGCGGAATGGGTCAGAAACAAAAAGGCCAGTGCACTGGGAGCCATCTCCGGCGCGGTGGCCGGTCTGGTGGCAATCACACCGGCTGCCGGGTTTGTTGGACCTATGGCGGCGCTTGCCGTCGGCGGGTTTGCCGGCGTGTTCTGCTACTTCATGGTGGCGCGCGTGAAAGCCCGCTTCGGATATGACGACACGCTGGACGCCTTCGGGATCCATGGCGCGGGCGGCACCCTTGGAGCACTGCTCACCGGAGTCTTCGCTTCCAGCACGGTTAACCCGATTTTCAAAGACGCATACGGAGCGACCCTGAGCGTTGGACTGCTGGAGGGAAACTTTCATCAGCTGCTGAATCAGTTTATAGGCGTAATGATTGCGTGGACACTGGCGGTTGTGGGCACGCTGGTGATCTTGAAAGTGGTGGACGCGCTGATCGGGTTGCGGGTTCCTGAGGAGCACGAGATCCAGGGGCTCGACCTTTCGCAGCATGGTGAAGAGGGCTACTACTACGAAGTCTCCGCTTAGTGTGGAGGGTTAGGAAATCCTGATGACCAAAGTTGAAGCCATAATTCGGACCTCCAAACTGGACGCGGTAAAAGATGCGCTGCATGAGATCGGCGTAGAAGGGATGACCGTACTTGAAGTCCGCGGTCACGGCCGGCAGAAGGGGCACACAGAGTTTTATCGCGGCCAGGAATACACGGTTGACTTGATCCCAAAGACCAAGCTTGAGCTGGTGCTGGCCGATTCGATAGTCGAGAAAGCTGTACAGGCTATCATGAGCGCAGCTCGTACCGGGAAAATCGGCGACGGAAAGATTTTCCTTTCCCGCGTGGACGACGTTATTCGCATCCGGAATGAGGAGCGAGGAGAGGGCGCTCTGTAGACGCCCCAAGCTGCACTTATGACCCATGTAGCGTCCGTGAATCCTGAACTCCGCGATTCCTATAGACAAGAATTCGCACGCATTGAGCAGGGATTCGCAGCCAGCGGCGATGGGCGCGAGGCGGTGCGATGGCGGACTGCGCTTATTGACCAGATTGTTGGTCGTCTCTGGCACCGAATCCTTGCCGCGAAAGCGTCTTCCGGTACAGCGCTGGTCGCAATCGGCGGGTATGGCAGATGCATGCTTTTTCCCTTCTCCGACATTGACCTGCTTTTTCTGCACAAGCAGAGAGAATCAGAGATCGCTCTCAAAGACGAGATTCGTGCATTTTCTCAGGAGCTCTGGGACACGGGATTGAAGCTGAGCCCGTCAAGCCGAAGTCTTGAAGAATGCGACCGCTTCGATGCCAACAATCTGGAATTTTCAATCGCATTGCTCGATTGCCGTTTCGTCGCGGGAGAGCAAGCACCATTTACGCACTTAAAAGAAAAACTGATACCCCGGCTGGTCGTCAGTGAATCGCAGGTCATGGTGCAAAGGCTCGTGGAACTCACGCGCAATCGTCACGCCAAATATGGCAGCACGCTATTCCACCTGGAACCGAATATCAAGGACGCACCCGGCGGACTGCGCGACTACAACGTTTCGCACTGGCTGGCTCTGATTTCGGCGCTGGACCGGCTGCAGGCGTGGCCAGAACCGGGCCAGCTACTGCCAGCGTCGATCAGGCGTCATGTCGAATCCGGGTTGAGCTTTCTCACCGATCTGCGCTGTTTCCTGCACTTCCGCCACCGCCGCGACGATAACACGCTCACATGGGCGGCCCAGGATGAAGCCGCGGCTCGCCGGATCGGCGCGAGCCACGCCCCGCCCGTGTCCCCGGCGGACTGGATGCGACTTTATTTCAGCCATGCCCGGGCCGTGAACCGAATATGCACACAACTTCTCGACGAAGTGCCGGGAGAGGGGTCTTCGCTCTACAAGCAGTTTCAGAGCTGGCGTTCGCGCGTTTCAAACTCTGAGTTTTGTGTGGTTCACGGGCTGGTGTTCCTGCAGCACGCCGCGGCGGTGAACGATCCAGAAACCTTGCTCCGATTATTTCATTTTGTTGCACACCACGGAGTGCGTTTAAGCACGACAACCGAGCAGCGGATTGAGCAGGCGCTACCCTCCATTGCTGCAACACCTCCGCGCGGGGCGGAGTTGTGGATTTATATTCAGGAGATTCTCCTGCAACCGCATGCGGCTGACGCCCTGCGCGCAATGCACGCGTTGCGCTTCCTCACGCTCGTGCTGCCGGAGTTCAAGGCGATTGATGCGCTCGTGGTGCGTGACTTCTATCATCGCTTCACCGTCGATGAGCATTCCTTTGTGGCAATCGAGAGCCTGCACCGGCTCAAGGAGTCCTCGTTTGAGTGGGACCATCGCTTTGCGACCCTGCTGACAGAGCTTGAACGACCTGAGCTTTTGTATCTTTCATTGCTCCTCCATGACGTGGGGAAAGGGATTGCAGGGGAAGATCACATCGCATCCGGCATGGAGGCGCTGGACAGATCGATCGAACGCCTGGACCTCGAATCAGGTGAAGCAGAGATCGTGCGTTTCCTGGTCCAGCATCACCTGGCGATGTCGCAGGCAATGCGGAGAGATATTTTTGAGCCGGAAACAGTGCAGGCGTTCGCCGAAGTGGTGAAGACGCCCGAGCGCCTGAAGCTGCTTAGTCTTATGACTTACGCCGACATCAAAGCAGTGAATCCGGAAGCCTTGACGCCGTGGAAGACGGAGAACATCTGGCAACTCTACATTGAAAGTGCGAACTACCTGAATCTGAGCATGGACCAGCGCCTCAAGGGTGATTCGAGCGACGAAGAGCTGGGTTTGCGGACATTGGCGCCGGCCGCCGGCAAGAGACTTAAGCCATTTCTGGAAGGATTCCCGCGCCGGTATCTGGCCACGTACACCCCTGCTGAAGTTCTGAGGCATCTGGAGATGTCGGCCAGGGTCAAGACCGAACCATTTCAACTCCATCTTGAACGCGGACGACACTGGTTCGATCTCACCCTGGTGACCACGGATCGTCCACAACTTTTTGCCCGGATGACGGGGGTACTGGCGGCGTGGGGCATGAGCATCGTGAAGGCCAATGCCTTCTCCGATGCTGCGGGCGTGGTGGTGGATACGTTCCACTTCGTGGACCGTTTCCGAACGCTCGAACTGAACCTGCCGGAATGGGAGCGATTTAAACGCAGTGTGACGGATGTGCTCATTGGTACTGCCGATCTGGACAAGATGCTTCGTGATCGCTCTCGTTCAACAAAAGATATACTGCCGCGTACGCGAATCCTGACGCGGCTCGAATTCCACGAGACCAGTTCCGCACAGAGCAGTGTTTTGCAAGTAATAACCCAGGACCGGCCGGGGCTTCTGTACCTGATCAGTTCGAGACTTTCGGTGCTCGGCTGCAACATTGAGATCGCCCTGATCGACACGGAGGGCGAGATGGCCATTGACGTCTTCTATCTGACGCAGAAAGGATCGCCGCTCAGCCGGGAACTCCAGCGCAGGGTCGTGGCGACACTTGAAGAAGAGCTGCTCGAGCCAGCGTAACTGGATGGCTATGGTTTCTGAGTGGGACGGAGGATGACTTCGCTGGTAAAGGAATTCGGGGACTGTTGAACCAGCATGGCTACCACCCGCGCCACGTCCTCCGGCCGGAGCATCTTGTCCACACTCTTGCCTTCGTGCGGCGAGAGTTCAGTGTGAGTAGAGCCGGGACAGACGATGGCTACGCGTATGTTCTGGGATCGCAGCTCTTCCGCTACGGAGTAGGAGAGACCGTTAAGCCCCCATTTCGACGCGGCGTAGGCGGCACCATTCGGCAGGGGATTCTTACTTGCAATGGAGGAAATGTTGATGATGTGTCCGCCACCCGCATTCAAAAGAAGGGGAACAAAGGCCCGCACGGTATGGAACACTCCACGGAGATTGGTGTCTATTATGTTGGTCCAGGTTTCTGGTGCGGTCTGATGAAGCGGCTTGCCGAAGCTGGCCACACCAGCATTGTTGACCAGAATGTGAAGCCTGCCGTGGGATTTCTCGACGTAGGCAGCCAACGCCATCACGGAGTTCCAGTCCGCGACATCACAGACGTGCGCCTCGCAGCGGCCGTTGGCGGCGCGAATCGATGCTGCCGCCGCGTCCAGTCCGGACTGCTTTCGCCCGCAGATGATGGTGAAAGCCCCCAACCGCGCCAATTCGCGGGCAATGGCCGCACCGATGCCTTTGCTTCCACCAGTCACAACAGCAACCTGGCCGTCGAGTTCCTTTTGCATGCGCAACTCTCCCCGCTGGAAATGGTTTATAACAACATGCGATTTTACCGGGAAGGCAGCTTAGCAGCAGGGCACAGGAGCTTCAGCCCGGCTGTTGGCGAAAGATGCAACGGCGGGTGAGCAACTTTGCATCGAAAAAGTAAACTGTGTACCAGATGGACGATGCTTGCCTAGAACTAGGGTCCCTCTTTTATAATCCGTTGACTCAGGTTTCAGCTTTTCTCGACAGAGGGCGAGCCCAGTTAGGAGTGGCCAGTGTGGTCACGTGCGTCTGGCCCTTGCACAATTTGGCAGATGGACTGAAGGAGCATATCTCAAATGAAAAAAGTGCTTGTCACGTTTGTGCTTGCGCTGATCGCGGCAGTAGTAACTTCCGCCGCGCAACAACCAACGGCGCAGCAGCCGCCTGCAGCACAGCAGCCTCCAGCATCGGGCGCGCAACAGCCACCGGCAGCGGGCGGGCAGACCAACACGCCAACCAGCCAGAAGGTGATTAAGGACCCGGCCGAGTATAACGCCTACGTCGCCGCGCTGAATATGCAGGATCCGGCCGCCAAGGCGCAGGCCATGGAAAACTTCGTCAAGCAGTATCCAAACAGCATTGTGAAGCTGGAAGCGCTGGAACAGGCAATGGCCGCCTACCAGCAGCAGCAGAATGCGGCGAAGGTAGAAGAGATTGCCAACCAGGTCCTGCAGATCGACCCCAACCACGTCAGGGCTCTAGCCATCATCACGGCAATCCGTCGCAATAAGGTCCAAAATCCGCAGCAGGCGGCTGAGCTGCGCAGCATGGGTGAAAAAGGCTTGCAGGCGCTGCAGACCTGGCCCAAGCCGGAAGGCGTGAGTGATGCCGACTACCAGAAGCTGAAGACCCAGATGACGGCGATCTTTGCCGGCGCAGCGGGTTTCGGTGCCTTGCAAGCGAAGGACTACGCGAACGCAAAAACCTCGTACCTTGAATCCGTGAAAGCAGATCCCACCAACTGGGTAGATATGTATCAGCTTTCGGTGGCGTTGCTGGAAAGCAATCCGATGGACCTGAATGGCTTCTGGTATGGCGCCAAGGCGGTTTCAATGGCGCAGGCGCAGAATAACCAGCAGGCTGTGCAGGGAATGCTCCCTTACCTGCAATCGAAGTACAAGAAGTATCACGGTGGCGTGGATGGCTGGGACCAGATCATGGCGGCAGCCGCTCAGCAACCCGGTCCTGCTCCGGATTTCGCAGCCAGCATCAAGCCCGCTCCGACAACCTGCGACCTCGCAGCCAACGCCGTCCAGCAGAACGGCGCCGATGCACTTTCCCCAGGTGATTGGGAGACTGTGCTGACCTGCCGTGACAAGTCTCCGGCGAACAAGCAGGCCGCTGATGCAGTCTGGCAGAACATTCAGACGAAGCAGAAGAACGGCGAGGCCAAGCTGAAGATGAACGTCAAGGTCATCGCCAATCCTGATCCGAATACGTTGGAAGTCGCCATGAGCGATGAAAATCAGCAGGCCAACAAAGCGGATATGAGAGTCCAGCTCGAGAAGCCTCTCACCAAGGCACCAGCGCCGGGCGCAATGACCGACGTCATTGGTGTGATCTCCGACTACACTCCAGATCCTTTCATGTTCACCATGACCAAAGCGGAACTCCCGGCAGCCAAACCTGCTGCCAAGCCGCCTGTGCGTCGCACGGGAACCAAGAAGAAGGGATAATCAGAAACGTGTTTGAATTGGGCAGCCTGCGGGCTGCCCTTTCTTATTCGCCCAGCATGATGCGCTGGATGGAGTGAGCGCGCCCTGTGCCTTCGTCGCACTGAATGAGCACTCCGACGAAACGCGGATCGCCTTTCGCCGCCTCAAATCTTGCCGGCAAGCCTGTAAGAAAGCGTTGCAGGATTTGTTCTTTCTCCACGCCGATCACGCTGTCGTAAGGCCCTGTCATGCCTACGTCGGTTTGATACGCAGTGCCTTTGGGAAGAACGCGATTGTCTGCGGTCGGGACGTGAGTATGCGTCCCAAGCACAGCAGTCACGCGACCATCCAGATACCAGCCCATCGCAATTTTTTCTGATGTCGCTTCGGCATGGAAATCGACCAGTATCACCTTCGCCCGAATCTGCTGCAGGATGGAATCGGCTTTGCGAAACGGGTCATCATTGTCCTGCATGAAAACACGGCCCTGCAGATTGATCACCGCAAACGGAACGCCGGCGCTGGTTTTGCCTTCATACCAGCCCACGCCCGGAACACCCTGCGCATAGTTCGCTGGACGCAGCACCTTTTTTGCGCGGCCCGTTGGGTCACTATCGGCAGAATTGAAATAGTCGATGATCTCCCGCTTGTCCCACACATGGTTGCCGGTGGTCAGCACTTCGCAGCCCAGATCAAACAATTCATTTGCGATAGCAGCCGTCAGGCCGAATCCGCCGGCGGAGTTCTCCGCATTGGCGATTACCAGGTCAACTTTGTTGGTCTCCACCACATGGCCAATGTGGT
>Ga0070681_10007369_pt1 | contig 10753 bp, 8 predicted proteins | sample KBSC83BmetaG_FD_65650 | JGI IMG/M metagenome (GOLD analysis project Ga0070681, IMG submission 65650) | Corn rhizosphere microbial communities from Kellogg Biological Station, Michigan, USA - KBS C8-3B metaG | ecosystem: Host-associated > Plants > Roots > Rhizosphere | place: USA: Michigan...
CCGCATCGGGTACAGCAGGCTCTGGCGGATGTCCCCGGCGGTGGTGTCGACGATCAGGTCGGGGAGGCGGTGCCGGAAGTCGCCGGCCAGCATCGACCACGCCCCTGGCAGGGCGTCGCCGGCACCGCTGGTCCCGTTCGGCCGGCCGCCGGAGTTGCCGGTCAGGAAGCCGGTGTGGACGAAGCGTGTCCCGGGCACCCGCCTCGACGCCCAGTAGAGCTCGGGAAGGTCGCCCCACACGAACACGGTGTCGCGGGCGCCGGTGAGGCGGCGGACCTGGGCGGCCAGCGGCCGGTAGGGGACGCTGGCCGCGTCGCCGGTCGGCACGAACCCCACCACGGCGCAGGCGGCCGCGGGCAGGGCGGCGACGCCGATGAGGAGCCGCCGGCGGACGGCGTCGGCGGCCACCAGGCCCGGAGTGGCGATGAGCGCCATCGGCGGCAGCAGCTGGAGGTAGTAGTGGCCGAAGAAGCGCAGCCCGGCGCCGACGGCGACGACGCCGCCGCCGAGCCACAGCCACAGGTCCGGCTCGGCCGAGCGCCGGCGGGCGGCGACGAGGACCAGGACGACGAGGGCGAGCTCCAGACCGGCCAGGGCCGCCGTCATCCCCAGCGCCCGGGTGAACGCTGCCCCCGGGGAGCCCTGCAGCGCCAGGTAGCCCCGGTTGCCGCTCACCGTCCACAGCAGGAACGGCCGCGGGCCGAACAGCGCGGCGGCGACGGCGATCGGAGCGGCGAAGCCCACCGCGCACCGGGCGACGGCCCCCCGGCCGCCGCTCCGCCACCCCCACCAGAGGACCGGCACAGCCGTCATCACCGCCGTCTGCTTGCAGAGGCAGGCCAGGGCCAGCGCCGTCCCCGCCGCCAGGTGCCGTCGCCGGGCGGCCAGCACCACCGCCGCCGTCATCGGCAGGAGCATGAACACCTCGAACCCGGCCGCCTGGCTGTCGTCGGGGAAGAACGCCGTCACCGCCAGGAGGAACAGCACCCCGCAGGCCGCTCCGGCGCGGGCCGTGCCGTACCGGCGGCGGGCCTCGGAGGCCAGCAGCGCCGCGGCCAGCCCCACCGCCACCGCCGCCGCCACCCGCACGTAGCGGATGTCGAGGGAGCCGGTGAGCCGGAAGACGAAGGCGTAGACGTAGGGGACGATCGGCGGCTTGCGATCGGCGGTGGTGTGGTACAGCGTCCCGCCCCGGTTGATGACCATGGCCATCGAGGCCAGGCTCGCCTCGTCGGAGTTGAAGAGGCGAACGACGAAACCGGGGGCGTGCAGCGCCAGGGAGAACGCCGTCAGCGACAGCCACAGGGCGGGCCGTCGCCCGGGTCGGCTCTGCACCGGCCCATATTGGTCAACCACCGCCCGTCACCGGGGGATCCGGCGCCGCGCTGGCCGGATCATCGCTCACCGGGTCATCGCTCACGTCCTCGCCGGCGTCCTCGCCGACGTCCTCGCCGACGGCCCGGCGCCGGGCCCGGCTCCCGTCCCAGGCGAAGAAGGCGGCCACGACGGCCATGGCCACGAGACTGACCCAGATGTTGACCCGCAGGCCGAGGATGGTGTTGGCGTGATCGATGCGCAGCGATTCAACCCACAGCCGGCCGAGGGCGTAGCCGCCGACGTAGAGGGCGAAGAGCCGCCCGGGCCGGAGGCGGCGGCGCCGTTCGATCCACAGGAGCAGGGCGATCAGCGCCAGGTTCCACAGCGCCTCGTAGAGAAACGTCGGCTGGTAGGTGGCGACCTGCTCGAGGCCCGGCGGCCGGTGGGCGGGATCGATCCGGAGTCCCCAGGGCAGGCCCGTCGGCCGGCCGTACAGCTCCTGGTTGAACCAGTTGCCGAGCCGGCCGATGGCCTGGGCCAGCGGGAGGGCCGGCGCCACCACGTCGAGCAGCGGCCCGATCGCCAGGCCCCGCCGCCGGGCCACGACGACGCCGACCACCACACCGGCCAGCAGTCCCCCGGGGATGCCCAGCCCGCCCTCCCAGATGGCGAAGACGTGCAGCCACCGGCCCCGGAACAGCTCCGGGTCGGTGATGACGTGGTAGGCCCGGGCCCCGACCAGGCCGGCCGGCAGCGCCCACACGGCCAGAGAACCGATGTCGGACGAGCGGCCGCCCCGGGCTTCCCACCGCTTCCCGGCCAGGGCGATGGCCGCCGCCGCCCCGAGGCCGATCATGAGCCCGTAGAAGCGGAGCTGGAACCGCCCGATGTGGATGGCGTTGAACGGCGGCGACGGAATGGCGGCGATCACGCGCCGGTGACCCTGGGCTCGTGCACCCGGCCCTTCTAGCCGGTAGGGGCCTGCCTGTCTCCGCGGCCCGCGCCCCGGTTGTGTCGTGCCGGGCACACACCGTCCGTGTCCTCCGACGGTGTCGGCGGGGCGATCCCTCGCTACCGTCCGGTCAGGACTCCGCCCGGCGAAAGGATTCGGCCCGATGCGCGACGATCAGGAGCGGCTGTTTCCCTGGGACGGGGACCGTCGCAGTCTCGGCCGGGAGGACGCCGCCGCCCTGCAGCGGATCGGCCGCCTCTACCGGTTCGGGCTGCCGGAGCTCGAATCTCGCCGGCGAGGCGCCCGTCGAACGACGCCGTCAGTCCCCGTCGGCCAGCGCCCGCTGTAGCGCCAGCAGCCGGGCGTTGCGCCCGGCGATCAGCGCCTCGTGGGCGTCGGGCGGATAGCCGTGGAAGCCCCGCCCGGCGGCCGCGCCGCTCTCGCCGCGCTCGAGCTTCTCGGCCAGCACCCCGGGGGGTGTGGTGTCCGCCGCCAGCCGGGGGAAGAGCTGGGTCGCCACGGCGCGGAAGGTGGCCAGGCCGGCGAGGTCGACGACCCGGAACGGTCCCACGGCCGCCCACCGGAGCCCGAGGCCGCCCTGCACCGCCCGGTCGACGTCCTCGGCGGAGGCGATGCCCTCGCCGACGATGTGGAACGCCTCCCGGAGCAGGGCGAACTGCAGGCGGTTGACGAGGAAGCCGGGCACGTCGCGCTCGACCCGGATCGGCTGGCGGCCCGCCCGGCGGGCCAGGTCGCAGGTGGCCTCCATCACGGCGTCCGAGGTCCGCTGCCCGCGGCAGACCTCGACGACGGGCATGAGATGGGGCGGGTTGAGCCAGTGCAACCCGACGACCCGCTCCGGGCGCGACGTGGCCTCGGCGATGGCCGTGATCGAGAGCCCCGACGTATTGGTCGACAGCACGGCGGACCCCGGCGCCAGACGGTCGAGCTCGGCGAAGACCTTCTGCTTCAGGCCGATGTCCTCGGAGACGTTCTCGGAGACGAACTCCGCCTCCCCCACCGCCTCGGCGAGGTCGTCGGTTCCGACCACCCGGTCGACGGCGTCGCCGTCGACCGCCAGCCCGGCCGCCCGCATCTCGCCCTGGTTGGCGGCGATGCGGGCGCGGGCCTGATCGAGGCTGTCCCGCCGCCGGGCGTGGAGCCGCACGTCCAGGCCCGCTTCGGCGAACACCTGGGCGATCCCGGTGCCCATGATCCCGGCGCCGACCACGGCGATCCGCATGCCGGAGTACGCTACCATGCCGAACTCAACGCTTGTTGAAATCAGGCTCCTCGGCACCGGGGGGCCGTGCGCCAAACCCCGTCGGGGGTACCCGCACGAACGCCTCGGAAACGACGACCGGTCCGGCGCCGTTGGCCGCCGCGTCCTCCCTCAGGCGACCCGCCTTGTCGACGGTCGCGTCGCGGTCCAGGACCACCGGCGCCCGTGGACCGCTGCCGCGACAACCTTCGCACGGGGGGCTTCCGTCCTCCTTGGGCCTGGGGTGTTACACGGTGGCGCCGGCGGCGGCCATCTGGTTCAGCAGGGGCTCCGGCCACTTGCCCCCGCACCACACCGTGTCGCACGCGATCCTGCCGTGGCGGACGACGAGGTGGTGGGCGTGGTGGCCGCGGTGGCGAACACCGTCCTGCATCCACTCGTGTTCGTAGATCACGAGTTCCCCGTCGGGGACGGGAATCCGCTCGAGCGCCACGAACGTCGTCGGGTCGCTGAACCACTTGGCGTACTCCGCTTTGATGGCCTGGGGTCCAACGGCCTTGAGCCGCCAGTTGGGGACGGTGGCGTCGAGGACCGCATCCTCTGCGTAGACGTCCGTCTCCCGGATCGCCGCCCCCTGGACCGCCTGCAGGAACTCTCCGATCGGATCGCTGTTCATGGCCGCTGCTCCCTTCCTGGGTTCATGTCAGAAACGGTCCGAGGTCGCGCCTGCCTCCGAGGGCGCGTCCCCCCGGCTCGTCGAGTCGGGCCGTCAGCGGTATCGGATGACGTCGACCTCGGTGGGGTTGGCGAGCATGTCGAAGACGGCGGAGTACTTCGTGCCGGCGGCGACGAGGGCGTCGATCGTTTCGTCGTCGCACTCGGCGTCGATGTCGAACTCGACCTGCACGTGGCTGAAGCCCTTGCGGATGTCGGGATCGATACCGAGCACGCCGCGGACGTCGATGTCGGCGCACACCGACGACGACACCCGGTTCAGCCTGATCTGGCGCGCCGCGGCACCGGTGATGACACCGGCGGTGATGCACGCGGCCAGGGCGTGGAGCACGTACTCCTGCGGGGTCGGGCCGTGGCCGTGGCCGAGCGTGGGGTGGTCGGCCTTGAAGGAGAACTCCTCGACATGCTTCTGGTCGGCTCCTAGGCCGTGCCACTCGTAGATCGAGGACTCACTCGCCATGCCCTCGACCCATTCGTTCCTGGCCGAGAACCGGAACTGCGCCAGCTCGCCGTCGGCGCGGAATCGGCCGATCGCACCCCACATCTTGTCGAGAGGCACACCGTTGAATTCGTCTGACATCGTTTTTCCCTTTCTGTGTCTGCAGTCGCCTCGACGAACCGTTGCCACGGTCATCGGGTCGCGTGACCGGCGAGGTAGCCGGCCAGATGTTCGGCGAGGTCTTCGCTGTCGGCCGGCGCCCCGTGGATGAAGCTCGACCGCCGCCGGCGCAAGAACGAGCCGCCGAGGAGGTAGACGCCCGGCGCGTCGACGACCCCACCGTCGTGGCGTATCCGCCCGCCGGTATCGAACACCGGCAAATCCAGCCATGAGAGGTCCGGCTGGAATCCCGTCGCCCACACGATCGAGCGGATCTCTCCCTTGGTGAGATCCAGCATCAGCGGCGCGCTCTTCTCCACCCGCGTCGGCTCGTAGCGGTGCGGTGCCCCGACCTCACCGTCCAGACCCTGCCCGCCGATCCAACGATCGATGTCGTCGAGCAGGCGCCCGAGCTTCTGGTCGGCCAGCGCGCAATGGTTCCGCAGGCCGCCCGAGAACAGCGCGACACCATCGCGGATCGTGCCGAGCCGGCCCCGCAGCTGCACTCCGATGTCCGTGAGGCGGTTCAGGTCGAGGGTGCGGCGCTCGGCGGTGCCGATCAGCTGCGGCGAGGCGACCTTGCGCGCCTTGCGCAGCTCCTCGACCTCGTCGTAGCGCTCGTCCAGCCGACCGATCGCTTCCATCCAGTGCTGGATGTCGCGGCCCCGGTAGACACGGGGCATGCGGACGTGCTCGCCCAAGGACAGCGTCACCGGCCGACCCGACAGCTGCAGCTCCTCGGCGAGTTGGATGCCGGTTGCCGCGGCGCCGACGACCATGACGCCGCCGTCGGGCAGGTCGGTGGGGCGCCGGTAGTCGAGCGGGTTCACACCCACGATGCCGTCGGGCACGGCATCGGCGCACTCGGGCCGCAGCGGCAGGTTGTTGGCGCCACTGGCGAGCACGACCGTGTCGCAGTGCCACGGGCCGGCGCTCGTGACGACCTCGTAGCCGCCGTTCGAGGCGCGGACGGATTCGACCGCCGTGTGCTCTTCGATCGGCGCAGCGATCTTGCGGCCGTAGTCGACGATGAAGTCCGTGACCTCCGGCCCGGTCATGAACCCGTCCGGGTCATCACCCTCGTAGTCGCCACCGGGGAGCTTGGTCTGCCAGTTCGGGGTGAGCAGCGTGAAGGAGTCCCATCTCTGCGAGCGCCACGACTCTCCGGCCTGGCCTCGCTCGAGCACGACATGGTCGATTCCACGGTCGGCCAGCCGCTTGCTCATTGCCAGCCCGCTGTGACCCCCACCGATGATCACGCACGTCGTCCACCGCCGGTCGCCCACCGGGCTCACCCCACGACGTGGCCGGCGACGCCGACGGTGCTCGACCCTGGGCCACGGAGGACGGGGCTCTCGAGCCGGAGGACGTCGGGGCGGGCGTAGTGGCCGGCGACGTCGAACTGGCGGCGGGCGCGGCGCAGGCGACGCAGATCGAGGGTGGCGACGAGCATGCCGGCCTCGCCGCGGAGGGGTCCGGCGATGACCTCCCCTTCGGGACCGATGATCGCCGTGTTCCCCTGCGAGAGCCAGTCGTCCGCGTCCCCGTAGAGGTCCAGGCGCGGCAGCGATGCCGGCAGGTCGCCGGCCCGTAGGCAGGTGTTGGTGCCGATGACGAAACATCGCCCTTCGCGTGCGATGTGACGGAGCGTGGACAACCAGGTGTCGTGGTTGTCCCAGGTGGGCGCCAGATAGACGTCGACGCCCTGCTCGTAGAGGGCGGCGCGGGCCAGGGGCATGAGGTTCTCCCAGCACACCAGGCCTCCGACGCGGGCGAAGCCGGCGTCGAGCACGGTCAGGTCGGTCCCGTCGCCCTGTCCCCACACGGTTCGCTCGCCCCCGGTGGGGATCAGCTTGCGGTGCCGGCCGGCGACCCGGCCGGCGGGGTCGAGGTAGACGAGGGTGTTGTAGAGCGTGCCCGACGGGACCCGCTCGGTGACCCCGACCGCCACCCAGACGCCGGCGGCTCGGGCGGCCCGGCCGAGGGCGTCGAGGGCCGGGCCCGGCACGTCGACGGCCTGGTCGAACAGACGGTCGTACAGGGCCCCGTCGGACCAGGCCGGTGCGCGCCACACCCAATCGGGATAGCCGGGGAGGATCGCCTCGGGGAAGACCACGAGCTGCGCTCCCTCGGACGCCGCCTTGTCCACCATGCCGATGAGCAGATCGGTGGTGGCGGCGCGGTCGAGGAACACCGGTGTCACCTGCACGGCCGCCACCGTGACGGTCCCGTCGAGGGGGACGGCAGGCTGCTGATGGGCACCAGGATCGAGAGGGCTCATGGGGTCTCCTTTGGTGGTCGGTCACCCCGTAGGCGCCAGAACGCCCGCCCATCTCGCCAGAAGTCATCTGGCACTTCCGCCAGCCGCCTGGCGTCACAATGGAGGCGTGCCCGACGTGTTCGTGGGTCGTGAGGGCCCCCTCAGGCGGCTTCTGGCCGCGATGGATGATGCCGTCGTCGGCCACGCCCGTCTGGTCCTGGTGACCGGCGAGGCGGGGATGGGCAAGACGTCGCTGCTGGCCCGCGCCTCCGAGGAGGCCCTGCGCAGGGGCGCGCGGGTCGCGTGGGGGACGGCATGGGAACCGGCCAGCGCGCCTGCGTTCTGGCCGTGGACGCAAGCGCTCCGGGCGGCGCTGATTGGCCGCGATACGTCCCGGGTGGGCGCCGGTGACCTCGCCGAGCTGGTCCGCCTCCTGCCAGAGCTGGGTCCTGGCGTCGACACCGAGGAATGTACCGACCCGGAGCAGGCCCGCTTCCGGCTCTTCGATGCCATCGGGCGTGTGCTCGACGAGACCGCGGCGACGGCGCCGCTCGTCGTCGTCCTCGACGACCTGCAATGGGCTGACCGCTCGTCGCTGCTCCTCCTCGACTTCCTCGTCCGGTCCCGTCGGGCGGTCCCGATGCTGGTCATGGCCGCCTACCGTCCCAACGAGCTGGACCACGAGGCCCGCGTCCGACTCGCCAACCTGGCAGCAACAGGAACCGACATCCACCTCGAGGGCCTCAGCGTGGAGGAGGTCCGCACGCTGCTGGCCCGCACCGCCACCGACGAGCGGGCGGGCCAGCGGGCGACTGAAGTGCATCGCCGCACCAACGGGCACCCCTTCTTCGTGCGCGAGCTGGCGCAGCTCGTGGCCGACGGCGCCGACCCCGCCGAGGTCCCCTCCGTCGTTCGCGACGCGGTGCGGGCCCGGCTGGCGCGCCTCGACCTGGCGACTCGCGCCCTGCTCGATGCCGCCGCGGTGGCCGGCAACGGCATCGCCCCGGATGTCGTCGCCGGCGCGTCCGACCTCGACCAGAACACAGCCATCAACAGTGTCGAACGCGCCGCGGCGGCTGGGGTCCTGGTCGTCGACGCCGACGGTCTCGTGAGCTTCGCTCACGACCTGTTCCGCGAGACCATCGAGACCGACCTTCCCGCCACCCGTCAGCGACAGCTCCACCGACAGCTCGGTGCGCTCCTGGCGGCGCGGCCCGGCGCCGATCCCGGTCAAGTCGCCCGCCATCTCACCGCCGCCATCCCCCTCGACGGGCCCGACCGTGCCGTCGCCTGGGCGATGACCGCCGCCCGCGCCGACGCCGCCCGGCTGGCCTTCGCCGAAGCCGCCTCCCACCTGCGCCGCGCCCGCTCCGCCGTCAACGCCAACCAGACCCGACCCGGCGACACGGTGGCGGACCTCCTCGTGGCCGAGGCGGACCTGATCGCCCGCGCCGGTCAGCCCGCCGTTGCCCGCCAGCTGCTCGAAGACGCTCGTCAGCTCGCCCGAGGCCGGGGGGACGCCGGCCGGCTCGGCGCCGTCGCGCTCGGCATCCAACGGCTCGGGGCCCGCTTCGCCATGCCCCGCGACGACACCATCGCCGTGCTCGAAGAAGCACGAGCCGCCGTCGCGGACACGGACCCCCGGCTGGCGGCGCAGCTCACCGCCAGCCTCGCCCGGGAGCTTCACCACTCAGTGCCCGCCCAGCGTCCGCGGGCAGGACCGCTCAGCCAGGAGGCCCTCGCCCAGGCCCGCGACCTCGACGACCCCGCGACCCTGGCGGACTGCCTTCTCGCTCGGCACGACGTCCTCTGGACGATCGGCCTCGCCCACGAGCGCGTCGCCGTCGCCCGCGAGCTGATCACTGTCGCCGAGCGCCTTGGCGACGCCGAACGCCGATGCGAGGGCCAGCTCCTCGTCGCCAACGCCCTCCTCGAGACCGGCGCGGCGTCGTTCCGCCCGGTGCTCGCCGAATACCTGGACGCCGCCGAACGCCTGGGCCCCCGCCACCGCTACTACGCACGCACCCGACGGGCCGCCCTCGCTCTCATCGACGGGCCCATCGACGTCGCCCAGAACCTCGTCGAGGAGGCAGCCCAGCTCGGCGAGGCCATCAGCGAACCCGACACCGGCAACGTCCGGATGTCCCAACTCCTCGAGGCCGCCCGAGCTCTCGGCACCCCCGACCGCCTCGCCGCCACCGCCAAGGCCGCCATCGACTGGTGGGTCGGTGTGCCCTCCCACGCCTACGCCGTCGCCGCCGGCTTCTACGCCCACGCCGGTGACCTCGAGGCCGCCCGACGGTCGCTCGACGTCGTGCTCGACCTCGACCAGTGGCATCAGGACCGCTCCTACCTGTGGGGCATCTTCACCGGACAGCTCGCCACTGCGGCGATCGCCCTCGGTGAGGCGGCCTTGTGCGAGCAGTTGCTCGACGCGCTCGCCCCGGTGGCCAACGCATGCGCGGTCAACGGAGCCGCCGTGTGCTTCATGGGCGCCAACGCCCACTGGGCGGGCATGCTCTGCGCTCACCTCGGACGGACCGAGCAAGCCCACCAGTATCTGACCCAGGCGCTCGCCATCCACCGCCGGCTCGGCGCCCGCGCCTGGATCGCGGAGACCAGTGCCGAGTTGGCCGCCCTCATGGGTCCCGACGTCGGCCGCGTCCACGCTGAAGAAGCCACGGCCCTGGCCTGCGAGCTCGGCCTCGCCGGTCTCTCGTCCCGTCTCGGGCAGTCCCGCGCCGGTCGTGCCACTGACGCCGCGTTGATCCGGCGCGGGTCGATGTGGGAGCTGCGACACCGTGGAGAGCTCATCCACCTGCGCGACGCCAAGGGCCTCCACGACCTCGCCGTGCTCCTCACCCGCCCCGGCGTCGAAGTCCACGTCCTCGAGCTCGCCAGCGAACAAACCACCGCCGCGACCAGCCGACAACGGACGCTCGACAGCACTGCCCGCCGCCAGTATCGCCAACGGCTCGCCGAGCTCGACGCCGAAATCGCCGAACTCGGCGACAGCGCCGACTGGGCCCGTCGGGAGCGCGCCGAGGCGGACCGCGACGCGCTGCTCCACGAACTCCGCGTCGCCACGGGCCTCGGGGGTCACGACCGACCACTCGGGAACAGCGCCGCCGAACGGGCCCGCAAGGCGGTCGCCGCCCGCCTCCGCGAAACCATCCGTCGAATCGCCGACGGCCTTCCCGAACTCGGCGCCCACCTCGACCGCTCCGTCACCACCGGGGCCTTCTGCTGTTACCAACCCGACACGACGAGCTGGACGGTCGAGACCTGATGGGCCTGTGACGAGGATCGGTGCTGGATCCTGAACGGGTTGGCGCGACCACCGAACCCGCCGGTCCTCGACCACCACCGCCGCCCGGGGCAGGGCGGCCAGGTCCCCCAAGGCGTAGCGCAGCGAGCCGCTCGTGACGCTGCTCACGAGGTCGGCCAGCGACGTGCGCTCGACGGCGGCGACGAGCCGGCCGTCGGCCACCACGCCGTAGTCCCCGCACGCCGGCCCGGACCTTCGGCGGGGCAACGTTCGGGCGGGCCTGCTTGACCGTCCTGGGCGTTTGCCAGAACACCATCTCGCGGCCCCGGCCGGTCGTGAACACCAGCTGCGAACGGTTCTCCCTCGCCCGATCGGCCACGACCTCGATCGCCGCACCCCGC
>Ga0070681_10007370_pt1 | contig 10753 bp, 5 predicted proteins | sample KBSC83BmetaG_FD_65650 | JGI IMG/M metagenome (GOLD analysis project Ga0070681, IMG submission 65650) | Corn rhizosphere microbial communities from Kellogg Biological Station, Michigan, USA - KBS C8-3B metaG | ecosystem: Host-associated > Plants > Roots > Rhizosphere | place: USA: Michigan...
ATCGGCTGCATGGCTATCCCCGTGGTGCAGCATGCCGGCGCGCGCCATGTCGTCATCACAGACGTCAATCCGTTTCGGCTCGATCTGGCGCGCAAAATGGGCGCCACACTTGCCGTCAATTCAAACGAAACAACGCTCGCCGAAGTGCAGAAGCAGCTCAACATGGTGGAGGGTTTCGATGTCGGCCTGGAAATGTCCGGCAATGCGCAGGCGCTGCGCGAGATGATCGCCAACATGAGCCACGGCGGCAAAATCGCCATCCTCGGCATTCCCGCCACCGAGACCATGATCGACCTGCGCCAGGTGATCTTCGACATGATCACCTTGAAGGGTGTCTACGGGCGCGAAATGTACGAGACCTGGTACAAGATGAGCGTGATGCTCGAGTCGGGCGTAGACATTTCGCCGGTGATCACTCACCGCTTCCGCTACGACGAATTCGAGCGCGGCTTTGAAGCGATGTCGTCCGGGCAGGCCGGCAAGGTGATTCTCGACTGGACGAGGATCTGATGTAAGGCGGAGGTAAACTATGAAATCAAACATTCCTTACATTCCGGCAACCGCAATTGAAGCGATTGTCAGCTCCAGAGGTCAGGTGACCCTCCCCAAAGCGCTTCGGGATTACCTCGGCATTCAAACCGGAAGCCGAATACGGTTCAGTCTGACGGCCAGCGGCGGATTCCAGGCTTCGCAGGTGCTTTATGAACTTGAGGATATTTGGAAGATGACGGACCGGGCTGGAAAAGCCAAGGGAGTGATGTCGTTTGATGAAATGAACGAATTCAAGACACGGAGAAGATGGTGAGGGTTGTATTGAACGCTGCGAGTGCGTGAAGGCCACGGCGGCTTTGCCGATCACCTGATGGCCGAGGTCGGCTTCGCGAATGGTGCGACCGACGTGATAGCCGTCGACGAAAGGTTTTCCAAATCCCCAGGAATCAGACGGGTCAAGTAGGGAACGGCTCGGTGCGCACCTTAACTCTCGTTCGCTGCAGCGGACGAGACCTGGCGACCGTCGAAGGTCAGCGCCCCATCGTGTAGGTGCCCTTGGGCGGCTTGGCGCTCACCTGCTCGGGTGTCGGCAACTGCGAGCGGTCCCAGCCCCCGCCGAGGGCCTCCACAAGCTGGACTGACGCCAGCATTTCGTTCACCTGGAGCGCGTTCAAGGTCATTTGGGCGTTGAGCAGCGTGGTCTCCGCGATCATGACGTTAATGAACGGGTCTACGCCGAGGTGATAGCGCGTTGTTTCCAGGTCGAGGTACTGGTGCGCTGCGTTGACCGCATCCTGCTGTTTCTCGATCTGCTGCGAATAGATGCGCGTGGCGGAAAGCCCGTCTTCAACCTGCTGAAACGCCACCAGCACTGTCTGGCGGTAATTGGCAAGGTCGGCGTTGTAGATGGCCTCGTACTGGTGCAGTTGCGCGCGATAAAGGCCGGCGTCGAAGATGGTCTGCGTTACCGACGGGCCCACGGACCAGAAGCGGCTTGGCCAGTCGAACAGCTTGCTCAGCAGCGAAGACTGATACCCGCCACGAGCTGAGATGGTCACCGACGGAAAGAATGCTCCGTATCCGATGCCGATGGTGGAGTTGTCTTCGGCCAGCCGGCGCTCCGCCGCCGCCACATCCGGCCGGCGTTCGGCCAGCTCCGAGGGCACGCCGGTTGGGATCGGCGGCGGTGTATACAGCATGGGCTTTACCGAAATCGAATAATCGGTCGCCGGCTTGCCCAGCAGCATGGCGATGGCATGCTCGTATTGCGCCCGCAGCAGCCGCACGTTGATGGCGGCCGACTGCGCAGATTTGAGCGTCGTCGTCGCTTCAATCACAGCGATGTAATCGCCTGTGCCCGCGTCGTAGGCTCCCTGTGCGGAATCGAGCGCCTGCTGGTCGGCGGCGACGGTCTGATTGAGAATCTGCTGCAGCATGTCCTGACCGCGAATCTCAAAAAAGAAGTTCGCCAGCGCCGCCTGCTCGGTCAACTTTTCCAGTTGCAGATCCGCGGCGCTCACCTGCGCCGCATACTGTTCTGTATGCACCTCGTTGCGTATTTTGCCCCAGAAATCGGGTGTCCACGACACATTCACCGGCAGCGACCACAGCGTCGAAGTCGCGCCGGTGTTGGCAAATTGCGACTGCCGCAGGTTGCCGGAACTCTTCGATCGGCTCCACGCCGGGCTGGCCGTGATCGTCGGCCAGTACTGCGAACGCGCCTGCGCGATTACCGCTCGCGCCGCCATGAAATCCTCAAATGCGGTCTTGATGTTCTGGTTATTGATGTTGAGCTGCTCTTCGAGGGCGTTCAATTCCGGCTCGTGATAGATCTCCCACCAGTTGCCGCGGATCATTGCCTCCTGGGGGCTTGCCACTTTCCAACCCGGCTCATTCTGGAAATTGACGGTCGATTCCTTGTAGTTGGGCGCCGTCACAGCCGGCGGCGCGGGCGCGTGGTAGCGCGGTCCCACGTGGCAGCCCGCGACCATGCTGAGCAGCGCCAGCGCGGCAGTCGCAAAAAAAATGGATTCTTTCCTTTTCGGCTCGAGCTTCATCATCGTTCCTCTTTTTACGGCGCCACGCCCTCGGCGGTGGAAGGCACAGCGCCATGCATCTTCTTCAGCGCGCCAAGGCGCAGCCGGTCCATGTAGAGATAAATCACCGGCGTGGTGTAAAGCGTGAGCATCTGGCTCAGCAGCAACCCGCCGACGATGGTAATGCCAAGGGGCCGGCGCAGCTCCGAACCCATGCCGGTGCCGAACGCCAGGGGCAGCGCGCCGAAAATTGCCGCCATTGTCGTCATCATGATGGGCCGGAAGCGCAGCATGCAGGCCTCAAAGATCGCATCGCGGGTATTCTTACCTTCCGTGCGCTCCGCCTGAATCGCAAAATCGATCATCATGATGGCGTTCTTCTTCACGATCCCGATGAGCAGGATGATTCCGATGATCGAAATCACGTTGAGGTCGATATGGAAGAGCATCAGCGCGATCATTGCGCCGACGCTGGCCGAAGGCAGCGTGGAGAGAATGGTCCATGGATGCACCAGGCTCTCATAGAGCATGCCCAGCACAATAAACACCGCCAGCACCGCCGTAACGATCAGGATCGGTTCGCTCGAAAGAGACTGCTGATACGCCTGCATCGTCCCCGCAAACAGCCCGTGCATGGTGGCCGGCATACCAATTTGGGTCTCCATCTGGTCGATCTCGCGCGTGGCGTCGCTTAGCGCCGTCCCCGGGCCCAGATTGAAGGAAATCGTCATGGAAGGAAACAGGCCGGTGTGATCGATCTCCAGCGGCGTGGTCCCGGCTTTCGCCGTCAGCACCGTGCTGAGCGGCGATATGCCGTTGATGCCCGCTCCGCCCGATGTCCCCGGCGGGCTGAAATAAATGTTGTTCAGGCCCGACGGATCCTGCCAATGCTTGGGCGCCACCTCCGTCACCACGTAATACTGGTTGAGCGGCTCGAAAATCGCCGATGTGTGCGATTGACCGAATGCGGCGTAGAGCGCGCTGTTGATTGACTGCGGAGTCTGCCCAAGCCGCGCCATGGCCACCCGATCGTAATTCAGCTTCAGGTCGAGTCCGCCGCTCTGGTAGTCGCTGTTCACATCCGTGATTCCCGGCAGCCGGCGCATGTGCTGCAGCAGCATGGGTCCCCATTTTGCCAGGTCCGATACGCTCTGGGCTTGAACCGTGTATTGATAGAGCGAATTACTGCTGCGACCGCCAATGCGAAGCTGCTGCCCCGGCGCCATGAAGGCGGAGGCAAGCGGCAGCCGGTCCAATTTCGGCCTGAGACGGTTGACTACCTGGATCGACGAAGCCGTCCGCTTGCCCTCGCCGTGGCCGAGCGGCTTGAGCGAGACGAAGAGGAAGCCTCCGTTGCTCGACCCTCTGCCCCCCGTGAACGCCATGACGTGCGCGACCGCGGGATCGGCCTTGACCACGTTGACCAGCTTCAAGAGCGAGAACCGCATCAGGGGGAAGGAAGCATCCTGTGGCCCCTGAATGCCGCCCATCATCATGCCGTCGTCCTGCACCGGGAAAAACCCCTTGGGAATCCGGTAGGCCACCACCACGTTGAGCGCGATGGTCAGCAGCAGCACAATGAGCATCAAAGCCGGGTTATCCAGCGCCCACACCAGCGAACGCCGGTAGACGGCAAGCATCCCGTTGAAGAATTTCTCGCTGGCCCGGTACAGCCAGTTGTGTTTTTCGCCCTCCCGCCGCGTCCTGAGCAGATGCGCGCACATACACGGGGTTGTGGTGAGCGAAACCAGCAGCGAAACCGCAATGGCCGTTGAAAGCACCACCGCGAACTCTCGGAAGAGCCGCCCCACGATGCCCCCCATCAGCAGGATGGGAATGAAAACCGCAATCAGCGAGGTGCTCATGGAAAGCACCGTAAACCCGATCTCTCGCGCGCCTTTGAGCGCCGCCGCAAAGGGTTCCATGCCGGCTTCCAGATGCCGCGTGATGTTCTCCATCACCACGATCGCGTCGTCCACAACGAATCCGGTGGCAATGGTCAGCGCCATCAGCGACAAGTTATCGACGCTGTATCCGAACAGGTACATCACGGCGAACGTGCCGATCAGCGAAACCGGCACGGCTACGCTGGGAATCAGGGTGGCGCGCGGGCTGCGCAGGAAGAAAAACACCACCAGCACCACCAGGATCACAGAGATCAGCAGCGTCACCTCCACCTCGTGTACGGACGCGCGAATGGTCGTCGAACGGTCTTCGACAATCGACACATCAATGCCCGCCGGGAGCGTGGACCTGAGAAACGGGAGCTGCTGCTTGATCCGGTCGACGGTCTGGATGATGTTCGCGTCCGGCTGCTGGCGAATGGCGATCAGCACCCCCCTCTGCCCGTCGATGAACCCCGCGTTGCGGAGATCCTCCGTCGAGTCCACGACCTGGGCCACGTCCTCCAGCCGTACCGCGGCGCCATTGTGGTAGCCCACGATCAGCGGCTTATATTCCGACGCTTGCGAAATCTGGTCGTTGGTCAGGATATCTTCGGTATGCCCATCTTCGGTGAGCTGGCCGGTCGGTTCATGCGAGTTCTGCAGCCGCAACTCGGATTCCACATTGCCGAGGGTCAGGCCGAAGCTTTCCAGCTTGGTCGGGTTCACCTCCACGCGGACGGCGGGCGAGGCGCCGCCCCACGCGTCCACCTGCCCCACGCCTTCGATCTGCGAAATCTTCTGCACCAGAACGGTGGAGGCCAGATCGTAGACCTCCGTCACGTTGTATTTGCTGGAGGTAATCCCGAGTATCATGATGGGCGAAGCGGCGGGATTCGCCTTGCGGTACGACGGATTCGAGGGCATATTCGACGGCAGGTAAGTCCTCGATGCATTGATGGCCGCCTGTACGTCGTGCGCGGCGCCCTCGATGTCGCGGTTCAGCTCGAATTGCAGCGTGATGCTCGTACCTCCCAGATTGCTCGAAGACGTCATCTCCGTGACGCCGGCAATCTGGCTCAGTTGGCGCTCCAGAGGCGTTGCCACCGACGAGGCCATGGTCTCCGCGCTTGCTCCCGGCAGGTTGGCGCGAATGCCGATGGTCGGATATTCCACCTGCGGCAGCGGCGCGACCGGCAGCACGGCGAATGCAATCACCCCCGCCAGCGCCACAGCGATGGTCAGCAGCGTGGTGCCCGCGGGCCTCCGGATAAATGGAGACGAAAGGCTCATGCGTTCTCCGCTCCCGCCTGTGGCAGGTTCGCATGCGGCTGGGAAAGGCGCCTGCCGGTGATCTTCTGGCCGATCCAGTCGAAGAAAATGTAGATCACCGGAGTGGTGTAAAGCGTGAGAACCTGGCTGAACATCAGGCCGCCCACCATCGCAATGCCCAGCGGGTGGCGCAACTCCGAACCCAGCCCGCGGCCCATGGCCAGCGGGATGCCCGCCAGCATCGCCGCCATTGTGGTCATCAGGATGGGACGGAACCGCAGCAGGCTCGCTTCATAGATGGCTTCCGCCGAGGATTTGCCGCGCTGCCGTTCCGCCTCCAGCGCGAAGTCCACAATCAGAATGCCGTTCTTGTTCACAATGCCGATGAGGAGAATGATGCCGATAATGCCCACGGCATCCAGATCGTGGCCGAAAAGCATCAGCGCCAGCAGCGCGCCGACACCCGCCGACGGCAGCGTGGACAAGATGGTGATCGGATGGATGAAGCTCTCGTAAAGCACCCCGAGAACGATATACACGGTCACCAGCGCGGCCAGGATCAGCAGAGCCTCGTTGGAAATGGAATCCCGGAACGCCGCCGCCGTGCCCTCGAAATCTGCCTGCAGGCTGGCGGGAAAATTCAGGCTTTTCGCGGTTTTCTCGATTTCCGTGATCGCCGACCCCAGCGACGCGTGAGGAGCCAGGTTGAACGACACCGTGACCGAGGGGAACTGTCCCTGGTGGTTGATGGAGAGCGGCTCGGTGGTATTGGAAATGCGCGCGATGGCGCTCAGCGGCACCGCGCGGGCTGAAGTCGCCACGGTTCCCGCGTTGGGCGTCGTGCCTCCCGTGGTCCCGCCGTTTTGGGAAGAAGTCAAGCTCACGCTGCTGCGCCCACCCAGCACCCGGGCCGGCGCCGTCACCACGTTCGACGTGGGAGTGTACCGCACTCCCGTGGTCAGCGCGTTCGATCCCGCCGACGCCGAAGCCGACGAAGAGAACGAGGTGACCGCGCCCGCGCCTGAGGCGCCGGACGAGGCATTCGACGGCAGATAAATGTCGTTCAGGCTGCCGGGATTCGTCTGCCACTGCGGCCCGGTTTCCAGCACCACGTGATACTGGTTCGTCTGCGTGTAAAGCGTCGTCACCTGGCGCTGCCCAAAGGCGTCGTAGAGCGTGTTGTCGATGGTGGCCGGAGCGATCCCCAGCCGCGATGCGGTGACGCGGTCGATGTCCAGTTGAATGGCCGGCGCCCCTGTCTGCTGGTCGGTGGCCACGTCTTCCAGGTCCGGCAGCTTCTGCAGCTTCGCCGCAAATTTATCGGCCAACGTATTCAGCTGGTCCATGTCGGGATCGGTCAGGGCGTACTGATACTGCGTCCGGCTGACCCGGTCGTTCACCGTGATGTTCTGCACCGGCTGCATGTAGAGGTGGATTCCCCCCGCCTGCTGCAATTTCGATTGCAAGCGACGGATCACATCCGAGGCGCTGATATAGGCGGGAACGCGCTGATTGAGCGGTTTGAGGTTGATGAGAATGCGCCCGCTGTTGAGGGTGGTATTCAGACCGTCCGCGCCGATGAACGACGTCAGGCTCTGCACCGACGGATCCTGAAGAATGATGCGCGCCAACCCCTGTTGCTCATTGGACATCTGGTCGAACGATACCGACGGCGTGGCCTGCGAAATACCCTGGATCACTCCCGTGTCCTGAGTGGGAAAAAAGCCCTTGGGAATGTAGATATACAGAGCGACGGTAAGAACCAGCGTGGCCAGCGCCACCAGCAGGGTGATCGTCTTGTAGCGAAGAACCACGCGCAGCGTCCGCCCATAGAAGCCGATCAGGCCGTTCAACAAGCGCTCCGACCAGCGATAGAATCTGGTCTGCTTTTCCGCCGCATCGTAGCGCAGAATGCGCGAGCACATCATGGGCGTAAGCGTCAGCGAAACCACGGCCGAAATCACGATGGTCACCGCCAGGGTCATGGCGAATTCGCGGAACAGCCGCCCCACCACGGCGCCCATGAAGAGAAGGGGAATCAGCACCGCCAGCAGCGATACGGTAAGCGAGACGATGGTGAAACCGATCTGTCCGGAGCCTGTAAGCGCCGCCTGCAGAGGAGGCATTCCCTCTTCAAGGTAGCGGCTGATGTTCTCGATCATGACGATGGCGTCGTCCACCACAAACCCGGTGGCGATGGTCAATGCCATCAGCGACAGGTTGTCCAGCGAGAACCCCAGCAGGTACATCACCGCGAACGTGCCCACCAGCGAAAGCGGCACGGCCACAAAGGGAATGACTGTGGCCCGCAGGCTGCGCAGGAAAAGGAAGATCACTACCATCACCAACGCGATGCTGAGCAGCAGCTCGAATTCCACGTCGTTGACCGAGGCCTGGATGCTGGTGGTCATGTCGGTCAGGGTCGTCACCTTCATTGAAGCGGGAAGGCTTGACTCCAGCTGGGGAAGAATTTTGCGGATGTTGTTGACGACGGTAATGGTGTTGGCACCCGGCTGACGCTGAATGTTGACGACCACCGCCGGGGTCAGGTTCATCCACGCGGCCTGCCGGGCATTTTCGACGCCGTTAACCACATTGGCTACGTTCTTGAGAAATACCGGCGCGCCGTTCTCATATGCGACAACGATGTCCTTGTACTCGTCGGCGGTGGTGATCTGATCGTTGGCGTCGATCTGGTAATTCTGGCGCAGCCCGTCGAAATTGCCCTTGGCCGAATTGACGCTGGCCTGGGTGATCGCCGCGCGCACGCTTTCCATGCTCAGCCCGTAGGACGAAAGCTGCACCGGATTCACCTGGATGCGCACCGCCGGCTTTTGCCCGCCGCTTATGCTCACCATGCCCACACCGCTCAATTGCGAAAGCTTGGGGGCCAGGCGCGTATCCACAAGGTCTTCCACCTGCGAAAGAGGAAGCGCGTTGGAGGTCACCGCCAGCGTCAGAATGGGCGCGTCGGCGGGGTTCGTCTTGCTGTAGACCGGCGGCACCGGCAAATCCGACGGCAGCAACGACTGGCCGCCGTTGATCGCCGACTGAATCTCTTCCTCGGCCACGTCGAGTGAAAGCGAAAGGTCGAATTGCAGCACGATCACCGAGACCCCGCCCGAGCTGGTCGAGGTCATCTGGCTCAGTCCCTGCATTTCGCCGAACTGGCGTTCGAGCGGCGCGGTCACGGTGGTTGCCATGACCGATGGGCTGGCCCCGGGATAGAACGTCAGCACCTGAATGGTGGGGTACTCGACTTCAGGCAGGGCAGAAACCGGCAATTGCGTATATGCGACGATTCCCACCAGGAGGATGGCGGCCATCAGCAGCGACGTCGCCACCGGCCGCAGAATAAATGGGCGCGACGGATTCATTGCGTAAAGCCTTCGGCGGACGGTTCAGTGGGCGTAATTTCGAAGTTCGAGTGGACCACCTGCGAGCCATTCACCAGCTTCTGGAAGCTGCTGTTGGCAATCACATCGCCCGGCTCGATGCCAGTGACGGCGGTCTCGCTATCGTGTGAGATTCCAGACTTGACGTCGCGCATCACGGCCTTGTTGTTGCGGATCAGATAAACGTAAGAGCGCGCGCCGTTGTGTTGGATGGCCGAGGTAGGGATCAATGTCTGGCGTTCCAGCGTCTTGACCAGCAGGCGCGTGTTCACGAACTGATTGGGAAACAGGGTGCCTTTGGAGTTGGAAAACTCGGCGCGCAGTTTCACTGTGCCGGTGACTGTGTCGATCTGGTTGTCAACGGTGATCAGCTTTCCCGTATCCAGCACAGTGTCGCCGTTGCGATCGAGGGCCTCCACCGTTAACCGGTGCCCGCTGCGCATTTGTTGCAGCACCTCGGGCAGGCTGTCTTCGGCGATCGTAAAGATCACCGTGATGGGCGCCATCTGCGTGACCACGGCCAGTGTGGTTGTGGAGTTGGCGGTCACAAGGTTGCCCGGGTCCACCAGCCGCAGCCCCACACGTCCGTCAATGGGCGACTTGATGTGACAGAATCCAACCTGTACCTGGTCGTATGCCACCGTCCCCTGGTCATTTTTTACGAGGCCCTCGTCTTGCAGAACCAGCTTTTCCTGGTCGTCGAGGGTCTGGCGGGGAATGGCATTTTTGGCCCATGCCTCCTGATAACGTTTCAGGTCCATCTGCGCTTCAGCGAGCAGATTCTGATCGCGTTGCAGAGTGCCCTCCGCCTGCATAAGCTGCGCCAGGTAAGGGCGGTCATCGATATCGATCAGGGAATCGCCTTTGTGCACATACTGTCCCTCGCGGTAGTGGACGGCAGTGATCGTACCGGTGACCTGCGATGTGATGGAGGCGGTATGAACCGGCGTCACGGTCCCAATAGCGTTCAGGTAAACGCCGATGCTCCCCTGTTTGGCGGTGGTCTCGGTCACCGGTACGGTTCCGGTGAACGCGCGACGCCCACCGACGGCCTGGCTGGCGTAGTGCTGATGAAGCACCCAGTAGAACAACAGCCCAAACAGCAGCAAAATCACAACCCAGATCCAGCGGTGCCTCCGCTTGCGGGGAGGTTCTGGCGTGGAATCGACAGGCGCGTAATGTGAAACAGACGAAGCTTGATCCATGTTCTTCTTTTCGGTCCAGTGGCGAATTTGCGATTGGTTTGAAATCCGTTTTAGAAAACTCCAAAAGCGGCATCCGAAGGGTTCAAAGCCGAAGGACCCGGCTCGATGAGACCCCCCGGCCGGCCTTGTAGGGCTCGGATACGGAACCGGCGTGAAGCCAAGTATTTAGCCGCTTCGCCCATCGAACATCTTCAGGCACACGTGGTAGTTAATTGACGAATTACTATTGTAAATAGTTGCAGCGTGAGTGTCGCGAACTGGGCCGTCTGCGGCAGCACACGACTGGCCGTCGCGAATCTCGGCGATTGGGCATCGAAAACTCCGAAACAGCGCGATTTCAGCCGTTCCGGGAAAAGAGGCAGAATCAGTTCCGGTTCAATTCCGTCAGAGCTTTTTTGATGTAGCCTGAAGCAGGAACCGCACCGTGCGCCAAAGCATCGAGCTTACGCAGGTCACGGAATGGAATGGCG
>Ga0070681_10007372_pt1 | contig 10752 bp, 7 predicted proteins | sample KBSC83BmetaG_FD_65650 | JGI IMG/M metagenome (GOLD analysis project Ga0070681, IMG submission 65650) | Corn rhizosphere microbial communities from Kellogg Biological Station, Michigan, USA - KBS C8-3B metaG | ecosystem: Host-associated > Plants > Roots > Rhizosphere | place: USA: Michigan...
ACCGAGAGCGGCACGATGAGCCGCCAGAAGATGGTGAAGTGGTCGGCGCCGTCGATCCGGGCCGACTCGATGATGGACGACGGCAGCGACCCGATGTAGTTGCGCAGCAGATAGGTCGCGAGTGGCAACCCGAAGCCGGTATGGGCCAGCCAGATCCCCAGGAACGTGCCACCGAGATGCAGGTTCGGGAAGACGTGCACGCCCGCGATCTGACCGCCGCCGGTGTAGAGCCGCAGGATCGGAATGAGCGCCATCTGCAACGGCACGACCATCAACCCGACGACGAGCACGAACAGCCAGTCGCGGCCGGGGAACTTCATCCAGGAGAACGCGTACGCCGCGAACGCCGCGATCGTGATCGGGATGACCGTGGACGGGATCGTCACCGCGAGGCTGTTGAGGAACGCGTTCTTGAAACCGCCGGTGTCGAGGGCCTCGCGGTAGTTCTGGATCGTCCAGCTCGCGGCGTGGAACGGGTGCTCGAACGCAGTCCACCAGCCGGTCGTCTCGACGAGCTGCACCGGGCGGAACGACGTGACCAGCACACCGACCGTCGGGACGAGCCACAACAGGACGACGACCAGGATCGTGATCCGCGTGAACCAGCCCGCGTGGGTGAGCCCGACCGAGCCTTCGGCGGCCTTCGCCTTCTTCCGGGGAGCCGTCGCAACGAAGTCCGGTGGTGGGACCGGTGCGGTGACGCTCATCGGATCGACTCCTGCTCCCGGAACTGACGCACGTTCCAGACCATCACGGGGATGACAGCGAGGAAGAGGACGACAGCGATGGCGGCGCCCCGGCCGTCGTCGGCCTGAATGAAGAACCACCGGATCATGCGCTCCGCGATGACTTCGGTGTGGTTCGCCTCCGCGTTGCCCATCACGAAGACGATGTCGAACACTTTCATGGCGTTGATGACCATGTAGGTCGTCACGACGACGATCGTCGGCAGGATGCTCGGAACAATGATCCGGCGGAACACCTGGAACTCGGTGGCGCCGTCGATGCGGGCCGCCTCGATGATCTCGTCCGGGATCGCCTTGATCGCCGCCGAGAGCACGACCATGGCGAACCCGGTCTGAACCCAGACCATGATGACCATCAGATAGAAGTTGTTCTGGTTCCACGCCTGTTGCGACAGCCAGGCGACCGGCTGCCCGCCGAAGACGCCGGTCTTGACGGCGTTGAGCAGGCCGATGTTGGAGCCGAACCCCTCAGGGGTGTAGCTGTAGATCAGCCGCCAGGTGACAGCGGCACCGGCGAACGAGATGGCCATCGGCAGGAAGATCAGCGACTTGGCCGTCGCCTCACCATGCCGTAACCGGTCGGCAAGCGTCGCGAAACCCAGGCCGGTCGTCACGGCGACGAGCGGCACGAGGACGATCCACATCGCCGTGTTGCGGATCGATCGGAGCATGCTCGGGTCGGTGAAGACGAATCGATAGTTGTCGAGACCGACGAAGTTCGCGGAGTTGGGGTCCTTGAAGCTGACGATGATGGTGTTGATGACGGGATAGACGAGGAACACCGTCAGAAGCACGAGCGCGGGGCCGACGAACACATAGGGCCGCACGCTCTCGCTCAGACGGCGAGGCAGATAGTCGACCAGACGGTCCATCGCCCAGAACACGAAGAACACTCCGCCGACACCGACGACAATCGCGACCAGGACGATGAGCAGACGGTTGGCGTCGGTGCGGCGAAGGAACCCGAACGCCCACCAGAACGCGATGACCATCGCGACCGGGATCGCGATGGCGAGCACCACGCGCAGCACAGTCGTCCATGGCGATGACGTCGTCTCTGCTGACGTCGCCGCCGACGGCTCCGTCTCGACGGCCGCGTCACGATTAGAGGTGGGCACGCATCCTCCGGTGTCACTCGGTGGCCGTGGGAGCCGGTTCACCCGGCTCCCACGGCGCGCGCTTTCGGCCTACTGCGGCCAGGCGTTGTTGATTGAGGCCAGGACAGAGTCCAGCGAGCTCGGCCCTTGCCGGAGGTACTTGACCATCCCTGTCCATTCAGCGCCGCTGCCGACAGCTGCAGGCATCAGGTCCGATGCGTCGAACCGACCGGTGCCATCCTTCAGGGCGCCCGTCAACACCGTCGACGACTGGCCGAGGATCGGGTTGACGTAGCACGACTGCTGGACGTTGATGTTGGGCGAGATTCGCGACGACGCGGGGACCCCGCCCATCGCGCACTGCACGTCCTGGGCGATGAAGCGGGTCAGGAAGTCCTTCGCGACCGCCTTGTTGGCGTTCTTGCCGACGACCGTCAGCTCGCCGCCGTAAAGGACCCCCTGCTGCTGGATCGGCGGGACCTCGAACCAGTCATAGTCGACGCCCGGCTTGGCGGTGGTCGGGAACTGGGCCGCGATGAAGTTGGCCTGCTTGAGCAACCAGCACTTCGGCGGGCTGGTGAACATCGGCTTGGGTGCGTCCGCGAAGTTGATGTTGGTGGAGTTCGCGGCGCCACCGAGCACCCAGCCCGGGGTGAACATGACCTTGCCGAACAACTCGGCGGCGTTCTTCACCGACGGGTCGTTGAAGGGGATCTCGTGCTTCCACCACTTGTCGTAGGTGTCCGGACCGGCGGTGCGAAGCATGATGTCTTCTAGCCAGTCGGTCGCCGGCCATCCAGTTGCGCTGCCGCTCTCGTAGCCGGCGCACCACGGGGTACTGCCATCAGCCTTGATCTTGGCGCTCAGCGCCATCAGGTCGTCCCAGGTCTTGGGCACCTGGTAGCCCTTGGCGTCGAACGCCTTCTTCGGATACCAGATCATGCTCTTGAGGTTGATGTTCGTCGGCAGACCCCAGTGCTGGCCCTTGTAGAGGCCGAGGTCCATGAACGACTTGCCGACGAGGCTGTTGAGCTCGTCGATGTTGAAGCCCAGGCTCTCGAGCGACACGATCTGCCCGGCGTCGGCGAGTTTCGGAAGCGCGCCCGGCTGCGGGGCCGCGGCGACCTGAAGTGTGCCGCTCTTCGCGCGGATCTGGAACTGCGTCTCGAAGTCGGAGAGGGACTCCACCGTCGCCTTGTACTTGACCTTCGCGTTGATCTGCTTGTCGAAGATCTGCTGATAGGCAGCGGCCTCGTTCTGTTGCGCGGCGCTCATCATGACGATGGTTCCGGTGAGCTTGCCGTTGCCGGTCGTGCCCTTTCCGCCGCTACTGCTCCCGCCACATCCCGCCGCGATCACGGCGGCGACGGCGAGCACTGCTGTGACTCGCGCTCTCATCTGCCTTCCCCTCTACGAGTTGACCGCCTCGGCGTGGGCGGCGATGCCCTCGCCGTAGATTCCGGAGCCGTCGTCGACGTCGAAGAAGTGGAGTCGCGACGTGTCGACTACCAGCTCGATGGACTGCCCCTTCTGCGCGTGGGTGCGCGGGTTCAGCCGCGCCACCACGTTGGTGCGCCCACGCTCGGCGCGGTCCTGGACGCTCTGCAACATCTCCACGCCGACGTCGACGGCGAGCTCTTTCACGTCCTCCGTCACCGCCGGGCGTGCGGCCACCGCGAAGTGCACGATCACGTCGGACCCGAGAGCCTCTCGAAGGTCGACCTCGGCCCGGAATCGATGACCAGCAGGAGCCTCCGCCACGAGTGAGGCGTCCTCCATGTCCTCCGGGCGGATGCCCAGCACGACCGGCTTGCCGTCGTACGCCTTCAGACGAGGACGCCGCACGAAGGTCTCGTCGGGCAGCTCCAGCTGGATCTCGCCTGCAGCGACGTGCCAGCCGTCGTTCTGCTGATGCAGCGACGCTTCGAGAAGGTTCATCGCCGGTGATCCGATGAAACCGGCGACGAACACGTTTATCGGTTGCTCGTAAAGCCTCTGCGGCTGGTCGACCTGCTGCAGCTGGCCCTTGCGGATGACGGCGACGCGGTCGCCCATCGTCATTGCCTCGACTTGGTCGTGCGTGACATAGATGGTCGTGACCGCCAGCTCCTGCTGGATCCGGGCGATCTCCGCGCGCATCTGCACCCGCAGCTTCGCGTCGAGGTTCGACAGCGGCTCGTCCATCAGGAACGCCTGCGGGTGCCGGACGATGGCGCGACCCATCGCGACCCGCTGCCGCTGGCCACCCGACAGCGCCTTCGGTTTGCGCTGCAAGAGCTGTTCGAGGCCGAGGATCCCGGCCGCCTCACGCACGCGATAATCGATGTCCCGCTTGGGCAGCTTCGCCAGTTTGAGCCCGAATGCCATGTTGTCGAAGACGCTCATGTGCGGGTAGAGCGCGTAGTTCTGGAACACCATCGCGATGTCGCGTTCTTTCGGCGGTACGTCGTTCACAACGCGATCCGCGATCCGGATCTCGCCCTTGCTGATGGCTTCCAGGCCGGCGATCATCCGCAGCGCGGTCGTCTTACCGCAGCCGCTCGGACCGACCAGCACGACGAACTCGCCATCGGCGATGTTCAGGTCGAGCGCGCGCACGGCTTCAGTGCCGTCGCCGTAGACCTTCCAGACGTCCTGAAGGACGATTCCCGCCACGGACTGCCCCCGATCGGTGACCCCCTGTGGCGATGCTGGGTCGGGGAGGCGCGTTGCAACCAGGGTCCATCGCCCCTACCGCGAAGGACGTTCCCGGCAATTGCACCCAGCCGAAGGTGTCGCTTTGGTAACGGCCTACCGCGCGTCGGGTGCGCCGTGGCAGCGCTTGAACTTGCGCCCCGATCCACACGGGCAGGGTGCGTTGCGCGACACGTTGGCGTAGCCGCCGACGGACCCGCTCGCGGCCGGGCCGCTGGAACGCGCGACGCCGCCCTCGCCATCCACGGTCGGGGCGGTGTAGCTGAGATTCGCCGGACGCTTCGGCGCGCCGACCACCTGACCCAGCACGTCAGCGACCCGTTGCCGTTCCTCGTCCTCGTTGGCAGCAGGGCTCTCCGGAACGCTCACTGCCGGCGTCGGCTCGTCGAGCGACGGGCCGCTGGCGACAAGACCCTCCTGCGACGGAGGAGCCGGCGCCTGCTCGAGCTGCACCTCGACGTTGAAGAGGAAGCCGACCGACTCCTCCTTGATGCCGTCCATCATCGTCGTGAACATGTCGAAGGCCTCGCGCTGGTACTCCACCAGCGGGTCGCGCTGGCCGTAGCTGCGCAGCCCGATGCCCTCCTGGAGGTAGTCCATCTCGTAGAGGTGCTCGCGCCACTTGCGGTCGAGCACCGAGAGGATGACCCGCCGCTCCAGCTCGCGGAGCACCTCCGAGCCGAGCTCGGACTCCCGGCGCTCGTACGCCGACATCGCGTCAGCGACGAGCTCCTCCTGCAGGTATTCGCTGGACAGGCCGCCGCCGGAACGCTGCTCGAGCTCATCGAGCGTCACCGACACCGGGTAGAGCTGCTTCAGCGCCGTCCAGAGCGTGTCGACGTCCCAGTCCTCCTCGTAGCCCTCGCTCGTCGCGGCGCTCACGTAGTCCCGGATGACGTCCTCGATCATGTTCACGACCTGCTCGTGGATGTCCTCGCCGAGCAGGACCCGACGCCGCTCCTCGTAGATGACGGTGCGCTGCTTGTTGAGCACCTCGTCGTACTTCAGGACGTTCTTTCGGATCTCGAAGTTCTGCTGCTCGATCTGTGTCTGCGCACTGCGGATGGACCGCGACACCATCTTCGACTCGATGGGCACGTCCTCCGGCAGGTTGAGGCGGTCCATGATCGCCTCGACCATGTGCGCGTTGAACAGGCGCATGAGGTCGTCGCCGAGCGAGAGGTAGAAGCGCGACTCGCCTGGGTCACCCTGGCGGCCGGACCGACCACGTAGCTGGTTGTCGATCCGCCGGGACTCGTGCCGCTCGGTGCCGAGGACGTAGAGACCACCCAGCTCGACGACCTCGTTGTGCTCCGCCTCGACCGATGCCTTCGCCTTGGCGAGCGCGTCGGGCCACGCCGCTTCGTAGTCATCCGGCGTCTCCACCGGTGACAGCCCGCGCGCCGCCAGTTCAGCCGCAGCCATGAACTCGGGGTTGCCGCCGAGCATGATGTCGGTGCCACGGCCGGCCATGTTGGTGGCGACGGTGACGGCGCCCTTGCGCCCGGCCTGCGCGACGATCTGCGCCTCGCGCTCGTGGAACTTCGCGTTGAGCACCTCGTGCGGCACGCCACGGCGGAGCAGCAGGCCGGAGAGCAGCTCGCTCTTCTCGACGCTCGTCGTGCCGACGAGCACCGGCTGACCCTTCTCGTGCCGCTCGACGAGGTCCTCGACGACGGCCTGCCACTTCGCCTCTTCGGTCTTGTAGACGACGTCGGCCTGGTCGAGGCGCACCATCGGCCGGTTCGTCGGGATCGGGACGACCCCGAGCTTGTAGACCTGGTCGAACTCGGCGGCCTCGGTGGCCGCCGTGCCGGTCATGCCGCCGAGCTTGTCGTATAGCCGGAAGTAGTTCTGCAGCGTGATCGTGGCGAGCGTCTGGTTCTCCTGCTTGATCTCGACGCTTTCCTTCGCCTCGATCGCCTGGTGCATGCCCTCGTTGTAACGACGGCCGTGCAGGATGCGGCCGGTGAACTCGTCGACGATCAGCACCTCACCGTTCTGCACGATGTAGTCTTTGTCGCGCTTGAACAGCTCCTTCGCCTTGATGGCGTTGTTGAGGTAGCCCACGAGCGGCGTGTTGACAGCCTCGTAGAGGTTGTCGATGCCGAGCATGTCCTCGACCTTCTCGATCGCGGACTCGTTGACCGAGATGGTGCGCTTGCCCTCGTCGGCCTCGTAGTCCCCCTCGCCGTCGGTGCCGCGCTGCAGGCGGTCGACGAGCCGGGCGAACTCGACGTACCACTTCACCGACAGGTCGGACGGACCGCTGATGATGAGCGGCGTGCGGGCCTCGTCGATGAGGATCGAGTCGATCTCGTCGACGATGGCGAAGCTGTGCCCGCGCTGCACGAGCTCGTCGGCACTCCAGGCCATGTTGTCGCGCAGGTAGTCGAAGCCGAACTCGTTGTTGGTGCCGTAGGTGATGTCGCAGCCGTAAGCCGCCCGCCGCTCCGCGGGGCTGAGCTGGGACAGGATCACGCCGACGTTGAGGCCGAGGAACCGGTGGATGCGGCCCATCCACTCGGCGTCGCGCTTGGCGAGGTAGTCGTTGACCGTGACGACGTGGACGCCGTCGCCCGACAGCGCGTTGAGGTACGCCGGCAGCACGCCGGTCAGGGTCTTGCCCTCGCCGGTGCGCATCTCGGCGATGTTGCCGAGGTGCAGTGCCGCACCGCCCATGACCTGCACGTCGAAGTGGCGCTGGCCGAGGGTGCGCTTCGCGGCCTCACGGACCGTGGCGAAGGCCTCCGCCATCAGGTCGTCCAGCGTCTCGCCGTCGGCGTAGCGCTGGCGGAACTCGTCGGTGTGCGCCCGCAGCTCCGCGTCGGTCAGCCCGGCGAAGTCGTCCTCGATGAGGTTGACCTGCTCGGCGACGCCGGCAAGCTTGCGCAGGATGCGCCCTTCACCGGCACGCAGGATGCGATCGAGAACAGCCACGCGGTCATCCTAGGCCGCGTCTGCGCCGGTCCGGCCCTCCTTGCGCCGGACCCGGCTACGGTGACCGGATGATCCGCAACGTCGTGATGGGCCGGCTGCGTCCGGACGCGGACCAGAAGCTGCTCGAGGAAGGCCTCGCCGGGCTGCGCGGGCTCGAGATCGAGGGGATGATCGCGCTGGACTGCGGCCGCGACGCCGCGCTGCGCGAGGGGAACTGGCACTACGCCATCACCGCGGACTTCGCCGACGAGCAGGCCTACCGCCGCTACGACGACGACGAGGAGCACAACCGCCTGCGCCGCGAGGCCTTCGGGCCGGTGAGCGAGCAGATCGCCCGGGTGCAGTTCCGGATCGACTGACCGGGACGACAACACGATGCCCGGGGGCCGGCTCGACCTGCAGCTGCTGGCGGCGACGGTCGTGCTGCTGGTCGCGATCGCCGGTGTCCGGTTCTCGTCTCGGCTGGGCGTCCCGAGCCTGCTCCTCTATCTCGCGCTCGGACTGGTTCTGGGCGAGGACGTCATCGGGCTACGGTTCGACGACGCCGAAACCGCCCGCAACCTCGGTCTGATCGCCCTTGCGATCATCGTGGCCGAGGGCGGCCTCACCACCCAGTGGTCGGCCGTGCGTCCGGTCCTGCCCCAGGCGGTCGCGCTGGCGACGGTCGGTGTCGCCGTGACGATCGCCGTCACCGCGGTCGCTGCCCATGCCGCCTTGCACGGCAGCTGGCGGCAGGCCGCCCTCGCCGGTGCGATCGTCGGCTCGACCGACGCAGCCGCGGTGTTCTCGACGTTGCGGCACCTGTCGCTGCCGCGCCGACTCGTGACACTGCTCGAGGCCGAGTCAGGTCTCAACGACGCGCCGGTGGTCATCGCGGTGACGTTGCTGTCGTCGCGACACGTGTCCGGCGTCGGTGAGGCGCTGCTCCTCCTGGCTTACGAGCTGGCGGTCGGAGCCTTGGTGGGCGTCGCCGTGGGATGGGTCGCGGTCGCGGGGCTGCGACGGGCGGCGCTCCCGGCCGCGGGCTTGTATCCGCTCGCCACGCTCGCGCTCGCATTCGCCTCGTACGAGACCGCGGCGTCGTTGCACGCCAGCGGCTTCATTGCCATCTACCTGACCTCATTGATGCTCGGCAATGCGCGCCTGCCTCATCGTCGCGCAACTCTCGGCTTCGCGGACGGGCTCGCGTGGCTGGCCCAGATCGGCCTGTTCGTGATGCTGGGCCTGCTCGCCGTTCCCTCGCGGCTGGGCTCGGACATCCTGCCCGCGCTGGTCATCGGCGTCGTGTTGTTACTCATCGCCCGGCCGGTGTCGGTCGTCGTCGCGATGGCCGGTAGTCGCTTCACCTGGCGTGACCGTGGTTTCGTGTCCGCGGCCGGGCTGCGGGGCGCGGTGCCGATCGTGCTGGCCACGATCCCCATGACGGAGCGCGTGCCCGGCGCGACGCGGCTCTTCGACGTCGTGTTCGTCCTCGTCGCCGTGCTCACGATCGTGCAAGCCCCCGCCCTCGCACCGGTGGCGCGCGCGCTGCACCTGGTCGCAGCCGACCCCGAACGCGAGCTCGACGTCGAGGCGGCGCCGCTGGACCGGCTCGCCGCCGACCTGCTGACGGTGCACGTCGGACCGGCGTCGCGACTGCACGGCGTCGAGGTGTGGGAGCTGCGGCTGCCGCCAGAGGCCGCCGTGGCCTACGTCGTGCGTGAAGACCAGGGCTTCGTCCCCGACCGGCGGACTGTGCTGCGCCACGGCGACGACATCCTCGTCATCACAGCGCGCTCGCAACGCGAGGCGGTCGAGCGGCGGATGCGGCTGATCGGACGCACCGGCCGGCTCGCGGGCTTCGTCCGCGACGACGACGGCGAATGATCAGCCCCACCAGAACGACGTCGCGACGACGACGTACAGACCGAGGAGGGCCGCGCCTTCCAGCCACACCGACTCGGCGTCGATGATGATGAAGCTCACCGCGAGCACCGCGGCGACCAACGTCGTCACCAGGAGCGGTGGGAACACCAGCGTGAACGTCGGCCCGGCGACGACGAACGACAGCAGCACCAGCGCGGGCGCAAGGACCAGCGCGATCTGCAGCGGGCTGTTGAGGATCACCGACAGCGCGTAGTCGGTCCGGTCCCTCGCGGCGAGCTGGATGCCGACGACGTTCTCCACCGCGTTGCCCGCGATCGCCACGATCACCAGGCCGGCGAACGCCTGGCTGATGTGCAACGAGTGGATCGCGGGTTCGAGTGCGTGGATGAACCAGTCGGACACGAACGCCGCCAGCACGGCTGTGACGGCGAGTGTGGCGATGGCCACCGGAAGCGGCCAGCGCGGTTCCTCGTCGTTGGGTCCCGCGGCCGTCTCCTCCGCCGTACGACGGATCGACGACGGCACCGAGCACGCGAAGACAACAAGCAGGACGATGGCGGTGATGATCGACAGCGCTTGCTCGTGACCCGAGGCCGGGCTGTGCACGTAGCTCGCGAGGCTCGGCACGAGCATGCCCGCGACGGCGAGGAACATCAGCGCACTCGTCGTACGTGCTCGCTCGCCGTCGAAGCGTTGTACGCCGTGGCGCAGCCCACCCACCAGAAACGCGAGGCCCAGCACGAGCAGGATGTTGCCGAGGATGGAACCGATGACGGCGGCCTCCACGACCTGCAACAGGCCCGCACGCAGAGCGAAGACACAGACGAACAGCTCGGGCAGGTTGCCGAGCGCGCTCTGCAGCACACCGGTCGCGCCCGCACCGAATCGGTCACCCAGGTTGTCGACGCTGCGCCCGACCAGCGCCGCCAGAACCGCGAGGCACACTCCGGAGACCACGAACGCCGTGACATCGCCGACATCGACATACCGCGTGACCGCAGCAAGTACCGTCAGCACCAGCCCCGCGCCGAACAACCGATAGTCGCCCCGACTGAAACCCCGCACGAGCCCAGATGCTGTCAGACGTTGTCCGGCCAACCGTTCTGGCGCCAGCCCCGACTTCGGATGTCGTGCGACCACGACACGCCGTGAAACCCCGCGAAATGTGGTCGCCCCACATCCGAAGTGAAGCCAATGGGCGGACCGCGCGACTTGCTAGGTGATCTCGAGGAGCTTCTCGCGCACGGCATAGACGACCGCCTCCATGCGCGAGTGCAGCTGCAGCTTCTCCAGGATGTTGCGGATGTGGTTCTTGACGGTGTTCTCGCTGATGAACAGCTGCTTGGCGATGTCGCGGTTGTTCAGGCCCTTGGCAACGAGGCGCAGGACCTCCATCTCGCGATCGGTCA
>Ga0070681_10007374_pt1 | contig 10749 bp, 12 predicted proteins | sample KBSC83BmetaG_FD_65650 | JGI IMG/M metagenome (GOLD analysis project Ga0070681, IMG submission 65650) | Corn rhizosphere microbial communities from Kellogg Biological Station, Michigan, USA - KBS C8-3B metaG | ecosystem: Host-associated > Plants > Roots > Rhizosphere | place: USA: Michigan...
GGCAACGTGCTGCACCTCGACCTCGCCTTCCCGGTGGCCGGCGCCGACCCGACGGTCAAGCGCTGGCAGCTCGTCGCCAAGACGGGAAAAACGTTCTAGTCGTGCGCCGCGGCGGGTCCGCCGCCGACGGAAGCCCCGACCGCCGCCTGCCGCTCGCGCGGGTTCATGTGCCCCCAGCGGTCGTGCCAGTTGCCGTCGAAGCAGTGCATGACCTCGTGGCCGAGCGTGACGAAGGCCTGCGTGTCGAGCTCGCTCTTGGGCTCGCTCGTGTAGATGGAGCAGATGCGCGTGCCGTTCGACGCGTCATTCCATTTCGAGCAGCCGCGGATGCGGTAGAGGCTGGAGCGCCCGTCCAGCTTCTGGCACGTGGCGTGCGGGTCGTCGACCTTGTTCCAGACGATGACCACGTTGTCGCGCGGCTCCTGCGTCGTGCTGGCGCACGCGGCGAGGATGGCGGCGAGAAGCGGGACCAGGCGCTTCATCGGTCCTCTTCCCATGGCAGCGTGCGGTAGAGGCACAGCGTGAATTCGTTCGGCAGGTAGGCGTGGTCGAGCCTGACCGCCGGGGTGAGCTCGAGCGCGAACTCGAGCACGTCCGAAGGATGCAGGTACAGCCGGCCCGGGCTGCGGGTCGGCGCGCGGCGCGAAAGGAAGCTCACCGCCATGCCGATCCGCGTCAGGCTGAAGAGATGCTCGAGCGTCGGCCGCACGCGCTCGCGCGTGTCCCGCGCGTTGTAGCCGAAGATGCCGCTCGCCACGACGTAGTCGTACGGCTCGCCTTTCACGAAGGTGAGCGCGTCGCCGACGAAGAAGCGCGCGCTGGAATCCTTGAAGCGCGTGCGGCAGCGCTCGATCGCCGGCCGCACGAGGTCGATGCCGGTGTACTCGGGCTCGATGCCCTGCGAGTGCAGCCAGGCGAGGAAGTCGCCGAAGGCGCAGCCGACGTCGAGCACGCGCTTGCCGTGCAGGTTGGCGAGCCCGAGCGCCGCGGCGAAGCGCTTCTCCTGCGAGGCGCGGCGGTTGAAGCCGAGCGCGCGAAAGCCGAAGCCGTAGCGGCGAAGCTGGTCCTCGTAGAAGCGCTCGGTTTGCGTATCCAGCGGCATTTCGTCTCTCAGGTTATTAGCCGAGACGATAGGCCCCATGCGCAGCGACTTCGACCTTCGCGAGTTAGCTCGCCCGGGCCGTCGCCCTACAACAACGGGCAGATGCGCGGAGCCAGCGCTTCCGCCGCGACGCGATGCGCCTCGCTGCTCCATTCGCCGCCGCGCAGGTAGAGCTGCGGGCGCAGCGCGCTCGCCCATGCGACGAACGGCACATGGCTGCGCGCGGCGAACTGCGCGAGGCGCTGGTCCGGATAGGCCACGGCGTTCGCCGGCTGCAGCGGGTGCGGCGCGCTCGCCAGCATGAAGCGCGCGCCGTTGCGCCGGGCGTACTCGCGCGTCCCCTCGAGCAGCGCCTCGGTGGTGCGCCACGCCTCCTCCCACAGCTCGCCGCGCGGCTCGCCGAGGATGGCGATGTCGCGATCCGCGTGCGCTTCGGCGATGAGGGTAAGGTCGGCGAACTGGCGCAGCAGCTGGAACGTGCGCGAGTGATCGGCGATCTCCTCGCCGAGGCGCCAGCGCGTCTGCATGCGGCGGTCGAAGGCGGGCGACCAGGCGAACGACTCGCTGACGTGCGGCACGCCGTGCGCGTCGACGCGAAAGAACGGGCGCAGCTTCTGCTTCGACAGCGCGAACGAGTTGTCGACGACGTCGTTCGCGTCCGAGAACTGCAGCAGCACGAGGTCCGGCTGGTAGCGCATCGCCCGGGTCTGCAGCGTGACGAGCTCCTGGCCCGTGCCGTAGCCGCCGACGGCGAAGTTGAGCACCTCGACGCGCAGCTGCTTCTTGCAGGAATCCAGCAGCGCCGGCAGCCGCCACCACCAGGTCTGCGTGAGCTCGACCTGCATCGCCTCCGACACCTCGTCGCCGAGCACGGCGATGCGGTAGACGCCGGCCAGCTTGTCGACGAAGCGGTCGCGATCGCGAAAGCCGGCGTTGTTCATCCGCACGTGGCTGTGGCCGCCCTCGTAGACGTACAGGCCGCGCTTGTGCGGGCGGCCGCTCCAGCCGAGCTGCGAATCGAGCTGGTACCACTGCGGCGCGCTGTAGCCGAGCACGCGGAGGGAAATCTCGACGACCAGCAGCGCCGCGGCGAACAGCGCGGCGAGGATGGCGGCGGTTTTCATTGCGCGCGGCAGAGCCGCTCGGCGATCAGGTCGGCGGCGGCCGCGTGCCCCGCCTCGTTCCAGTGCCCGAAGCCGGGCCGGGTATTGGAGAAGCCGTGGTAGTAGACGTGGGTCGCGTCGGCCCGCTTCTGCATCGGCGGCGCGAGCGCGAGCACCTCGAAGCCGTTCTTCCGGCCGAGGCGCTCCAGGCGCTCCTCCGGGTAGAAGAGCGAGCTCACGCCCAGGCTCTTCTCGTAGCGCACGCGCATCTGCGGGTCGGGATACACGCTCGCCGGCGTGGAGATGGTGACGAGGAGGAAGCGCGCGCCGTGCTGCTGCGTCTCGCGCTCCGCCGCGAGCACCAGGCGGTCGGTGATATCCCATGCCTCGCGCCACTTGCCGTCCTTCGGCTCGACGAACACCTGCTCGTCCAGTCCCGCCTCCGTGAGCTTGTCGCCCTCGGCGACGGCGGCGGCCATCGGCGAATTATGGAAGTGCTTCGCGATATCGCCCGCGCGCACGCGGCGCAGGAGCTGGTAGAGGCGCAGCCGCTGGAGGAAGGCGCGGTGCACCGCGATGTGCTGCTTGTCCCGGAACTCGGGGTCGTCGCGGAATGCCATGTCGGCGAGCAGCTGGCCGTCCTTCAGCGAGAAGTACGGCCGTTTCTCGCCCTCGAGGGCCTTCGAGTTGTTGCGCACGTCGTTGCCCGGGAAGAAGGCGAGCAGCACCATGTCCGGCGAGTAGGGCCAGACCCGCTTCTCCAGCATGAGCAGCTCGTGTCCGGTGCCGTAGCCGGAGACGCCGAAGTTCACCGTCTCGATCGTCCTGCCGCCGGCGAAGCCGCACGCCTCGAGCTTCTTCGGCAGCAGCGCCCAGAACGCACGGTCCATGTCGACCTGCATGGCCTCGGCATACGAGTCGCCCAGGATGGCGATGCGGTACGTGCTCGCCGGTTTCGGCAGCGCATGCTCGCGGTCGCGCAGACCCTGCGAGCTCACGCGGACGTACGCCTTGCCCTCGTCGAGCTGCCAGCCTTCCATGCCGGGCGTCAGCACCGAGCCCATGTCCGGGTCCGGGCGCCAGAAGTTCGGATAAGAGAAGCCGATTGCGCGCAACGCCGCCTCGCCCAGCACGAGGGCGACGGCGGCGCTGGCGGCGACGAGGACGAGGTTCTTAGTCCAGCTCGAACTTGTGCTCATAGTTCTGCTTCAGCGCCGGGTTCTGCGCCTCCTTGCGGAGGAAGCAGTTGCCGACGGCGAGCGTCTCGATCTCGGTCCCCATGAAGCAGCGGAACGCGTCCTCCGGGCTGCCGACGATCGGCTCGCCGCGCACGTTGAAGCTCGTGTTCACGACCACCGGGCAGCCGGTCCGGTCCTTGAACTGGCTGATGAGGTCGTGGAAGCGCGGATTGGTCTCCTTGTGCACGGTCTGGATGCGCGCCGAGTAGTCGACGTGCGTGACCGCCGGGATCGACGAGCGCGGCACGTTGAGCTTCTCGATGCCGAAGAGCTTCTGCTCCTCCTCGGTCATCGCGATGCGGTGCTCCTCCTCCACGTCCGCGACGAGCAGCATGTACGGGCTCTCGGCGTCGATCTTGAAGTACCTGGGCGCATCCTCGGCGAGCACCGCGGGAGCGAACGGGCGGAACGACTCGCGGTACTTCACCTTGAGGTTGAGCTGCTTCTGCATCGACGGCGAGCGGGCGTCGCCGAGGATGGAGCGGCCGCCGAGCGCGCGCGGGCCGAACTCCATGCGGCCCTGGAACCAGCCGAGCGCCTTGCCCTGGGCGAGCGCGTCGGCACAGTTTTGGACCAGCTGCTCATCGGTACAGACTTCGAAGACTGCTCCCGCGGCGTTCAGCCGGCGCTGGATCTCGTCGTTCGCGAACTGCGGCCCGAGGTAGCCGCCGCGCATGCCGTCCATCGCGCCGTTGACCTTCCTCTCGCGCTTGCCGTGGAGGTAATGCGCGACCAGGGCCGCGCCGAGCGCGCCGCCGGCGTCGCCGGCCGCGGGCTGCAGCCAGATCTTCTCGAAGCAGCCGTCGCGCAGGAGCTTGCCGTTCGCGACGCAGTTGAGCGCCACGCCGCCGGCGAGGCACAGGTTCTTCTCGCCGCTCTCCTTCGCCACGCCGCGCGCCAGCTTGATCACCACTTCTTCCGTCACCGCCTGGATCGACGCGGCGAGGTCCATCTCGCGCTGCGTGAGCCGGTCCTCGGGCTTGCGCGCCGGGCCGCCGAAGAGCTGGTCGAACTTCGCGTTCGTCATGCGAAGGCCGGTGCAGTAGTCGAAGTAGTCGAGGTTCAGCCGGAAGGAGCCGTCCTCCTTGATGTCGATCAGCTTGTCCTTGATCAGCGCGGCGAAGCGCGGCTCGCCGTACGGCGCGAGGCCCATCACCTTGTACTCGCCGGAGTTGACCTTGAAGCCGGTGTAGTAGGTGAACGCGGAATAGAGCAGGCCGAGCGAGTGCGGGAAGTGGATTTCCTTCTCGACGCGCAGCTCGCGCCCCTTGCCGAGCGCCACGGAGGTGGTGGTCCATTCGCCCACCCCGTCCATGGTGAGCACCGCGGCCGACTCGAAGGGCGACGGGTAATACGCGCTCGCGGCGTGCGACAGGTGGTGCTCGGAGAAGAGCAGGCGCTTGTCCCAGTCGACACCACTCTGCAGGTTCTTCAGCTCCTGCAGGATGGTGCCGCGCTGGAAGAGCTTGTCCTTCACCCACACCGGCAGCGCGGTGCGGAAGGACGAGAAGCCGCGCGGCGCGAACGACAGGTAGGTCTCGAGCAGGCGCTCGAACTTGAGGAACGGCTTGTCGTAGAACGCGACGCAGTCGATCTCCGAGGCGCGCGTGCCGGTCTGCTCGAGGCAGGCGGCGATGGCGTGGTGCGGGAAGCTCGAGTCGTGCTTCTTGCGCGTGAAGCGCTCTTCCTGCGCCGCGGCCGCGACCTGGCCGTCGCGCACCAGCGCGGCGGCCGAGTCGTGGTAGTAGGCCGAGATGCCGAGGATCAGCATCTGCTTAGAAGAGCGTGTAGATGAAAGGCGCCACGACCGAGCCCTGCGCGAGGATCAGCAGGCCGCCGATCAGCACGGTGACCAGGATGATCGGCAGCAGCCAGAACTTGCGCCGCGCGCCGAGGAATCGCCACATCTGCAGTACGAGGTCCATGGTCCCTCCTAGAAAAGGTTCCTGAAGCTGTCGTCGGCCGGCCCGGGCGGGGTGCGGCGCTTCCAGTACGTCGGCGCGGCCGGCTCGTAGGCGCGCGCCATGGCGTCGCGGCCGAGCGCGCGCATCACCAGCGCGACCGGCGTGAACACCGCGAAGAAGATCACGCCCATCACGATCGGGCTCACGATGTGGTTCAGCAGCTCGCCGAACTTCATCCAGGCGCGCTTCGCGGGCGAGAGCCACTGCGCGCGCGTGAGCGTGATCACGGCGAGCACGGCGGCCGCGGCGAGCGCCCACGGATGGGAGACGACGCCGACGAGGACGAAGAGGGCGGTAAACGTCCAGCCGAACTTGCGGTCGGACGGCATCAGGGCGGTATTCATGGCGTCAGAAAGTACCCCGGGGGGCTGAGGGTTGTCGTTCGAGTGTCGGGCTGGAGACGCGGTCCGGTCGGACTAGAGGCGCGGGCAGGTGGGGCTCGAGCCGCGCCGCGAGCTCGCCGGCCATCAGGCGGTTGTATTCGTCGTTCGGATGGGAGTCGATCGCGTTCAGCACCAGCGCGCCGTCGTGCACGCCGAGGCCGCGGAATGCCTGCAGCAGGTCGAGGCATTCGAGGCGCTCGGCCGCGCACACCTCCTCCACGCGGGCGAAGATCTTCTGCTGGGTGGCGAAGCCCTTGGTGTGGGGCAGCAGCGCGACCGTGAGGGGCAGCCGGTGCGTGGCGGTCAGCACGTGGATCTGCTTCAGCGCCGCCACGTTCCTCTCCCAGCCGACGTCCGGGCCGCCCGGGGCCGGCGGATGCGCGCGCAGCAGCACCTTGGAAGCGATCTCCGGGATGCGGTGCAGGTAGGCGCGGTAGACGTAGAGCGAGAGATACCAGGGCAGGTGCACCTGGGCGCCGTTCGCCAGCGCGAGGTGATGGTCATAGTCGTCCATCTCGAAGTCGTTCACCGGGAACATGGCGAGGAGGACGAGATCGGGCTGCAGCTTGAGGCCCACCTCCTCCAGCACCGCCTCGTACTGGATGATGTTGTAGCCTTCGACCGCGAGGTTGATCACCTTCACTTCCGGGTGCGTGCGCGCGAGCCGCGAGCCGAGGAGCGTGGTGTACAGGTGGTCGTACTCGACCCCCGGGCCGAACGTGAACGAGTCGCCCAGCACGACGATGCGGTACTCGCCGGGCTGCTTGGGCGGGATGTGCGCCTGGCGGTCGCGGAAGCCCTGGTCGTTGGTCTGGATGTGCGCGCCGAAGATGCGCATGTCGGCGAGCGGCTTCATCAGCTTCAGGCGCTTCGACTGCGCCGAGTACTGGTAAAGCGTGCCCTCCTGCATCGGCGGGATCGTGTAGCGCAGCCACGCCTCGAGCGCGGCCAGGACGACGAGCGTGATCAGCGCGGTGAGCGCGACGTTCCAGGCGACGGTTTTCATCGCCGCCACGCTACGCCCGGCGTGCGTCAGGACGTGCCCGACTGCGCCGGTCCGGAAGGACTAGTTCGGGGTCAGTGCGCTGATTCCCCGAACCCGGGGCCAGAGCGCGTCGTACGCGGCGAGCAGCTTCGGCACCTCGTGGCGCCACTCGAGCTCCTCCACCACCCGGCGGCGCCCGAACTCGCCCATCTCGCGCCGGCGCTCGGCGTCGTCGAGCAGCTCGACGATCTTGTTGCCGAAATCCACCGCGTCGTTGCGTAGCGCGTAGAGTGACGCCGACTGCGCGGAGTAGCGACCTTCGGCCAGATCGAACTGCACGATCGGCTTGCCGAGCGCCATGTACTCCATGATCTTGTTCATGGTCGAGATGTCGTTCATCTCGGTGGCGATGTCCGGGTTCACGCAGACGTCGGCCGTGTTCAGCATCGCGAGCAGCCCGGCGTCGGGCACGCGCCCGGTGAAGGTCACGTAATCGTCGATGCCAAGCTCGCGCGCTAGCGCTTTCATCTCGTCGAGCGACGTGCCGCCGCCCACCAGGCCAAAATGCACGTCGGTCCGCCCGAGGTCGTGGACGATGTGCCGCGCCGCCCGCAGCAGGTAGTCGATGCCTTCCTGGCGGCCCATGACGCCGACGTAACCCACCATGAACCGGCGCCCGCGCTTCAGCTCCGGCCGGGGCGGCACGATCTTCAGCCGTTCCAGGCTCGGCCCGCTGCGCACGACGTACACCTTGTCCGACGGCATGCCGCCGCGCTCGAGCGCGATGCGGCGGTACGAGTGGTTGGTGGCGATCGACACGTCCGCCGTCCTGAAGGTGAGGCGCTCGACGGCGAGCATCACCTTGTAGAAGAAGTCCTTGCGGCCGAACTTGGCGACGTAGAGCTCCGGGTTGGCGTCGTGGTGGTCGAACAGGAACTTCTTGCCGAAGAGCTTGTAGAAGCCGCCGATCAGGAAGAAGAGGTCGGGCGGGTTGCAGGCGTGGATCACGTCGAAGCCCCGGCTGAACAGCACCTTGATGCTGAGGACGAATGTCCAGAAGAGCGCCGCGCTGTACTCGATGGCATAGCCGAGCGCGCCGTCCGCCTCGGTCGGCAGGTCGTAGCGCCAGATGTGGATGCCGTCGATGGCGGCGAACTTCTCCTCGCAGCCGCGCCCCGTGGGGCAGATGATCGAGACCGTGTAGCCGGCGTCGCGCAGCGCGCACGCCTCCTGCCACACCCGCCGGTCAAACGGCGACGGCAGGTTCTCGACGAGTATGAGGACGCGCCGGGATTTCATCGTTCTTCACCGTGTTGTTGTTGAGGTAGCTCCATTCGACGTGCAGGGTGACGAAGCCGCCGGGTCCGCCCGGCTCGCCGCACACCCACAGGGTCGCCGGCTGGCCGGCGAGCGCGCTCCAGTCGACGGACCTGAATCCGTTCCAGGCGTTCTCGTAGCTCGAGCCGTCGCCGTTGCCGTAGCCGCAGGCGCAGTCCGGCCGCACGTAGAAGGTCCTGATCATTTCACCGCCTCGATGCGAAAGGTGTCGTCGAGCACGCGCGCGAGCAGGTAGGGCACGCGCAGCCCGCCGACGTAGAAACGGATGCGGGAGAAGCCCGCGTCGAAGTACACCTCGCGCAGCTCCACCGCCGGGCCCTTCGAGGCGGTGATATAGACGCCGCCGTCCTTGAGCGCATGGCAGATGCCCGGCAGCTGCGAGATCGTGAGATGGCGGCTGAACACCACGTCGACCTCGCCTTCGGGCAGCGGGATGCGCACGCCGTCGTGCATCATGCGCACGAGGTTCGGCGGGCCGCCGAGCCGGCCCATCATGTCGTCGGAGACGTCGAGCGCATACACGCGGTCGACATAGCCGGCGACGCGGCGCGCAAGCGCGCAGTCGCCGGCGCCGATCTCGAGGAACACGCTGGTGAGATCGAGCACCGGGCGCAGCGCCCTCAGCTCGCGCTCGGCGTCGCGCTCCCGCTGGGCGTACTGCGCCTCGCTGAAGCGAAGGGCGGCCGAGTTTCCCATCAGGCTCACCAGCAGATGCCCTCGTACACGCCGGCGATCGTGCGCGAGTCGGACACGCGCACGAAGTCGATCACCGTCTGGCCGTCGCCGATGCGGCGCGGCACGTCGGCGAACTCGGGCGCGCCGTTGCCGATGACGATGGTCTGCGCGTGCTCGAGCACCTCGTCGATGGAGTCGACCATCAGCCGCGAGATGTGCGGGATCTTGTTCAGGATGTAGTCGCGGTTCGCGCCGTGCAGGCGGGCGAGGCTCACGTTCTTGTCGTACACCTTGAGCTCGTAGCCCTTGCCGATCAGGCGCTCGGTGAGCTCCACCATCGGGCTCTCGCGCAGGTCGTCGGTGCCGGCCTTGAACGAGAAGCCGAGGATGCCGATCCTGCGGTTGCCCTTGTCGATCACGGCCTGCACGCCGCGCTCGATCTGCAGCTGGTTCGAGGGCAGCACGGCGCCGAGGATGGGCAGCTGGACGTCCAGTGTCTTCGCCTTGTAGAGCAGCGCGCGCACGTCCTTCGGCAGGCACGAGCCGCCGAAGGCGAAGCCCGGCTTCAGGTAGTACGGCGAGAGGTTGAGCTTCTGGTCCTGGCAGAAGATCTCCATCACCTTGTGCGCGTCCACGTCGAGCGCCTTGGCGAGCGAGCCGATCTCGTTGGCGAAGCCGACCTTCAGCGCATGCCAGCAGTTGTCGGCGTACTTCACCATCTCCGCCGTCTCGATGTCGGTGCGGATCATCGGCCCCGGCAGCTTCGAGTAGATGCTCGCGAGCACGTCGCCGCTCGCCTTGTTCACCTGGCCGATCACGGTCTTCGGCGGGTGGTAGTAGTCGTGCACCGCGGTGCCTTCGCGCAGGAACTCGGGGTTGATGCACAGGCCGAATTCCTCGCCGGCCTTCTTGCCGGAGTATTTCTCGAGCGTCGGGATGACGACGTCGCGCATCGTGCCCGGCAGCATGGTGCTGCGCATGACGATGATCGGCGCGCCCGGATGCGTGGCGAGCGTCTCGCCGATCTGCTGGCACACGCGCCTGACATATCGCAGGTCGATGCCGCCGTTCGGCTGCGAAGGCGTGCCCACGCAGACGAAGACGATGTCGGTGTGGCGCACCGCGTCCTCGACCACGGTCGCGGCGTGCAGCCGCCCGGCCTTCACCTGCTCGGCGATGATCTCGCCGAGGTCCTTCTCGATGATCGGCGAGCGTCCTTCGTTGATGAGGTCGACCTTCGCACGCTCCGGATCGACACCGATGACTTCGTGGCCTTCCTTGGCAAGCAGCCCTGCGGATACGGCTCCGACGTATCCCAGTCCCAGCACGCAGATTTTCATAGCGGGCAAGGATGCGCGAAGTTCATTGAGCCACCCACCGAAGCGCGCCGCCCGCCAGTAGTCTGGGCGGGGTGACGGGAAATCCCGACTCTTTCCGCCCGTACGGCGCGCTCTCCAGTAGCGATTTTTCGCGATACCCGAGTCAATAGTCACTCAGGCGCGCTTTCGCGCGAGCCCCGCGTAGCAAATCATGGTTCGCGGGGAGCATGCGCGCACGGCGCCGGTGCAAAGATCGCCGCGGGTCTTTTTTTGTAGCACGCGCTCGACACGAGCATGGCGCTTGCGCGCGTAGGGGGACATGGCGACCCGCACCGCAGCCCCCGACGCGAAGCAGCGTCCGTCCAAGATCCTCGCCGTCGACATCGGCGGCTCGAAGGTGAAGTTCCTCGCCACCGGCGAGCACGAGCCCCGCCGCATCCCCTCGGGCACCGAGCTCTCGCCGAGCCTGATGGTGCAGGAAGTCCGCCGCGCGGCGCGCGACTGGAAGTTCAGCGCCGTCTCCATCGGCTATCCGGGACAGGTCGGCGGCCAGGGTCCGATCTCGGAGCCGGGCAATCTCGGACACGGCTGGGTCGGCTTCGACTTCGCCGCCGCGTTCGAGTGCCCGGTGCGCATCGTGAA
>Ga0070681_10007377_pt1 | contig 10746 bp, 11 predicted proteins | sample KBSC83BmetaG_FD_65650 | JGI IMG/M metagenome (GOLD analysis project Ga0070681, IMG submission 65650) | Corn rhizosphere microbial communities from Kellogg Biological Station, Michigan, USA - KBS C8-3B metaG | ecosystem: Host-associated > Plants > Roots > Rhizosphere | place: USA: Michigan...
GCGATCGACTGGACAGGCAGCATCGCGAGCGTCTCATACGCAATCGCCCGGATCTGCGGCGAATCTGTCTGACGTATGACTTCTGCGATCTCGCCGACCGAATAGCGATGCGCCAGATGATCGCCGAGCTCATCGAGCTTTCGATAATCGTGACCGCGAAGTGCCCGTTGGGCAAGCTGGATGAATACTTCAGCCGAACCTGACTGCGCCTCTAAAACACGCGCGCAGGTTTCGGCCAGATGACGGACTTCATCGAGCTTTACGGAGTCCTGACGCAGCTCAACGCTTTTCGATTGTTCGTCGAGTGCCGACAAGAGACGACTCAGCTCCCAATCGGCGTGAGCGTCATATGAAAACTTGGGCAATTTTGGGTTCGGGCTACCTGGTGTACCGTTTTTGAGTGCTACGACCAGCATCTCCCGGGTTATTGGTCGCAAGCCGTCCCAAACGCTGGCGATCCTTCCACCGAGATCTTTGATCATCATTTCAACAGAATAAGTTTGCTACCCAAAAGCGCGTCGTGTCAAGCAAGTTTTGTTCAATACGACGTCGATGATTTGTTAATGCGGTCACGCAGGTCGTTTTCGAGCCTTGTCAAAACATCGTCGAGCAAATCATCGTCATCGACAACCTCAACAAGAGCAAACGGAACATCGTCGAGCCGACGGATCTCCCACGCGACACCCGTCTCAAGCGACGGCCGCGAAAACCAAGCGGCGGCAAGATCTGAACCAATGATCTCAGCGCTCCGAAACAGCGATGGCGCAGTCTCACCGAGCTGCTTTCTCAACTCCGGGCTCACCAAAACGCGCCGCAGCCGCCAGCCAAACTTTTCGTATTGAGCGACGAGCGCCGAAATTCCTTCAGCCGAGATCATTTGTTCGGTGAAGGTCTGGAAACATTTCCGTTCAGCATGTTCGCCGCCGGCTTCGGGATGATCGGCTTTATCGCGTTCATATTGACGTTGGTGTTCATCGGAACCTTGGTGTTACTTGCCGCGTTTGACGCCTCACGCTCCTTTTGAGACTCGGGCTCGGCGGGCGACTGAAACGTACCGGCAAACATCTCGCCGATCGCAAGCTTCCATTGTCCGTCCTCGCGTATGAACGGCAGGTCGTCCCAACGCGAGTCCTTAGCGTCATATACTTCGACCGCTCCCATATTGCCGTTTATCCGCTGGTCGCGGATCTGCGGCAGAGTCGGCGAGAATGTCGAAGCCGTAAAGCCGTTCTGCAGTATCTCGTCCGCCGTCTTATGCTGCTGGCCCGCCGCCATTTCGGCAAACTGAAGCGATTTCTTGGTCATGACCGCCTTGATCCCTTCAGCGTCTTTACTTTTGACCGCGGCATATAGCTTCATATAGGCGCCGGTCGGAGAGTCTTCGTACGAACTAGCCGCGGTGTTAACAGTGCTGTTAGCAACGGTATTAACAGCGGGTTGACCGCACGCAAGGATCATCGCCCCAATAGCCATTAAAAAAGTGCACAAAAATATATGTCTCATTAGTTCTGGAATTCCATAGATCAGGTTCTCTAGGAGTATAGATTTCGACTCATCAAATGTAAATTTTGTCTATGTTTTATCAGTTTACTACCGCCGCTTCGGCGTCGTATCATTAGCGACATCTGTGCAGAGAGGTTTCGACTACAAAACGAAATGACTGAGGCTTTTCACGGCGGCATCTTCATTCGCACAGCGACCAACGACGATTGTCGTGCGATCCAGTCGCTTGTTTACGGCGTCCTCGCGGAATACGACCTGGCTCCCGATCATGACGGTACGGACCGCGATATAACGGATATCGACGCCAATTATGCTGATCGAGGCGGCGTTTTTGAGGTGCTTGTAGATAGTAACGACGAGATCGTTGGCACGATCGGACTCTATCCGCTCGATAAAGACACGATCGAGCTTCGAAAGATGTACTTTGCCTCATCGATCCGGGGCCTTGGGCTTGGACGAAAATTGCTTGAGCGAACGTTAGAAAATGCTAAAAATATGGGCTATTTGCGCGTTTATCTTGAAACGGCTCGCGTTTTGAAACAGGCGGTACACCTTTATGAGGCGTTCGGCTTTGAGCCGGTCGATGTGATACACACGCCGCGTTGCGACCAGGCATACAGGCTGGAGCTTTGCAAAAAATGAAGGCGCTTAGAGTCAAAGCGGGTCATGTCGAGATCGAGGATGTTGCGAAGCCGAAAGCTGACGGCGAGGCAATTGTTCGCGTCATAAAGTCGGGGATCTGTAACACGGATCTTGAGATCGCACGCGGATACGCCGCATTTGAAGGAACGATCGGCCACGAATTTGTTGGGATAGTCGACCAGGCGCCGAATGCGAGCGATCTGATCGGCAAGCGTGTCGTTGGCGAGATCAACGCCGGCTGCGGAAAGTGCCGACTCTGTCTCGCGTGCGACCAGCGGCACTGTCCGAACAGAACAGTCCTCGGCATTCATGGCCGCGACGGAACGCACGCGGAGTTCTTAAAACTGCCGGCGGCAAATCTCCTTGAAGTTCCGGAGGTGATCTCAGACGTCGAAGCCGTTTTCGTCGAACCGCTCGCCGCCGCATACGGCATATCGGAGCAAGTCGAAATAACACGTGACACTCGCGTGGCGGTGATCGGTGACGGCAAGCTGGGAATACTTTGTGCCCGCAGCTTGTCGGGACTGAGTGGTGATATCAATCTTGTGGGTAAACATCGAAACAAGCTTGATCTGGCAGAGAAGTACGGAAACGTTACAGGTGTGATGCTCGATGAGGCTGGCGAATTTGGTCGGACGTTTGACATTGTGATCGAGGCGAGCGGCTCCGAATCGGGATTTTCGACGGCTCTTGGTCTGGTCCGCCCGCGCGGCAAAGTGGTTTTGAAATCAACATTTCACGGCGCTCCAACGTGGAACGCGACGAAGGTAGTTGTCGACGAGATCACGGTTGTTGGCTCGCGTTGCGGACGGTTTGCTCCGGCACTTGAATTGCTGTCGACAGGTGCAGTCGAAGTCGAGGACCTCGTGAGCGATGAATATGCGCTCGCAAATGGAGTCGCCGCCATGGAATGGGCCGCCGAAAGGGGCATTTTGAAAGTTTTGTTGAGCATGTGAACTGCTTTACGGCACGTGGCGGGCTTTGCTATGCTTGCAACCACACTAACGTACTGCGGCATCTTGGATTTAGGGAGATTTTGTATGGCACGCATCGGGAAGCGTTTGCAGTTTGAGCTGCGGTACGCCGGATTGACTCTGTTCTTGTTTCTCATCGCACCGTTTGGTTTAACCGCTCAGAACGCGCCGTCGAAAATGTCTTCGACCGCTTCGCCTCAGGCGCTCTCCGACACATTCGCCGACATTGCAAAAAAGGTTCAGCCGGCTGTCGTCAGCATCGACACCAAGGGTAAAATGCCCGAGATCACGGCAAAGGGCGACACGCCACCGGGAGAGTCGGGCGATATCATGGATTTTTTCCGACGTCAGATGCAGCGGCGACCCATCTATGCGGTCGGCAGTGGTTTTATCGTTGATCCTTCGGGATACATCCTCACCAATGCACACGTGATCGATGATGCGGCACGCATCACGGTCAAACTCGACTCCGGTGAAGAGCTTGCGGCAAAAGTCGTTGGGGTTGACGAGGACACCGACCTCGCCGTACTCAAGATCGAAGCGGGTCATGACCTTCCATACGTAAAACTTGGCAATTCCGACAACGCCCGCGTTGGCGATTGGGTACTGGCAGTCGGCTCCCCGTTTGGCCTGACGCGGACGGTTACCGCAGGCATTGTTTCTCAAACAAAGCGCGAGACGCCGCAGGGCTCGCCGTTTCAACGATTTATTCAAACGGATGCGGCCATCAACAAAGGAAACTCGGGCGGCCCGCTGGTCAATATGGACGGCGATGTTATCGGGATAAACTCGCAGATCGCGACGTCGACAGGAGATTACAACGGCGTCGGATTTGCATTTCCGTCAAACGAGGCAGGGAATGTCTATCAGCAAATCGTAAAGACCGGAAAGGTCCGCCGTGGTTATCTCGGCGTGACGCTTGAGTCTGTGAAACCCGAGTTTGCGAAGGTTTATGGTCTTAACGACGCGCAGGGCGCAATTGTCACGCAGGTCACTGACCGGCAGAGCGCGGCCGGTGTTGCCGGACTGCAGGTCGGCGATGTCATCCTCGATTTTGGCGGAAAACCGGTGGACGGAGCGACAGATCTTATTACAAAGGTCTCGGCCGCATCTCCTGACGACGCCATCGCGGTGACTTTTCTGCGTGAAAACGGCAACACTCTCGAACGCAAGACCACCACGATCCATTTAGGTGAACGGCCGATCGCGAGCCGCGCCGCCGGACCTGATACGGACCGTCGGCGGCTTGGCGGCGATACGCCAAAAAGCGGTAATCCCTTCGGATTGACGCTCGCGGACCTCTCGCCGTCGCTCGCCTCCAGCTATAAGCTTGAGGGGTTGAAAGGTGTTGTCGTAAAGGAAGTCAATCCCGAAAGCTATGTCGCCGATGTCAAGCTTTCGAGCGGAGCAGAGGCCTTTAGCGAAGGCGACCTGATCCGACGCATCAACCGTGAAAATGTGACCGACCTTAAATCTTTCAACGCGATCGTTTCGAAATTAAAGGCGGGAGATGCGGTTGTTATGGAAGTGCTGACATATAACATCTCAAGCCGTCAGCCACAGTTAAAGATCGTTCAATTTACGGTCCAATAGAAATAGCGTTCAAGTTCCAAGTTTCACGTTTCAGGTTGGTTACGGATAAAATGTACCTAACCTGAAACGTGAAATCAGTTTAAATATGGCTAAAGCACAGCAAGCACGCACTAAACGTATATCTACCAAAACCTATCTCAATTTCATCGGCGGTGAATGGGTCAAAAGCTCTTCGGGCGAATGGTTTGAGAACGTAAATCCAGCCGATTCGAACGACGTCGTCGGCCGCTTTCCGCGATCGACCGCCGACGATGTAAACCGCGCGGTTGCGGCCGCAAAGTCGGCCGCAACACGATGGAAAAAGACGCCGGCTCCAAGGCGCGCTGAGATACTGTTTCGTCTGGGCGACATTCTTCGAAAGAACAAAGACCGCTACGCGACCGAGATGACGCGTGAGATGGGAAAGGTACTGAAAGAGACCGGCGGCGATGTGCAGGAGGCGATCGACTGCACCTTTTACGCGGCCGGTGAAGGCCGACGGCTGCACGGCTTTACGACGCCGGCGGAAATGCCAAATAAATTTGCTGCATGCGTTCGCCAACCGGTCGGTTTGTGCGGGCTGATCACACCGTTCAATTTTCCGATGGCGATACCGTCGTGGAAATTGATCCCGGCACTGGTATGCGGCAACACAGTCGTTCTGAAATCGGGCGAGGATGTTCCTCTCTCGTCTCTCAATCTAGTAAAGGCATGCGAGGAAGCGGGCATCCCCGCGGGCGTCGTCAATCTCATCAACGGTCATGGTTCCGACGTGGGCCCGGCTCTGGTTGGCCACCCTGATGTAAGACTTATTTCATTTACCGGCTCGACCGAAACCGGTCGCATCATTGCCGAGCAATGCGCGCGGGACAATAAGATCGTTTCGCTTGAGATGGGCGGCAAAAACGCGATCATCATCATGGACGATGCCGACATCGACAATGCCGTCGAAGGTTCGGTATGGGGAGCATACGGCACGAGCGGGCAGCGGTGCACGGCTTCGTCAAGGTTGATCGTTCAAAAGAAAGTTTATCGAAAGTTCGTTGACCGGTTTGTGGAGCGTGTAAAGAAATTGCGCGTGGGGAATGGCCTCGACCCAAACACCGACGTCGGTCCGGTTATAAATCGCGATGCGGTCGACAAGATAATGAGTTATATAGAGATTGGTCAGCGCGAGGACAAGGCCAAGCTGATGTGCGGCGGCAATCAGCTGACCAAAGGCGAATATTCGCGCGGCTATTTCATCGAGCCGACGGTATTCGCCGACGTAAAACCCGGTATGCGCGTCGAGCAGGAAGAGATCTTCGGTCCCGTTACGTCGATCGTTCCTTTCGGGACACTTGACGAGGCGATCGAGATCGTCAACGGCGTTCGATATGGTCTCTCATCGGCTATCTACACGGCGGATGTCAACAATGCCTTCCACGCGATGGAAGATCTATACACGGGCATCTGCTACGTCAACTCAGCAACCATCGGCGCGGAGGTGCACCTGCCGTTCGGCGGCACGAAAGCCACGGGAAATGGCCACCGCGAAGCGGGCACGCAGGTGCTGGATATTTTCAGCGAATGGAAGTCGATCTACGTCGACTACTCGGGCAAGCTGCAAAAGGCACAGATCGATGAGGTTGAGATTTAATGCAGAAGCCCGCGCGTGAGCAAGGGCGTAGTCGGGGCTGTTCTGATTACGCCCTTCCTAACGGTCGGGCTTCAGCATGTCATTGCACAACGAACACGGTCGCCAAGCACCCGATGAGGATCAGAGCCAGTAGAACGAACATCACCCACATCAGCACCTTGTTCCGGCGGCCGGTTGCGACCTGCCAGGTGCCCATGACGATCCCGTTCAGGCCAAAAAGTCCTATCACACCAAAAAAGCCGTAGAGACCAAGCAGAAACGTTTTTTGCTGGGCGAGCTTTTGTCCGGAAGGCTGATTCGCTAAGACACCGATAAATATTCCGAGTCCAGCCATCATCACTATCAAAATCAAGCCGGTTATTATCTGCACGATCCCGCGGTTGCGTATATTGCGCGACGTATACAACTTCTTGCCGCATTGGGGGCATGATGTCTGCGCGATCTCGCCCCGAAAGCTGCAGCGAAAACACTCGCGATACTCGGGTGGTCCGGCGACAGCACTCGGATTAAATGGTGTCGGGTTCATAATACCACCCAATTATAGATCAGATCGGCAGGATTCTCGATTTCCGCGGCCCGTCGAAAATCGACTATAATTCAGTACTCGTAAATAACAAATGTCTATCGCCCACGCGAAGGAAATACTGAAACATCAGTTTGGCTTTGATGCATTTCGCATGCATCAACAGGCGGCAATTGAGGCCGTCTTAGCGCGACGAGATTGCGTTTTACTGATGCCTACCGGTGGTGGTAAGTCGTTGTGTTACCAGATACCCGCATTAATGTTCGACGGCGTCACTGTCGTTGTCTCCCCGCTCATCGCGTTGATGAAAGACCAGGTCGAAGCCCTTAGAAATAACGGTATCGAGGCCGCCTTTTTGAACTCGACGCAATCTGCACAAGAACAGGCAACGGTCAACCGGCTGGTTCGCGACGGGCGGATAAAACTGCTGTATGTCGCGCCCGAACGGCTGATGCAGTCAAACGGACAGTTTATCGAATTCCTTAGGGACATTGATCTGTCGCTGTTTGCGATCGACGAGGCCCATTGCATTTCAAGCTGGGGCCACGATTTTCGGCCTGATTATATTCAGCTTGGACGGCTGAGGAGGCTTTTCTCGAAAGTACCGTTCATCGCTCTGACAGCGACCGCCGACAAACTTGTTCGAAAGGATATCGTCGAGCGTCTCGAATTACAGAGCCCGGAAGTCCTGGTCTCGAGTTTCAATCGGCCGAATATTTTTTATCGCGTTGAGCCAAAACGCCGCTCGTACGAACAACTACTGAATTACCTCGACGGCCATAAGGAGGACAGCGGCATCATTTACTGCCTTAGCCGAAATTCTGTCGACAACCTTGCCGAAGACTTGCGAGCTGAAGGATATAGCGCCCTTGCATATCATGCAGGGATGGACAAAACTGCGCGCGACCGCAACCAGGACCTATTTCTGCGCGACGAGGCGAAGATCATTGTCGCGACGATTGCCTTCGGCATGGGCATCGACAAATCGAACGTTCGCTTTGTCGTCCACATGGACCTGCCGAAAAACATCGAGAGCTACTACCAGGAAACCGGACGCGGAGGTCGTGACGGCTTACCGAGCGAAGCCCTACTTTTTTACAGCTATGCCGATGTAATGAAGCTGAAGGGCTTTGTCGAGGTCGACGGTAACGCGCATCAATCGGCAATAATGCTCAAAAAGCTCGACCAGATGGCTGAATTCGGCGATCTGCGCCTTTGCCGACGACAGTTTCTGCTTAAGTATTTCGATGAAACGGTTGGCTACGATTGCGGTAATTGCGATAACTGCACGACAAGTGTCGAGCGATTTGACGGCACGATCATCGCTCAAAAGGCGTTGAGCGCGGTTTACCGTACCGGCCAGCGATTTGGCATGTCGTACTTGGTCGATCTTCTACGCGGCTCAGATGCGCGGATGATTCGCGACGAGCATAAAAATTTGCCCACATATGGCGTCGGCGCGGACATTTCGAAAAACGACTGGTTTTTGTATTTCAAGGACCTCGTAGCACAAGGTTTTCTGACTCAGACCGCCGGACAATATCCAACGATCGCGCTTACGGAAACAAGCCGCGGTGTGCTGAAAGGCGAGACCTCGGTCCAGCTCATTAAATCAAAAACGATCGAGGAGAAAAGACCTCGATTTGCTTATGAAGCGGCGACGCCGGAATATTTCAGAGATCTCTTTGACCGCTTACGGACGGTTCGTTCAGGAATTGCCAAAAACGAGAATGTTCCTCCGTATGTGGTCTTTTCCGACGCCACGCTTGTCGAGCTGTCTGCGTACCTGCCGGCAGATGAAAATGAGCTGCGGCGAGTGTCCGGCGTCGGCGATCTGAAGCTCGAAAAATATGGCCGGCAATTTCTAGACGAGATCGACAAATACCGCGCCGAAAATAAACTTGAGTCACGCATTCATCTCAAGACCCCAAGACGCGAGCGCCGCGTTCGGACAAAGCGCGGCTCAAACGGTCTCGACACTTATCAGGTTTCTTTACAAATGTTTCGTTCCGGCCACACCATCGACGCGATCGCTGCAACGCGCGCTCTTGGCCGTACGACGATCGAGAATCATTTGACCCACTTCATCCCGACCGGCGAGGTCGCTCTCGAAGAGCTCGTTTCACCGGAGAAATTCGCTCCGATCAGACAGGCCATTCTCGCTTCTCCGGACAGCCAGGCACTCTCGCCCATAAAAGAAAAGCTTGGCGACGAATTCACCTACGGCGAAATCCGCGCCGTAATGACGGCTATGTCGGCCGGATTGCCGATCACTGAAGATTTTCTTGCGGAATAAATAAATGGTACCAGGTAATTCGCGAGTTTATTCGGAAGTCGAAGTTTTGTGAATCGGCCCATATGTTGTCGCGGTCAATAGTCGATTCCCAAACGTTTCGCCTCACGTGACAAAATCTTGTCTTTGCTCCAGATGCGAACGCCGTCGAGCATCGCCGATGCAATAATGTGCACATCGACCGAGCCAAGGCCCGTACTGTAGAGTCGTTTGTTGGTGATCAGCTCGAGGACCTCGCGGTGTTGCGCGACAGTGGTTGTTGGAAGCGAGCTTATGAGGTCGATAAACTCCTCGCGTTTAGCCAAGCTTCCGCAAGCATGCTCCTCGATTATAAAGGGATGCGTCAGCACTTGGCCGTCTGTGAGCAGGTCGACCAAACCCGACTCGGTACCTCGAAGGTGGTCGACCCAGACGGAGGTGTCGACAAGAATCATCGACGTCTCCGGCCAGATTTGAATTTCGGAGCCGTTCCGCCAAGAGCAGCCAGACGCTCACGCGCCTTCTTCTCGATCAAAGCCTCTAGTCCGGCATGGATAAGTGCGGTTTTTTCCTTAATACCGGTCAGGTCGGCCGCTTTCTTAATCACATCATCTCGGACAATAATCGTCGTTCGCATACATATATAAGTATGCATACATTTATATGTATATCGTCAATCGTCGATGAATTCTTTAACCCCCGGAATCGTACTACGCTGGTCGCTAACATTTATTCCGAGTTCCCGTAACGGCCGTACCGACTGTTCAGAATCGTATTTTCGTTTTGAAATTCTCGATAGTATCTTGTGAAATTTTCCGTTTTGGAGAGAGTACATAGTCATTTTGTAATAATGCTGGCCATAATGTTCTTCATGTGGATCGCTTTTCCGAAAATCCCAAACGAAGCACCATGAGATTAAGCCAAAGCCGAGTCTTTGGTTGAGAAAGCCAAGATAGTAGTCACCTTGTATAGCAGTGTCGATCGATCGGTCAGTAAGCCGTACGATCTTCCCGTTTATTTCACCAAAGATTGTCAGATAGAAACCGTTATCCGAGACGCCCGGTTGGACGGCAACCGCCATCAACAACGGAGATTGAAACCCCGGGGAACGTACTTCGCGAAAGCGTAGAAACGGCTGCGTAAGGTCGGTGTCGGCTTCTGGCTTAAGAAAACCATCCGGATCTTCCGTTGAACTTTGGAAGAGTAGTGCGTGACTCTTAGCATCGGAGAACACGATTTTTGGAAATTCGCCGACTTGCTCAACCGCCTCTACTCTAATGCTCCCGTGACGAGGAAAATGGATGATAGCGGACTGTGTAACTTTTGGTTCGTTAAATTTCTTAACCTCGGGTTTATCTGTCTGTGTTAAAGATTCGCTCGGAAGTTCGACGTGTTTTGCGGGTTCGGAAAGGGGCCGTTCTATTTCATCGTGACTAGGCTTAGTGAGCAAAGCAACAGCGGCGACGCCTGTTAAAAATGCCGCGAAGCCAAAAAAGGCTGATATTGCTAACCGTGACATCGGACATATGGTTCTATTCGTAATCCTACTTATGGTCCTTCGCACTAACTACGTGGATAGCCACAGTAGGCAAAGGCCTATCGATAGATAGGATTTAGAAAT
>Ga0070681_10007380_pt1 | contig 10745 bp, 10 predicted proteins | sample KBSC83BmetaG_FD_65650 | JGI IMG/M metagenome (GOLD analysis project Ga0070681, IMG submission 65650) | Corn rhizosphere microbial communities from Kellogg Biological Station, Michigan, USA - KBS C8-3B metaG | ecosystem: Host-associated > Plants > Roots > Rhizosphere | place: USA: Michigan...
GCCCGACGAGATGGTGACCGCGATCCTCCTGCCGGAGCAGCCGAAAGGCAGCGGCAGCGCCTTCCTCAAATTCCTGCCGGCAACGCAGGACGATTACGCCACGATCTCGGTCGCCGTGCGCTTGGCGCTCGACTCCAAAGGCACGATCGCGCAAGCGCGCGTCGCGCTTGGCGCCGCCGCGACGGTGCCGGTGCATGCGAGTGCGGTCGAAGCGGTGCTCACCGGCAAGACGCCCGACGACAAGACCTTCCGCGACGCGGCGCCTCTTGTGCAAGACGCAATCGACCCGATCGAGGATTTCCGCGGCTCCGCCCAATACAAGCGCCAAATGGCGGCGGTGCATCTGCGCCGCGCGCTTGCCGAAGCCGCGGGCCGAGCGCAACAGGTGTCGCGGGCTTAGCGTAAGATGGGCCAAGAGCGGCCCAATCCCCATGGAGAGAAAGCGATGTCGTTCTACCGAGGCATGATTTGCGAGACCGTGACCATCAAGGGCGACAAGGGAACGCCGATAACGGCTTACGTGGCGAAACCGTCCGGTCCTGGGCCCTTTCCGGGCGTCGTGCTGATTCACCACGCGCCGGGCTGGAGCGAATATTACATCGACGAGACGCGCCGCTTCGCCCATTCCGGCTATCTCGCGATTTGCGCACATCTCTACGAGCGCGAAGGCGGCGGCAGCGACGCCAATCCGGACGACGTCGGCGCCAAGGTTCGCGCTCAAGGCGGCATCGCCGATTCCCAAATGGTGGGCGATACCGCCGGCGCCGTGGCGTGGATGCGCGCGCAGCCCAATCACAACGGCAAGGTCGGTGTGATGGGGTCGTGCTCGGGCGGCCGGCACGCTTTCATCTACGCCTGCCAGCGCAAGGACATCGATGCCTGCGTCGAGCAATGGGGCGGCAACGTGGTGATGGCCAAGGCGGACCTCAACGAGAAAAAGCCGGTCGCGCCAATCGACATGACGAAGGACCTCTCCTGCCCGCTGCTCGGCCTCTTCGGCAACGACGATCGCTCGCCGAGCCCGGAGCAGGTGAACCAGCACGAAGCCGAGCTCAAGAAGTACGGCAAAAACTATGAATTCCACCGCTACGACGGCGCCGGCCACGGCTTCTTCTATTGGAACCGGCCGGCGATGTATCGCATCGAACAAGCGATGGATGGCTGGACCAAGGTCTACGCCTTCCTTGGAAAGCACCTGGCGAAGTAAGAGCCCGGCGATAAGAGGAGATAGGGCATGTGCACATCGATCATCGAGATCGTCCGCGCCGAAGGCATGGGCAAACGCGGCGACGAATGGTTCCCGTTGACGCAGGCCGTGGTCGCCTACGACCACGCGCGCCATGCGCCGCTCGGCGACGTCATCACGCTCGATTTCATCAATAGCGCGCTCGATCCAGGGGCGCGGGCGGGTGTCGAGCTGACGCTCGAATCGGCCGCGGCGCTGCGCGATGCTCTCGACCGCGCGATTGCCGCCGCCGAGTTCGAGGAAGCGGAAATTCGCGGCAAGGGTGTCGTGCTCAGCTTCGCGCGAACGGGGTGACGGCCGAGCGCACGAGTATAGTCTGCGCGATCGCTGACGCGCGCCGTGCCGGTGCGCGCGACCGCCGTCGGAGCGGCGCTCACCGGCAACACGCCCGATGACAAGATCTTCCGCGACGCGGCTTCAGCGATTGGACGCCAGTTCCTCGGCGCGTTCGGCGAGGGCCAGCCAGCGTTCTTCGGCTGCCGCAAGCTCGGCCACCAATTCGCCGTGACGGACCATGCCGGCCTTGAGCTTGGCGGCATCGGCGGCGCCGGCAGGATCGGCAAGCAGATTTTCGACCTCGACCTTCTCCGCTTCGAGCTTCGCGATGCGCTCGGGCAAAGCATCGAGCTCGCGCTGATCCTTGAAGGACAGCTTCGACGCGGCGTGATTGCGTTGCGGCTCCGGCGCCGGTCTTCTTTCGACAGGCCTTGTCGCTTTCGGCGCGAGCGGCACGCGGCGCTGGCGCAGATAGTCGGTATAACCGCCGACATATTCATGGACGACGCCATCGCCTTCCACGGCGATGATGCTGGTGACGAGACGATCGAGGAAATCGCGATCGTGGCTGACCAGCAGCAAGGTCCCCTCGAAATCCGCCAGCAGCTCTTCAAGGAGGTCAAGCGTTTCCATATCGAGATCGTTGGTCGGCTCGTCGAGAATCAGCAGATTCGATGTCTTCGCCAGCACCTTCGCCAGCAAGAGCCGGTTGCGCTCGCCGCCCGACAGGGAATTGACCTTGGCCTTGAACTGCCGCTCTTCGAAGAGGAAGTCCTTGAGATAGGACGCGACATGACGCGTGCGACCCTGCACCGCGAGTGTATCGCCGCCGCCGTCGGTCAAGGTGGTCCACGGCGTCGCTTCCGGATCGAGCGATTCGCGCAACTGATCGAAGATCGCGAGGGTGAGGTTGGTGCCGTGACGCGCGATGCCTCTGTCGGGCTCGATCGTGCCGGCGAGAATGCCGAGCAGGGTCGATTTGCCGGCGCCGTTGCGGCCGATGAGGCCGACGCGATCGCCGCGCAACACGCGGGTCGAGAAATCGCGCACGAGAACCTTGTCACCAAAGGCTTTGTCGACATGTTCGAGCTCGGCAACGAGACGACCGCCGGAATCCGAGGTGACATTGCCGAGCTTGGCCGTGTTGTGCGTGATGCGCTGCGAGCGCTCGTCGCGCATCTTCTCGAGATTGCGCAAGCGGCCCTGGTTGCGCTTGCGCCGGGCCGAGATGCCTTGGCGCGACCAGATGGTCTCCGCGGCGATGCGCTTGTCGACGCGCGCCTCGGCCGCTTCCTCGACGGCGAGAATGCCATCCGACCATTCCTTGAACGCATCATAGCCCTTATCAAGCTCGCGCATCGTGCCGCGATCGAGCCAAAGGGTACGGCGCGACAAGCGCTTGAGGAAGGCGCGGTCGTGGCTGATCAACAGCATCCCGGCGCGATCGCTCAGCAACCGCTCTTCCAGCCACTCGACCGCGGGAATATCGAGATGATTGGTCGGCTCGTCGAGCAGCAGGATATCCGGATCGCCGACCAGCATTTGCGCCAGGCTGACGCGTCGGCTCTCGCCACCCGATAGATTCACCAGCAGCCGATCACCCGGCAGCTCGACCTCATCGAGCGTGGCCGCGACGAGGTAATTGCGATTGGTCGCTTCGGTAGCGGGTGGCAGGCCGGTCGCGACGAAATCTCCGACCGTGATCGCCGCACCGAATTCCGGCACTTGTGGCATATAGGCGACGCGGGTTCCCGGCTGGATGAAGCGCTCGCCGCTATCAAGTGCGATCAGCCCACCCAGCGCCTTGAGCAAGGTCGACTTGCCGCTGCCGTTGCGGCCAACCAGGCAGACGCGCTCGCCGGCGCCGATCGCCAGCGACACACCGGTGAAGGCCGGCCGGCCGCCAAAACCGATACCGGCATCGCGCAACGCTAATAGAGGCGGGGTGGGCATAGGCGCGTTTTAGCGCAGGTTCGCTTCCCTGGCGATCCGGTCCGAGACGTTTCGACGACAAAGTCGGCGTTTCAGTCGCCGCGGGAGGCCAGTCCCGCGAGAAGCGGCGCATATGACGCGAGCGTACGGGATGCGAACTCCGTGAACAGCCGCACACGCTTCGTCTTGCGGGTTTCTCCGTGGGTGAGGAGCCAGACCGTGCCGTGCTGGTGCAGTGGCGTTCCCGGCACTCTCACCAGCAACGGGTCGGCATCTCCGATGAAGCAAGGCAGCGTCGTCATCCCCAGCCCCTGCCGCGCCGCGACGATCTGCGCCTCGCCATCCGTGGTCCTGAACGGAACCTCCGTGGTGCGAATTTCACCCTCGCTCGCCCAGGCGGGGATGCCGTGCTGTGTGATGACAACCCAACGGATGCGATCGGGCGCACCGGCGCGCCACGCAGCAAGCAGGTCGCGGGACATGTAGACGCCGCCGAACAGTTCCGGTCCCTTCAGCCCGTGAAGATTGAGCGGCAGGGCGTTGCGGTCATAGACGACCCGGATCGCGACGTCGGCCTCCCGGTTGGTCAGGTTAACCGGTTCGTCGATGGACAGTATCTCCATCTCGATCTCGGGGTGAAGCCGCGCAAACTCGGCGAAGTCGGGCATGAGCAAGTGCGTCGCAAGGGGCGACGCCAGTGTCACCCGCAAGAGTCCGCGTACGCCCTGGTCGCGCCCGAAGACTCGCGTCTCCAGCCGGTTCGACGACGCCTCCATCTGCTCCGCGAACTGGAGAACCTCCTCGCCCGCCTTCGTCAGACGATAGCCAGAGGGCAGCTTCTCGAACATCCGCGCCCCCAAGCGCTCCTCCAGTTGGGCAAGGCGCCGCAGCACGGTGGTGTGGTTCACGCCGAGGCGCTCGGCGGCGGCTCGGACCGAGCCTCCACGCGCGACGGCAAGAAAGTAGCGAACATCGTCCCAGTCGATCATGGTGCAATCCCGCACCGCGGGGTACGCCTTTCCAAAGCCCGTGTCCAATCCCATCGAACAGCGTCGCGTCCTCGGACAAATGGGGCGGCGTGGCGTCCCTGGCGTCGCTCATTTCCATACACGCGAAGCGCGGACCACCGCATGTCGTCGCGGAAGCGATTCGCTCGCCTGGTTCGATTTTGCACCACCGATGTGCGAACTTCCGCACTGAACGCCTGACGCAGCCGGACCCATGTCAGCGTCGACACCGTCCCCAAAGGAACGGTCGGACACGACGAAAGGAGAAGTCATGGGAAAGCTCGAGGGTAAGGTTGCAGTCATCACGGGCGGATCGAGCGGCATGGCGTTGGCGAGCGCCAAGCGCTTCGTTGAAGAAGGCGCCTATGTTTTCATCACGGGACGGAGGCAGGAGGCACTCGATGAGGCCGTCAAGCTGATCGGCCGGAACGTGACCGGCGTGCGCGGCGACGCAGCCAATCTCGCCGATCTCGACCGCCTGTTCGACACGGTCAAGCGGGAAAAGGGCAAGATCGATATCCTCTACGCGAGCGCCGGCTGGGGCGAAGGCGCCATGCTGGGCGAGATTACCGAGCAGCACTTCGATGCGATCTTCGGCCTCAATGCGCGCGGCACGCTGTTCACGGTTCAGAAGGCGTTGCCACTGCTGAGCGATGGCGCATCGATCTTCATGACCGGGTCAGTCGCTTCGGTGAAAGGCTTTCCGAGCTACAGCGTCTATTCGGCGAGCAAGGCGGCGCTGCACGCCTTCGCACGCGCGTGGCTCAACGAGCTGAGGGGCCGAAATATCCGGGTGAACGTGCTGCACCCGGGCCCGATCGCCACACCGATGCAGGACCAGATTCTCGACGAGGATGCGAAGCGGATGTTCGAATCCGCGATCCCGCGGGGAAAGATGGGGCGTCCCGAGGAAATTGCGGCGGCTGCGCTGTTCCTTGCTTCGGACGATTCGTGCTTCGTGAACGGGGTGGCGTTATCCGTCGATGGCGGCCTGTCGGCCATCTAACATCGCGCCGAAAAGCGTGTGGGGCACTGTCGACGGGCTATGTTAGTACCCCCGCCTTGGCTTTCCCAAGATCGTGATGCTTTGGCGAGGAACACGTCACGGCCGGCGGGCCGGAAGCCGAAAAAGGCGATCTGCAGCGATTAAGCCGCTTTTTGAATCAGAAAAACCAGCACGCCGCCGGGCTCTTCACGCGCCTCGAGCATTTTGGCGCCGGTCACCTTGCAGAAATGCTCGAAATCCTTGGCGGCGCCGGGATCGGTCGCGAGCACCTCCATCGTCCCGCCGGGGGCGAGGCTCTTCATCGCCTTGCGCGCCTTCAACACGGGCAGCGGGCATTTCATGCCTTTGGTGTCGATGGTGATGTCGGGCATGGGTTCGCTCGCGAGCTTTCACCCCCACCCGCCGACCGCGGTGCGGTCGGCCTCCCTCCCCCCTCGAGGGGGAGGGTTGGGGTGGTGGGCATGCGCGAAGCGCGCGAAAAACCCGCTCATGCGAATTTGTTCGATTGCGGGAAGCCGCGCGGCGCGATGCGGCCGGCGCTGGCGCGCGCGCCCTGCCAATTGGCGAGGTCCATCTCGCGCCGCTCGCGCTCGCCGCTCTTCCAGGTGAGCCCTTCGGCGAGGGTGAAGACTTTCGCATCGGCCAAGCCGCCATCGTGATAGCGCTGCAGGATGACGCCGCGGCCGCGCGCCATCTCGGGCATCTCGCTCAACGGGAAGACCAGCAGCTTGTGATTGTCGCCCGCGACCGCGACCGTATCGCCCTCGGCCGGCGCGCAGACAACGGCGCTCGCGCCCTCGCCGAGATTGAGCGCCTGCTTGCCGTTGCGCGTCTGCGCCACCACCTCGTCCGCCGGCACGACGAAGCCGCGCCCATCGGACGCGGCGAGCAGGAGCTTGGCACCCGCCTTGTACGGCAGCAACGCGACGAGATCGTGCTCATTGTCGAGATCGATCATCAGCCGCACCGGCTCGCCATGGCCGCGCCCGCCCGGCAGCTTGCCGATATCGAGCGTGTAGAAGCGGCCATTGCTGGCGAAGACCAGCAGCTTCTCGGTGGTGAAGCTCTCGACCGCGAAGCGCGCCTCGTCGCCCTCCTTGTATTTGACCTCGCCGAGATTGAGCCCGTGGCCGCGCGCCGCGCGGATCCAGCCCTTCGCCGAGCAGATGACCGTCACCGGCTCGCGCTCGACAAAGGCTTCGACCGGCACCTCGACATCGGCCGGCGCCTCGCCGATCTCGGTGCGGCGCTTGCCGAGCAGCGTGGCGGGACCAAATTGCTTGCGGAGCGCCTTGATCTCCTCGCCGATCGCGTTCCATTGCAGTTTCTCGTCATTGAGGAGCGCCTTCTTCTCCTTCTCCTCGGCCGTCAAGGCGCCGAGCTCCTTCTTGATCTCGATCTCCTCGAGGCGGCGCAAGGCCCTGAGGCGCATATTGAGGATCGCCTCGGCCTGATTGTCGCTGAGCTTCCACTTCTTCATCATCCGCTCTTTCGCGTCGTCATATTCGCGGATGAGCTTGATGACCTCGTCGAGGTGGATATAGACGATCATCTGGCCGCGCAGGATCTCGGTGCGGCGCGCGATCTCGTCGAGGCGGAATTGCGTGCAGCGCTGCAGCACCACCTGGCGATGATCGAGCCAGGATTGCAGCGCCTCTTTCAGATCCATGACGCGCGGCACGCTCTGCGCGTCGAGGACGTTGAGGTTCAAGGGAATGCGCACTTCGAGCTCGGTCGCGCGGAAGAGCGATTCCATGAGGAGGCTCGCCTCGACATTGCGCGATTTGGGCTCGAGCACGAGGCGCACGGTCTCGGTCGATTCATCGCGCACATCGGCGAGAAGCGGCAGCTTCTTTTCCTCGAGCAGCAGGGCCATGCGCTCGATGAGGCGCGATTTCTGCACCTGGTAGGGAATTTCGGTGACGATCACCTGATAGGCGCCGCGGCCCAAATCCTCGGTCTCCCAGCGCGCGCGCAGGCGGAAGCTGCCGCGGCCGGTCTTGTAGGCCTCGATCACGCTCGCGCGCGGCTCGACCAGCACGCCGCCGGTCGGAAAATCGGGGCCGGGGATGAGTTCGACGAGGTCCTCGGTCGTCGTCGCGCGCGGGCGGCGCAGGAGGTTCTGCAAGGCGTCGCAGAGCTCGACGATATTGTGCGGCGGGATCGAGGTCGCCATGCCGACGGCGATGCCGGCGGCGCCATTGGCGAGAAGATTGGGGAAACGGGCCGGCAGGACGATCGGCTCGGCGCTCTCGCCGTCGTAAGTCGGGCGGAAATCGACCGAATTCTCGTCGATCTGGGCGAGAAGCTCCTCCGCCACCTCGGTCAGGCGGCTTTCGGTGTAGCGCATCGCCGCGGCGCCATCGCCGTCCAAATTGCCGAAATTGCCTTGGCCGTCGATCAGCGGATAGCGCTGCGCGAAATCCTGGGCGAGACGCACCAGCGCCTCGTAGACGGCAACGTCGCCATGCGGGTGAAACTTGCCGATCACGTCGCCGACGACGCGTGCCGATTTCTTATAGCCGGATTTGGGATCGAGCCGCAGCTGCCGCATCGCGTAAAGCAGCCGGCGATGGACCGGCTTCAGCCCGTCGCGCACATCGGGCAGCGAGCGCGCGACGATGGTCGACAGCGCATAGGAGAGATAGCGCTCGCCTAGGGCTTCGGCGAAGCCGATATCGCGCAAGTCAGCCGCGGCGCTCTCGGTGCTCATCTTTCGTCCATCCTAAAAACTTGCCGCAGCACGTCAACATATCGCGTGCGCGCCGCGGGAATTTTGCGTCCGTGCGGCGCCAGGACGCGGCGCTCGAGAAAAAATCCCGTCAAATCGAGACCGTCGAGCACATCGCCCAGAACCGGCAGCGCCGAGTCGCGCCCGTGCAGCAAAAAGCCCGGCAGGCGCAGCAGCCGGTCGCGATAAGGCGCGCCCGCGGCTGCAGAGACGGCCTGACCCGAGCGCGGCGACACGTAAACGAGGTCTTCCGTGGTTCCCGTGGCGGCGCAGCGCGCGAGATCGAGGCCGAAGCCGAGCTCGGCGAGAAGCGCCAATTCCCATTCGACATAGGCGAGCGCCCAGCGATGATCGTCATTGAGCGCCGCGATCAGCGCGTTGAGTCCGGCAAAAGCGCGCGGATGCGGCTCGCGCTCCGGCAAGACCGCTTCCGCCATGGCGGAGGCCGCCGTCAGCGCCGCGAGGCGCGCCCGATCGTCGAACAGGCTGGCGATGCTCTCATCGGCGACTTCGCCCGAAAACGACCCCAGATGATCCGCAAGTCGCGCGCGCCAGGTCACGGTAAGGCGATTGCCGATCTGCCATTGCGCGCGCAGCCGCGGCGCCTGCCCGCCGCGCAACAAGCCGGCGTGGCGGCCATGCTCGCACGTCAGGAGATCGACGATGAGCGCGCGCTCGCCATGGCGTCGCGTCGCCAGCACCACGCCCTGATCGGTCCATTGCATTCGCTAGTTCAGCCTCCGGCCGATCCGATCCCACCGAATGGACTGCGGCCATTTCCAAACTTCCCACCACCGGGCAGACCCATTCGTCGAAAAATAGATGAAAGCAGGATAGGCCTTTAAGTTTCGAGATGGCACAAATCCCACGCCGCTGTCAGGGTCGCGGCTGTCGGCCGAATTGTCGCGATTGTCGCCGAGCATGAAATAGTGTTCGGCGGGAACGATGAAAGCCTCGGTGTTCTCGAGCGGCTGTTCATCGCCTTCAAGGGCAACCAGATAGCTCGCGCCACTCGACAGCGTCTCGCGATATTCAGTTTGCGGGTGCGAAGACGCCGTAAAAATATAAGGTCCCACCGCGTCGCGTCTGACCGGCATATCATTGACGAAAAGAACGCCGCTTTTCATTTGAATGTGATCCCCCGGCAAGCCGACCACCCGCTTGAAAAAATCGACCGAGGTATCGCTTGGCAATGCGAATACGGCGAGTTCGCCGCGACGCGGCTGATGAGTTTCATAATAGCCGTTGATCGCCAAAATATAATCGCCCACCAGCGTCGTCGGCTCCATCGAAGCGCTTGGGATCGAAAACGGTTCCCAATGCGTATGCGGAACAGGCAAGTCCCTGCTCTCGAGGACAAGGACAAATCCTGCATAGACCAGAAATCGCAGCCACCAGCGGCGTAGGCCCGATTGGAGGCGTCTCCATGGTCTGGTTTCCCAAAGAAGGTGCGTCGGCCATCGTCCGAAACTCAGTCCGTGAAATCGAGTCCAATCGCCTCGTAATGCGCGCGGTCCTCGGCCCAATCTTCGCTGACGCGGACAAAAAGGAAAAGATGCACCCGGCGGCCGAACAAGCGCTCGATCTCGGCACGCGCCGCTTGACCAATGAGCTTGATCTGCGCACCGCCCTTGCCGAGCACGATCGCCTTTTGGCTGGCCCGCTGGACATGGATCGTCTGCGTGATCTTCACGCTGCCATCCGAGCGCTCTTCCCAGCCCTCGGTCTCGACCGTCGTCGCATAGGGCAACTCCTGGTGAAGCTGCAGGAAGACCTGCTCGCGCGTCGCTTCCGCGGCGAGCATGCGTTGCGGCAAATCCGTCAACTGGTCTTCCGGAAAGAGCCACGGCCCTTCCGGCACGGCGCCGGCGAGATGATCGAGCAGATCGTCCGTGCCGTCGCCGAGCGTGCTCGAAATCATGAAGAGCCGCTCGATCCGATAGGCCGTCCGCAAGCTTTCCGTCAAAGGAAGCAAGACCTCGCGCTTGACGAGATCGATCTTGTTGAGCGCGATGAGAAAGGATCGACGCGCCTCGGTCAGGCGGTCGAGGATGGCGCGCGAGCCGTCATCAAGCCCGCGCGCGGCATCGATGAGGACGACGACGAGATCGGCATCCTCGACGCCGGCCCAGGCCGCCGCGACCATGGCGCGGTCGAGACGGCGGCGCGGCGCGAAGATGCCCGGCGTGTCGACGAAGATGAGCTGGGCGGCGCCGCGCAGCGCGATCCCCAGCACGCGGCTGCGCGTCGTCTGAATCTTGGGCGTGACGATCGACAATTTCGTGCCGACAAGCCGGTTGAGCAGGGTCGACTTGCCGGCATTGGGCGCGCCGACCAGCGCGATATAGCCGCAGCGGCTCGGATCGCTCATGGGGCGACGGCGAGCGCCGCGAGGGCGGCGGCCGCCGCCGCCGTCTCGGCGGCCCGTTTCGAGGAGCCCGAGGCGGTCGCCGGCTCTTGCCCTTCGACGCTGACGCTGACCGTGAAGCGCCGGCGGTGCGAGGGACCTTCGGTTGCGACCGTGCGATATGCGGGAAGCGGCAAGCC
>Ga0070681_10007381_pt1 | contig 10745 bp, 9 predicted proteins | sample KBSC83BmetaG_FD_65650 | JGI IMG/M metagenome (GOLD analysis project Ga0070681, IMG submission 65650) | Corn rhizosphere microbial communities from Kellogg Biological Station, Michigan, USA - KBS C8-3B metaG | ecosystem: Host-associated > Plants > Roots > Rhizosphere | place: USA: Michigan...
TCCATTTCGCACGGCCTGATCGACATCGCCACCTTGTGCGCCCACTCCTGGGACGAGGAAAGGCATGTCGCCCACTATCTCACGTACTTCAGCCAGCTCTCGCGGGTAGGTCGCGCCGACGACGAGCAGGCAGTTGCCGCGGGAATTCCAGCGCTTCGCGGCCAGCTCAGCAATCCTGTGGTACAGCTTGCGATTGCCCACGTCGAGATCCTGGACGTCGCGGGCACCCGGATTGGAGGTGCGACAAAGGATGACCACTCCCCTGTCTTCGTGCTTCAGGAAAGGCTCCAGAGAGTCTCCGCCGAGATAGGGATTGACCGTCACCGCGTCCGCCCCGTATCGCTCGAAGGCTTCGATGGCGTAGCGCTCGGCGGTGTTGCCGACATCTCCGCGCTTGGCATCGAGGATGACGGGCACACCGGGGTAGGAGCGGTGGATGTACTCGATGGTCCGCTCGAGCTGGTCTTCAGCCTCGTACGCGGCGTAGTGCGCGAACTGCGGTTTGTAGGCGCACACCAGATCGGCCGTGGCGTCGATGATGGCGCGATTGAACTGAAAGATCGGCGAAGGATGGCTGGTGACGGCCCCGGGAAAACGCTCGAGCTCCGGGTCCAGGCCGACACACACCAGCGAGTCGCTGCGTGCCCAGCTGTCCTCGAGTTGTGCGATGAAGGCGCTCATGCGACGCGAGTGCGGCCCGCTGCGGCGCGCTTCTTCAGGTGCACCAGCAGGATCGAGATCGCTGCCGGCGTAACGCCGGGGATACGACCCGCCTGCCCGATCGTCGCTGGCCGCGACTGCTGCAGCTTCTGCCGCACCTCATGGGAGAGGCCGGTCAGCTGCTGGTAGTCGAGCTCCGGCGGGAGCTGCGTCTCTTCGTTCCGCCGGTGGCGCTCGATCTCGTCCTGCTGTCGCTCGATGTAGCCGGCGTACTTGGCGCGCACCTCGACTTGCGCACGAATCTGTGGCGGCAAGCGATCGTCCGCCGGGGTCTCGGGCGGCCCAATGAGCCCCAGCAGATCGTCGTAGCTGACTTCGGGGCGCCTCAGCAATTCGAAAGCTGTGCCGCCGTCACGTGCCAGAGGCGCGCGCAGTACTCGCTCGACCCACTCCTGCGGCACGTCCGCGGGCCGAACTCTGGTGCTTTCGAGCCTCGTCGCTTCGAGGTCGGAGAGCCGCTGCTTCTCCTGGAAGAGCGTCCAGCGCTCATCGTCGACCAGCCCCAGCTCGCGGCCGGTGGTCGTGAGTCGTATGTCTGCGTTGTCCTCTCGAAGCAGCAGCCGGTGCTCCGCACGGCTGGTGAACATGCGATAGGGCTCGCGCGTGCCCCGCGTGACGAGGTCATCAATCAGAACTCCGAGGTACCCCTCGCTTCGCTTCGGCACCCATGGCTGCCGTTCGCGGCTCGCTTGGGTGGCGTTGATACCGGCGACCAGTCCCTGGGCGGCGGCCTCCTCGTACCCCGTCGTCCCGTTGATCTGACCCGCGAAGAACAGTCCTGCGATGACCCGCGTCTCGAGCGAAGACTTCAGGTCGCGAGGGTCGAAAAAATCGTACTCGATCGCGTAGCCCGGTCGGGTGAGGTGGGCGTTCTCGAAACCCCGGATGGTGCGGACGAATTCGTACTGCACATCGAACGGCAGGCTGGTGGAGATGCCATTGGGGTAGATCTCATGGGTCCGCAGCCCCTCGGGCTCCACGAAAATCTGATGCGAGGTCTTATCGGCGAACCGGACGACCTTGTCCTCGACAGAGGGGCAATAGCGCGGCCCGACCCCCTCGATCACTCCGGTGAACATCGGCGAACGGTCCGTGGCGGCACGAATGATGTCGTGCGTCCGCTCGTTCGTCTGTGTAATGAAACAATTAACCTGCCGGGGATGATCACTGATTCGTCCGAGGAACGAAAACACCGGCGTAGGCTCATCGCCGGGCTGCGCGGCCATCACCGAATAGTCGAGGGAGCGCCCGTCGACTCGCGGCGGGGTCCCCGTCTTCAGCCGCCCGACACGCAGGGGCAGCTCCCGCAGCCGCGCGGCGAGTCGATTCGATGGCGGGTCGCCGGCGCGCCCGCCCTGATAGTTGTCGAGCCCGACGTGGATGCGGCCGCCCAGGAAGGTGCCGACCGTCAGCACCACGGCGCGTGCCTCGAAAACGATGCCCGTGACTGTGACGACGCCGCGCACCCGGTCGCCCTCAACGACGAGATCCGCGGCTTCCTGCTGGAACAGTGCCAGATTCGGCTGGTTTTCCAGAGTCGAGCGGATCGCCTGGCGATACAGCTGACGATCGGCCTGCGCGCGGGTCGCGCGGACTGCCGGACCCTTGCTTGCATTGAGCATGCGGAACTGGATTCCGGCCGCATCGGTAGCACGGGCCATCGCGCCCCCCAGGGCGTCGATTTCCCGCACGAGATGGCCTTTTCCGATACCGCCGACGGCGGGATTGCAGCTCATCTGCCCAAGGGTCTCGATGCTCTGGGTGAGGAGAAGCGTACGCGCACCCATGCGCGCGGCGGCCAGCGCGGCCTCAGTGCCGGCATGACCTCCGCCAATGACGATTACGTCAAAGAGGCGAGCGAAACGCATATCTGGCTTCGATAACGGTGAATCAGACCCAGTGGTTGACCTATTTTAAGACGTTCGTAATCGAACGGGGCGCCGGATCTGCCTTATCCTCCGCTCCCGCGTGATTCACTCCATAGTCCCCTCTGCGCTGCTGACCCTCACCGCGCTCGCCGCCGGTGCAGCCGCCGCCGCGACCCCCCCCGTTCCCGCACCCGCGCGGCTGACGCTGACGCCGTGCCAGCTGGAACACCCCGAACACATCAACTCCGTCGAGGCCGAATGCGGCGTCCTCAGAGTGCCGGAAAACCCGGCAAAGCCTGGGGGGCGGACCATCGGCCTCTACGTCGCCCGCGTCCCGGCGATCAACCGGGAGAAGCGCAGAGACCCGCTGTTCGTGCTCGCAGGCGGCCCTGGCATGGCCGCGACGACCTTCTACACGACGGTGGCCCCCGTCTTTGAGCGAGTGCGTCGCGATCGCGACATTGTGCTGGTCGACCAGCGCGGGACGGGGCGTTCGAACCCGCTGAACTGTGCGCTAAGCGACGACCTCGTCGCGCAGGCGACGGACGCAGAGATCCTTGCGGAAACCCAGCGCTGCTTGAAGGAAGCCAGCGCGCACGCGGACGTCGCGTACTACACGACGAGTATCGCAGTCGGCGACCTCGACGCCGTTCGCGCGGCTTTGGGATACGAGAGCGTCGATCTCTACGGCGGCTCTTACGGAACTCGCGTCGCCCAACAGTATGTGCGGCGTTTCCCTTCGCGCGCACGCACCGTGATTCTGGACGGGGTCGTTCCACCAACTTTGGCGTTGGGCCCTGCAGTTGCCGTCGATGCTGAGAACGCACTTCTCAGCATCCTGGCGCGCTGTGTCGCCGAGAAGGAGTGCCAGGCGCACTTCGGCGATCCGGCCGCGGACTACCGCAAGTTGAGCGCACAGATGCGGGCCCAGCCGGTTCCCGTTACGGTCGCCGATCCCACGAGTGGCGAGTCATCGAAGCTCGAGCTGTCGATGGTGCATCTAGCCACAGTGCTGCGGCTGGCGACCTACACTCCGCAGGAGGCAGCTCTGCTGCCTCTCATTCTGCATCGCGCCAGCGCCACCGGAGATTTTCAGCCGTTGGCGACTCAGTACTTGCTGGTGAGCCGGTCGCTCGGCGATGTGCTTTCCTACGGCATGCACAACAGTGTGGTGTGCGCAGAAGATGTCCCCTTCTATGACGTCGCCTCCATCGATCGCGCGCGCCTCGCGCAGACGTATCTCGGGACGGCGGCTGTAGATGGGTTGCGCGATATCTGTCAGGTGTGGCCTCGGGGACCTGTGGACCCCGATTTTCATCTTCCGTTGCATTCGGACGTGCCGGCGCTGCTTCTATCTGGCAGCGACGATCCCGCGACACCCGCCGCTGACGCTGAGGAAGCGCTCCGGGGATTCACGCACGGCCTTCACGTGGTCCTGAAAGGATTCGGGCACGGTCAGCTGGTCGCCCCCTGTGTCGATCGCGTCATGGCTCGATTCATCGAGACGGCATCCGTCGGCGGACTCGATGTCTCGTGCACGAAAGCGGATAAACCGACTCCCTTCTTTATCTCTCTCAATGGGCCTCCCCCGTGATCGAGGCTCGCGAGTTGCGGAAGCATTTCGGCAAGGTGGAAGCGGTCCGCGACGTCAGCTTGCGCGCGCTCGACGGACGCATCACCGGTTTGCTTGGTCCGAACGGCGCCGGCAAGTCGACGACGCTGCGCATCCTGTACACAGTGCTGTCACCGGATGGAGGAGATGCTCTGGTCGATGGCGTTAGCGCGGTGCGCGAACCGTTGGAAGCCCGTCGCCGAATTGGCGTGTTGCCGCATTCGGCGGGGATCTATCCGAATCTGACGGCCCGGGAAAACATCGCTTACTTCGGCGAGCTGCACGGATTGTCGCGCGCGGAAATAGATGAGCGCACGGCGCAGATGATCGCCCTGTTGGAAATGGAGGAGTTCGCCGATCGCAGAGCCAAGGGATTCTCTCAAGGTCAGCGGATCAAGACGGCCCTGGGGCGTGCCCTCATTCATCGGCCTCGGAACATCCTGCTCGATGAGCCCACCAACGGGCTGGACGTGATGGCGGTGCGCAGCCTGCGGCGGCTGCTCGCGAAGCTGAAGGACGAGGGGCACTGCATTCTGTTTTCCAGTCACGTCATGCAGGAAGTTGGGGCGCTGTGCGATGAGGTTGTCGTGATCGCCCACGGGAAGGCTATCGCGAGCGGAACTCCTGCGGAGATTCAGGCGCGAACCGGCGAGGCGACTCTTGAGGATGCGTTCGTGCGGCTCATCGGCACGGGCGAGGGGTTGGCGTGATGGGTGGTGGGGGCGCGAATGACGGCAGCGCGGGCCACGCCTGGCGCGCGATTCTCAGCGTGTTTCGCAAGGAGTTTCGCGAGAACCTGCGCGATCGCCGCACCGTCAGCACCGCTCTGCTCGTGGGGCCTCTGTTCGGCCCTTTGTTGTTCGCAGCGGCCCTGTCACTGATGATTCATCGGGGAGATGCCTCGGCTGACCGGCCGGTGAAGCTGGCTGTATCCCACGCGGAACGCGCTCCGAACCTTCTGGACTTTCTCCGCCAGTACCAGGTGGCCCCGGAAGCGGTGAGTCTTGACGACGACGCGGCGCGCGACGCGATCAATGAGCATCGCTACTCGATGGTGTTGAGCATCAGCGGCGACTTCGGTTCGCGCCTCGCGAAAGGAGAGCCGGCGACCGTGAGTCTTTACGCGGATGCTTCAGATACTGCGACGGGCCGGGACGTGCCTCGAGTGCGCGCCCTGCTGTCGCAATACGGAGCGACTATCGCCCGCATGCGTGTGATCTTGCGTGGAGTCGATCCGTTGGTTCTTACACCGATTGTGGTCGAAGACGTCGATGTATCGACGCCGGCCAGCCGGGCGGTGCTGTTCCTGAGTACGTTCAGCTATCTGGTCGTCGTGACTCTGCTGATGGGGGGAATGTACCTCTGCATCGACGCTACTGCCGGAGAGCGCGAGCGCGGCTCGCTGGAACCCCTGCTGACGGTTCCTGTGAAGCGCGAGTACATCATTTACGGCAAGGTGCTGACCGCGTGCGCGTACATGACCTTGTCACTCGTGCTGACGGTCACGATCTTCGCCATCGTGCTGCAACCCGTCGATCTCGCTCGCTTTGGCATGACCTTGAACTTCGGACCTCGCATTGCCGCTGAGATCATCCTGTGCTGCCTGCCGCTGATACCTCTCGGCGCTGGACTGATGACCATCATTGCCTCGTTCACACGTAGCTACCGTGAAGCGCAGACGTACCTGGGGTTGGTCCTGGCGATTCCCACGCTGCCACTGGTGTTTGCGAGCGCCATGGGAGTCCGGCCGTCGGCGAAGCTGATGGCGGTGCCCTCGCTGAGTCAGCACTTCCTGGTAACGAGCCTGCTTCGCGACGAGCCGATCCCGGGCCTCTACGTGGCCTTATCGGTCGGCGTGACGCTCGCGGTGGGCGCAGTACTCATCGGCATCGCAGGCCGCCTCTACCACCGGGAAGCGCTGCTCGGCTGACGCTCGCGCACGCCGGAGCGCCGCGACGGTGCGTGCGAGATGCACGTCCGCAAACTCGCGCGCCTCGACCTCGAAGCGATTATTCCAATAACCGCGCCTCAGGCACTCCAGCAGATAGCGGGGCGTCGTGAGCTCACCGGGTTCCCACTGTTTGAGAACATGGCAATACTCGTGCAGCATGAGCCACGGATTGTCGAAGAAGTCGGTCCCGCTCCCACGCAAGTAGATGCGCCGACGGCGGGTCGTCGCCACGGCGCGTATGTGCAGGCGCGCGAACAGCGAATGCTCGACGATCCGCACATGATCGAGGCTTTCGCCGAAGGCCTCCGCGAGACAACCGGCGACGCGGGCAGGTAAGGAAACGTCGCGTCCCATGGCGTGCCAGTATGATCTATACGATCGGACATTCAAACCATCCTGCCGGGCGCTTCATCGCGCTGCTTCGCCAACATGACATTGGCGCCCTGGCGGATGTGCGCTCGCTGCCGTTCAGCCGATTCAATCCTCAGTTCAATCGCGAGAAGCTCGCGGCGGCGCTGCGGGATGCCGGCATTCATTATGTCTTCCTGGGGCAGGAGCTGGGCGCGCGCACCAAGGATCCGAGCCTCCTCGACGAGGAAGGTCGAGTGAGCTACGCGAAGCTCGCCCGTTCGGAGCCGTTCAGGCGCGGACTCGAGCGTGTGATGACGGGGATGCGCGAGCATCGGATCGCTCTGATGTGCGCTGAGCGGGATCCTCTCCAGTGTCACCGGACCCTGCTGATCTCTCCAGAGTTGGAACGAGCGGGGGTGCCAGTGACGCACATCCTCCCGGACGGCGCGCTCGAAACCCACGCTCACCTCATGGAGCGCGTGTCGAAGTCGCAGCGGCCACAAGCCGCTTTTCCATTCGGAAGTTGACGAATGCCTGACCGCGAACGGTAACCGTCTGCGGGGCGATGAGGACGAAGCCTCGGCGCTCGAAGAAGGGGCGCGCCGTGAGGCTGGCTTCGGCGAAGAGCTTTTCGGCGCCTGCCTCGCGGGCAGCTGCCTCCAGCTGCGACAGAAGGGCGGTGGCCACACCCCGTCGCTGGTGCGCGGGATGTACGTACATCATGTCGACATGTCCACGAGCTTCGAGCTCGATGAAGCCGACGGCATTGTTGTCTACTTCGGCCACCCAGGCCAGGCGCGTGTCGTAGCGCTTCGCCCAGGTGTCGGGATCGATTTCGTCCGGTGCCCAGGCGCGGACCTGTTCTTCGGAGTAGTCGCGGCGCGCGGTGTTGCGGACGGAGGCGCGGAAGATTTCGATCAGCCCACCGATATCGGCGAGGCATAAAGGGCGGATCCGGCAAACGGTTTGCGTCAGCTCGTGCACCCGACGCGGACCAACAGGTTGTCGATCATGGGAAGAGCCTCTCACTTCCGGGCCAGTGTACTCCTATATGCTCCCCCCTTTGAGGACCTGTTTTTTTGCGGGAGGCGAACGACAGTGGCCACCCACGGACATGGCGTGAGGGTCTGGGCCGGACCCTTCTTCGGCAACCTGCTGATCGGACTTCTACTGCTCGGGGCGGGCTGGTTCGGCGCGGACGCCGGCTCCTCCATAGCGATCCTCGGTCCGCTGACCGCAGCGTTTGCGCCGGATGTGTTCCTTGCGGGACTCTGTTTCCTGGCGATTGCTGCAATCATCCCCTTTACCGACAACACGCGCGTTGCGTGGGCGCTCGTCGCACTTGTGACGGTTCTCGCGGGACTCAACACACGGATCCCCACATTCATTTTCGATCTCGTCGCAGGAGGCAGCCGCACTCAGATACTCGCCGAATATCATGCGGCGGTGGGTCAGCCGATCCACATCGTAGATGACGCGGGAGGCGTGTTGTCGGCGCGGCGAGATCCTTACTCGCACGTAGAGCCGGCGTGTAGGGGGGACGACTGTCTGATGACACAAGGGTTCAGGACGGCGTATCCCGGGATAGAGTCGGACTACTGGCACGAGAGAGTCGTGGACGGCGCGCTCCGAGCCGGGTTTTCGCAAGCGAGGCCGGAGGAGCAGGCGCCGACGCTGACCGTGGCCCAGCAAGCCGACGGTACGCTCTCACACGTCCATATCGAGCTGCTGGATCCGCAACGCAAGCCGCTGGCCCGGTTCGACGGCCGTTACCGTGTCGGTATTCGCGGCGAGACCCCCGACGGCATCGGCACAAGTGATATCGGGAGAGGGGCGCGGCTGGAGTACCTGTTGCACGGCAACGTGGCGAACAGGCTCGTTGCCCGCTTCATCCGGGCGAGCCGGCCGTATCCGCTGGCCTCTTTTCTCAAGAGCGCAGCCTCGCTTTCCCATCCACAAGGGGCCACGCTTGGGCTCATCCCACGCGGGCCCGTCCTGCCCGCCGCACCCTCACAACCTGAGGAGTTGGAGGTGCTCGAGGTGAAGGAATACGACCCGGCGTGGGTGATGAAGGGAAACGACGAGTGGTCGCGCCTGTCCTCGCCCGGGGAGCGTGAGACCCGATGCGAAACGCTGATGCGGCCCGAGGTCCCCGGAGCGGCGCTGGACACCTGGTACCTCTTCGTCAACGACCCCACCGGCCGGCGCAAGGTGAAGCGAACCGTCTCGCGGATCTGCGACCCCGAAGCGGTCTGGTTCGTGGACTTCGTCACCGAACGAGGCAGGACCGTGTTGACCAAGTATCGGGTCGACGGCACGTTGGCCTATCGGGTCAGCTTTCGCAATCCGCCCGAATATGGGGGATCCCGGGGTGGCCTGCTCATTCCCACGTTTTCGGTGCGGGACGGATATCTGTACTTCGAGTGGTGGAATACGAATCAGTCCGGGTATGACCGCGTCATCCGGCGATCGATGAAAGTTCGGCTCAAGGAGCCCACCGGCGACGCCTGACCCGATGCCGCGCAAGGCCTATTTCCCTATGCAGAAGCTCGAGAAGATGCGGCCGAGCAGATCGTCGCTCGTGAACTCGCCGGTGATCTCGTTGAGCGATTGTTGAGCGAGGCGGAGTTCCTCCGCTACCAGCTCGCCGGCGCGACGCTCGCGGAGGAGTTGCGAGGCGTCGTCGACGCGACGTCGTGCCATCGTGAGGGAGTCGAGATGGCGCTGGCGTGCTGAGATCGTGCCGGAGTCGAGCGTCTGATAACCCATGCAGAGTTTGAGATGCGCGCGCAGCTCGTCCATGCCCTTCCCCGTCAGAGCGGAGACGTTGACTCGCGGCGGGCCTGAGTACGTGTCGGCGATAGGAATGCCGCTGGTCAGATCGCACTTGTTGAACACGAGGGTTACGGGTACGTCGCGCGGAAGCCGTGAGCTTTCGTCGACGTAGGCGCCGGCGTCAGGGTCCGACACGGCGTCGATTACGAAGAGGAGGCGATCGGCGCGTTGCATCTCCGCCTGTGCGCGGCGAATGCCTTCCTCTTCCACGAGGTCGCCGCCCTGGCGCAGGCCGGCGGTGTCCAGTACGTGCAGGGGCATTCCGTCGATATCGATCCGCTCGCGCACGATGTCGCGTGTGGTGCCCGGAATCGGGGTCACTATCGCGGCATCGTAGCCGGCGAGGCGGTTCAGGAGGCTGGACTTGCCGGCATTGGGTCGGCCGGCGATGACGACAATCATGCCCTCGCGCAGAAGTCTTCCCTGTCGCGCACATTGCTCGACGCCGTCGAAGTGCTCTTTGACGCTTTCGAACCGCCCCGAGAGCTGCCGGTCGGCCAGGAAGTCGATCTCCTCCTCGGGGAAGTCGATCGCCGCCTCGACGTAGGTTCGCAGCTCGACGACGGCATCGGTCAGACCTCTGACCATCGTCGAGAACTCGCCCTGCAGGGATCGCATCGCAGCACGAACCGCCTCGCGCGAGCCGGCGTCGATCAGGTCGGCGATCGCCTCGGCCTGGGCGAGATCGAGCTTGTTGTTGAGAAACGCGCGCTGGGTAAACTCGCCGGGCTGCGCGCGTCGAGCCCCCAGCTCGACGACTCTCGCTACCAGAGCCTCGAGCACGAGCGGGCCGCCGTGACCGTGCAATTCCAGTACGTGCTCGCCGGTGTACGAGTGGGGCGCGGGGAAGAACAGCGCCAGACCGGCATCGATCGGCTCCTGATGCGCATCGACGAATCGGGCGAATGTCGCGCGACGCGGCAGCGGGAGCCCGCCGACCATGACCGCAGCGATTTCGGGCGTCTTGCCCCCCGAGATCCGTACGACGCCGATCCCGCCTCGACCGGGTGGGGTTGCTGCGGCCACGATCGTATCGGGGTGAGTCATCGTTAGTGCACGGCAAGCTGGAGTGGCACGTTGAAACTACCGCCCCCATCCGAGACGGCGCAACCTGAAAGCCCGCCGTTGGTCCCTACCGAGCACAGATAGACGTGATCGTAGTGATCGGCGACATACGCCCGGCTGCCAGCGATCAGTACGTATTCGGGAACGGGGCTGACCGCCGAGCCGGAACAGCTCGAGAGTGTGCCGTTCGCGTTCACGCTGCACACGTCGACGAGGCCGTTATCCCGGTCGGTGATGTACGCGTACGCGCCTGAGAGCGTCACGCCGGTGTCGTTGGAGAACCCGCTGCCAGTCGCCGCGCAACCGGACAGGGTGCCATCGTTAGCGACGGCGCAAACGTACA
>Ga0070681_10007383_pt1 | contig 10743 bp, 14 predicted proteins | sample KBSC83BmetaG_FD_65650 | JGI IMG/M metagenome (GOLD analysis project Ga0070681, IMG submission 65650) | Corn rhizosphere microbial communities from Kellogg Biological Station, Michigan, USA - KBS C8-3B metaG | ecosystem: Host-associated > Plants > Roots > Rhizosphere | place: USA: Michigan...
ACGACCCGCCCGGTGGCGACGATCGTGACCTCGGAGCACAGCGCCTCCAGGTCATCCATCCGGTGGCTGGAGAGCACCACGGTGACCCCGTCTGCCGCGAGCCGGGTGAGGACGCCGTGCACGTGCTTCTTGCCCGCCGGGTCGAGGCCGTTCGCGGGCTCGTCGAGCACGAGGAGCCGCGGCCTGGTGAGGAGGGCGGCGGCGAGCCCGAGCCGCTGGCGCATCCCGAGGGAGAAGCCGCGGACCTTGTCGTCGGCGACATCAGTGAGCCCGACCTGTCCTAGGACGTCGTCGATTCCCGCCGCCGGCGCACCGGGACCGCGCAGGCGGGCCAACGCGGAGAGGTTGCCCCGGGCGGTCAGCGATGGGTAGAGGCCCGGGCCGTCGACGAAGCCCGCCACGTCATCAGGCGCCGCGAACGACCGCCCGACCGGCTTGCCCAGGACCTCGAGGCTGCCGCGGTCCGCCACCGACAGGCCAAGCAGAAGGCCGAGGAGCGTCGTCTTTCCCGCCCCGTTCGGCCCGACCACCCCGTGGACCTGGCCGGCCGCGACGTCCAGGTCCACACCGTCAAGCGCAACTACTTCACCGAAGCTCTTGGTGATCCCACGAGCTCGCACTCCCCAGAAACCGTTCTCAATCCCTCCAGCTTCCATAGAGAAGACCTTCAGAGAAGGAACTGACATGTGCGTTTATGTTGGCTTGCGTCACGGTTAACGGTTGATGTCTGATTAGCCGCGCTTGATCCGAGCCATTTGTCGGGTTTCGTGCTGTCCGGGGCGCGGTATACGTCAGCTCTTCATCGCGCTGCACCCTACCGGGCCGATGCCGGACCATTGCCGAAGATGTCGACTGCCTTGACGAGCGTTCTGGATCCAATGTATACATTGGATCCAGAACATGGGAGGGCGGATGGACGAAGCGAGTGTGTACGAGCGGCTGCGCGAGCACATCGTGTCCGGGGTGTACCGGGCCGGCGAGCGGCTGCCCGAACTGGCGCTGTGCGACGAGTTCCACGTCAGCCGCACGCCGGTCCGCGAGGCGCTGCGACGACTGGAAAGCGAGGGCCTGGTGGAGGGCGGCCGGCGGGGCGTCACCGTCTCCGCGTTGTCGGTCTCGGCGTTGGGGCACGCCTATTCAGTGCGGGCCGCGTTGGAGACGCTGACCGCCGAGCTTGCCGCCGAGCAGCAAGCGGCCGGTCGGTTGGCGCCCGCCGCGCTAGCCGATCTGCAGGCCACGGCCGAGCGGCTGGAGAAGGTCACTGCCGTCGGCGATCTGGAACGGGCGGCTGACCTTAACCGCCAGTTTCATCGCGGCGTCGCCGAACTTGCCCGGAACCCGATCGCCGTGGAGATGCTTGAGCGGTTGTGGAACCAGATCACCGTGTCCACCCGTGAGTCGCTGGTTCCCGCCGAGCGCCCGGACGTCGTGGCAGCCGAGCACCGCCAGCTTCTGCGTGCCATCTCGCTGGGAGACCGATTCCGCGCCGGCCGGATCGCCGGCGATCACGCCCGTGCCACCGCACGAACGCTGGGCGCGGCAATCCGGGAGGAGGACGCCGGTGACCCAGCTTCATCGCTATGAGACGACGGTGACGTGGACCGGCAACACCGGCACCGGAACGAGTGGGTACCGAAACTACGAACGGGCGCATGAGGTGACAGTCGACGGCAAGCCGCCCATCCCGGGCAGCTCCGATCCGGCCTTCCGGGGTGATGCGGCCCGCTGGAATCCGGAGGAACTGCTGGTCGCCTCACTCTCGCAGTGCCACATGCTGTGGTTCCTGCACCTGTGTGCGACCAACGGTCTGGTGGTCACCGAATACCGCGACCACGCGGCAGGCATGATGGCCGAGACCGCCGACGGCGGTGGACAGTTCCAGCAGGTCGTGCTTCGACCGCAGGTCCGCTTTGCCGTACCGGAGCACGCCGACCGCGCCAGGCCATTGCACGAGCAGGCGCACAAGCTGTGCTTCATCGCCAGCTCCGTCAACTTTCCCGTGTACTGCGAACCGGCCTGAGCCGCCAGCAACAAACCGAGTCAAGCGCTGGAAACCCCGTCCTGCGCGGCTGGGCGACTACTTCCGCACCGGGAACGCCGCCAACAAGTTCCGCCAGGTCGACGACTACGCCGCGTGGAGGCTCCGTGGCACCATCCGCTACCGAGGGCAGCGTAATCATGCCAGGAAGACCATCGGTAAGTCGTATGTGGGAAACCACTCGTACGGATTGAGAGGGGGACGGGGAACGGGTCTGCACGGCACCGCGCCCCTCACTACCAATGACAAACGACAGCACGACCGCTCCGTTCCGGATCGACATCCCTCAGGCCGAGCTCGACGATCTCCAGCAGCGGCTGGCCCGGACCCGGTGGGCGGAGGAACTGCCCGCGGACAAGTCGGCGCCGGCCGGCCCGGTGCCGCCCGGTTGGGAGTACGGCGTCCCGGTGGGCTACGTCAAGCAGTTGGTCGGGCGGTGGCGCACCGGGTACGACTGGCGGGCCTGGGAGGCGAAGCTGAACGCGTACCCGCAGTTCACCACTGAGATCGACGGCCAGAACATCCACTTCCTGCACGTGCGGTCGCCGGAGTCGGACGCGACCCCGCTGATCCTGACCCACGGCTGGCCGACCTCGGTGGTCGAATGGCTGGACGTGATCGGCCCGCTCACCGACCCGCGGGTCCACGGGGGCGACCCGGCGGACGCGTTCCACCTAGTCGTTCCGTCGGTGCCGGGCTTCGGCTTCTCCGGACCGACCCGGCAGCGCGGCTGGAACCGGTACCGGGTGGCCCGGGCCTGGGCTGAGCTGATGCGTCGGCTCGCGTACGACAGGTACGGCGCAGTCGGCAACGACGGCGGTTCGCTGATCTCGCCCGAAGTGGGCCGGGTCGACCCCGAGCACGTCTGCGGCGTGCACGTGACGCAGGTCTTCTCGTTCCCGTCGGGCGACCCCGCCGAGCTGGCCGCTCTGTCCGAGGAGGAGCGCGGCAAGCTCGCGTTCGCCGAGTGGTTCACCCAGAACCGCGGCGCGTACGACAAGCTCCAGTCCACCGAGCCGCAGAATCTGGCGCACGCCCTCGCCGACTCTCCGGCCGGCCTGCTGGGCTGGAACACGCAGCTGCTGGGCGCTTCGCTCGACCCGGACTACGTACTCACCAACGTGATGATCTACTGGCTGACCAACACGGCCGCCTCAGCCGCCCGGTTCTACTACGAGGACGCGGCGGCGGCCCCGGTACAGCAGAAGTCGAATGGCCGGGGCACCTATGTGCCTGAGCCGACCACCGTGCCCCTCGGCCTGGCCAATTTCGCCTGGGACTTCCAGTCGATCCGCACGCTCGCCGAGCGTGACCACAAGAACATCCTCTCCTGGAACGTCTATGACCGGGGCAGCCATTTCGCCGCGCACGACGCTCCCGATCTGCTCGTCCACGACATCCGGCAGTTCTTCCGCCAGCTTCGCTGATCCGCCGCCGGTTGTCGGCGATCCCCTCGGCTCAGACCCGGGCCTTCGCACGAAGGTAGGAGTTGATCGCCGCGGGTGCAGTCGGACGTGTTCGCCCAGTATCAGCGCGACGTCGAGCGGGCCATCGAGGCGTCCGGGACCGAGTGGACGTTCCTGCGGCCGCTGTTCCCCGCCGTCAACTCGTTGACGTTCGCGATCCAGCTCCAAAGGCAGTGATGTCATTCGGGCGCGGCACGGGAGTGGGTTAGTTGGTAATCCGGCAGCTCCGTACCCGAGGTCAACCGGTTGCCACGGTGATCAGACTCTGGCCGCGCTGCGGCAGGCTGGAGCGTTCCCGGACGTCGCCGACAAGGACGTTGCCGGCATGGTCGGCGAAGTCACCGGTCGCGCGGGGCTGTGCTCGCTCCGGCTGGTCATCCGTTCAGGCGTCGAAGTCGGTGCTGCGGCTGAGCGTTTCCCAGGTGTCGACCTCGGTGCGGAGCGCGTCGAGTGCGGCACGGAACCCGTCGGAGGCGTCGTTCCCGAGCAGCAGCATGTACGGCGGCTGATCGGATTCGACGGCCTGGATGAGCGCGGCGGCGGCCTTGGCGGGGTCGCCCTTCTGGTTGCCGTGCGCCGTGTCGTGCTCCTTGCGGCGCTGGCCGGCCGTGTCCGCGTAGTCGGCGATGGGCTGGGCCGACTGGGTCAGCGACCGCCCGGCGAAGTCGGTGCGGAACGCGCCGGGCTCGACGACCATCGCGGTAATGCCCAGGGGAGCGACTTCCTTGCGCAGCGACAGCGTCATCGCCTCGATCGCGGCCTTCACCGCCGAGTAGTAGCCGGACCCTTCCGGGGAGGTGCGCGCGCCGATCGAGGACAGGTTGACGATGGTGCCGGACCGGCGGGCGCGCATGCCGGGGAGGACGGCCTTGATGGTGCGGACCATGCCGAACACGTGGGTGTCGAAGAGCTGGCGGACCGCGTCGTCCTCGCCTTCCTCGACGGCGGCGCGGTACCCGTAGCCGGCGTTGTTGACGAGGACGTCGATGCCGCCGAACCGGTCTACCGCGGCGTTGACAGCGGCGTTGACCTGCGCGTCGTCGGTGACGTCGAGCGGGAGCGCGAGGGCGTTGCCGGGGTGGGCGCCGGTGATGTCCTGTACCTTCGCGACGTCGCGTGCGGTGACGACTGCGTTGTGGCCGTGCTTGAGCACGGCTTCCGCGAACGCGCGCCCGAGTCCGGTCGAGCAGCCGGTGATGAGCCAGGTGGCCATGAGCTCCTACTTCTTTGCTTAAGTGATGATGGTTAGGTGGCCGTTTCCGGACGGCGTGTCCGGCGGCCCGAGGAACTGTGCCGACCCTATGCCAGCCTCACGCTTACGCCTCGGGGATCGGCCTGCCGAAGTTCCCGAGGGTAACGGATGCCGGCTCTGGGCCGCCGCGCACGCCGGTGCCGCGGTAGAACGTGATGCCGCCGATCGGCGACCAGGCCTGGGTGAGGATCCCGTGCTCCGTGTCTGCCCTTTTCACGGCCAGCTGGGTGAAGTACGAGTGCAGCTCGACCTCGTTGACGGCGGGCACGGTGCTGGTGGCGTCCAGCAGCTGGCTGAGGTAGTCGGGCATGAAGTTGGAGGCACCGATCGCCCGTACCTTGCCGTCGTCCAGGAGCCGTTCGAGGGCCTTGTACGCGCCGGTCGTGCGGTCGAAGTCCGACGGGAGCGGCTGGTGCAGGATGAGCAGGTCGAGATGGTCGGTGCCGAGCTTGGCGGCGACCCCATTTTCTTCGACCCGACACCGAGCCCCGACCCCTCCCGGTCACCGGCATAGAGACCTCCACGGTCGTCATGCTGGAAGCCGCCGGGATCAGCCCCGCCTGGATCTACGCCTACCAGAACACCGGCGGCCTGCTGCCCGGCCCCGACGGGACCTTTGCCACCGCATCCGACCGCGCAGGCGTTCGCAAGCGACGCGGTGGTGAACTGGCTGTTGCCGCAGCGAACCCGGCGGGTCGCACGCCGTCAGTTGATGTCCACGCTCGAGTTGCGGACATACGTGCTGCCGGGACGGGCACGCGTGAGCCGCGCCCAGCGGGCGCTAGAGGAGCACCACCCCGCCGAGCCGCACCACTACATCCGCTGGGTCGGAGTCAGGCCCGGGCTGTAGGGGCAGGGGCTCGGCAGCGCGCTGATGCGGCCGACGCTCGATCGCTGCGACGGTGAGGATCTGCCGGCGTACCTAGAGGCCAGCAGCGAGCGCAGCACGGTGCTGTACGAGCGGCTCGGGTTCGTTCACCTGGGCATGCTTGAGCTGCCGGATGGAGGCCCGCCGGTGTTGCCGATGCGACGGCCGCCCCGCACCGGAGGCGGCTAAGGGGCGGTCGGCGCGATCTAAGGGGCGGCTCACGGCGGCTGCCCCATGCGGCATCGGCGGCCTTAGAGCCTGTCGAGCATGGCGTCGAGGGCCACTTCGAGCGGCTTGGCTTCGCGCTGGAGCGGGGTCATCAGCAGGCCGCCTTGCAGGGCGGCGAGCGTCGCGAGCGCGAGGTCGTCCGGGCTGGCCTGCGCGGGGAACTCACTGCGGGCGTGCATGGCCCGGAGCCCCTCGCGGATCCGGCCTTCCCAGCGGCGCAGTCCCCTGGCGGCCGCAACGCGGGATAGAGCCATCGGATGGGCCGGCAGGCCGGACTGGGCGGCAGCCCGGCCCGCCGGCTTCGAGAAGGCACTGCCGGGCAGCACGCGCAGGCCGGGCTGAAGGTCTGTGTTGCCGCGCCGCACGTCCGCCCTGGGTGCGTCCTTCCTGCTTCCTGCGGAGGAACTGCCGGATACTCCCGGCGTAGTACCGGACCGGCTCATGGTCTCCGGGCCGACCAGGCGAAAACCACCTCCCCGGCACGACGACGGCACGCCGGGAACCCGGCAGCATCGTCCCCATGACACAGCCATTCCGCGGTCAACGGCGGCCAAGGGAGGGGGCCTGGGGATGATGTTCCTTGAGCTGTTCGTCCCGCGCGGAGCCCTCAGCGCCGGGCAGCTGCGCGAGCTCGCCCGGCGGCTGACGCTGAGACAGCTGCTGACCCACGTGGACGCCATCCGTGACGTCGTCGGCGGCAGCGAGGCTGCCGGCGCCAACGCCGGGGTGCTGGACTTCCTCGATTCGATCAGCCATGTGGTCGTCCACGAAACAGGCGTATGGATCGTCGGCGAGCATGCACTGGACCCGGCTGGACCGCCCCGGTACATCGTCCGCGTGCACGTGCCCGGCTCCTGGCGTAAGAGTGTGGGCCCGTTCCTGATCGCCAGCATCACCCGCGCGATTTCGCAGGCCAGCCCTGAACCCGGGCGGTGCTACCGCGAACCGTGCGTCGAGGTCCACGTCATCGGCGTGCCGGAGGGCGGGTACGGGGTCTTCGGCCGGGTTGCCGGTGAGTCGGCGCTGCTGGAAATGATCTGCGAGGCCAAGACCGACACCCCCGCCCGGACGATTCCGGCGTGTTCATCGACCCGGTCTGCGGCATGGCCGCCAGCGACATGGTGACCACCCTGGAACACGAGGGCACGACCTACGGCTTCTGCAGCCCAGGCTGCCGCCGCCACTTCGCCGACAAGCTCGCCGGGGACGCGTCCTGGTGATCTCGGCAGTATGCCCGTGTCGTCGGTACCCGCTGGGCACAGCGCTGGCGTTCCATGGCGCCGGACCCGTCCAGCCCTGTGGCCGGGCTGCCCGCTGAAGCCGCGGCTGACCTTCCCTGTACCGCCGTGAAGCAGCGCAGCATCCGGCAGACGCTGCCGCGCCGCAGCCGCTGCCCGGTCATCGAGCTGTCTCGCGTGAACGAGACCATGACCTGTACTTCAGCCGGAAACATCGCCTGCGGTTTCCTGATCAGTAGGCGCCAAGGGGTGCCGCGGATCCATGTATGCGCCGTCTGGCCTCCGCTGCCGATGCGTCAACCGTGCCACTGTGAGCCGGTTACCGGGCAACTGCGTGGACATGCACCGAACAATTGTTTAGTATGCTGAACATGCGTATAGCGAAGGACGACCTCCGGGCGGCGGCGGTCATCCGCGAGACGGCGACGCGGCTGTTCGCCGAGCGGGGGGCCGCGGCGGTGACCGTGCGTGAGATCGCCGCCGCCGCCGGGGTCTCGGCGGGCCTGGTCATCCACCACTACGGGTCGAAGGACGGGCTGAAGGATGCCGTGGACCGCCGCGCGGTTGCCTTCTTCGAGGAGATGATCGGCGAGTTCGGCCAGCTCGGGGAGGAGGGCGGCGGCGCGTCGCTGGTGGAACTGTTCGCCGCTCGGCTGGAAAGCGAGCCGGCGATGGTCGACTACATCCGGCGGCTACTGCTGGACGGGGGCGAGGCGGCCGACGGGCTGTTCGCGAAGCTCCTCGACGCGACCGAGGCGGGAATGCGCGCGCTGGCGGCGGCGGGGGTGGTCCGCCCCGCGCCGGACGAGCGGATCCGGACGGCGTTCCTGCTGTGCAACGACCTGTCGCTGGTCCTGCTGCGCCGCCAGATCGCCCGGTCCGTGGGATTCGACCCGCTGACCAGGGAGGGCCTCGGCCCCTGGTCGGCGGCAGTGCTTGACGTCTACACGAGCGGAGTGTTCGCGTTCCCGGCGGCACCGGGGGTGCCAGGGGAAGCGGGACCTAACGAGCGGCCGACTGAGGAGGGCCAGAATCTATGATAGCCGCGATCAGAACCCATGGCCTGTGCCGGAATTACGGGCCGGTCCGTGCCGTCACTGACCTGGACCTGGTGGTCGAGCCCGGTCAGGTCTTCGCGTTCCTGGGGCCCAACGGGGCGGGGAAGACCACCACCATCCGGATGCTGCTCGCCCTTCAGCGGCAGACCAGCGGCCGGGCGGAGGTTCTCGGGCTCGACTGCGGCCGGGACTATGTCGAAGTCCACCGGCGGACCGGGTACCTTCCCGGGGAACTGGCCCTGTACCCGAGGATGACCGGCCGCCAGCACATCGCCTGGTACGCCGGGGCCAGGGGACTGCGGGACCTCTCGCTCGCCGGTGCGCTGGCCGAGCGGTTCGACGCCGTTCTCGACCGTCCGGCCAGGGAGCTGTCCAAGGGCAACAAGCAGAAGGTCGGCCTGATCCTGGCGTTCATGAGCCGGCCGGAACTGCTTATCCTCGACGAGCCAACCTCGGGCCTTGATCCCCTGATGCGCAGCGAGTTCGCCGGGCTGGTGCGCGAGGTGACAGGGGAGGGCCGGACCGTGTTCTGGTCCGCGCACGAGCTGGATGAGGTGCAGCGCCTCGCCGACCGGGTCGCGATCATCAAGCAGGGTCGGCTCGTCGCCACCGAGACCGTGGAGAACCTGCGTGCCAGCACCCCGCAGATGGTGCAGGCGCGGTTCGCCAGGCCCGTCGACCCCGCCCTGTTCGCCGCGATCGGCGGGGTATCCGTCACCGCATGCGACGGGATGGCCGTGCAGCTGCGGGTCACCGGCGCGATCGGCCCGGTGCTGCGGGCGGTCGCCGACCACGACCCGGTGGACTTCACCGCGCAGCACGCTGACTTGGATGAGCTTTTCCTCGCCTACTACCGCGAACCCGCGGCACCGGAGCTGTCCCATGCACCATGACATCCCCATGCGCCCGCATATCGCCTGGCTCGACCTGTCGAACCGGCGCCGTGGCCTGACCGGCTACTGCCTCGGCATGGCCGTGTACACGCTGGCCGTAGTGGCCATGTATCCCGCGTTCAAGACCTCAAGCTCCCTGGACAAACTCATCGCCAGCGACTCCACGGCGGCCGCGCTGTTCGGGATATCAGGCTCCATCTCAACCTCCAGCGGCTGGCTCAACGGCAACATCTACGCGAACTTCTTCCCCCTCGTCATGCTGCTGCTGACCATCGGCTACGGCGCGGCCTGCCTGGCTGGGCAGGACGAGGACGCCACCCTCGGGCTGCTCGCGGTCCTCCCGGTCCGCCGCGCCGTCATCGTGGCGCAGAAGGCCGCCGCGATAGCCGCACAGGCCGCCGCGCTCGCGGCGACGGTCGCGGTGCTCGTGATCATCGGGCGGTCGTTCCAGCTGAGTACCACCGCCGCCGACGTCGTCTCGGTCTCGGCCGCCGTCTTCCTGCTCGGCCTGGACTTCGGGCTGATCACCATGGCGGCCGGGGCGCTGACCGGCAGGCGGGGGACCGCCGTCGGCACCGGGACGGCGCTGGCCACTGCTTCCTATCTGATCAGTTCGCTGGCACCGGTGACCTCGTGGATCCGGCCGGGCAGGTACGCCTCCCTGTTCTACTGGTCGGTCGGGAACAGCCAGATCAGCCGTGGCGTCAGCGTCGGCGACTACGCGGTCCTGGCCGCCGTCGGCCTGTGCGCCCTCACGGCGGCCATGCTCGCCTTCCGCCGTCTCGACATCCACTGAGCACTGAACCGAGGTCATCATGCCCGCATCATCACGTTTCGCCGATGCCGCTGCCGGACTGCTGCGGACCCGCTGGCTGGTGCGCGGTCCGGTCTGGCTCTACCGGGCACGGCTGGGGGCACTGCTCGGGTCCCGGTTCCTGATGCTCTAGCACACCGGGCGCAAGTCCGGCACCCGGCGCTACGTCGTCCTGGAAGTCGTTGAACACCGCTCTCCTTGCACGTACCTCGTGGTTTCCGGCTTCGGCGACCGCGCCCAGTGGTTCCGCAACATCCGCGCCAACCCGAAGGTCCGGGTGTACACCCTGAGCCGCCGCCCGGCACCCGCGACAGCTCGCATCTTCCCGCAGGCGGAGGCGGCCGCCGCGCTGACCGCCTACTCGGCCCGCCACCCGCGCGCCTGGGCGGGCATCAAACCCGTCCTACGGGGCACCCTCGGCAGCCCAGCCGACGAGGTGGAGACCAGGCTGCCCGTCATCGGCCTTGAACTCAGCCGCCAGGGCTGACCGCCCGACGTCATCTCCGGCGCACCGCGAACAAGGCGGTGCGGCGGTCATGAACCACGTGCCGTGAAGCTGCCTGAACAGGTACCCGTTGATGCCGTGCCACAGCCGGACTTGCCGCTGACTCCGGGCGGTCACGGATTCAGGCGCCGGGCGGGAAGGCACAGGAATGCGCCGCTGGCACCAAGATCGCATATGAGCCATGCCGGGCAAGGCGGAATCGGCGTGTGCATGGTGGTGCTGCTTGGCCGAGATCGGCTGCCTCGGAGGAGGGGTCATGGATTACGGTTCGGTGTGCCGCCGGTGCGGCTGCCGGGACGAGAACACAGGGAGGCTGCTCGGGGCGCGCTGCCCGGGCCTGCGCTCAGCCGAGCACGGGTCGTGGTACTTCAGCGTCGGCTTGC
>Ga0070681_10007387_pt1 | contig 10740 bp, 10 predicted proteins | sample KBSC83BmetaG_FD_65650 | JGI IMG/M metagenome (GOLD analysis project Ga0070681, IMG submission 65650) | Corn rhizosphere microbial communities from Kellogg Biological Station, Michigan, USA - KBS C8-3B metaG | ecosystem: Host-associated > Plants > Roots > Rhizosphere | place: USA: Michigan...
CAAGCGTGGGTTTCTGATCTGGATGCGTCTTGGGATTCCACTCCTCGCTGGTTACGGCCTGTACCTGGGCGGTCTCGCGTGGGCGCTCGTCGGCTTGGTGCTCGGCCTCGTGTTGGCGCTGGTTGTCGCACCCACATCATGGGCGTGGCGTGCGAAGCGCGAAGCGCCGATCTGCCGCGCTATCGTGCTGCGGGCGATGCAGTGGACACCGGAGCCGAATCGGTCTTAGCCGCCGGAGGGAATCAGTAGCTGCTGGCCTGGCTGAATGATCGTGTCATCCAGATCGTTCGCCGATGTGATCGCGTCCACCGTAGTGTTGTGCGACTCGGCGATCTCCGATAGCGTGTCGCCGCGCCGTACACGATATCGCACGACGTCGGACGCACCACTCGACGCCAGCCGTACGCCATCCTCTCTACGCAGGCGCGCGGCGACATACCGTCGATACGGCGTCTGATACACCGCGACGTGAAAGTGCGGCGGGGCGAACTCCTCCGTGACCTCGATCAGCCCCGCCCCCTCGAGCTCCAGCAAGCTCTCGCGCAGCCACTGCACGCACGCCGGCTGTGCCGACTTGTGCAGGTCCACGGCCATCCCCGTCGGGTGCACCGAGCGCGCGGTGCTGTTCGGCGGCTGCCGCGTTGCGGGCCGTACTGCGCTGGTCACCTCGAGCAACTGACCACATGCATCCTGATACTGCGCGCCGAGCCTCTCGACGAAGGTGCGCGTGGTGGGCTTCACGAACGGGTACGAGACGTTGTGAAGCGTGAAGTTGCTGCCCGGCACGAGACGAACCAGCCGACCCGCCTCGACCGCCTGGCGCACGCCACGCGACGTCTCGTAGAAGTGCAGCCGCTCCGCGCGGGCCTCGTGATACATGCGATTGATGCTGGCACGCGAGCCCCGGAGCGACTGGGCGCGGACGGAGTGAGCGAATGAAAACAGGAGGAGTACCGCCGCCAACGGGCTGCGGGCATATCGTCGGGCGGTCATCACCGAGTGGCTCGAGTACGAGAGAAGCTGGATAGATGCACGTATATCTGATACCATCGACCGTCGCCAGCGGTCCGTGCCGCTGAATTGATTGCGACAGAGCGGCGTCCAGCGCAGCTGAGTGCGTCGCGCTGTGAGGACCGGTCGTGGCGGGTCGAAATCATCTTGGCCACTTGCGGCTGGTCGCGTCTTGGCAAACGTTTGAAGGCGATGCACGGAGGGGACCGCTCGCGCCGCGAGGGCGTGGCGCAATCTCGCGAGAGCTCCTCCTGCCGGATTGCAGGAGCTGTCACATGAAGCACGCCCTCGCTCTCGTCGCCGCGTCGCTCTCCCTCGCGGCCTGTGCCGACCCGACCTCGCCGACACTCGCGCACAAGGGTCCCGGTCAGCCGAACTTCACCGTCACCGCGCAGGACATCTTCCAGCGCTACGTCGCGTTAGGCACCAGCAACAGCATGGGTGTCCAGTCGGCGGGGATCTTCGCCGGCGGCCAACGCGCGGCATGGCCCGCGCAGCTCGCTGCCCGCGTCGGCATGCCGTTCTCACTGCCGCTGGTGCAGGACCCCGGGTGCGGACCGCCGCTCCTGCCACCGCTGGTCGCGGACGCCGCTCTCGTCGGCGCCTTCGGGAACGATCTCGTGACCGCGGTCATGAATACCTGCGCACCGCTCCAGGCGGGTATCGCGCTCCCGGCGAACAGCGTCGCGATCTCGGGCGCCAACGTCCACGACGCATTGTATAGCACTCTCGAAACTGAAGGGACGACGACGCGAACCGGCATCCTGTACAGCAGAGTGCTGCCTCCGGGCGTGACTCAGGTTGCCGCGATGCTGGCGCAGCAGCCGACCTTTGTCTCCGTCGAGCTAGCCGCCAACGAGGTGCTCCCGGCGAGTACGGGCCGCATCTCGGCCATGACTCCGTACGCGGACTGGGAGCGGGACTACGACCAGGTGCTCGCGGCCGTGCAGAGCACCGGCGCCCGCGCCGTTCTCGTTGGCGTGCCGAGCAACGCCGCAAACTTCCCGAGCATTCGCCGCGCGCGCGAATTCTTCAACGAATGGCCATCGCTGCTCGGACTCGGGATCTCGGTGAGCCTCAACTGCTACTTCAGCTCGAATTACATCTTCGTGCCTGGGTACGTCCTGACGCTGCTCTCCAAGACACCGACCACGGCGACGTGCGCCGATGTTCCCGGCGCCGCCGATTACATATTGACCGCCAGCGACATGAACGCGATCAATCAGCGCATGTCGCAGATGAACGCGCACATGCAGGCAAAGGCCATCGAGAATGGCTACGCGTACTTCAGCCTCGATGCGGTGTATTCGCTCCCCAAGCCGCGCTTCAGCGTTTCCAACTTACTGTTCTCCAACACGCCCTTCGGGACGTACATCAGCCTCGACGGCGTGCATCCAAGCACGCTCGGGCAATCGATGCTCGCGATTGCGGCGGCGCAGGCGATCAACGCAACCTACGGCGTCTCGATTCCCGTGCAGTAGCTCGTTGCCGGTTGGCCGAAGTAGGACCCGCGCAACACCGGTGGGCGAAACAGGCCACATCGCATTTTGCGAACACACGAAGCGATAACATCGGCTTCAGTCGAATCGCTCTCGTGCGAGCGCTGTAACCTCGTTCCGAAGCTCCAGCGACGGATGCTCTTCGCTGTACAGGTAGGCAATGATCGACCGCGGAACAGCGTCATCGAGAATGCACCAGCGAATGAGACGCCGGCCATCGATCGCGAGGCTCGAGCCGTTGCCATGAAGCGTCATTGGACGCAGGCCGCGCTCGGGGGTGAAGATCCAGCACTGCGACAGCACACGCCGTGCATCGGCGTAATCGTGGGACGTGACCGCGACTGTGCATGACTCCATGACCGCTCCGGCGGCTCTGGAGGGCGTTGGCGTCGCCCTCGTGTCCTAATATCGGACAGCCTGTCGAGATGTTGAGTCAGCCAGCGCAAACGGGGCGAGCATCGCATCGACGCTCGCCCCGCTCACTCGCCCTCTTCGCGATCAGAATGGAATCTGATCTGTCTCCGCAGCCGCGGGCTCAGGCTCGTTGACCAGCGGCCCCGCTGACGATTCATCCGACGCACCGCGTCCGTTGCTGCTCGCCCGCTGTCCAGCCTTGGCGGGCCAGATCACGCCGTCGCAGGAGCGATTGCGGCACTTGAAATCCGGCGCCTTCGGATTCCGCTTCGAGAGCCGGTTGTCCCACATCCGACCTCCACACTTCGGGCAGCTCGGCTCATCGAGGGCGAGTGGGCCAGTGGCCGGACCCGCGAGCGTCGTCTCGATGTGGACTTCGTCCGCAGCTGGCTGCTGCTCCTCCAGGCGCTCGACGCGAGATCGCTCCCGCGCTTCCGTGCGCGCCTGGCGGCGCGCATAGACGGTCGCCGGATCCTCCAGCGGCTTGGCGTAACGGCTGTCGCCGTCCACCGGCACCCAATTCTGCTCGAAGCTGTACAACTCGTGCGCGATGCCAAAGCGAACCGCCGCGCGCTTGAATGCGTCCGTCGCCGCGGACTTGTAATCGCGGCCCGTGCCGACGTCCTCTCGGATCACGCCGAGGATCTGAAGGCGCGCCTTGAACGAGCAGGTCTGCTCCCCGTTCTCATCCTGGCCCGCGAGGGTCGGAAGAAGGTCGAGGGTGAGATCCCATTCGCCCGGGACGACGCTGTCGAGGCGCTCGCGCACCGTGTTCGCGTCGATGTAGGCGACGAAGCGTGCGACGTACTTGCCGTCGCGCTGTACAGCTTTGCCGTCCTGACGCCAGGAGATGACGCCAGAGGGCAGGGGCGCGGAAAGCTTCGACCAGATGTCCATCTTGTCCATGTGTGTCTCATGTCGTGCGATCATGCTCTCATCCCACCGTTGTGAGTCCGTCCGATGTGCTGCCTGTCAGCCTCTCCAATCCGTCGTGCCTGTCGTACCGCAGGACACTCGACGCCGTGCTCGCAGTACCAGCCGTGCCGCCGATCGAGGAAGACCAGATGCGCCTTTGCGGCGCCATCTACGGTTTCGTCGACTCGAAAGAGCCGCTCGACCGATGTGCCAGCTCCGCACTTCTGCTGGGCGTTGAGCTCCTTCACGCGAAACTGAGCCTCCGGCTCCTTTGCCGACGCCAGCTTCGCCTTTGCGCGTCCCCGGTTGCTGGTCTTCGGGAGGCTCCCTCCGCGAGCTCCCGTTCTCCGCGCTGGCTCTTTGCTACCTGCCTTCTTCCTCCCCGATTTGTTGACTCTCGACACGCCAGCTCCTATCGTTTGTTACAGATGTCACCTGGATTCGGGGTTTGTTCGGTATAATTGTACGCTTTGGTGCTACGTATGTCAATCGGCAAGCCGAAGCCTGATCCCGAATCCGTCGGCTTTCCGGAGCTGACATCACTCGGCAAGCGCATCGAGATACTGCGCATCGGCCGTGGGCTCTCGAAGCAGCACCTGGCGCGTTTCGCCGGCACTTCGCGCCAGCAGTTATGGCGCGTGATGACCGGGAAGTCGGAGCTCACCGATGCGCTGCGGCAGAGGCTGGCTGTCGCGCTCGAGGTGGACTCGGCCGTGCTCGCGAGCTCCGGCGTCTCCGCTGAGTCAGCGACGAGCACCGCACCAACCCCCACTACTCGGGCTGTCGATGCGGCCGTCGCGCCACGCGGGATCGGCGTGTCGCTCGACACTTATCTCTCTACCCCGGAGCTGGCGGAGCGAACCCTTCGCACGCTGCCTAACGGCGACGTCGGCCGCGAGCTCAAGCGTATGATTCTCACCGCGCTCGAAGACGTCGCGTTGGAGCGACGTATTGTTCTGCCCGCGGAGTTCTTCGAGTTGCGACGTCGAGTGCTGTCCGACGAGCTCTGATCGCGGTGCGAATGGCGCGTGTTGTGCACCGGTAGCGCTCACAACCTTCGAAGTGAGCGATACGATGGAAAGTGGAATCGATTTTCTCCGGAGTCAGGTCAACAACGCGGTTATGCAGCACGATTCCTTTCTGCGCTCGGTCGTCGACCACGAGTCGCAGGCGCAGGATCAGCGCTTTCGGGATCTCTGCTCGCGCCACATCCCGCGCATGCGCGAGCACCAGCGGATGCTCGAGGAGTTCCAGCGCACCCTCGGCAGCGGCGATTCACACAATCAGAACAATCCGCTGGAGAATATTGGTGGTGCGTTGAAGCGTGCGGCGGGGAGCGCGATCGGAATGGCGAAGGATCTCGCCGACGCGCCGCGCCAGAGCGATTTCCTCCGGCTCGTGAGCGACATCGTCATGGCACGGCAGTCGGAGGACACCTTCAAGACCTTCCGTGAAGGGGGCCGTCAGCTCGGCATTCAACAGCTGGCGGACATCGGCGACATCGGCGAGCGCCACCACGACGAGTACGTGAAAGAAGCGAACCGGCTCGTTCAGCAGATGTTCGTCGAGCATGCCCGCGGCGCCGAGCACCTCATCGTCTCCACGCCTCGCGCGCAGCAGGACCTCGGAGCGATGTGAGCACCGACTCACGAGTGACTTCTGGCGAAGGAGCGTCGCCGCGCGACGGCGGCGCTCCGCGGCTCGAGGAGCTGCCCCGTCGTCGCATCGATTGCGTCGGTCCCGCGGAAGCGTCGATCGCTCGGCGGCAGCACGGTGGTCGTGGCCGCGGTGTGCGCGTCGACGGAGATGAACGTCGTTCCACCCCGACGCGACTTCGATAGCAACGCGCTGTTGGCAGTGCGATTTCGGCGCGGCTAGCTTTGCGTCATGACAGACGTCGTAGCACTCGCGGCGGAGCTGTTGGCAATCGATTCTTCGACTGGCGCCGAGAGCGGCGCCATCGACTTTGTCGCGCGGTGGCTCGTCGCGCGCGGGTGGAACGTCAATCTCCAGGAAGTGACGCGCGGTCGCGCGAACGTGTGGGCGACCCGGGGCGGTCGCGGCGTCACCCTCTCAACGCACCTCGATACAGTTCCGCCGTACCTGCCGCCACGTTTGCAGGGTGACCGTCTCACCGGCCGAGGGGCGGCGGACGCGAAGGGTATCGCCGCGGCGATGCTCAGCGCCGCCGACCGCCTGGCACAGAATGGCGAGGAGCGGGTCGATCTCCTGTTCGTCGTCGGTGAAGAGAAGGGGTCGGACGGAGCGCGCACCGCGAACCGACTTCCCGCGACGAGCAGGTTTCTCGTAAACGGCGAGCCGACCGAGAGCAAGCTCGCGAGCGGCGCTAAAGGCTCGCAGCGTGTCACCGTTCGCATACGTGGAAAGCCGGCCCACTCGGCCTACGCACACCTCGGCCGCTCGGCGATCGAGCCGATGCTGGCGCTCTTGCCTACGATTCACAAACTCTCACTCCCCACCGATCCCGTGCTCGGCGACACGACGGTGAACATTGGCACGATCCGAGGGGGGACCGAGGCGAACATCGTTCCGGCGCTCTGCGAGGCCGAGCTGATGTTTCGTCTCGTTGGGCCCGTCGAGCCGTTGCGGGAAACGCTCGTTGGGTGGGCGCGCGACAGGGCGGAGCTCGAGTGGGGCTCGTACATTCCCGCGCAACACTTTCACGTCATCGACGGCTTCGACGTCGCTCCAGTCGCGTACACCACGGACATTCCGCTGCTGAGCCGCTGGGGCACTCCGTTGCTTTTCGGTCCCGGATCGATTCACGTCGCGCACACGCCGGACGAGTACATCGACGTTCGCGAGCTTCGGGCCGCCGTCGAGTCGTATGACAGAATCGTACGCTCCCTCCTCGCCAGCTGACGCCATGAGCTCCGCATCCACGAAGCGCGACGACCAGTCCCGCCGGCGGCGCGTCGCCGTGCTGGGCGCGACGGGTGCCGTGGGCCAGACTTTCATCCGATTGCTCGAGAATCACCCGTGGTTCGAGCTCGCCGAGGTCGCGGCGTCGGAGCGCTCCGCTGGGAAGAAATACGGCGAAACCGTGCGCTGGGTGAGCGCCGGCCAGATGCCCGCGAGCGTTGCGGGGCGCACGATCGTCGCGTGCGATCCCGGCGCGGTGTCGTCAGACATCGTCTTCTCGGCGCTCGATTCGAGTGTTGCTGGCGAAGCGGAGCTCGCGTTCGCGAGGGCCGGAAAGCTCGTGCTCAGCAACGCGAAGAATCATCGCATGGCGCCCGACGTGCCCCTCGTCATCGCCGAGGTGAATCCGGATCACCTGCGCGTGCTCGAGACGCAGCGGCGGAACCGCGGCTGGCAAGGCGGCGGCATCGTCACCAACGGCAACTGCTCGACGATCGTCACGACTCTCGCCCTCGCGCCGATCCACGAGCGATTCGGAATCACGGACGTGTTCCTGTCGACGATGCAGGCGGTCTCCGGCGCGGGATACCCTGGCGTCGCTTCGCTCGACATTCTCGGGAACGTCATTCCGTTCATCAACGACGAGGAGGATAAAGTCGAGAGCGAGCTCCGCAAATTTCTTGGCTCGTTAGGCGACGGGAACCGGGAGATTGTCTCCGCGCCGATGACCGTGAGCGCTCACTGCAATCGTGTGCCCGTCGAGAACGGCCATACGGTGTGCGTTTCCGTACGTCTGCGAGATCGCGCGTCGCCGAGCGACGTCGCGGCCGCGGTGCGCGAGTGGCGCGGCGCGAGCGTCGCGCGGGGACTGCCGTCGTCGCCCGAGCGTCCCGTCGAGGTGATCGACGCGGCCGATCGGCCGCAGCCCCGGCGCGACGTGCAGCGCGGCGGCGGCATGACGGTCGTCGTCGGCCGGATCCGCGCGGATTCACTCTTCGACATCAAGCTCGTGGCGATGGGTGACAACGTCGTGCGCGGCGCTGCCGGCGCCTCGGTGTTGAACGCGGAGTTGATGGTGAACTGCGATCTGCTGCCGCGGTGACGCGTGATCGTCGTCAAGTTTGGCGGCACCTCGGTCGGCGATGCGGACGCGGTTCGGCGCGCGGCGTCGATCGTCGCGTCGCGGCGCGAGCGCCAGCCTATCGTCGTCGTGTCAGCGATGGCGGGGGTCACGAACGCACTGCTCGCGATCGCGGAGCAGTCGTCCCGCGGACAGCTCATCGGCGCAATTCGGAGCGTCGAGGCGCTTCGCGAGCGACACATGCAGCAGGCGGAGCTGCTGCTCGGTGACTCTCCCGAGTGCGCCGAGTTGTGCAGCGAGATGAGCGCCATGATCGACGAGCTCGCGCACCTCACCGAGGCGCTGAACACGCTGGGCGACGTCACGCCGCGCAGCCTCGACGCGATCGCCGCGTACGGCGAGCAGCTGTCGTCCCAGCTCGCCGTCGCCGCATTTCGGAAATGCGGGCTGCCCGCCGAGCACGTCGACGCGCGGGAGGTGATGGTCACCGACGAAGCCTTCACGCGTGCCGAGCCCAACCTCGATGCGATCGCCGAGGCGGCCCTGCGCCTTGTCGCGCCGCTCGCACGCGACGGCCGCATCCCGGTGATGGGCGGCTTCATCGGCGCCACGACGCGCGGCCTAACGACGACCCTCGGTCGTGGCGGATCCGACTACAGCGCCGCCCTCGTCGGCGCGGCGCTGCAGGCAGAGGCCATCGAGATCTGGACCGACGTCGACGGCATGCTCACCGCCGATCCGCGCGTTGTCGAAGGTGCGCGCCTGCTCGATCGCGTCGGCTTCGACGAGGCGTCGGAGCTCGCGTCGTTCGGGGCGAAGGTGCTGCATCCGATGACGATCTATCCCGCCGTGCGACTCGGGATCCCGGTCCTCGTGCTGAACTCGCGCCGACCAGAGGGGAAAGGGACCCTCATCACCTTCGAGGCGCCCCGCCGCGCCGTGACGGCAATCGCCGGCAAGAGCGGCATCACGCTGATTCGGCTGCGCACGCCCCGGATGCTTCTCAGCGAAGGGTTTCTTCGCACGACGTTCGACGTCTTCCACCGACATCGTGCTTCGGTCGACGTCGTCGCAACGTCCGAGGTGTCGGTCTCCCTCACGATCGACGATGCGTCGCGTCTCGACGCGTTGCTTCCCGATCTGCGCGAGCTCGGCGACGTCGCCATCGAGCGCAATCGCGGCATCGTCGCCGTCGTCGGGGCCGCGTTGAGCGCAGGCGGCGAGCACATGGCCCGCGCGCTTGGCGCGCTGCGAGACACGCCGATCCACATGCTCTCCCTCAGCGCGACGGGCATCAATTTGACGATCGTCGTCGATGGAGAGCAGGTTTCGCCGGTGATGCGCCGGCTGCACGAGGAGTTCTTTCACGACGGAGCGCCTGCCTCATGACCCTGCGTCGACGGGTTGCGCTGATCGGTCTCGGGAAGATGGGACGCGCGCTCGCGCAGCTGGCCCCCGAGCGAGGCTGGGACGTGGTGGCGACCGTTGGCGGGGCGGAGAACAAGGATGCCCGCAGCATCACGCCGTCGTTTCTCGAGGGCGTGGACGTGGCGATCGAGTTCACGACGCCTAACGCCGCGCCCGCCAATGTGCGCGCCGCCGTTGCCGCGGGATGCCCCATCGTGGTTGGGACGACCGGGTGGCAGGATCAGCTGGCGTCACTCTCGGAGTTCGTGGCCTCGCGAAATGGCGCGCTGCTTACCGCACCCAACTTTTCCCTCGGCGTGAACGCGTTCGAGCAGATCGTGAAATTCGCGTCGCGGCTCCTCGCCGGAGTCGGCGGCTTCGACGTGCAGATGGTCGAGACGCATCACGCGGCGAAGAAGGACGCGCCCTCCGGCACGGCGATCATGCTCCGGCGCGCCGCGGCGCCGGCATGGGGGCGCGAGATCCCCATAACGAGTGTGCGAACCGGGTCCGTGCCAGGCACGCATGAGCTCATCTTCGACGCTCCTTTCGAGACGGTGACGTTGACGCACGCGGCGCGGGATCGACGCGTCTTCGCGGAGGGTGCCCTCGTAGCGGCGGCGTGGCTCATCGGACGCCACGGTGTATTTACCATGCAGGACGTATTGGCGTCGCGCGCGACGCCGGGAGCATCATGAAATCGACGAGGCTTGCCGGTTGTGGTACGGCGCTGGTAACCCCTTTCACCCGCGACGGCGCCGTCGACGAGAAGGCGCTCCGCTCGCTGGTCGAATGGCAGATTACCGAAGGTGTGCACTTCCTCGTACCGTGCGGCAGCACCGGTGAGGCGGCCACGATGACGCCCGACGAGCAGCGCCGAGTGATCGAGATCGTCGTCGAGGTGACCAATGGTCGTGTGCCGGTCGTCGCCGGCGCGGCGTCGAACGACACCCAGCGCGCGATTGCGCTGTCGAAGGCGGCGCAGGCCGCGGGCGCCACACACCTGCTGCACACGTCGCCGATGTACAACAAGCCGCCACAGCGCGGCATCGTCGCGCATTATCGTGCGATCGCAGATGCGGTAAACCTCCCGATCGTCGTCTACAACGTTCCCGGTCGCACGGGGAGCAATGTCGAGGCGAAGACGACGCTCGCCCTCGCGGCGACGCCGGGCATCGTCGCCGTCAAGGAAGCGTCGGGGAACCTCGGCCAGATCATCGACATCCTGCGCGAGCGGCCTAACGAGTTCAGTGTGCTCTCCGGAGACGACGAGCTCACGCTCGCGGTGATGGCTGCCGGCGGCGACGGCATCATCTCCGTCGTCTCGAACGCCACGCCGCGACTCATGAGCGAATTGTGCGAGTGCATGCGGAAGGGCGACGTCGCTGGCGCTCGAGAGCGCCACTTTCGCCTCCTGCCGTGGATGCGTGCCGCGTTCATCGAATCCAACCCGCTGCCCGTCAAAGCCGCGCTGGCGATGTTGAGAAAGATTGAGAATGTGCTCAGGCTGCCACTCGTGCCGATGGACGA
>Ga0070681_10007389_pt1 | contig 10740 bp, 7 predicted proteins | sample KBSC83BmetaG_FD_65650 | JGI IMG/M metagenome (GOLD analysis project Ga0070681, IMG submission 65650) | Corn rhizosphere microbial communities from Kellogg Biological Station, Michigan, USA - KBS C8-3B metaG | ecosystem: Host-associated > Plants > Roots > Rhizosphere | place: USA: Michigan...
GCGCCGCCCCGGTTGCTGATCTCGTGCTGTCTTTCACGGGCAGCACCACGCGGATGCGGGCACCGCCTTCAGGGCGATTGTCGGCATCGATGCGTCCGCCGTGCTCTTCTACGATCTTTTTGACGATTGCGAGTCCCAGTCCAGTCCCCTTCGGCTTGCTCGTCACATAGGGGTCGAAAACCCGCCCCAGTAACTCACGCTGGAAGCCCGGTCCATTGTCACATACGGTCACGACGGCGTAGGCCGCATCTCCACCATATTCGAGTCGCGTACCGACCTCGACTCGGGGCGCGGCGACACTCTCGAGCGCCTCGAGCGCGTTCGTGAACAGATTGTTGAGAATCTGCCGGACCCGGCCGCGATCGGCCTCGATGCCTTCGATCGACTCATCGAGCTCCAACCGGATCGTGGCACGCGCATCCTGCGAGCGGTACAGGTCAGCCACTTCCGTGACCAGCTGATTCAGGCTGAAACGCGTGATCTTCATTTCGGGTGCACGCGCGTACTCGCTGAATGCGTTGACCATCTGCTGCATCGTCTCGACCTGCTGCACGATGGTATGCGTGGCTCGTTCCAGGATCTCCGCATCGCGCGGATTCATGCTTCCAAGGAAGCGCCGGCGCATTCTTTCCGCCGACAGTTGAATCGGGGTCAGGGGGTTCTTGATCTCGTGAGCCAGGCGCCTCGCAACCTCACCCCACGCGGCATCGCGCTGAGCCTGCAGCAGCGCCGTGATGTCATCGAACACGATGATGTAGCCCATGCCGCTGTCTTCCCACGGCAAAGGGGTGCACGCGCACATGAGCGTTCGACGGCCCGCCTCGGCATCCAGATCCAGCTGCTCGCGCCATTCCTCCCGCCCCGCCGCAAACCGTACGGCGATGGCCGCAACGAACTGCCCCAGGCGGTCGTTGTTAGCCGCCAGCTCGGGGAGCGAGCGGCCCGAGGCCGCCGATAAGTCCGTCCCGAGAATGCCGCCTGCGGCCTGATTCGCCATGCGCACCGTCAGCGTCCCATCGATCGCGACGACTCCCGTGGACAGTCTCGCTAGAACGACCGCGAGGCGTTGGCGTTCCCGCTCGACAGCCTCGCGGCTCTGTGTCGCCTCCTCGTGCGCACGGCGCAAGCGCTTCGTCATGTCGTTGAACGAGTGCACCAGGAAGCCCATCTCATCGCGTGAAGGCAGCGGGAGCCTCGTCCCGAAGTCGCCCTTTCCTACCGCGCGCGTCCCCGCAATCAGGTCCTGCACGGGGCGCACGAGGCGTTGTGCTGAGAAAATCGCTCCGTAGATTGCCGCAAGCATCGCGAGCAGGAGCACAAGGGTGAGCGTGAGCCGGAAACTGATCTTCAGCGGCTCGCGCATCGCGGCCAGATCGCCGTAGTTGGAGTACGAGCGCTGCACGGCCTCCGACAGCTGAGCCAACTGAGCCGGAACCGGGTAGACAGCGATGACGTAGCGCCCCTCCGAGCTGCCTTGCGTCTCCGCCAGCGGAGCCGCCGTGCGAATGAGGTAGTTACCGTCCGCTTGCGGCTCCAGGCTCACGTACGGCCGGAGCTGCGCGATCTGCCGCAGCAGGTCCGACTGCGGTCGAGTCGGGAGGGTCTCCAGCGGATTCTCGAGGCTCGCGGCGAGGATGCCTTCGTGATCTCCGAACAGGGCAATCTCGCGCGCGCCCAGCGAGGCGCGTTGCTGATCCAAACGCTGCTGAATCTCGCCGGGACCCGCGTTCACGAGCGCACGCGCGAGCTGCTGCGTACTGTTGGAATACTCGCGCATCCGTAGATCGAGGGCGTCGCGCGAGAGGCTGAGCGCGTTGCTGAGACCTTGCTTGATCTCCACACGGAACCAGCTGTCGATGCCGCGGTTGAGGAACTCTAGTGAGAACAGGTAGACGATGAGCAGGGGTGCCACGACCAGCACGCCGAACGTAGTCACCGTGCGTGCCGTCAAGCGCGAGCCGGGAATATGTTCCCGATACTCGTGCACCAGCTGCCAGATCTTGCGCGCCAGCAGGATCGTGAGCGTGATCACGCTCACGACGTTGATCAACAGGATCCAGGGTTGGAGGCGAATGAATTCCGCCGAATTCTGCACGCTCTCGGCCAGAAGCAGCAGCGAGCCCGCAGCGATGGCGCCCCACAGCACGAGCAGGGCGTAGCCACTTCGGCGGCTCCAGGGCCGCGGTTCGCCTGTCACACCGGAAGTGACCATGAGTACCACTCGCTCTCGCGGTGCCAGTCGTCGGTCCAGAACAGCAACACACGCAACGACGTCGGTAGTTTCCCGCGGCGCACGCCCGCGCGCACGCTCACCACGTAGTTACCGCCGTTGAGCTGTGGCTCAACGACTATCGGCCAACCATCTACTTTTCCGAGATACGCCAACGCCTCCTCCAGCGTGGGGAAACTTTCTGTCTCGCCGCTGCGCGCATCACGAACGACATATCGATCGCTGACGGCGTGATACGCAAGCTCGCGCCGCAGAGTGAGATCGATGATCGCGGCGTTGAACCAGAACCGTCGCTCCCGCTCGATGCGCGTGTCCAGATCAAACGTCAGCGTCACCCCATCGCGCAAGGCTTCGCGGATGCCCGGACTCATCGGATAGGCCACTCGCGCGTGCAGCAGGAACACCCCCTTGTCGACATCGACATACGCCGAGCGCACCTCCAGGACCCCATCCAGGGCGTCCGCCCAGGCAAACCCGCCCCACACCGCCAGCAGCAGCAGAACAACGCGGGAGGCAGCGATTCGTAGCATGGACACAACGAAAACGGTCGATTTCAGGGCTAACCGCCGGATGTTTCGGTTCCGGCCGTTGTCTTTTCGACACAAGCATAATAGAACCCGTCGGTCCCTGCCTGGGCTCCGGGAAGGAGCTGGATTCCGGGGTCCCGTTCGATGGACTCGGGCGTCAGCTGTGCCGTCGATACCGGCCGCGCGAGGGGGTCTGAGCTCAACAGGTGCCTGACGACGGCCTCGTTCTCCTCGGGCAACAGGGAACACGTCGAATAGAGCAGGCGCCCTCCCGGGGCCAGCATCCGGAAGGCGGCCTGGAGAATTTCGCGCTGGGTCGCTGCGAACGAAGCAATGTCAGTCGGTCTCCGCAGCAGCTTGATGTCCGGATGGCGTCGGATCACCCCCGTCGAGGAGCAAGGTGCATCCACCAGGATCCGATCGAAGGGCACCCCATCCCAGAACGTCTTGGGGTCTCGGATATCGCCGGCGACGACCCGTGCACTTCGCTGCAGCCGGTCGAGGTTCTCTCGGATGCGCCCCACACGTTCGGCGTCGATGTCGACCGCCGTCAGCGCCAGGTCCGGTGTCCGTTCCAGCAAGTGGCCGGTCTTGCCCCCCGGGGCCGCGCAGGCATCCAGCACTCTCATACCGGGACGCGCGTCGAGCAGCACGGCGGCGAGCTGCGCCCCAGCGTCCTGGACTGACACGACGCCGGCCACATCGCCCTTCCCGAACCCGGGAAGATCCGCCACCCCGACCGGCTTCTCCAGCTGCACCGCGGCTTCGGTCAAGGAGAGGGTCCGAGCGGCCAGGCCCGCAGCGGCCAGCTCCGCGATATAGGCGTCCCGGGTACGTCGAGACAGATCGACGCGGAGCGTCATCGGCGGGTGCTCGTTGTTGGCGGCGAGAATCTCCGGACACTGTCGCGGCCATGCTCGCTCGAGCGCATCGACGAGCCAGACGGGATGCGCAGTACGCGACCCCGTCTCCTTATCTATCTCCGCCAGGATGGCCTCGCGCTCGCTCAAATAGCGACGCAGCACGGCGTTGACGAGCCCGGTCGCGCCTGGACGCCTCAGGATTCGCGCCGCATCTACGGCGGCGAGCACTGTCGCGTGCACTGGGTTGCGCGAGTACTCGATCTGATGCGCGCTCGCTGCCAGCAGTGCGCGGATCTCATCCTGCATGTCTTGCGGACGCTTCAGCAGCCTTTCGACCGCTGGCGCGAGCCGCAGGTACCAGCGGAGCGTCCCAAGCGCGATGGCTCGAACCGCCGCCGGTTCCGAGCTGAGCTCCGCATCAGCCGAGTGCCCGCCCAATGCCACGTGGCTGACGACGGCCGCCGCATTAGCCAGCGACGTGGCTCCCGGTGCCCAGCGAGAGGGGCGCGCACGCTCCATCTAATCAGCCGAGCTGCCGGCCAGCCAAAGAGGAGGTATTGGCCCAGTCCCGAGCGGAGATCGGACGTCTACCCGGTCGCTGCACCTCTTTCAATGTCAGTGCGTCCTCGCCGCATGCGACCATCACCTCGCCGTCCGGCGTGACGGTGATCGTTCCTGGCGCCCCCGCCGTACTGCAGGCAACGGATACTGCGTAGATGCGCAACTGCTCACCGTCCAGCTGGCTCTCAGCGACGGGCCACGGATTGAACGCTCTCACTTTGCGAGCGATCTCGTCCGCGCTGCGTGTCCAGTCGATGACCGCCTCCGACTTGTTGATCTTGGCGGCGTAGGTCACCCCATCGCTCGGTTGAGGTCGCGGCTGCAGTGTTCCGCTCTCCATCCCTTCCAGCGCGGTCAACAGTGCGCGCGCTCCGATCTCGGACAAGGAGTCGTGTAACGACCCCGCAGTATCCGCGGCACCGATGGCAACAGCTTGCTGAAGCAGGATCGGTCCTGTGTCCAGACCGGCTTCCATTCGCATGAGAGTGACGCCCGTCTCGGGATCCCCGGCCAGGACCGCACGCTGAATTGGAGCTGCGCCGCGCCATCGGGGCAGCAAAGACGCATGAATGTTGACGCACCCAAGACGCGGGAGGTCCAGCACGACTTGGGGAAGGATCAGTCCGTAGGCAACGACAACCAGTACGTCTGGCTGCCACGCGACGAGATCCGCCCGCCCGGCGTCATCGCGCAGAGTCTGCGGCTGAGAGACGGGAATCCGACGTTGTTGGGCGGCCAGCTTGACTGGGCTCGACGCCAGTTGCCGACCGCGGCCTTTGGGTCGGTCTGGCTGAGTCAACACGCCCACGACGACGTGCCGTGAGCCGAAGAGCGCAATCAGGGGCGGGACTGCAAATTCCGGAGTGCCGGCGTAGGCGATGCGCACGCTTGTGTTGGCCGCGCGCCGCCTCAGTAGGCTTGGCGTGCTCCCGAGCCCGTCTGACGCCCGCGCGTTGCGCGCGTCTTGCGTTCCTTCTCCAGCTTCTTACGAATCCGCTCGCGCTTCAGATCGGACAGATAGTCCACGAAGAGCTTGCCTTCGATGTGATCCATCTCGTGCTGCACGCAGACGGCCAGCGTCCCTTCGAAGTCTCGCTCGAAGGCTTCGCCGTTACGGTCGTGAGCGCGTACGCGAATCTTCGCGGCCCGCTGCACCTCGTCGAAGATTCCGGGTACCGACAGGCACCCTTCTTCGGTCACCGCCACGCCCTCGCGGGAGAGGATCTCGGGGTTGATGAGTACGAGCGGCTGGTTGCGCTCCTCGGAGATGTCGATGACGAGCACCCTCAGCTGGACATCGACCTGAGGGGCCGCGAGGCCGATCCCGGGGGCGGCGTACATCGTCTCGAACATGTCGTCGATCAGCTGGCTGAGCTCGGCGTCGAAACGGGTAACCGGCAGGGCACGGGCGCGCAGGCGCGGGTCGGGGAATTCCAGGATCGTTCTCAGGCTCATGTCGGCGGATTCTCAGGCGTCTTCAGTTTCGAGTGATGGCCAGGGGTCATCGTTCGGCGTCGTTCGACGCCGTAGCGAAAATAGCGATTCTAGGGGGCCGCGGGGACCCCTGCCGGGCCCGTGACCTAGCGCACAAAGTTGACATTAAATCGCACAAGCCAGGGTCCCGCCTCATTATAAACCACTAAGATAGCGCCGCAGGTCGCTTGCCCCGCCTCCAGCTTGAGGAGTGGTGGATGGTTTCAATTCAGCTATTTCGGTCCCGCACAGCCGCGGGGCTGCTGGCATCGCTCGTCGTACTGGCCGGTTGCTCATCCTGGCGCCATCGGGACGCCGACAGCACCCCCTTGCCACCGCCCGCCGCCCAGGCCACGGGTGAGGCCGCCGCACCGGACGACCTGACGGCCACCGAGGCCGCCGTCGCCGGATTACCGGCCCAGACCGAGCAGGCTGCCCCGGCGCCTGCGCCGAACAGCAGCCGCTTCAACCCGTCAGCCCCCAAGTCGTACACCGTGAAGCGGGGCGATACCCTGTGGAGCATCGCGTCGATGTTCCTCAAGGATCCCTGGTTGTGGCCTGAGGTCTGGGTTATCAACCCCAAGGTCGCGAATCCGCACCTCATCTATCCCGGCGACGTCCTGGCTCTCGCCTACGGTGCCGACGGTCAACCGCAGCAGGTCCGCCTCCTCGAGGGCGGTGCCGCTCGGCTCGACCCCAGGCTGCGCAGCAGCCCGCTGGAGGCTGCGATTCCGACTATCCCCTACACCGCGATCTCGGCGTTCCTGTCACGGCCGACGGTCGTTACGAAGGACCAGCTCAAATCCGCACCTTACGTGCTCGCCTTCCGCGAGGAGCATGTGATCGGCGGCTCCGGTCACGAGATCTACGTCCGCGACCTGAAGGCGGGCGAGAACGATCGATTCACGGTCGTTCATATCGGCGATGAGTTGCGTGACCCGGACGACGGGAAGGTCCTCGGCTACGAGGGAATCTACACCGCGACAGCGCTCGTCTCCCGTCCGGGCAATCCGGCAAAAGCCGTTCTCACCGACACTGCGCGTGAAACGCTGGAGGGCGACAAGCTCATTTCGACGGACACGAACGTGCCGGTGAACTTCCAACTGCGCGCGCCGCGGAGCGACGTCCACGGTCACATCATCTCCGTCGTCGACGGAACCGTGCTCATCGGTCAGTACCAGGTCGTGGTGATCAACAGAGGCAAGCGTCAGGGAGTGGACGCCGGCGTCGTGCTCGCTGTCGATGTGGCCGGTGCAGTGGTCACCGATCGCGACGCCAGCAAGGGCTGGGCTCATGTCTTCGGCACTTCGTTCGACCCGAAGGTCAGGCTCCCCGACGAGCGCGCCGGCACGATCCTCGTCTTCAAGTCTTTCGATCGCGTCAGCTACGCGCTGGTCGTCGGTGCCCAGACGGCCCTGCACGTCAACGACGTCGTCCGTAACCCGTAAGGTCTATTGCAGCCCCCGCCCGTTTCGACGGGCGCGGGGCGCGCGGACCTGAAATTCCTGCGAAAAGGCTCATTCGAGCCCGATTTGCCCCCGCGCCGCAGGCCGCACGCGAGTTTATTCTGCCACGCATGGACGCGGCCGCTGTTCGCGCGGTGCTCGCGAGAGCGCCCGCTCTCAACATCCGACACCTGCCAGCACTGCTCGACGCCAAGTCGCTGGAGCAATTGTCGGAGCTACCGGATCTCCCGCTGCCGACGCGCGCTTATCTCAACTCTCCCGACACGTCGGCGTTGCAGGCCGACATGCGATGGATGGAGCTCAGCGGTGCCCGTCTGCTCTTCCATGGTGAGCCGGACTATCCTCAACCGCTTGCGCAGATCGCGAGCCCGCCTCCCGTACTGTTTGTGCTCGGAGAGGTGGGCATCCTCGGCGAGATGCAGATCGCGATGGTCGGCGCCCGCAATCCGACTCCCGGCGGCCGATCGACCGCACTGGATTTTGCAGCCCAGCTGGCCGGGGCCGGACTGACGGTCACGAGCGGCCTCGCTGTTGGAATCGATGCTGCGAGTCACGAAGGCGCTCTCGGCGCGGGAGGCCGGACGATCGCGGTCTGCGGCACAGGACTGGATGAAGTCTATCCCCGCCAACACGCCGGGCTCGCCGCCCGCATCCGCGAGCGCGGGGCGCTGGTTTCGCAGTTCCCTCCACGCAGCCCGCCGCGCCGCCAGAATTTTCCGCGCCGCAACGCAGTTCTCGGCGGCCTGTCCGCCGGCACACTGGTGGTCGAGGCCGCGCTCGACAGCGGCTCCCTCCAGACGGCGGCGTGGGCGGCCAGGCAGGGCCGCAAGGTCTTCGCCATCCCCGGGAGCATCCACAACCCGCTCGCGCGCGGCTGTCACGAGCTGATCCGCAAGGGTGCGCAGCTGGTCGAGACGCCGGCCGAGGTGCTGTCAGGCTTGAAATTTTCCCTTGTCGGAGAGGGACTTGGCGCTGAGTTGGGGGCTGTTGGGGCCCGGCGCCCATTGGACAACGAGTATGAAATGCTGTTAGATGCCCTCGCTCTCGAACCCGCAACCGTCGACCTGTTGGCCGAAAGACTCAGGCTTTCCTGCGCTTCGGTGGCTTCGATGTTGCTGATTCTCGAGCTCCAGGGGCGCGTCGCGCCTCATCCGGGCGGCAGATACGGGCCCCTACCTTGATGATGATGACCGGCAGCGTTCTCGACATACTGATCTACGTTTTCGATCGCTACATGCTCGAAGAGGTACCGGAGGTGCCCGAACGGGAGCATCTGGCGCGCGACCTCGAGCGTGCCGGCTTTGCGCAAGCGAACGTGGAGCGCGCACTCGATTGGCTCGCCGAGCTCGCGACCGAGCGCGAGCGCTCGAGCGCCGCGTTGGAAGAAGGCGCGGCCGAAACGGCGGTCCGCATCTACTCGGATGGCGAGTTGGCGCGACTGTCGACCGAATGCCGGGGATTTATCTTCACGCTGCAGCGCCTCGGGATCCTGTCCGCGTGGCAGCGCGAGATCGTGATCGATCGCATGCTCGCGCTGGATGCGGACGAGCTGGATACCGAACAGCTGAAATGGGTCGTGCTCATGGTGTTGTCGAGCCAACCGGGACAGGAGGCCGCGTTCCAACGACTGGAAGACCTCGTGTCCACCCGCAGCGGCGCGCCGCATTGAACTCTCCCCCAGGGGTTCCGGCGAACAAGGTCAATGGCAGATAACCTGGTCATCGTCGAGTCGCCCGCCAAGGCGAAGACGATCAAGAAATACCTCGGTAAGGATTTCGACGTGCTCGCCTCCTACGGGCACGTGCGTGATCTGGTGCCGAAGGAAGGAGCCGTCGATCCCGATCACGGCTTCGCGATGCAGTATCGCGTGCTCGAGAAGAACGAGCGTCACGTCGATGCCATCTCCCGAGCCCTGAAGAAGTCGAAGGCGCTGTATCTGGCGACCGACCCGGACCGTGAGGGCGAGGCGATCTCCTGGCACCTCAAGGAGATCCTCAAGTCGCGAGGCGAGCTGGACGGCAAGAGCGTCCACCGCGTGGTGTTCTACGAGATTACCCGCAATGCGATTCGCGCCGCCGTGTCCGAGCCGCGCGATCTTTCGCTCGATCTGGTGAACGCGCAGCAGGCGCGCCGCGCGCTCGACTATCTCGTCGGCTTCAATCTGTCGCCGCTGTTGTGGAAGAAGGTGCGGCGCGGGCTTTCCGCGGGGCGCGTGCAGAGTCCGGCACTGCGCATGATCTGCGAGCGCGAGGAAGAGATCGCCGCCTTCGTAGCGCAGGAATACTGGACGATCGATGGCGAGGGCGCCCATCGGTCGCCGCCGTTTCCGCTGAAGCTCACCGAGTATCGCGGCAAGAAGGTCGAGCAGTTCACCTTCGTCAATGCAGGCCAGGCGCGGGAGGTCGAGCAGACCATCGAGGCGGCCGCGCGCGCGACCGCAACTGCCGCGGGCGTCACCGAAGGGCTGGGCGCGGTGCGCGTGATCGCGATCGATCGCAAGCAACGCCGGCGCAATCCGGCTCCCCCGTTCACGACATCGACCCTGCAGCAGGAGGCGGCCCGCAAGTTGGGATTCAACGCGCGCCGCACGATGCGTCTCGCGCAGCAGCTGTACGAGGGCCAGGACATCGGTGAGGGCAGCGTCGGCCTCATCACTTATATGCGCACCGACTCGGTATCGCTCGCCGATGAGGCCGTACGGGAAATTCGAGAGGTCGCGGGCAAGCTGTACGGCAAGGATGAAGTCGCCGAAGAGCCCCGCATCTACAAGACAAAGTCGAAGAACGCGCAGGAAGCCCACGAGGCCATCCGGCCGACCTCCGCTTCGATCGCCCCCGCCGATGTCGAGGGGAAGATCGAGACAGACCTCTACAGACTGTATTCACTGATCTGGAAGCGGGCAGTCGCCTCCCAGATGAGCCACGCGGTGTTCGACACCGTTGCTGTCGACATGCTCGCAGGCGCGGATGGACCTGAACGGCACGTGCTGCGCGCCAACGGCTCGACGTTGGTGAAGCCCGGCTACATCTCGGTCTATCAGGAAGACACCGACGATGCGAAGGCGGACGATACGGATCACGTCCTGCCGCCGATGAACGAAGGCGATCTCGTCAGCCTGCTCAAGCTGCGTGGCGAGCAGCACTTCACCGAGCCGCCGCCCCGCTACTCCGAAGCCTCTCTCGTGAAGGCCCTCGAGGAGCACGGCATAGGCCGTCCTTCCACGTATGCCACGATCATCTCGACTCTGCAGGATCGCGAGTACGCGGAGATGGACAACCGGCGCTTCGTGCCGACCGACATCGGCAAGATCGTCAACCGTTTCCTGACCAGCCATTTCCACCGCTACGTCGAGTACGGATTCACGGCCGCGCTGGAAGATGAGCTGGACGCGGTCTCGCGCGGCGAAGAAGAGTGGACGACGCCGTTGGGCAAGTTCTGGAAGCCTTTCATCGCGCAAGTCGAGAGGATCGACAAGAACGTGACGCGCGAGCAGGTCGCGCAGGCGCGCGAGCTGGGTAAAGACCCCGCGACCGGCAAGCCGATGACCGTGCGCATGGGTCGTTACGGCCCGTTCGTGCAGATCGGCACCAAGGACGACGAGGAGAAGCCGCGATTTGCCG
>Ga0070681_10007393_pt1 | contig 10739 bp, 10 predicted proteins | sample KBSC83BmetaG_FD_65650 | JGI IMG/M metagenome (GOLD analysis project Ga0070681, IMG submission 65650) | Corn rhizosphere microbial communities from Kellogg Biological Station, Michigan, USA - KBS C8-3B metaG | ecosystem: Host-associated > Plants > Roots > Rhizosphere | place: USA: Michigan...
GCAAACCCGCAAATTGTCGACCTACGAATGCGGCGAGCCCGCCATGGGCAGCGCCTGGATGAACTTCAATATCCGCTTTTACGTCGTCGCCTTGATTTTCATCATCTTCGAAGTCGAGATAGCATTCATCTTTCCGGTCGCCACGGTGTTCCGCAGGTGGGTCGAAGGCGGTGTCGGGGTTTTCGCGCTGATCGAAGTTTTGCTGTTCGTCGGCATTCTCTTTCTCGGTTTGATCTATGCCTGGGTCAAAGGCGATCTTGAGTGGATAAAGAACGTCAAGGCCTAGCGCGCTTGGGAGAAACGCCATGAAACCGCTGATCAATTCCCTGCCGGAAACGGTTTTCACCACTAAAGTGGATGAGTTGCTGAACTGGGGCCGCGCTTCGTCGCAGTGGTACATGCTTTTTGGCCTTGCCTGCTGCGCCATCGAATTGATGCAAACCGGTGGGCCGCGCGCCGATCTCGACCGATTCGGCGCGGTGCCGCGGGCGACGCCGAGGCAGTCCGATCTGATGATCGTGGCCGGGACGCTTACTTATAAGATGGCCAAGCGCACCAAGCTCCTGTACGACCAGATGCCCGACCCGAAATATGTGATCTCCATGGGAAGCTGCTCCAACTGTGGCGGGCTTTTTCAGCTCGCCTATTCGGTCTGCAAGGGCGTCGACAAAATTATCCCTGTCGATGTGTATGTTCCTGGCTGTCCGCCGCGTCCCGAAGCGCTGACCGAAGGGTTGCTGCGGATCCAGGATAAGATGATGCGCGAGCGCTGGCTGGTAAAACCCTCAGAACCTGCCGCCGATCAAAGCGGGGCAGCGGAATAAGGATGGACGCGCAGGAAATTTACGCTTCGCTCGACAAGCTTTTCCCCGGCAAAGTCAGCGACCTCAAGGCTGAAGTGTTCGAGCCTTATCTCAACGTTGATAAGGACGCGATCGTCGAGATTTGCCGTTTCCTGCGCAGCGCGCCCGGTTTCAAGTTCGAAGTGCTCTCCGATCTGACCGCTCTCGATTGGCCGAAGGAAGAAAAGATTCAGGTTGTCTATCATCTTTTCTCTTACGCCCATAACCATCAGATCGTGCTCAAAGTCGATCTGGCGCGGGACAATCCGAAAGTTGCCACCGTCGAAAACGTCTGGAAGGTGGCCAACTGGTTCGAGCGTGAAGTCTACGATCTCTTCGGCGTAATTTTCGAGGGGCACAGCGATTTGCGGCGGATCATGTTGCCGGAAGATTGGGTCGGCTTTCCGCTGCGCAAGGATTACGTCGAACAGGAAGAGTACGACGGCATCAGCACCCAGCGGGCTCCGCTGGTGGAAAAACTTTTACGGTAAAAACATGAGCGAGACGGCGCCGGCGCGCGGCTTTTATACCGAAGAGGACATGACCATCAGCGTGGGGCCGCAGCACCCGAGCACCCACGGCGTGCTGCGCTTCGTGGTCAAGACCGACGGCGAGGTGATCAGCGAAGCCATTCCCGATGTGGGCTATCTCCATCGCTCCATCGAAAAGATCGGTGAGAAAGTGACCTACCACGGCTACGTTCCGTATACCGATCGCGCCGATTATCTGGCCGCCATGTTTGCCAACCAGGCTTTTTGCATGGCGGCGGAAAAGCTCGCCGGCACGGACGTGACCCGGCGCGGCGAATTTTGCCGGGTGATCGCCTGCGAACTTAACCGCATCGCCAGCCACTTAATTTCCGTCGGCACTTTCGGCCAGGATATCGGCGCTATGACGCCTTTCGTTCATGCTCTGCGCGAGCGCGAAACCATCAACAATTTGATGGAAGAGATCTGCGGCGCGCGGCTCACCTACAATTACATCCGCATCGGCGGGGTCGGTTACGATATTCTGCCCGAGACCTGCGCTAAGATCGGCGAATTTCTCAATCACTTCGAGCCAATCGTCGATGAATTCAACCGATTGCTGTCGGGCAACAAGATTTTCATCGAGCGGCTCGCGGGCGTGGCGGTGGTGAGCAAAGAGGACGCGTTCTCGTACAATCTGGTGGGCCCCAACCTGCGCGGCTCCGGAGTGAAGTGGGACATCCGCCGAGACATTCCCTATTCGGTTTATCCTGAATTGGAGTTCGACGTGCCGGTGGGCATGGCTCAGGTGGGCGCCCTGGGTGACAGCTACGATCGTTACTGGGTGCGCATCCGTGAGATGCAGGAAAGCTGCAAGATTTTGCGCCAGTGCCTGCAGATGATGCCCAAAGGGCCGGCTATTTCCAAAGTGCCGAAAAAATTTCGGCCGCCAGCGGGTGAATATTACGCCCGCGTCGAAGCGCCGCGTGGCGACATGGGTTTTTACGTAGTGAGCGACGGCAGTGAATATCCCTACCGGGTGCGCATCCGCACCGGCTCGTATACCGCGATGAGCATCATCGACAAGATCAGCAAAGGCATCATGCTCGCCGACCTGATCGCGCTCATCGGCAGTCTCGACGTGGACGCGCCCGAGATCGATCGCTGAGCGAATATCGGATTACCATGCAAGCATACCTCGACCAGATGATACGAGACGGCGCCTTCGCCGGCGTTCCGAAGGAAGTGGTTTACGCCGTCGCCATGGTGCTCGCGGCTTTTGTCGTACTCTCGGCTTTCGTCGCGCCGCTCGCCGGCGTCACCAGTTGGCTTGAGCGCCGGGTGTGGGCGCGCATGCAGTCGCGGGTCGGCCCTAACCGGGTGGGACCTCAGGGAATTCTCCAGTGGCTCGCCGACGGCATCAAAAATCTTCTCAAAGAAGATTTAATTCCGGCCGACGCAGACTCCAAGCTTTTTTCCTTTGCGCCCTACGTCGTGTTCATGGGCTTTCTTTGCACATTCGTAGTCATTCCATTCGGCGCCGACTTGATCGTGGCCGATCTCAATATCGGCATTCTCTATATCCTCGCCGTCACTTCGCTGGTGGTCGTCGGTATTCTCATGGCCGGCTGGGCATCCAATAACAAATGGTCGCTCCTCGGCGGCATGCGCTCGGCGGCGCAGATCGTGAGCTATGAAATTCCCGCCGGCCTGGCGATCCTGACGATTATCTTTCTCGCCGGCACAATGAGCATGCAGGGAATTATCAAAGCCCAGGGCTGGGTGCCGTGGGATTGGTATTTATTTCACAGCCCTTTTACGCTCGGGGCGTTTTTCCTTTATTTCACCGCGGCCCTCGCCGAGGGCAACCGCACTCCGTTCGATATTCCGGAAGCGGAATCGGAACTGGTCGCCGGCTACGTGACGGAATATAGCGGCATGCGCTTTTTGTTTTTCTTCTTCGCCGAGTGGGGCAATCTTTACGTCATCGGCGCGGTCGCCACGACTTTGTTTTTGGGTGGCTGGCAGGTGCCGCCGATCTTCGAAAATCCGGTGCTACTGGGCATCGCGCAGTTTGTCACATTTTTCCTGAAAGCCTACCTGTGGGTCTTCGTCGCCATGTGGGTGCGCGCGACCTTGCCGCGCGTTCGCGTCGACCAACTGATGGCGCTTTGCTGGAAATATATGGTGCCACTCTCGTTCACCTGCCTGCTCGGCACCATCGGACTTATGTTCGTGCCAGCGCAGGGTCAGACCATTATCAAGGCGATCACTTTCGGCTTCGCTCTGGCCACGGCGATCAATTTTTTCCGCCGAGTGGTTTTTCAAGTGCGCAACGCCAGGCCGGAGCTGTACTTTAAGCCGCAGATCTAGTTCGAGGATTTATGAGCGTCGCAAATTACGCGAAAGATATCTGGCAGGTGATGAGTACGACTTTCGAGGGCATGTCGATCACCTTGTCGCACCTGGTGCGCCGGCCAATGACGATCCAATATCCCGACAAGATTCCGGTGCCGATCCAGGAAACCCTGCCGCACCGTTACCGCGGGATTCTCGAAGTCGACCTCGACATCTGCACGGGCTGCCTGGCGTGCGAGCGCGACTGTCCGATCACTTGCATCACGATCGGCATCGACATGAACAAGGAAACCAAGGTGCGCCAGTTCACGCATTTCGATATCGATGTTTGTAAATGCATGTACTGCGGTCTTTGTTCCGAAGCATGCCCGACGGGCGCGATCCGTCACTCCCAGGAATTCGAAGGGGCGAGTTACAATCCCGCGGGTCTGGTGCGCCACTTCGCGCCGCAGCTGCAAAATCTCTACAAGCCCAAGAAAGGCGGAGAGACGGATCCCACGCTCGTGGCCAAGGTCGATATCGGTCAGAAATATCTGGATGAGTTTGCGACACCGGACGGAGGGGCGGCGGCAGACGAAAGTTGAAGCGAGAAAGGAGGCGGCGAGGTCGTAAGCAAACCAGCCTCTTGATCCCAGCCGGATCTTCCGGTATTTGAGCCGGAACATCTTCAACGTTTCTGAGATCCCAAACCGATCGTAAGTTTATGAGTCTATCGACGGCGGTTTTTTATCTAATCGCGCTGATTACGGTGGTTTCCGCCGGCATGGTCGCGTTTTCGCGCAACATCATCTACTCGGCATTTTCGCTGCTCGGCACTTTCATGGGCGTGGCCGGTCTCTACGTTTTTCTCGGCGCCGATTTTGTCGCGGCCGTGCAACTTTTGATTTATGTCGGCGGCATTCTGGTTTTGATTCTCTTCGCGGTCATGCTGACCCACCGCATCACCGACGTGCAGGTGACCAATCGGGCGGCGGGCCGGATTCCCGCGCTGATCATTATCGGCGCGCTGATCTATCTTTTGATCGAGACGATCAAAGTGACGCCGTGGGTCAAAGCCAAGGAAGTGGTTTACGCGCCGACCACCGCGACCATCGGCGATTTGTTTTTGTCTGCCTATCTGTTGCCTTTCGAACTCGCGTCACTGGTTTTGCTCGGGGCGATGATCGGCGCGGTGGTGCTCTCGCGCAAGGAGATCAGAGAGTAGCATGTCTCCCAACGAGCTCTCGTCGTATCTTATTATCGGCGCCATCCTTTTCGTTCTGGGGCTTTTCACGGTACTCACCCGGCGCAATGCGATCAGCGTGCTCATGGGCGTGGAGCTGATCCTCAACAGCGCCAATGTCAACTACGTGGCTTTCGCGCATTTCGGCAGCGGCAACGCGGACGGGCAGATCTACGCGATCTTCGTGATCATGCTGGCGGCGGCGGAAGCCGCCGTGGGTCTGGCGATCGTGCTGGCGATCTATCAGCTCTTTCACACGATCGATGTCGAAGCGGCGGAAACGCTGAGGGAATAATTTTGGATTTGCGATTTTGGATTTTGGATTGAAAACGGCAATGGACGAAAGCAGCAAATTTAACGCGCCATTCTTTCCGGCAATCCAAAATCCAAAATGGAGCTAGAGGCTAGGTCAGGTGGAAAATCCGATTCAAACAGATTTTATCCGCTGGATTGTGTTCCTGCCGCTGCTGGGCGCCCTGATCAACGGGATTCTGGGCGCGAAGATCCAAAAGAGTCTGGGCAAGGGAGCGATTTCGATCATCGCCTGCGCGCCGGTGGTGATCGCTTTTCTTTTGGCCTGCAATGCTTTTTTCACTCTGAAGGGCCTCGAGCCGGAAAAGCGCTTTCTCATCGATAATCTTTATCGCTGGATCGATCTCGGCGCGCTCAAAGTCGACATGGCGTTTCTGATCGACCCGCTTTCGGCGGTGATGATCCTCGTCGTGACCGGCATCGGCGGACTCATTCATATTTACGCCACCGGCTACATGCACGACGACAAGGCGTTCTGGCGCTTCTTCGCCTACCTCAATCTTTTCACCGCCGCGATGCTGACCCTGGTGCTCGGCGACAGCCTGCTTTTGCTCTTTGTCGGTTGGGAAGGCGTCGGGCTTTGCTCCTATGCATTGGTCGGTTTCTGGTACACCGATCACGCCAACGCGCGCGCGGGGAATAAAGCTTTCATCGTCAATCGCGTGGGTGATTTCGGCTTTGTCCTCGGCATGTTTTTGCTCTTCTGGTCGCTCGATGCGCAGGGTCACGCGAGCCTCACGTTTCGCGAGATGGTGAAGTGGGCGCCGTCGATTAAAGACGCGACGATCTGGGGCTGGCCGGCGGTTACGGTCGCAACCTTGTTTCTGTTTGTCGGCGCCACGGGCAAGTCGGCGCAGATTCCGTTGTTTGTCTGGCTGCCCGACGCGATGGCCGGGCCCACGCCCGTGAGCGCTCTGATCCACGCCGCGACCATGGTCACCGCCGGCGTCTACATGACCGTGCGTATGAACGTTTTCTTCTCCATGGCGCCGGCAACTCTACACGTGATCGCCGTCGTCGGTGTCGCCACGGCGCTGGTCGCCGCGACCATTGCGCTTACGCAATTCGACATCAAAAAAGTGCTTGCCTATTCCACGGTGAGCCAGCTCGGCTACATGTTCATCGGCGTCGGCGTGGGTGGCTACGCGGCGGCGGTTTTCCATTTAATGACCCACGCGTTTTTCAAAGCCTGTCTGTTCCTCGGTTCGGGCAGCGTGATCCACGCCATGCACCACGAGCAGGACATGCGCAAGATGGGCGGGCTCAAGGCCTGGATGCCGGTCACCTTCATGACCTTTTTGATTTCCGTGCTGGCCATCGCCGGCTTTCCGCCTTTCGCGGGATTTTTCTCCAAGGACGAGATCCTCTGGCTCGCGTTCACCAGCGAGCACGGCAACAAGTTGATTTGGTTTCTCGCTCTCGGCGGCGCGGGTATGACGGCTTTCTACATGTTTCGCCAGTTATTCATGACTTTTTACGGCTCGTGCCGCGCCGATCACCACACTCAGGAGCACCTGCACGAGTCGCCGAAGGTCATGACGATGCCGCTGGTCGTGCTTGCTATCGGCGCGGTGTTCGCGGGTTTTGTCGGCCTTCCCGGTGTGCTGGGTGGAAGCCAGTTCGCGCACTGGCTCGAGCCGGTGATTCACGCGCACGAGGAAGCCCACGCATCCCAGGCGCTCGAATGGGGACTGATGGCGGTCTCCGTATCTGTGGCCGCTTTGGGCGTATTCATCGCTTATCTCATGTACCGCCGTGAAACGCTCTCGCCGGAGATCTTCGCCAATCTCGCCGGCGGGGCGCTCTATCGTTTGTTCGACCGCAAGTGGTATTTCGATGAGATCTATCAAGCCGTTTTCGTCAACGGGACCCTGCTGCTCGCCCGCATTGGCTCGCTCTTCGATCAATACGTCATCGACGGCATCGTCAACGGCGCGGCCGGGTTGACCCGCTTTGTTTCCTGGCTCAACGGGCTCTTCGACCAATACATCATCGACGGCATGGTCAATGCCATTGCCAACATCACCTTCTGGGCGGGCAACAAGTTTCGCCGCGTGCAGACGGGCAACATCAACAGTTATTTATACGGCATTCTGATCGCTGTGGTGCTGCTGATCATCGCCAAGCTGCGATACGCGAGCTGATTTCGGGGAGAAACTAGAAGATGGACAACGTTCTCACTTACATGACTTTCATCCCGGTCGCGGGGGCGGCGGTGGTGCTCGCGCTCCCCAACAATGCCAAACTGATTCGCTGGGTTTCCGCGGCGGCGACCGTGCCGCCCTTGCTGCTGGCGATCTGGCTGTTCAAAAACTTCGACCGCGCCAAGGCCGGTTTTCAATTCATCGAAGATTACTACTGGATTCCATCTTTCAATATCAGCTACACGATGGGCGTCGACGGCCTCAGCATTTCGATGATTTTATTGACGGCGCTCCTCAGCTTCATTTGTATATTTGCTTCGTTCGGTATCGAGAAAGCGGTCAAGGGCTACTTCGCGCTGTTTCTTTTGCTCGATGCCGGGATGATGGGCGTTTTTTGCGCCCTGGATTTTTTTCTCTTCTACGTTTTCTGGGAAGTGATGCTCCTGCCGATGTATTTTTTGATCGGCATCTGGGGCGGGCCGCGGCGCGAGTACGCCGCGATCAAATTTTTTCTCTACACCCTGTTCGGCAGCGTGCTCATGCTGCTCGCCATCCTGGCGCTTTATTTCACCACGAATCCGCACACGTTTGATATGCGCATCATGATGGCGCAGGCCAATAACTACAGCACCACGGTCTTGCCGATCTGGCCGTTCAACCACCTGCGTTGGGGTTTTCAACACGTCATCTGGATGGCACTGTTTATCGGCTTTGCGATCAAGATCCCGGCCTTTCCATTTCACACCTGGCTGCCGGACGCGCACGTGGAAGCGCCCACGGCGATTTCCGTCATCCTCGCCGGCGTGTTGCTGAAGATGGGCACCTACGGCATTCTCCGCACCAACTTCCCGATGCTCCCGGCCGCCACCGCGGATATGGCCTATTGGCTACTGGGCGCGCTCGGCGCCTGGAACATTATTTACGGTGCCTTGTGCGCCATGGCCCAAAAGGATTTAAAAAAGCTCGTCGCCTATTCGAGCGTCAGCCACATGGGTTACGTCATGCTCGGCATGGCGAGCTTTACCACGCAGGGATTGAACGGCGCGGTCTTGCAGATGTTTAACCACGGCACGATCACCGGCATGCTCTTCCTTCTGGTCGGCGTAATCTACGATCGCGCGCATCACCGCGAGATCGAAGGCTTCGGCGGCATCGCCGCGATCATGCCTGTCTATACCGGCGTGACCGCGCTGGCGTTCTTCGCCTCGATGGGGCTGCCGGGGCTCTCGGGATTCATCTCCGAAGTTCTGGTGTTGCTCGGCACTTGGCAGAAATATCCGGTCCTGACGATCTGTGGCGCGAGCGGCGTGATTCTCACCGCCGGCTATCTGCTCTGGACCATTCAGCGCGTGTTTCTCGGCCCGCCCAATGAAAAGTATTTGAAGATGCCCGAGATCAACGGCCGCGAAATGTTCACTCTGGTGCCGCTCGGTGCGATCGTCATCCTCGTCGGTATCTATCCGAGCGTCGTGCTGGATTTGTTGCGCGCGAGTCTGGACCAGATCAATCAAGTGATCATCCCGCACCTCTAAGTCCGATCATGGATCTAAAGAACGTCGCCAGCCTGACCTATTTCTGTCCGGAGTTCATCCTCTCGGCCACGATCCTGATTTTGATCATTCTCGATCTGCTGGCGGCGCGCCAGAGGCGCGGCTTGGCTATGGTCGCGCTGGTCGGCTGCGTGGCTGTGCTGATCGCGACTCTCGATCTCTACAGCGCGCAGCCAGGCTATCTGTTTCATCGGATGATGATCCTGGACAACTTCAGTTTGTTTTTTAAGGTTGTCTCGCTGGCGGCGGCAATCCTCTGCATCTGGATGTCGCTTTCTAGCAACGAGATCAAGCAAGTGCACGAGGGTGAATACTACACGTTGCTGCTGACTTGCGTTCTCGGCATGTTTTTCATGGCGTCCTCGTGTAATCTGCTGATGGCGTATCTTTCTTTAGAGCTGGTCAGCCTGACTTCCTACGTTCTCACGGGATTTCTGCCGCACAACCGCCGCTCGAGCGAGGCGGCCTTGAAGTACTTGATTTACGGCGGCGTCGCCTCGGGCACGATGATCTACGGCATGAGCTGGGTCTACGGCATGACCGGCAGTCTGGATTACGTTGCGATCCAAACGGCGCTGAGCCAGGGGCCGTACAACAAAGCGGCGCTCTTCATGGCGTTTATTTTCATCCTGGCGGGCTTCGGCTACAAGATCGTCTTCGTGCCGTTTCACATGTGGTCGCCGGATGTTTACCAGGGCGCACCCACGCCGTTCACCGCGTTCTTGTCGGTCGCTTCCAACGCTTCCGGCATCGCCATCATGATCCGCTTCTTCTACCCGGGGGTGTCGCGCTTGTTGCCGAGCGGCGACTGGGCCTTTCTCTCCGGCGTCGAGTGGCCGCAGGTCCTGTTGTTTTTGAGCATGATCACCATGACCATCGGCAATCTGTGCGCGCTGAACCAGCGCAACCTCAAGCGCATGCTCGCCTACTCCGGCATCGCCCACGCCGGATATATGATGATGGGCTTGGCTGTGCTGAACAACGACGGCTTATCTGCGATTCTTTTCTACGTTGTCGTTTATTTGATCATGAATGTGGGAGCGTTTCTCGTCGTCGCCATGATCGCCAACGTGACCGGCGATGAAGACATCGAAACCTACCGCGGTTTGGCGTGGCGTGGCGCCATCGTGCCGGCTGTCTGCATGGCGGTTTTTCTATTTTCGCTGACAGGCTTGCCGCCGTTCGCTGGCTTTATCGGAAAGTTTTTTCTGTTCTCGGCGGTGCTCAAGCAGGGCGGCGCTTTTGGTGCTTTGGCCCTCGTGGCGGCGATCAACAGTGTGATCTCGCTATATTACTACGCCAAGGTCGTCAAGACCATGTTTCTGGATATGCCCAATCCCGAAGACAAAACGATTTCGATCGCAATAAACGATTTCACCCTGCTGATTCCGCTCACCGTCCTCACCGTGCTTTTCGGCGTTTACTTTTCTCCTCTGGTCAAATATGCCAGCCAATCGTTACGCTTCTTCATAAAATAGCAGCCACACTTAAAGTGATTGCCCCACGTCGCTCGGCACAAAAGATCTTACCGTCTCCTTTGCAGACATACGATGCGGGCCAAAGAGGAAGACAGTGTTTCTCTCCAAAAACATATGGAATTTTTTTTTACAATTCACTGTCTTCACTTTGATTGAAAGGTCGAACACTTAGGTTGGTCGAAAGCGTGCAAGCAAATAGTGTTCAGGATCTTTACATTTTCTTTCGTGCCACCCATAAAATTCTCCTTAGTATATAAATAGTTATAAAACGGCCCAAGATTTGCGCATTCAAAACGCAAACTAAATGGTTTTGGTCCGTAAGTAACCACATCTAGGCATTCGCATCGGTCCAAAAGCAGCGCCGGG
>Ga0070681_10007396_pt1 | contig 10738 bp, 4 predicted proteins | sample KBSC83BmetaG_FD_65650 | JGI IMG/M metagenome (GOLD analysis project Ga0070681, IMG submission 65650) | Corn rhizosphere microbial communities from Kellogg Biological Station, Michigan, USA - KBS C8-3B metaG | ecosystem: Host-associated > Plants > Roots > Rhizosphere | place: USA: Michigan...
GGCGCGAATGTGTCGTACAACGGCGGCCGTTCATGGTCGTCGATCTATAACCAGCCGACCGCGCAGCTCTACCACATCACTACGGACAACCAGGTGCCGTATCGCCTCTATGGCTCGCAGCAGGACAACTCAGCGATCACCGTGCCGAGCATGTCGGTAACCGGCGCCATCAACATGACCGAGTGGTTCGAACCGGGCGGCGGCGAGAGCGGTTATATCGCCGTCAAACCGACCGATCCGAACATCGTGGTCGGAGGCGGCATCGGCAGCGGCGAAGGCGACGGACGGCTCATCCGTTACAACCACGCCACCGGCCAGCACCAGAACATCACCGTCTGGCCGGTCGAATCGGGCATGGGCACGGGCGCCAACGAGATGAAATACCGCTTCCAGTGGACGTTCCCGATTCTCTACTCGCCACACGATCCCGATACCCTGTATGTCACCTCCAACGTCGTCCATCGCTCGACCGATGAAGGCATGAGCTGGACCGTTATCTCCCCCGATCTCACCCGCAACGATCCCGCCACGCAGGACGCCTCCGGTGGACCGATCACCAAGGACAACACCGGGGCCGAGGTCTACGGCACCATCTTCGCCTTCGTCGAATCACCCCACCAACAGGGTCTCTTCTGGGCCGGTTCCGATGATGGCCGTGTTCATATCTCGAAGGACAGCGGCCAATCCTGGCAGGAGATCACCCCACCCGATCTGCCGAAGCACGCCATGATCTCGATCATCGAGGCCTCACCCCATGAGGGGGCGACGGCCTATGTCGCGGCGACCTGCTACAAGACGGATGATTTCGCGCCCTATCTCTACAAGACGAGCGATTATGGCCAGAGCTGGACGAAGATCGTGGGGGGCCTGCCGGCCGAGGCCATTACCCGCACGATTCGGGAAGACCCGTCGCGCCAGGGGCTGCTCTATTGTGGGACGGAGACCGGTCTCTTCGTCTCGCTCGATGATGGCGCGAATTGGGATGCCTGGCAGCTGAACCTGCCGGTGGTGCCGCTCCATGATCTGGCAATCAAAGGCAGCGATCTGATCGCGGCGACCCACGGCCGCTCCTTCTGGATTCTGGATGACCTCAGTCCCATCCGGCAGTTGACGGACGAAGTCCGTAACACAGACGCCTATCTCTTCAAGCCGCGGCCGGCCAATCGGTTCAAGAATTACGGTCGATACGGCGAAAACCTGGCACCGTATAAGAGCTACGGACGCGTCGGCGGCATGATGATGACGCATTACACCCGGCAGCGCCGCACCGGTGAGAACGAATACGTCTTCCTGGATGCGGGCAAGAATCCGCCGGATGGCGCCATCATCTACTACCACCTCAAATCGAAGCCTGAGGACGAAGTAAAATTGACGTTCCTGACGCAAGACGGCAGCGAAATCGTCAGTTACGGCAGCAAGGCAACCAAGGGGATGCATCCAACCGCGGACGCCGGTCTCAACCGCTTCGTCTGGGACATGCGCTATCCGAGCGCGCACGAGCTGGCGGAGAGCAAGGTGAATGGCGGGCAGCTGGCCGGTCCGGTCGTCGTTCCTGGGCAGTATCAGGTGCGCCTGACCGTCGGTGATGATTCGCTGACCCAGCCGCTGGAGATCGTGCGCGATCCGCGTGTCTCCGGTTCACAGGCTGATCTGCAGGCGCAGTTCGATCTGCTGCTCAAGCTGCGTGACGCGCTCTCCGAGACGCACGACGCCGTCGCGAAACTACGCGAGCTGCGCCAGCAATTGGAAGGCTGGACGAAGCGTAGTGATAACGACGAGGTGAAGAACGCCGCGCAGGCGATCATCGAAAAGCTCAATGCGCTCGAGCTGGAACTCGTGCAGCCGAAGACGGGCAGCCCGCTGCAGCCGCCGGCCGGTCTCGATGAAAAGATCGCGGCGCTGACCGGAATGATCGCCAATGCCGATACGCGGCCGACGGCTCAGAGCAGCGAGGTCTACGACAAGCTTGCCGGTCTGGTGGATGCCGCCATCGAAAAGCTCGACCCAATCATCGGCTACGACATCGCCCGCTTCAACGAATTGCTCACGAAGCACGGAGCGCAGCCGGTTTCGGCCTGACGAGAGCTGACGACGACAACGCGAGGCCGCGTTCCAGCGGCCTCGTCCGCATCGTTCCTCCGCCACGCGCGGAGAGAAAGGCATGATATGACCGCGACAGCAAAACCACAGATCGATCCCGAACAGCTTAAGGCGATGCAATGGCGACTGGTCGGACCGTTCCGCGGCGGGCGCGTTGTCGCCGTGGCGGCCGACCCAGTCAATTCGCAGGTCTTCTATTTCGGCTCGACTGGTGGCGGTGTCTGGAAAACCTACGACGGCGGGCGCTACTGGGAGAACGTCTCTGACGGTTTCTTCAAGCGCGCTTCGGTCGGCGGGCTGGCCGTGGCGGCCTCCGACCCGAATGTCATCTATGCGGCGATGGGTGAGACGACGATTCGCGGCAACGTCTCGCACGGCGATGGCGTCTATAAGTCCGTTGATGCCGGCAAGAGTTGGACTCATCTCGGGCTGGAAGCGACACGCAACATCGCGAAGGTGCGCGTGCATCCGACGAATCCGGACCTCGTCTACGTCGCAGCCTTCGGTCACGCGCACGGCTCGAATCCGGAGCGCGGCGTCTACCGCTCGAAGGATGGTGGCAAAACCTGGGAACTGGTATTGCATCGGAGCGATGTCGCTGGGGCCAGCGATCTGAGCATCGATCCGACCAATCCGCGCGTCATCTACGCCACGTTCTGGGAGGCGATCCGCCGGCCGTATGAGTTAGTCAGTGGTGGCGAAGGAAGCGGTATCTTCCGCTCGACCGACGGCGGCGACACGTGGACCGAGATCAGCCGCAACGAGGGGCTGCCGAAAGGCGTGCTCGGCAAGGTCGGCATCTCGGCATCGGCGGCCCAAGCAGGCCGAGTCTACGCCGTGGTGGAGGCCGAGGATGGCGCCATCTTCCGCTCCGATGACTGGGGTGAAACCTGGCAGCGCGGCTCGGAAGATCGCAACTTGCGCCAGCGTGCCTGGTATTACCACCATATCTACGCCGACCCGGTTGACCCCGACACCGTCTGGCTGCTGAACGTCGAGGCCTGGAAATCGACCGACGCCGGGCGAACATTCGAAACGGTCGCCATCCCGCACGGCGATAATCACGATCTCTGGATTGACCCGAAGAACCCGCTGCGCATGATCGAAGGGAACGACGGCGGCGCCTGCGTCAGCTTCAACGGTGGTCAGTCGTGGAGCGACATCTACAACCAGCCAACCGCCGAGTTCTATCATGTCGCCACCGACAACCAGACGCCGTATCGTATCTACGGCGCACAGCAGGACAACACGACGATGACGGTGCCGAGCCGTTCATCGATCGGCGCCATTACCCGTTCCGAGGAGTTCGCCGTCGGCGGCGGCGAGAGCGGCTACATCCAGGTTGATCCGCGCGACCCGAACATCATCTACGCCGGCAGCTACGGTGGCTTCCTGACGCGCTTCGATCGGAGCACCGGCGAGCACCGGCTGATCAACGTCTGGCCCGAGAATACGCTCGGCTCCGGCGCCGAGGACGCGAAATATCGCTTCCAGTGGACCTACCCGATCGTGCTCTCGCCTCATGACCCGGATCAGATTTATGTCACGTCGCAGTTTGTCCATCGCTCCACGAACGGCGGCTCCAGCTGGGAGATCATCAGCCCGGACCTGACCTATGCCGATCCGGAGACGCTCAAATCGTCGGGCGGACCGATCACGAAAGACAACACCGGCGCTGAGTATTACGCCACGATCTTCGCCTTCGCCGAGTCGAAGCTGAAGCAAGGGCTTTTCTGGGCCGGTTCTGATGATGGACGCGTGCACGTCTCGCAGGACGGCGGCAAGAGCTGGCAGAATGTGACGCCGCCCGATCTGCCTGACTGGGCGCTCATGTCGATTATCGAGCCATCGCCGCACGACGAGGCGACCGCCTATCTGGCTGCCACGCGCTACAAGCAAGACGATTTCGCGCCATATCTCTACAAGACGAACGATTACGGCAAGAGCTGGGTCAAGATCGTCGAAGGCATTCCGGAGAATGAGATCACGCGCGTCGTGCGCGAGGATCCGGCGCGCAAGGGGTTGCTCTACTGCGGCACCGAGGCGGGGCCATATGTCTCGTTCGACGATGGCGCCCACTGGCAGCCACTGCGGCTCAACCTGCCAGTCGTGCCGATCCACGATCTCGAAGTCAAGGGCACCGATCTGATCGCCGCCACGCACGGTCGTTCGTTCTGGGTGATCGACGACATCTCGCCGTTGCATCAGATTGACGGCAAGACGAACGGTCCGCGACTTTATCAACCGCGCACGACGATCGAGTACAAAACAGCCGGCAGCATCGGCCACCCGCCGAGTAGCGGCAAGAGTTTCCTCATGGTCGGCGCCACGATGGTCACCTACAAGATGAAGAAGAACGAGCAGGGCGAGCCGGAGCCCATGCTGCTCGACGCGGGCAAGAATCCGCCCGACGGCGTCATCGTCTTCTATTCGCTGCCGTCCAAGCCGGAGGGCGAAGTCAAACTCACCTTCCTCGACCACGACGGCAACGAGATCAAGAGCTTCGTCAGCAAGCCGGATGACGAAAAGAAGGACGAAACAGCCGGCGAAGACAAGGAGAACGAAGAGGACAAGGAGCCAAAGGTCGCCAAGGAGGCTGGGCTCAACCGCTTCGTCTGGGATATGCGCTATCCGGATGCCGACAAGGTGCCGGGCGATAAGTCGATGGAGTTCGTCGGCGGGTTGCAGGGACCGATCGCGGTGCCGGGCAGTTACCAGGTGAAGCTGACCGTCGGCGGCAACGAGCTGACCGAGACGTTCGAGATCGAGAAGGATCCGCGCGTCCCGGCCACACCGGAAGATCTCCAGGCGCAGTTCGACCTGCTCATGCGCATCCGCGACAAGGTCTCCGAGACGCACAACGCGATCAAGCAGATTCGCCGCGTGCGCGATCAGGTCGACGGTTGGCAGAAACGCTCGGCCGGTACCGAGAAGGGCGAGGAGATCGCCGAGGCGGCCAAGAACTTCAAGGAGCATCTGACGAACATCGAAGAGGCTCTGATTCAGGTTAAGGCGAAGAGCTCGCAGGACACCCTCAACTTCCCGATCAAGCTCAATGCTAAGATCGCCAGCCTCTCGCGCATGGTCTCCGGTGCCACGGCCGCGCCGACGAAACAGGCAGTCGAGACGTTCGAAGAGCTTGCCAAGCAGGTCGACGCCCGCCTCAACGAGCTGCGCGAACTGCTCGGCTTCGAAGGCGCTGCCTTCAACCGTACCGTGCAAGACGCGAAGATCCCGGCGGTGGATATGGGGTAACAGCCCTCACCCCCGGCCCCTCTCCCGTCTCGGACGGGAGAGGGGAGGAATCGCGCGGCCGCGGCCGGGCTGATCTCGTTCTCTACGTAGCTGCTACGAGGAACACGCCCGCTCCCACCCAGAGGCGCCCCTCTCCCGTCTCGAACGGGATAGGGGCCGGGGGTGAGGGATGGTGGACGGAGGCACATCATGACCGAATCGTGGGCGCGCAAGCCGTCGGATCCGACGATGCGGATGTTGGTGCCGCGGCTCTATGGCGGGACGCCGACGCTGTTTGGCGCGCCGCTGGCCGAGCGCGATGAGGATATGCAGGCGGCCGATGTCGCCTTTCTCGGCGTGCCCTGGCGGGCGCCGACGCCCGATTCGCGGAGCGGCACGGCGGCCGCCAACTACGAGGGGACGCTGCTTACGCCGTCGCAGTTTCGCTCGAACTCGCTCAAGTACGGCGGCTACCTGCCGGAACTCGATATCGACGTCTTCGAGCACCTGAAGATCGTCGATCGGGGCGATGCCGAGGTCGTGCGCGACATGGGCCAGACGCTGGCGAACGTCGAGGCCGAGGTCAACGCCATGCTCGATGCCGGTTGTTTCCCGATCACGATGGGTGGAAATTCAGGGCCGAGCAGTTATCCAGTGCTGAAGGCGATCGCGGCGCGCGCCGGTGGACCGACCGCCGTGCTCAATCTCGACGCGCATCACGATAACCAGCGCGGCGAGTGGGAGGACGACGATCCGCGCCAGCCGCGCTGGGGCAGCACCTGGGCACGGCGTATCCTGACGCTCCCCGGCGTCGATCCGACGCGCTATTTCCACTTCGGCCTGCGCGGCCCGCGCAACGACCGAGACGTCTTCACCCGCTTCACCGAACGTGGGGTGCAGCGCGAGCACATCTACACCTATCGCGACGTCAAGGCGGCCCGCAAGCGTGACGTCGACGAATGGCTCGGCCAACTTGCCGCGACGATGCTCGACGGCACGGCCAAGATCTGGATCGCCGTCGACCCGGATGTCTTCGATTTGAGCACGAATCCTGATTTCGCCGACGAACCGCTCGGTCCGACGGTCGAAGAGGTCGTCGAACTCTGCTATCAGGTCGGGCGTGCCGCCGGGCGTGAGCGGTTCGGCGGTCTGTCGATCTCCGCCCTCCCCTACAACGCGCAAACGCTCCACGCCATCCTGCTCTACGTGCTGCTCTACACGCTGGCCGGCGTCGTTTCGGCCGATTGAGGCTTCGCCGTCTTCCGCGTCGCCTCGCGGCGCGGTAAGCTGGCGGCCAACTCGACGCGATACGCGCCACAGCGCGACTTGAACGGCCAGGGAGAATCATGCCTGATCACTCGTTCGTTGCTGGGACATCGGACCTTACCTCGACCGCGGCGGCGATCGCGGCCGGCGAGATCTCGCCGGTCGATCTGACCGAGAACGCACTGCGCGCGATTCAAGAGCTTGATCCGACGCTTAACGCCTACATCACGGTGATGGGTGAACAGGCGATGACGGGGGCGCTCGCGGCCGAGCGCGAGATCGCCACAGGCACCTATCGTGGGCCATTGCATGGCATCCCGGTTTCCGTCAAGGACATCTTCGCCACGATTGGCGTCCGGACGACGGCCGGTTCCCGTGTGCTGAAGGACAACGTGTCGGTCGACGATGCCGCCGTCATCGAGCGGCTGGCCGCGGCGGGTGCGATCCTGCTCGGCAAGACGAACCTACTCGAATTCTGCGGCGACGCGGCGCACCCCGATTTCGGGACGACCAGGAATCCGTGGGACCTGACGAGGCACGCGAGTGGTTCGAGTGGTGGCTCGGCAGCCTCGACGGCGGCCGGCCTCGACTATGGCTCGCTCGGCAGCGATACTGGCGGCTCGACGCGCATTCCGGCGTCGTTCTGCGGTGTCTGCGGGTTCAAGCCGACCTACGGACTCGTTTCACGTTTCGGTATGCAGCCGTTCTCCTGGACGCTCGATCATGTTGGCGCGTTCGCGCGAACCGCGCGCGATCTGACACTGCTCCTCGAAGCGGTTGCTGGCTACGATCCATGTGATCTTCAGAGCGTCGACCGGCCCGTGCCCAATTATCAGCGGCGGCTGACCGAGCAGCTCGACGATCTGCGTATCGGCGTGCTTGAGAACTTCCTGGACAGCGGCGTCGACAGCGAGGCGCGCGACGCGGTGACGCGTGCAGCCGGCGTGCTGGAAGCGGCGGGCGCGACCGTGAGGATGCTCAACGTCCCGGCATTGGATCGAGACGGGGGAATCACATCTGCACGCATTCTGACGCCAGAACGAAGCTACACCCATCGTGATCTCTTCGATCTGCATCAGGACGACTACTCTGACGCCTTCCTCGAACGCTTGCGATCCGGCCAGGAGGCGACGGCGCTCAGCTACATCGAGGGGCTCGAAACCCGCGCCAGACTGCGCCGGCTGGTGCGCGAGCAGCAGGCCGAGATTGATCTCTTCGTGCTGCCGACGGCCCCAATCGTCGCGCCGTCGCTGGACGCCCCGGCGCTTGATCCGCCCGTCTATCTGCGCATGACCGCACCGTTCAACGTCACCGGCCAGCCGGCGCTCTCGCTCCCTTGCGGCTTCACACGCGCTGGCCTGCCGATCGGCCTGCAGATCGTCGGTCGCGAGTTCGAGGACGCCACTGTCCTGCGCGCGGCTCACGCCTACCAGTTGCGCACCGACTGGCACTGTCGCCGCCCGCAGATCGCGGCGTCGTAAGAGAGCGGGGTGTTGGGCCACGCCCCCGATAACGCGCAGGCCTTGCATGTCATCCTGCTTTACGTGCTGCGGTACACGCCGGCCGGCGTTGCCTCGGCCGATCGAAGTGCGGAGTGGCGCGATGTCATCATCGCCCGAACGAAATGTCGACGAATGGCGCAGTGTGTTACCTGTCATCCTGAACCGCAGTGAAGGATCTCTCTCGCTGTCACCGGCCACCGGACATAGGGGTCACGAAGAGGAGATTCTTCGCCGCGGCTCAGAATGACGTGTGAAGCGCGGCGTTGATTGGGATGGTCCGGCTGCACTGGCCATAGCCGTGGATTTCGGATTGAGCGAAGGAGGTGTCCTATGCCGCGTCGCGAGCCGATCTTCAATCAAACTGAGCTGGATCGTGCGTTCGCCGAACAGAATCTGGATGCGATCGTGGCGCGCTCCGGGCGGAATGTCGCCTATCTCTCAGGGATGAATTTCCCGGGTACGCTCGGGCGCTTGCAGGACTTCGCCAACGCGCCACGTGCCGCACTGGTCGTCTGGCCGCGTCAGGGCGAACCGGCGCTCTTCGTCAGCAACATCGCGCACGGTCTCGCCGAGCGGCTGAGTTGGATCGAGGAGATTCGGTCATACACCGATTATGTCGATTCACCCTATGCTGCGGTCGCGCGAGATCTGCACTCGCGCGGGCTCGACAAAGGCCGGATCGGCGTGGAGCGGCGCGAGTTCGGCGTCGACAACTGGCAGGCATTCGTGGCTGAACTGCCGGATGCCGAACTGGTCGATGTCACCGACCTTCTGGAGGGCGTGCGTAATATCAAGACGAAGGCGGAGATCGCGCTGATGCGCCAGGCGGTCGAGATTCAGGATGAGGCGCATCTCGATGTCTTTCGCACTGCCCGGCGTGGCGACGCGGAGAAAAAGCTGCACGCGCGCATGATCGCGGCAATGCTCCGCCTCGGCGCTGAAAGTGCTCACGGCATGCTGCAGGCGAGCACGAATCCGGTCACCTATGGAGGCGAGGGCGCCGTGCCGATCGAACGCGGCGTCGCGGTGCGTACCGACTACGTCTGCTACTTCCACGGGTATCCGGCCAACCTATCGCGTATGGCGGTCATGGGGACACCGAGCGCCGAGCAGCTGGCACGCTACCAGACGCTCCTCGGCGTCCATCGCGCCACGATCGACCAGGTGCTTCGCCCTGGGGTTACGGCGAGCGCGGTCTGGCAATTTGTGCGAGATCGGTTCACGGATGCCGGGTTTGAGTGGAACGTCGGATTAGTCGGGCACAGCACCGGCGTTTGGTGGCATCAGGAAGAGCCGATGCTGGTGCCAAACGAGTCGCGCATGCTGCGCCCGAACATGGTCGTTTGCCTCGAACCGATCCTCGAAGGGTTCTGGCACCTGCAGGATCAGATTCTGATCACTGAAGATGACCCGGTCATCCTCTCCGACCGCTTCGGCATCGACAAGTTGTTCGTGATGGGGTGAGGACCGGTTCCTCGCGCGACCATCGCGCGGGTGCCCCGGCGGAGACGCAGAGATTTTCTGAATTAAGAACTCTGCGCTCTCTGCGTCTCTGCGCGAGATATTATTTCGCTCTGGCTGAGGTAGTCGCGGAGCGGCGCTTCGTTGTCGGGGCTGGTGATGAAGGTGGCGACATCGCCGGGGAGGAGCGTCGTGTTGCCGCGTGGCAGCACGGTTGCGCCGTCGCGCTGCACCGAAATGACGAGCGTGCCGCTCGGCAGATTCAACTCACGCAGCGCCTTTCCGGCCAGCGGTGAGTCCTTCTCGATCCGCGTTTCGAGCATGACGGTATCCACCGTCAAACCGCGCATACGCCGCACAGTCCAGCGGAGCGAGGCGCGGTAGGTGTTGACGATGTCCGAGGCGCTGATGGTGCCGATCAGCTTCTGCTCGCGCCCGTCCACCACAGGCATCCAGCCGATTTCGTGCGTCGCCAGCGACTCGAAGGCGACATCCAGCGTGGCGTCGCTACTGATCGTCAACGGCTCGCCATCCGTGATCGATTCGACGGTGGTTGAACCGCGTGCTAGCTCGGACACACGTTCGATGTCGACGATGGTCACGATGCCGAGCAGGCGCTTGCCATCGCCGATGACCGGCGCGCCGTGCAGATCACGCGAGGCGAGTAGAGCGGCGGCTTCATCGACGCGCACGTCTGGCGTGAAGACCAGCGGAGTCGTCGTCATGGCGTCACGCACCGCCAGCGTGTTGAGCAGTGGGAAGCTGAATTGAAAGCGATGGGCCGGCGAATCGGCGCGCGTGGCCGGCTGGCTAGTGTAGATCGTGTTGTCGCCGGTCACGAGCGTTGCCAGCCCGACGGCGATCATCGCGGGCGCCAGCAACGACAGATTACCGGTCATCTCGGCGACCATTAGCATCACCGACAGCGGAGCATGGGCGATGCCGCCGAAGAGCGCCATCATCGCGACGATGGCAAACGAGGCGGGTTCGCTTGGCATTCCCGGCAATATGCTGTGAAAGACCTGCCAGTAGGCGACTCCCACGAAGCCGCCGATCACCATGCCCGGGCCGAAGATGCCGCCCGAACCACCTGAACCGATGCTGAGTGATGTCGCCAGAATCTTGGCGAGCGGCACGAGGAGCAAGATCCAGAGCGGAATGCTTGCCAGCTGATT
>Ga0070681_10007398_pt1 | contig 10737 bp, 11 predicted proteins | sample KBSC83BmetaG_FD_65650 | JGI IMG/M metagenome (GOLD analysis project Ga0070681, IMG submission 65650) | Corn rhizosphere microbial communities from Kellogg Biological Station, Michigan, USA - KBS C8-3B metaG | ecosystem: Host-associated > Plants > Roots > Rhizosphere | place: USA: Michigan...
CCGTCTTGTCGGTCACGGCCGTGACGATGTACGTGTCGGCCGCACCCGCATTGGTGATGAAGCGCTTGCTCCCATCGAGCACCCACTCGTCGCCGTCGCGCCGCGCCCGCGTCCGCGTGCCACGCGAGTCGGATCCAGCGCCCGGCTCGGTCAGGCCGTAGGCGCCCAGCTTGTCGCCGCTGGCCAGCGGGCGGAGGTACTTCTCCTTCTGCTCGGGCGTGCCGGCCAGGTACAGCGGAAAACAGCCGAGTGAGGTGTGGGCACTGACGATGATCGCCACCGAGCCGCTGACGCGCGCAAGCTCCTCGACGGTGATGGCGTACGCGAGATTGTCGAGGCCGGTTCCGCCGATCTCGTCCGGATACGGTACCCCGAGCAGACCGAGCGCTGCCGCCTTCCGGATCGTTTCGTACGGGAACTCATGCCGACGCTCCAGCTCGTCCGCGATGGGCGCGATCTCGCGCTCCGCGAACTCGCGAACCGTGTGGCGGATCTGCTCGTGCTGGGAGTCGAGGGAGAAGTCCATGCGCGCTCCAGACTGCGAGGTCTCGGGAGCATCGAGTCTAGCAGCCGGGTGTCCACGATCCCGCGCATGGGAATTCAGCCCGTGGACTGGGAGCGGCGCCACTGCTCGAGCTCGCGCCGGCTCTGGCGCTCGGCCGCGCGCGCGGCCGTCGCCCGATGCTTGCGGGCCGGCAGCGGCCGCGGCCGCGATCGTTTGGAGTGCTTCGGTCGGCTCATGTACGCCTCAGACGTGCCGCCGAACGGGATGGTTGCAGGTCAGCCGTCCGTCGGTCAGCCCCTCGGCGGCCCCGCCTCGATCCGGCGCCGGGCCGGCTCCGCGTCGAAGCTCGACCAGTCGGACTCGATCCACCAGGTCGCACCGACCGCGGTCCACGGTCGCACATGCTCGGCCGCAGCCGCGCGATCGTCCGCCGGCGTCGTACCCTCCACCACGATCTCGAATCCGTCGAGGCTGCGCCGCTCGCTCACCCATCGGCGGATGTCGGCAACAACCTGCGGCGTGACGTCGCCGCCAGGCACGTACGGCAGGATGCCGTCGTGCCGCAGCACGCGCGCCATCGACTTGGGGCGCGGCCAGGCGCCCACGACCCACACCGGCACCCGACCATGGATCGGCCTGGGCCGGAAGGCCATCGGCGCAAAGCGGTAGTGGCTGCCCTGGTGGGCGTAGGGCTCGCCGCTCCACAGCCCCGTCAGGATCTCGAGCGACTCGTCCAGGAGCTCCGCTCTCTCACGCCGATCCGTGGCCTCGCCCACCGCCCCAAACCCGTGATCGTCGAGCGCGCCGAGTCCCACCGGCAGCACCAGGCGGCCGCCGGAGAGCCGATCGACCGTGGTCGTCTGGCGCGCCACCACCCACGGCTTGCGCCGGCTCAGCGGTTGGACGATGGCGCCGAGGGTCACCCGCTCAGTGGCGACGGCGAACGCTGCCAGCAGCGCGAATGGATCGTGGACCTCGATCTCGTCGCCGAGGTGGATGCCGTCCCAGGTGAAGACGCCATCCCATCCCGCGGCCTCGGCCGCGCGCGCCAGCTCCACCTGCTCCTCCGGCTCGCCGCCGGTGATGATCACGCCGTATTGCATCGGCCGATACTATCGGCCCATCGGCGACGGTTCAGGTCGGCGTTCCGGCGATGTTCACCATCCAGTTGACGCCGAACCGATCGGTGAGCATGCCGAACGTGTCACCCCAGGGCGCCTTCTCCAGCGGCTCGGCGATGGTTCCGCCCTCGGCGAGCTTGTGGAAGTACCCCGACAGCTCGGCCTCGTCGTCGCCGCTCAGCGAGATGCTGATCGATGAGCCGGCCTCCACCGGCATGCTGCTCGGCGTATCGGCGCCCATCAGGACGATCCCGTTGTCCGCCTCGAGCATGGCGTGCATGAGGTTGCCGGCCTCGCTCGGGTCGTGCGGGATGCCGCCCTCGCCGAAGGTCGACACATCGAGCTTGCCGCCGAACACGCTCCTGTAGAACTCCATCGCCTCGCGGGCGTTGCCCCGGAAGCTCAGATACGGGTTGAGTCGGGAGGGCATGGCTACGTCTCCTTGTTTCGCGGGGGCCGTCTCCTTGTTTCGCGAGCGGCCTGGCGGATGCGCCGCAAGGCCCGCGTCATGGGTTGGACGGCCGCGCGACCCAGAACTCATCGGCGTCTCTCACTCGCTGTCGCGCTTGTGGGATGGGACGCACACGCCGTGCCACCACCCTCAGGGCTGGCGGCGCTTTTGTCTTGTGGGGCGCCGGCGACCAAGCCGGCGATCTCGAAATACCATGTACGCGTTCCACAGCCTGTCATGATCCAACCCGAGAATCGCGTCGGCGAGGCGAGCGACGGACCGAATGTCGCCAGAAAGAGTGAGTCGCTCGGCCTCAGCAAACGAGGCAGCGAGCTGATCTGCCAGAGGTTCTGTGATGAGCGGTACCGCGAGACGCTCGGCCTCGCGCGTCTCGAGTTTGAGGACGCCGCCACCGTAGGCCCGTCCCTCAACTTCGGCACTCAGGAGCGTCAGAGAACTCGCCATTGCGACGGCCAGCGCACGTGCAGGCGGCGCGTCAGGCCGGAGCGCGACCCCATGTAACAGGTTCGTGCTCCATGCGCCCGCAGCGTTGACGATGAGCCTCGGTCCCAGGTGGGACATGTACGGAAGGAAGGCGTTCGGGTGCCGCTTCGGCAGTGGCACCCGATACCAGGGCGACCTGACACGACACTTGTAGTGCTGCGATATCCCCGTGGCCTCGCCGTAGGTCAGGTAGGCACGAGTGCTCGCATCGAGAGGGATCTCAGGCGCCAGATTCATCAGCCAATGGAGATCGCCGGTGCGAACCTCCATCCCGCGAACGTCCGAGGGTCTGCGAAGGGCTGGCGTCAGGACGCTCGCCGGGAGCTTCAATCGCTCCACGTCCTCGTTCGAAAGTACGAAGAAGTCATTGGCTCCGGTAACGAAACCGATGTCGACCTCGGCATGCTCGCCCAGACGTGCCGAGCCAAAGCTCATGAGCGCATCGTGGTAGGTGTCGCCCGCGTCAACATCAACCGATGCGCTCCAGCGGCTCAATCCACGGTAATTGGAACGGTGAAGCTTCGTGCCCAGATCGAGCGACGCAAGCGCGTGCTCATCTGCGACCCGGATGACGCGAAGACCCAGGCCGTCATCCTGCGATGCAAGGAGCAGGACAGCGTCGACCTGCGCATGGGCAAAGACCATGCGATCAAATGCGATCACGACTACGGAGCTGAATCGTCGCAGCAGGAGCTCGCGAACCGGCTGTCCGTAATCCGCGTGAAGCAACTCGGCCGGGAGGACCATCGCGAGACGACCCCCGGGCTGGAGGAAGCCGGTGGCATGAACCACGAAGTGCGCCCAGGACGAGGCTAGTCGAGTCAGCTCAACGCCTTGCTCCTGCGCACGCTCCAACGCCTTGGCACGATCCTCTCCGATAAATCCGTGGTAGCGGATGTATGGCGGATTGCCGATCGCGGCAGCGACCGGAGTGATCGTGCCCGAGTGGAGATCAAAAAAGTCAAGACGCCGGATATCGGCTGTGGGCGCCAGGGACCTCGCCTTCAAGGCCTCCTGAGGTTCTCGTTCCACAGCGATCAGGTGGTCGCCGAGCGTCGTGCGGCCCAGTGATGCGAACCTGGCGGCGAGTGCCGAGATGAATGCGCCGTCCCCGCACGAAGGCTCGAGAACGCGGTCATCGGCCGACCGGACCGCCCATTGCGCGAGGAAACCCGTCAGTTCAGCCGGAGTATAGAAAGCGCCGCGTGCCTTCAGCTCGTCGGTGCTTTCCATGGCTGCGAGGGTCATGGGAAGATCCTAGCGGCCAACCCGCGACAACTGTCGGTCACGTGTTGGTCTCCTCATCCGCAGCTTCGGCTTCTGCCTCGGCTTCCGCTGCCGGGCCGATGCCAGCGGGCGGCAACCCCAGCGGTTCCTCCGCTTTCAGCCCGACGAGATCCTGGCAGGCGCGATACAGAACACGATCGATGCTCAGCTCGGCAGGCACCGCGACCTTCCGATAGGTCGTTGGGTTGCTCTCGGAATCGGGCCCGAAGCAAAAGAGTCCGACTCCATCTTGCACCTGTGCGGCGGTGTGGGCGAATCCGATGACGGCATCGAAGTCGGTGTGGCTCACGACGCGAGCCGCAATGAAGAGGTAGGCGCTCGGCGGAACCGATCGGAGCCAAGTCGTCAGATTGCCTCCCGGTGTCGAGGCCGGCGAGTGGCCCTGCATCGCCATGATGCGGCCGAACTCGGCCTTCAGGTCGATCGCCTTGAACGCGACCTCCTTGACGCGCTTCGCCAGGTCGGCCGATCCAGGCCGACCGATCGGCCGCTGGCGCGGCGAGAGTGGATGGCGCGGAGTACCGACTGCCTTGGCCTCGAGCGTGAACCGAACGACGCCAACGTTCGGATATGTGATATCGAGGTTGTGATGTGGGAACACGAACCCCGGAACGCCGCCTCGTGAGTACAGCTGGACGCCAGCGCAGTTCTCGAGAATCAGCGCGAGCAGGTCATTGAAGAAGTCGCCCTTGCCGTTCTGGAGGTCGCCGATATCGGCGACGCCGTTCGCCACGTTCGCGTCGAAGCCCTCCATCGCCCGCATGAACGGTTCTTCGACCTGGTTCCAGGACCGAGGTGAAGCGGCGAACGCCGCTTGATACATCTCAAACAGGGGGGCGCACCCGGGCTTGGTCGCCACCACGTTGCTCGTTGAACGCATCTTCGTCCGTTGTCCGGCCACGCCCTCAGAATGTCACGGGGCGCCGCTTGACGAGTGCGTTTTCCGCGCTGGGTTTGATGCCCACCCCTGCCTGACCGAGCGCGACGCTTGCCGGCGGTGCAAGTAACAGCGTTTAAGGCATCGGTCGAGGCCCTTGCGTGGCCACGTGTTGCTGGGTGCGTAAAAGACGGCCATCGAGCGGCCAATGCAGGCCTTACTTCGCCGTTATTTGCCGGACCTGCAAACGCAGCCTTCCGAAGACAGCTGCCAACGGGCTCGCCGATCTCAATCTGCAGGCGCGAAGGCCGCCAGGACCGATGCCGGAACGGGAACGAGCGGCGGGCGCGGCGTGATCTGGGCGCGACGATCCTCCAGCGACAGCTCCAGGCGCTCCGCGAGCCACGGCACGCAACGGCGGCCCTGGCACACGCCGAAGGCGATCCGGGTGGCGCGCTTCACCTCATCGACCGTCGACCAGCCGTTGCCTATGGCGCGATACGCTGCATCGGCGCTCACCCCGCGGCAGGCGCAGGCGAGACGCTCGAGGTCGCCGGCAACCGCCACCGGACCGGCGCCGGCGAGCAGCGCCTCGAGGCGTCCGTCGGAGCCGATGATCTCCAGGCGGTCGGCGCGGACCTCGAGCGGGAGGACGGTCACGTCGTCGAGCCGGGCCGCGCGCAGGGCGTAGCCGTCTGCATCGGTCCAGGCGTCGAAGACGGTGGCGCCACCGAGATCGGGCAGATCGCCGTCGACGACGCGCAGGAGCTCGACGCTTCGACGCTCAACCGCCACGACGCGCAGCGGCCGCGCGTCCGGGGCCCGCAGCCGCTCCCAGACGGGAAGGCGTGGACCGGACAATCGGTCGCTCATGCTTCCTGCCCACCACCAACCACGTTGGTGGTAGGCGGAGCCGGCCGGCCAGAGGCGCGCCCTCCGCTCGATGCGCGAGCGTGATCCTGCCCCCGCGATACGGCGAAATGCCCATTACTTCTGCGTATCACCAACCACAGTGGTGGAGGGCGGAAACCGGCGAGCGGCCGCGCGATGGCGTCGGTCTCGGTCATTCGGACTCCTGCGGCGCGAGGCTGCGGTAGCGGGAGCCAAACCAGATCAGCGGCTCGACGTCGCTGAAGCCGGCCGCCACGATCTCGCCGATGAACAGGGTGTGGTCGCCCACCGGATGCCGCTCGACGAGGCGGCAGTCGAAGTAGGCGATCGCACCGTCGATGATCGGCGAGCCGGTCTCGGCCTCGTGCCAGGGCGCGTCGCAAAAACGGCGCAGCTTGGCGGCAGTGGTGGGCTGGGCGAAGCAGTTGGCCAGGTCGCGCTGCTCGGCCGAGAGGATCGAGAGCGCGTAGGCGTGGCTCTGCACGATCGCCTTGTGCGTCTCGGACTTGTCACTGATGCTGGCCAGCATGAGCGGCGGATCGATGCTGATCGAGGCGATGGCGTTGGCGGTCATGCCCGACATCAGCGGGCCGTACCGAGCCGAGACCACCGTCACGCCGGTGGCAAAGCGGGCCATCATGTCGCGCAGCTGGCGCGCCTGCTCGGCGGTCATCGGTCCGAGCGTGGCGCCTGCGGGCGGCCGTTCGATGCTGCTGCTCATCGATTGCAGCTCCGAGCTCCCATCTAGCGGTACCGCTCCAGCTTCTCGATCACCGCGTTGGCGGCCGCCCAGTCTTGGGCGCTCGGCTGCCGCTCGGCGTGCAGATGCACCAGCGGCACCGCGTTCCACGACGGTCCATCGTTGCCGGGTAGGTGGATGGCCATGTCGCCGCGGTCGAGGTAGGCGACGACCGTCGCGCCACGCTCCGCGCCGCGCACCAGCGCTCGATCGAGCGTCTGCGAGAACTCCTCGAGGGAGCCGAACTCCTGGGCGAGGCGCATCGCGATCAGCCCGCTGCTCGGCGTCAGAAGGGCCCGCGAGGGTGACATCGGCCTAGCGCCCCAGGCCGAGGCTGCCAAACAGCCAGCCGAAGAAGGTCAGGCTGCCGAGGATGGCAAGGGCCAGGATGGCAAGCAGGAAGACCAAGCCGATGGCGGTGGCCCAGCTCGCAAGGCCGCTCCCGCTCTCCGCCGGCTGCAGCGATCCGCGCGCGACCCAGGTTGCCATCGCGTCGCTGTCCGCCCGCAGCTCGGCGCGATCGTCGAAGGGCATGAGAACGATGGTCTCGGCAGACTCGCTGGTGAGCAGCGCGCGCGGCTCGTCCCCCTGACGCAGCAGGATGGCGTGGTCACCATCACCGTTGGTCAGCGGCACGGCCTGCAGCAACCCGGCGCGGCCGATTGGCAGGGAAGCTGGCTCGATCTCCACGAGGCCGATGGTACAGCCGCGACGGCCGCTGGGGCCTCCCGACGTCGACGGAGTGCGATCATGGACGGCGACCCATCGCAGGAGGCCGGCATGACCGATTCCGGGTTCGTCGAGACGAACGGCGCGCGCATCTACTACGAGGCCGATGGCTCCGGCCATCCGCTCATCCTCGTCCACGCCGGCATCGCCAACCTGCGGATGTGGGACGAGCAGGTGCCGATCTTCGCGCGCCACTACCGCGTGATCCGCTACGACACCCGTGGCTGGGGGCGGACCGAGACAGAGCAGGTCGAGTTCACCAATCGGGCAGACCTGGCGGCGGTGCTTGACCACCTCGGCGAGCAGTCAGCCTTCCTGCTGGGGCTGTCACGCGGAGGCTCGATCGTGCTGGACTTTGCGCTCGATTACCCCGAGCGGACCGATGCGCTGATGGTCGCGGCGGGTGGCGTGGGCGGCTTCGAGACCGAGGAGTCGCCGGAGGAAGAGGCGATCTGGCAGGAGGCCGAGCGCCACGAGCAGGCACACGACTGGGCGTGGCTCGCCGACTTCGAGACACGCTTCTGGGTCGACGGCGCCAGCCAGCCGGCCGGCCGCGCCGATCCCGCCATCCGCGCCCGCGTTCACGACTGGATCCTGACGACCTACGAGGCAGAAAAGAACGAGGGCAAGCCGCAGCGCATGGACCCGCCGGCTGCGGGGCGGTTGGCCGATCTGCGTGCGCCGACGCTGGTCATGGTCGGCGACCTCGACGAGCGGAGCACGCAGCTCTCCTGTCGCCATCTCGCCGAAGCTGTCGCCGGCGCCCGCTTCGAGGTATTCCACGGCGCGGCGCACATGCTCAACCTCGAGCAGCCGCAGCACTTCAACCGGCTGGTGCTCGACTTCCTCGCATCGGTCGCGGTCGCGGGCCGCCGGTGATAACTGCCGCTTCTACGTTCGACCGATTCGGCTGAAAACCTGTCGGCGGCACCACCGTGGCTTCTGCCCGCGACGCTCGTGCGGCGAAACCTGTCAGTCGTAGAAGTGCCGGTTATCAACCAAGGGGCTGGCGGGTGATACCGGCCACCTTGGCCGTGTAGAGCCAGTGCGTGGCTACCCGAGGCCGGTCAGGGCGCGCTCGAGGCTGGCGATCGACTCACGGGTCAGGGCGGGCAGGCCCTCGGCATGGCCATACAGGGCGAGCGTCGCCGACAGGAAGAGGGCGAGGACTCGCGCACGCAACAGGGCCGCTTCCGACACCACGCCGTAGGCAGCCAGGAATGCTGGACGCGCGCTTGACGGAAGCAGGCTCCACAGTGGCGTGAGGTCGATGGCCGGGTCGGAGCGGCCGATGTCACCCCAGTCGATGACGCCGCTGAGTGCCCCACCGGCATCGACCAGCACATGGCGAAGGTGGAGATCGCCGTGGGTCACCACGGTCAGTGTGCTCGGCGGCAGCGACGCGGCCGTATCGAGCCACGGAATTTCCGGTGCCCGCCACACGCCGGCACGCTCCAGCGCGACGAGGCGCGCCCGCGTCATCGGCACGCGCAACGTCATGTCGGCCCGGCGGTTCGGATCGAGCGGGAGCTCAGCGCCAAGAGCTGCCACGACGTCCTGCGCGTGCAATGCGCGCAGGAATCGGGCGAGCGGCACGGCGAGGGCACCGCGCTGCGTATCGGTCAGGCCGGCGTCAGCCAGCTCGCGACCGGGTACCAGACGGCTGCCAAAGAAGGGCCAGGCGAACGCATCGGTCCGGTGGCCGATGAACGTCGGAACCGGAATGGCCAGCGGCAGGTGCGGCGCGAGCCCCGAGAGGACGGCGATCTCGCGCTCGACTCCCGGGACGGCGATCGCCCGCCGCGGGAAGCGAAACACGGTGTCCTCGTTGACGAGGTGGACCGTGTTGTCCCAGCCCTCCGCCAGCAGCCGCAACGAGCTGACGCGGAGCTGTGGGAATTGCGTGGCGATCAGCTGGCGCGCCAGGTCCTCATCGACGACGAGCTCTGGATCCCATTCAGGCACCGCCGCAGCGTAGCCGCGCAGGCCCGGATGATAACTGTCGCTGCTACGTTCGACGGGTTCGAACGGGAACGCGCCGGCATGTTAACGGTGACTTCTGCGGGCGGCGCGTTCGCAGCCAAACCTGTCAGGTGTAGAAGTATGGGTTATGCGCCGGTCCCGGCGGCAGCCGCCGCGAAGCTCACGCCACCCGCTTCGTCTTCTTCGAGACGTAGTCGACCAGGACGTACTCGCCCAGGTTCTCCGGCTCGACGTAGAACGCCCGACCGCGGTTGATGCGCGACATGAGGTCGACGAACTCTGACAGGTAGCGCGACCGCTCGAGCATGAACGTGTTGATCACGATCCCCTCCTTCGTCGCGCGGCCGACCTCGCGCAGCGTCGACTGCATGGTGCGGATCGTCGGCGGATAGGCGAACTCGACCTGGCCGTTGGCGATGTGCGCGGTGGGCTCGCCGTCGGTGATGACGACGATCTCCTTGTTGCCGCCGTGCCGCCGGCCGAGCAGCTGCCGGGCGATGATCAGCGCGTGCTGCAGGTTGGTGCCGTACTCGAACTCGTACGGTGACAGGGTGGCGATCGCCTCCGGCTTGATCTGGCGGGCGTAGTAGGCGAAGCCGACCACGAACAGCCGATCGCGCGGGTACTTGGTGTGGATCAGCGTGTGGAGCGCCATGGCCACCCGCTTGGCGGCGGTCGAGCAGCCGCGCAGCAGCATCGATCGGCTCATGTCCAGCAGCAGCACGGTGGAGCTCACCGTCGTCTCTTCTGACCGATGTACCTCGAAATCGTCGGGTGAGATGCGCAATGGCGTGCCCGGCCCCTCGCGGGCCATGGCGTTGAAGAGCGTCCTGTTGAGGTCGATGGCGAAGGTGTCGCCCCATTCCAACGGCTTGGTCTCGTCGGTCGGCTCCCCGCCAAAGCCGGTGCGCGGCAGCGCGTGGCCGCCGAACGAATCCCGCCGCAGCTTCGAGAAGATCTCGGTCAGCGCGCGCATGCCGAGCTTGCGTGCGGCGCGTGGCGTGAGCTCCAGCCGACCCCCGTCGCGCTCCAGGTAGCCCGCCTCCTCGAGCGCGCGGGCCAGCTCGCGCAGCTGCCCGAGATCCTCCTCGAGCTGCTCCCCGCCCAGGTCGCCGAGCAGGTCGGCGTCGATGCGGTCGAGTGCGTCGGGGTCGCGCGCCGCCGTGAGCGCCTGCTCCATCTCGTCGAAGCGCTGCTGCCGGTCGATGGCCGCCATGGCCTGGGGCAGGCCCATCGGCTCGTCGCCGGAGAATGGGTACGGCTCGCCGAAGCTCTGGTCTGGCCGGAGCGCCTGCAGGTTACCGGCGAGTCGCGCCATGTCCCAGCGGAGCCGATCGTCGCGAAGCAGGTCGTCCATCATCTGCTGCAGCTCGGAGCGCATCTGCGGGCTCATGCTGTTGAGCAGCGAGGCCATCTGCGATGCCTGCCGGTGCATGTGGTCGATCAGCTGGTCGACGTCCTCGATGCCGGGGGGGAAGTACTGCCCGTGCTTGGCCATGAACTCATTGAAGTCGTTCGGCGTATCGGCCCCGGAGGCGTGCTTCTCGAGGAGCTGGTTCAGGTCGCGCACCATCTCGCGAACGCCGGCCAGGTCCTCGGGCGTGATGCCCTGGACCCCCTCCTTGAGCCCCTGGAAGTACGTCTCCAGCA
>Ga0070681_10007399_pt1 | contig 10737 bp, 9 predicted proteins | sample KBSC83BmetaG_FD_65650 | JGI IMG/M metagenome (GOLD analysis project Ga0070681, IMG submission 65650) | Corn rhizosphere microbial communities from Kellogg Biological Station, Michigan, USA - KBS C8-3B metaG | ecosystem: Host-associated > Plants > Roots > Rhizosphere | place: USA: Michigan...
GAAGCGGACGGTCAAGGGATCGACCGCCTCGACGCCGGAAACGACGCCGATCTCGCTCTTGCGGCGGCTCCCCGGCAGGGTCAGCGCGCGCTCGATCGAATATTTCACCGCGGCCGCGTCGAGCGGCTCGCCGTCGTGGAATTTCACCCCCGGCCGCAATTTGAAGGTGACCGAGCGGCCATCCTCGGCCGTCGTCCATGCAGTCGCCAGCTGCGGCACGATGCTGCCGTCCGGCGCCAGCTCGACGAGCTTGTCGCACAGCGAGGCGAGGACGTGGCGGCCGACGAAAGTCCAGTTCTTCGCCGGGTCGAGCGTGTCGGGATCGTCCTGCAGGGCGATCCGCACGTTCTGCGCCGCGGCGGCGCCGGCCATGACGGCAAGGATGATGGCGGCGGGGAAAACCGGCGAGACTCTCATGGCACCCTTTCCGATCCGGCAAGTCGAGGGCGCGACGTTAGCAGTTCGCGGGCGCGCCTGCGAGATCGTGCTAAGGTGCCGCCAGTCCACCGGCAAGGGAGCCCGCTCGCGTGATCATCGCGCAAATCACCGATCTGCACGTCCGGCCGCGCGGCCGGCGCTGCAACCGCGTCGTCGAGACCAATGCCATGCTGGCGCGCGCGCTGGCGTCGCTCAACGCGCTCAAGCCGGCGCCCGACATCGCGCTCGCCACCGGCGACCTCGTCGATAGCGGCCTCGTCGAGGAATACCGCGTCCTGCGCGAGGAGCTCGGCAAGCTGACGATGCCGGTCTATCTCATCCCCGGCAACCACGACCGCCGCGACGGCATGCGCGAGGTCTTCGCCGATGCTGGCTACTGGCCGGCAGGCGAGCGGCTCTGCTACACGGTCGAGGATCATCCCGTCCGCCTCATCGCGCTCGACACGCTGATTCCCGGCCGGACTGAGGGCGAGGTCGGCGCCGCGCAGCGCGACTGGCTCGCCGCGCGGCTCGAGGAGGCGCCCGAGAAGCCGACGATCGTCTTCATGCATCACCCGCCCTTCCCGACCGGCATCGGCCACATGGACGCCATCAACTGCACCGACGGTCCGGCGGTCGGCGCGATCATCGCGCGCCATGCGCAGGTCGAGCGCGTCCTGTGCGGGCACCATCACCGGCCGATCCAGATCCGCTGGGCCGGCACGATCGGCAGCGTGGCGCCGAGCACCGCCCATCAGGTGACGCTCGACCTGCGCGCGGGCGTCGCCTCGAGCTTCGATCTCGAGCCGCCGGCCTTCAATGTCCATTGCTGGTTGCCGGGCGCCGGCATCATCACGCACCAGGCCTATGTCGGCACGTTCCCGGGCCCCTTCCCCTTCGTCGGCAACAAGGATTAGCGCCGCTATTTCTTCTTCTTCGCCGGCGCCGGCTTGGCCGGCGATGGCGCGGCAGGCGGTGGCGCGCCGTCTAGCTTGGCGAGATTGTCCTTGGCGGCGGTGGCAGCGGCGCTGTTGGGCGCGACCTGCGCGACGCGCCGCCAATCCTGCCGGGCGCCGGCCTCGTCGCCCGTGACGCCGCGGATATTGCCGCGCTCCAGAAGGGCGTCGGGCTGGTCGGGGGCGAGGCGCAGCGCCGCCTCGACATCGCGCCGCGCGGCATCGAATTGCTCGAGGGCGCGATGCGCCGAGGCGCGGAAGATGAGGGAGTCGACGCGCTTGGCATCGAGCGCCAGGGCGTGGTCGAGATCGGCAATCGCCTCCTGGTATTGCTTTTGGCCGGCATACGCCTCGGCGCGGTCGGTCAGGAGGTCCGCGTCGTCGGGGGTGACGGCGACCGCCGCCGTCAGGGTAGCGGCGGCGCGCGCCGGCTCGCCGGCAAGCAGCCAGGCCTGGCCCGCCTGGTCGAGCACCTGGGCGCGCAGATCGGCCGGCCCCTTCGCCATGGCATCGGCCAACGCCTCGAGCTTCGCGCCGGCCTCGGCATAGCGCCCGAGGCCGATCAGCGCGACATCGGCGCAATGCTCGGCCGGATGGCCGCCGCCGGCGATGCGCCAGGCATTGGCATCGTCGAAGGCGGCAGCCGGTTTCCGCCGCGCCTCTTCCATGCAGCGCGCGTAATGGTCCGCCTCGACGGCGGGAAGACGCTGCGCGGCAAGCGGCGCGGCGCCGAGAAACACCAGAGATACCGCGAGGATCGCCGGCGCGCCGCGGTGCCGCCGACGCGTGTCCTTGCCTGACGCGGTCATTCGCCCGGCGCGGTTACGCCTTCATCGGTCAGATGCGGCGCGGCGGCGCGCTCGCTCTTGCGGCCGAACAGCCCGCGCGCCTTTTCCATATACACGTAGACGACCGGCGTGATGTAGAGGGTGAGCGTCTGCGAGACGAGGAGGCCGCCGACGACGGCGAGGCCGAGCGGCCGGCGCAGCTCCGAGCCGCTGCCGACGCCGAGCGCGATCGGCAGCGTGCCCATGATCGCCGCCATCGTCGTCATCATGATCGGCCGGAAGCGCAACAGGCAGGCCTCGTGGATGGCCGACTCCGCGCTCGTTCCCGGCGTCTTGCGCCGCTCGATGGCGAAATCGATCATCATGATCGCGTTCTTCTTGACGATGCCGATCAGCATGACGATGCCGATGATGGCGATGACGCTAAGGTCCTGGTGGAACAGCATCAGGGTCAACAGCGCGCCGAGCCCGGCGGCCGGCAGGCCGGAGAGGATGGTGATCGGGTGGATGAAGCTTTCGTAGAGGATGCCGAGCACGATGTAGATGACGAGGATGGCGGCGATGAGCAGCATGCCCTGGCCGCGCAATGAATCCTGGAAGACCTGGGCGGTGCCCTGGAAGCCGGTGGTCACGGTGACCGGCAGATTGGCCGCGCGCTCGGTCTCCTGGATGCGCTGCACCGCGTCGCCGAGCGAGACGCCCGGGGCGAGGTTGAACGAGATCGTCACCGAAGGGAGCTGCGACTGGTGATTGACGGTGAGCGGGCCGACCGCGGAGTGTATCGTCGCGAAGGCCTCGAGCGGTATCGGTTGGCCGCTGCCGGTCGGCGGGCGCACATAGATGCGCGACAGCGCGTCCGGGTTGGCCTGGAAGCTCGGGTCGGCCTCGAGGATCACCTGGTAGTCGTTCGACGCGGTGTAGATCGTCGATACCTGGCGCGTGCCGAAGGCGCTGAACAGCGTATTGCGCACGAGATCGGCGGTGATGCCAAATTGCGAGGCCTTGTCGCGGTCGATGTCGACGATCGCCTGCAGATTGCCGATCTGCAGATCCGACGTCGCGTCCTGGAAGCCGGGCAGGGCGCGCAGCTTGTCCTTCATGATCGGCGCCCAGTGATAGAGCTCGTCAAGATCGGCGTCCTGCAGCGTGTACTGGTACTGACCCTTCGCCAGCCGTCCGCCGACCTGAATGTTCTGGATGGGCTGAAAATAAGTGTTGATGCCGGGAACGACCGCGACCTTCCGGCGCAAATCCTGGATGATCTCGGTGGCGCTCTGCGTGCGCTGGTCGCGCGGCTTCAGATTGATGAAGATGCGGCCCTGGTTGAGCGCCGGGCTGAAGCCGGTGGCGCCGACGGTCGAATTGACGACGTCGATATTGGGGTTCTCCTTGACGATCGCGGCGACCGCCTTCTGCCGTTCCGCGATGGCGGCGAAGGAGGTGTCCTGCGCCGCCTCGGTGATGGCGAAGATGAGGCCGGTATCCTCGATCGGGAAGAATCCCTTCGGCACGACGCCGAAAAGATAGATCGCGGCGCCGAGCGACAGGAAGGTGGCGAACAGCGTGACCTGGCGCCATCTCAACACCGCGGCCAGGGTCGTCGCATAGAAGCGAAGCATGCCGTTGAAGCCCGCCTCGGACACGCGGTAGAGCCAGTTATGCGCCTCGCCATGATGCGATTTGAGCATGCGCGAGCTCAGCATCGGGGTCAGGGTGAGCGAGACGATGCCGGAGATCATGATCGTCATGCTGATGGTGACCGCGAATTCGCGGAACAGCCGGCCCACGATGCCGCCCATGAAGAGGACGGGAATGAACACGGCGACCAGCGACACGGTGATCGACAGGATGGTGAAGCCGATCTCGGCGGCGCCCTTGAGCGCCGCCTCCATCGGCCGCATGCCGTCCTCGATGTGGCGGACGATGTTCTCCAGCATGACAATGGCGTCGTCGACGACGAAGCCGACGGAGAGCGTGATGGCGAGCAGCGAGAGGTTGTCGATCGAATAACCCATCACGTACATGCCGGCGAACGTGCCGATCAGCGACACCGGGAGGGCGAGCGCCGGAATGATGGTGGCGGTGACGTTGCGCAGAAAGACGAAGATCACGAGGATGACGAGCACCACCGTCAGGATCAGCGTGAACTGCACGTCGTCGACCGACTGGCGGATCGACAGCGAGCGATCGTTGACGACCTGGAGCTCGAGCGCCGGCGGGATGGCCGCCTGGAAGACGGGGATCAGCGCCTTGACCGAATCGACGACCTGCACGGTGTTGGCATCGGGTTGCCGCTGCACGGCCAGCATCACGTTGCGCTTGCCGTTGAACCAGCTCGCCACCTGGTCGTTCTCGACGCTGTCGATGACCTTCGCGACCTGGCCGAGGCGGACCGGCGCGCCGTTGCGGTAGGCGACGATGATCGGTTTGTACTGCTCGGCCTTGGACAGCGACCCCGAGGCCTGCAGCGTGATGTTCTGTTCCGGCCCGTTCAGATTGCCGACGGGCGTATTCGAATTGGCGGCGGCGACCGCGATGCGAATATCGTCGATGCCGATCCCCATGGCGGCGAGCGCCTCGGGGTCGGCCTGGACGCGGACGGCGAATTTCTGCCCGCCATAGACCTGGACCTGGGCAATGCCGGGCAGCGTCGAGATGCGCTGCGCGATCATCACCTCGGCATATTCGTCGACCGTCGAGAGCGGCAGCGTATCGGACGCCAGGGTAAGGAACATCACCGGCGAATCGGCCGGGTTGATCTTGCGGAAGCTCGGCGGCGTCGTCATCTCGAGCGGCAGCTTCTTCGCCACCGTGGTCAGCGCCGACTGCACATCGAGCGCGGCGCCGTCGATGTTGCGATCGAGATCGAACTGCATGGTGATGGAGGTGATGCCCTGGCCGCTCGTCGAGATGATCGAGTTGAGCCCCGAGATCGTCGAGAACTGCCGTTCCATCGGCGCCGCCACCGACGAGGCCATGGTCTCCGGGCTGGCGCCCGGCAGGTTTCCCGTGACGACGATGGTCGGGAAGTCGACGCGCGGCAGCGCCGCGACCGGCAGCAGGCGATAGCCGAAAATGCCGAAGATGACGAAGGCCATCATCAGCAGGGTCGTCATGACCGGCCGATGGATGCAGGTGATCGGCAGGTTCATGACGTGGGACCGCCGGCCACGGCGACCGGCGGGCGCGGCTCGACGAGCGTGCCTCTGGTCAGGCGGAGCTGACCGTCGGTGACCACCTGTTCGCCCTCGGACAGCCCCTTGGCGATGACGCTGTCGCTGCCGATCGACCGGCGGATCGTGACGTCGCGCGGCTCGGCCGTCTTATCCGGCTTGATGACGTAGACGTAGCTGCCGTTCTGGCCGACCTGGACCGCCTGGGTTGGAATGACCAGGGCGTTCGGCTCGACCCGCAGGGTCAGCGACGCCTTGACGAACTGGCCCGGCCACAGATGCTCATTGGCGTTGTCGAACACCGCCTTGAGCGCGATGGTGCCGGTCGTCGTGTCGACCGCGTTGTCGATGAAGGCGAGCTTGCCGGTTTCCGACGGGCCGGAATCGCCGGGCACCTCGGCGGTGACCTTGAGCTCGTGCCCTACCGAGGCCTCGCGAATGGCCGGCAGCTCGCGCTGCGGCACCGAGAATGCGACGTAGATGGGATGAAGCTGGTTGACGGTGGCGAGGGTGATGGTGTCGTTCGCCTTGACGTTGTTGCCCGCCTTGAGCAGGACGGCGCCGACATGCCCGTCGATCGGCGTGGTGATCGTATAGTAGGTGATCTGAACCTTCATGTTGTCGAGCGCCGCCTCGTCGGCGCGCACCGTCGCCTCCAGCGTCGCGGCCTTGGTCTGCGCCGTATCGTAGGTCGCCGCCGCCGTGTAGTTCTTGCTGACGAGCTGCGCCTGCCGTTCGGCCTCGCGCTTGGCGTTGGCGAACTCGGCGCGATCGCGCGCGAGCTGCGCCTCCGCCTGCCGCGCCTGCGCCTCGACCGCGCGGCTGTCGAGGACGAACAGCGTGTCGCCGGCCTTGACCTCCTGGCCGTCGTGAATCGGGACCTTGACGATCTGGCCGTCGATCCGCGACTTGACGACGACGGTGGCGATCGGCTGTACGGTGCCGATCGCCTCGAGCCGCACCGGCACAGGCTTGCGGATGACGGCGGCGACGACGACCGGCACCGCCTGCGGGGCGGATGCGACCTGCTTGGGCTGCGCGGCGAGGCGAATGTTTTCGTACGCGACGCCGGCGCCGCCCAGAACGGCCAGAAAAATAACGACAATCAGAACGCGCTTCATCAGTTGAACGTCCCCGCTTGCGTCGGCGCCTCGATCCCGCGCACACCCGTTCCGCGCGCGCACCCCGCCCGCAGCCTATTGTTCATATAAGCGCCGACGGGCCAAACAATCCCCTTGTCATCCATCCGATCGGCGCCGCAAACCGCCGCGCCCTCAGAAAACCGAACGCTGCAGTGCAAATCGATCCTGCGCTGCAACAAAATCGCCAGTTCGATAATCGCCGGCAGACCGCGCATCGCGACACATCGCGGCCAGGGGCTTTATGGCACAATTCCTTACGGTTTTCCTTATCTTTTGCCAAATGACGTATCGGTGAAACTGCCTGCGGTCGGTAGCGCGGCGACCTTACGTCAGCCTGAAGCCTTCGGTATGTCTCTCCCCTTTTTCCTGCCGACCCACGTCTTGCCGATCGGCCGATTAAAGCCCACGATGACGGCGTCCATAGGCTTGGCGATGCCCGGCCGGCGACAGTCTGACGGGAAGGATAGCTTGGTGGGCGGCTTCGGCAACATCGCCCGCGCCTTTGCCAGCCGGAATTATCGTGTCTTCGCGGCCGGCAACGCCATTTCGCTGATCGGCACCTGGCTGCAACGCGTCGCCGTCGGTTGGCTCGCCTGGCAATTGACGCATTCCGGCACCTGGCTGGGCCTCGTCGCCTTCGCCGACCTGTTCCCGACCGTCGTGCTCAGCCCGTGGGCCGGCGCCCTCGCCGACCGCCGCGACCGCGTGCGCGTCATCTGGCTGAGCCAGATCGCCGCCATGCTGCAAGCGAGCCTGCTCGCGCTGCTCACCGGCTTCGACATCATCACGATCTGGAGCCTCTTCGCGCTCGCCTTCCTGCTCGGTATCGCCAACGCCATCAACCAGCCGGCGCGGCTGGCGCTGATTCCCAGCCTCGTCGAGCGCGTCAACCTGCCATCGGCGGTCGCCATCAACTCGATCATCTTCAACAGCGCGCGCTTCATCGGGCCGGCGCTTGCCGGCGTCGTCATCGCCGAAGGCAGCGTCGCCCTCGCCTTCGCCATCAATGCCGCGAGCTACATCGCCTTTCTCGTCGCCCTCGCGCGCCTTGACCGCATAGACGACGACGGCCAGCCGGCCCGCCGCAACTTCCTTCGCGCGGTGACGGAAGGCTATCTCTATGCCGCGCGCCACGAGGGCATCGGCGCGATGCTGCTCCTCATGGCGGTTACCTCGCTCGGCACGCGCGGTTTCATCCAGCTTCTTCCCGGCTTCGCCGATCAGGTCTTCGGGCGCGGCCCGCAGGCGCTCGCCTGGATGACCGCGACGGTCGGGCTCGGCGCCATATTCGGCGGGTTGTGGATGGTGCGCCGACCGGCGATCGCCGGGCTGACCTCGGTCGTCTTCGCCAACACGCTGCTGATGGCGGCGGCGCTGCTCGGCTTCACGGCAACGGCGAAATTCTGGGTCGCGCTGCCGTGCCTGGCGGTCGCCGGGTTCGGTCTCGTCGTCAGCGGGATCGGCGCGCAGACCCTCGTGCAGAGCGCCGTCGACACGGCGATGCGCGGCCGCGTCATGGCGCTCTACGGCACGATCTTCCGCGGCGGGCCGGCTTTTGGCACCCTACTCATGGGCATGTTCTCCGAGCAGTTCGGGCTGCGCCTGCCGGTCGCCGCCGGCGCCTTGCTCTGCGCCCTCTACTGGCTGTGGGCGCGACTGCGCCTGCCGATCGTCGCCGACCGGCTCGAAACCGCGCCGGAAAGCGCCGAATGACTGCTCGTCTTCGATGACCCCCCTTCCTTCAAAGGCCCCGCGCCTCTTCTGTTTCGGCCTCGGCTACAGCGCCCTCGTCCTGGCGAGACACCTGCGCGCCCTCGGCTGGGCGGTGGCCGGAACCTGCCGCGGCGACGGCGACCGCGACGCCCTCACGCGGCAAGGGATCGATGCCCATCTCTTCGACAGCGATTGGTCGGTCGCGGCGGCGCTCGGCGGGACCACCCATCTCGTCAGCTCGGTGCCGCCGGACGCGGCGGGCGATCCCGTCATCGCGCGGCACGGTCGCGCCATCGCGGCAAGCGCGCCGCACCTCGTCTGGGCGGGCTATCTCTCCACCACCGGCGTCTATGGCGACCGCGCCGGCGGGCTGGTCGACGAGACCTCGCCGCTGCGCCCGACCGGCGAGCGCGGGCGCCGCCGCCGCATGGCGGAGGAGGCTTGGCTCGATCTCTGGCGGCGGCACGGCGTGCCGGTCCACCTCTTTCGCCTCGCGGCGATCTACGGCCCCGGGCGCAACGCGCTCGACCAGGTGAAGGCCGGCACGGCACGGCGCATCGACAAGCCGGGCCAGGTATTTTCGCGCATCCATGTCGACGACATTGCTACCGTGCTCGCAGCCTCGATGGCGCGGCCCAACCCCGGCGCCGCCTATAATCTCTGCGACGACGAGCCGGCGCCGCCGGCGCAGGTGGTCGCCTTCGCCTGCGCGCTGCTCGGGGTCGCGCCGCCGCCGCTCGTGCCGTTCGACGAAGCCGATCTCTCGCCGATGGCGCGCAGCTTCTACGACGACAACAAGCGGGTCGACAATGCGCGCATCAAGACGGAGCTGGGCGTCAGCCTGCGCTACTCCGATTACGCGGCCGGGCTGCGCGCGCTGATGACGGCCGACGGGGCGACGGCGGAGGGCGAGACGCCCGCCGCATAGTTGCGGCGGAAATTGACGAGGAACGCGACCATCGAGGCGATGGTCAGCAGCGAGCCGACGATCGCCAGCAGCGGGCTTTCGTAATTCATCGCGATGTAGATGCCGGGTAGAAAGATCGCGGCGCCGAGATTGGCGAGCCAGAAATGAACCGCGGCCAGCCGGGTCGTCGCCGTCGCCGGATAGGCCTTGTAGGCGAGGGCGAACAGCACGAACCACACGCTGGCGACGAGGTTGATATGGGCGTGGAGGTGGGCGTTCTGGAATTCCTGATTGACCCCCATCCAGACGCCGAGGCACATCGCCAGAAGAGCGTAAAGAATTCCAATGGTGATGAAACGAGCGCTGATGTTTGCCATACCGGCCCCCTGCAAGCTGCCATCATTGCTCTCGGGGTAGCCGGAGCGGAAAGAGCCGTCAAGTGGCTGGCGGCGGCCGCCTCAGAGCAGGGCGTCGAGGGTCCGGCGCAGGCGCGCGAGGTCGTCGGCCCTCGACAACCGGTGATCGCCGTCCCCGACCAGCGTCACCGTGACGTCGGCCCCGGCGAAGCGTTCGGCGAGACGCAGGCTGGTCGGCCACGGCACGTCGGGATCGCGCATGCCATGGATGAGGCGGACCGGGCAGGCGACGGCGAGCGGCGCGCGCAGGAGGAGATGGGAGCGCGCTTCCTCGATGAGTTGGCGCGTCAGCATATAGCCCGCCGGATCATAGGCCGATGGGATGGTCAGCGAACCGTCGCGCCACATCGCCTGCTGCTGCGCCGGCGACAGGCGGCGCCACATCAGATCCTCGGTCGCGTCGGGCGCCGGCGCGATGCCGACGAGGGCGGCGACGCGCTCGGGGCGGGCGCGCGCGGCGAGCAGCATGAGCCAGCCGCCCATGCTCGAGCCGACGAGGATTTGCGGTCCCTCGGCCAGACGGTCGAGGACGGAAAGCGAGTCGTCCTTCCAGCGGCCGATCGTCGCCGCGGCGAAGGCGCCCGAGGAAGCGCCATGCGCGAAATAGTCGAAACGCAGGAAGGCCTGACCGCGTTCGCGGCAGAACGCCTCGAGCGCCATCGCCTTGGTGCCGGTCATGTCGGACATGAAGCCGCCGAGGAAGACGATGCCGGGGGACTTGCCCTCCAGCCGGTGGTAGGCGATTGTCGCGCCGTCGTCGCGTGCTAGTATTTGCGGCTGTTGTCGAGCCTCGCCGGACGGCGTCGCCATCGGATCCATACCACCATCTGCCATCATGACCGCGACCGAATCAAGTATGCCGGCTGAGCGCCGCGCGCCGCGCGTGCTGCAGGTTCTGCCGCGCCTCGTCAGCGGCGGGGTCGAGCGCGGCACGATCGAGATCGCCGCGGCGCTTGCCGCCGCCGGCTGGGGCTCCTACGTCGCCTCGGCGGGCGGCAAGATGACATACGAGCTGGCGCGCCACGGCGCGACCCACATCACCCTGCCGCTCGCCTCGAAGAACCCGCTGGTCATGCACGGCAATGTCGCCCGCCTCGCCGCGCTGATCGACGAGCACGGCATCGATCTCGTCCATGCGCGCAGCCGCGCGCCGGCATGGAGCGCATGGGCGGCGGCGCGACGGACGCGCCGCCATTTCGTCACCACCTTCCACAACGCCTACGGC
>Ga0070681_10007401_pt1 | contig 10736 bp, 9 predicted proteins | sample KBSC83BmetaG_FD_65650 | JGI IMG/M metagenome (GOLD analysis project Ga0070681, IMG submission 65650) | Corn rhizosphere microbial communities from Kellogg Biological Station, Michigan, USA - KBS C8-3B metaG | ecosystem: Host-associated > Plants > Roots > Rhizosphere | place: USA: Michigan...
CCGTCGATTCCGTCGTCCCGCGCATGTCGGGGCCTGCGATCGTGGGCCTGGATGTGACGGAGTTCCTGAGCCACGAGTTGACCCGCGGGCCGGTGACTCTGTACGTGTTCCACCTGATCCGGCAGCTGCTGGATGGCCGCAGACTCGTGTGCTGGATGGACGAGTTCTGGCGGCTGCTGGCTGACCCTGCTTTCGCCGGTTTCGCCAAGGACGGCCCCAAGACCTGGCGCAAGCACAACGGCGTCATGTGCCTGGCCACGCAGAGCGTCAGCGACGTGCTCGAGAGTCCGATCAGTCGCACGATCGTCGAGCAGACGCCCACCAAGGTGTTCTTCCCGAACTGCGACGCCGACGAGCATGAGTATCGCGTCGGCTTCGGGCTCACCGAGCGCGAGTTTCACCTCATTCGCGACCAGCTCGAGCCCGGATCGCGAGCCTTCCTGGTCAAGCAGGGGCGCCACAGCGTCGTCTGCCGGCTCGACCTGAACGGATTCGAGCGTGAGCTGGCCGTGATCTCGGGCAGGGCGTCGGAGGTCGTACGAGTGCGCGAGTTGATCGCGCGCGTCGGTCCTCGCCCGGAGGATTGGTTGCCCCTCTTTCACGCGGCACCCCTTGCTGACTCACAGGAGAAGGGATCATGAATCATTGGATTCTGTCGGCGGCACTGGTGTTGGCAGGTTGTATCGCCATGCACCCGGCAAGGGCGCAGATACCGGTCACGGACATCGGGGCCATCGCGCAACTGGTCTCGGAGCTGCAGACGTTGGAGCAGCAGGTCGAGACTGCGCGCCAGCAGCTTGCGCAGGCACAAAGCGAATACCAGGCGATCACGGGGGATCGCGGCATGGAACGCCTGCTCGCAGGGACCGTGCGCAACTATCTGCCGCCCACCTGGGGCGATATCCGCAACGCACTGACCGGCAGCGCCGCGTTTCCGGAGCTGGCCCGACAGCTGCAGAGCACCCTCACCGCGGATGCCGTGCTGTCAGATGCGCAGCTGTCCGGCCTGGCGCCCGTGGACCGGCAGAGCCTGGAGGCGAGCCGGCAATCGGTGGCCCTGCAACAGGTGCTGGCTCAGCAGGCCCTTGCCGTCACGAGTGACCGGTTTGCCGCGCTTCAGCAACTGATCGACGCCATCCCTTCCGCGACGGATGAAAAGGGGATTCTCGACCTGCAGGCACGGATCGCCGCCGAGCAGGACATGCTGCAGAACGAGCAAGCCAAGCTCAGCCTCCTTGGCCAGGCAGCGCGCGCGGATCTGGTCGCGAGTCAGGCGCGGACACACGAGCTCGCCGTTGCAGGTCACGGCGACTTTGCCGCGCGCTTCCAGCCGGTTCCCTGAACGCTCGAGTCACGGCCATGGGCTTCTTCCAGACCTTCTGGAGCTGGCTGAACATGCAGCTGGCGACCTATATAGGCGACAACACGGCGCGCGTCGCAGCGGCTTTGGAGCCTGCTGTCCTGACGTTCGCCACGATCTACATCGTGATGTGGGGATATCTGCATCTGACGGGCGGCATCGAGCAGCCGTTCGCTGTCGGGCTGAAGCGCATCGTGACCCTGGTAGTGGTGCTCGCCGTGGGTCTGCGCCTGTGGCTGTACAACGCCGTGATCGTCGATACGTTCTATCGCGCCCCCTCGCAGCTTGCGGCGGCGGTGGTGGGTGCATCCGATCCCGTCACCTTGATCGATGCCATCTGGGATCAGGGCGGGGCGGTGGCCGGCTTCCTGTGGAGCAAGGGCGGGGTGCTGAATGGGGATTTCGGCTTCTACATCGCCGGCATCGCCGTCTGGGTTCTGATCGGACTGCTGTGCGTGTATACGATGTTTCTGATCGCGCTCTCCAGCATTGCATTGGCCATTCTGCTGGCCCTGGGGCCGCTGTTCATTCCGACCATTCTGTTCGAGCGCACCCGCCGGCTGTTCGATGCCTGGCTCTCCCAGCTGGCGACCTATGGCTTCATCACGATCCTGACAGTGCTGGTGGCGGCCTTGCTGCTGCAGTTCGTGCGCTCGTATGCCGACCAGACCGCGCACCGCGGATCCGCCATCGTCACCGTGGATGCCCTGAACATGGTCCTCGCTTCCGTCCTCGTCTTCCTGCTGATGAGGCAAGTCATGCCGATCGCCGCGGGGCTTGGAGGGGGCGTTGCGCTCAGCTCGTTCGGCGCCGTCAGCCGCGCGGTGCGCTGGAGCATGGGGCCGCTCAGAGGAGTCGCTCCATGAGACTGCTGGTCTTGATCGCCGCGTTGGCATACCTGGGAGGCTGCGCTTCGCGCGAGGTCCGTTGCGATGGACGACGCTTGACTCGGATCAACGCTCCTTCACCGTCTGGGTCCGAAGCGCAGCCAGCGTCCCGCAATGGGAGTCACGTCCAGTGACGGCCGAGACGGACGGGTATTTTCGCGATGCGGTGTCCTGGGACGCGGACAAAAGCGCATCCCTCGGACGCAGCGCCCGAACGGCATGGCGCGTGGCAGGCGCCGGGTGGGTGTGCGCAGTGACCAGTTGCGCAGCGCTCCTCGCGTTGATGCCGCTGAAGAGCGTCGAGCCGTTCGTCATCCGGGTCGATAACAGCACAGGGATCGTGGATGTCGTTCCTGTCTATGCCGGGCACGTTCGCATGGAAGATGCCGTGACGCGCTACTTCCTGAGCCACTATGTCAGTGTGTGCGAGCGGTTCAACTTTTCGACCGCGGAAAGTGACTATGAGGAATGCGGAGCCTTCCACACAGCGCAGCGTAATCAGGTCTGGTACGCGCTCTGGAATCCCAACAATCCCCGCTCGCCCCTGAATGTGCACAAGGACGGAAGCTCCATCAGCGTCCAGGTGGAATCGGTGAGCTTTTTCAAGCGGGCCAGCGGACTGGCGGACCTGGCTCAGGTGCGCTACGTGAAGGCGGAACGACAAGGCGGCGCCACCGAGGAGCGCACTACACACTGGATCGCCACGATTCAGTACGCCTATGCGCAACCGGCGCAGGATGCCCGCACGCGCCGTTGGAATCCTCTGGGTTTCAAGATCCTCGAGTTCACTCCCGAGCCGGAAGTACTGGCGCCGGATCCGGCGCCCTCGCCATCGACAAACTGAGGCATCCATGATCATTGCCCACGCTCGCAAATGGACTTGCGCTGTGGCGCTATTCGCAGCCGCCACGCAGGCCTCGGCCCTCTGGGCGGACGCGGTGCCGACCGCAGGCTCCGCCGACTCCCGCATCCGCACCGCAACCTACGATCCCGCGCAGGTGTATCGGATCGAAGGCCGGGTGGGTTACCAGATCGATATCCAGTTCGAGGACGAAGAGACCTTCGTAGGCCTCGGAGCGGGCGACTTGCAGGCGCTGTCGTTCGTGGCGCAGGGGAGTCATCTGTTCATCAAACCACGCGCCGCGCATGTCAGCACCAATCTCACCGTTCTCACGACGCGACGCGCCTACCACTTCGACTACACCGCCGCCGATGGTGTGAGCAGCCAGAATGAGCTCTATGCCCTGAGATTCGTCTATCCCTCCACGGCTGTGGATCAGCTGTTGAAGTCCGCAGCCGGCGCACCGCGGAACCTCGACTACTGGTACTGCGGGCATCCTGATCTGAAGCCCATCTACGCCGCAGATGATGGAGTACGCACCTGGCTCAGGTTCGCGGCCCGTGCGGAGCTCCCCGCGGTCTTCGTCCGCAACGACGATGGAACCGAGTCCCTGCTGAATTTCAACATCGAGAACGGTGATGTGGTGGTGCATCGGGTGGCCCGGCGGTTCATCGTTCGCCGCGGGAAGCTCACGGGCTGCATCGTCAATGCAGGCTACAGCGGCTCGGGTGAGCGAGTCGGATCCGGAACGGTTTCTCCGGCCGTTGAGCGGGCCACCCGGGGAGTGCGGCCATGAGCGAGGAGACGGAGTTCGAGCCTGGGGCCGCTGGCGCTATTGACCGCGAGCGTGTGCCGATAGATGGCCTGGTGCGCGGCGAGCGAGCCCTCTCTTCCGTGAGTCGGGCAAGGTCGCTTCAGTCGAGAGTCAGCAGCGTGCTGGCGGGCGCGCTGACCATCTTGCTGGGAGTTGGGGCTTTGACGTGGTACTACGCGAATGCGTTTACGCGACCCAATCGTGCACGTGACTCCGCGCAGGCAGCGGCCGCGCGGCGAGCGCAGGGCGAGATGCCATTGCCGTCGCTGGGTCGGATCGATCCGCCGCAGTCAGCGGCCGTTGCTGTGCCCGGTGTTGCAGTTGCATCCGCCTTGGACGCGCAGCCCGTCGCTCCTGTGACGGCGGCGGTAACTGCTGGTGCGGCACCTGTCGTTGGCGCAGCCGCGCCCGTTGGCGGCACCTCGACCTCGGGTACCCCACCGGCGCCTGGAAGTGCGACTTCCACTCCGCGTGTTCCGCGGGCGAACGCCGCGAAGCCAGTGAACCGTGCAGGTTCCGTCGGGGGCTGGACTGGGGCAGGTTCTGCGGCGGTGCCCGATCAGCGGCTCGCCGGGCCCGTATTCGTTCGACAGGCCGCCGACCCGTCACCGGGTGTCCGGCCACTGGATGATCCGTCTGCGACCTCCCACACAGCCGACGAGCATGGTCTGGCTGATCTTCTACGACCTACTCCCGTCGTGGCAGTGCAAGCGAGGGTTCTGCCGACGCGCCGCTTCCTGTTGCCGAAGGGATCCTTCATCGATTGCACGCTCGAGACCGCCATCGATTCGACGCTGCCCGGGATGACGACGTGCGTCGTCGCTACGGATACCTTCAGCGCGGATGGGAGCGTCGTGCTTCTGGAGCGGGGGACGCGCCTCGTAGGGGAAACGCGGGGTCAGGTTCAGCAGGGTACTGCAAGGATCTTCGTGCTGTGGACAGAGGCACGCACGCCGACCGGCGTCGTTGTGCCTCTGGATTCTCCCGGAACGGACGAGCTGGGTCGATCCGGGTTGGCCGGTACGGTCGACAGGCACTTCTGGGAGCGATTCGGCGCCGCGATCCTGATCACGGCCATCGATGGGGCGGTGCAGGCTGCGGTTCAGCCCTCCGGCGGTTCCGGCGGAACGGTCATCTACAACCCTTCGGGGTCCCAGGAAGTGCTCACCGAGGTCCTCAAGGGCACGCTCAACATCCCGCCGACGGTGAAAAAGAGCCAGGGGGATCGAATCGAGATCCTGGTCGTGCGCGACGTCGATTTCAGGTCGGTGTATGAGCTGCGCCGCTGAGGAGGCCTCGAGCCTGGAGCTCACCCTGCGAGCGCTGCGCCCCTGGCTGGGTGAGCCGGGTGTCACGGAGGTGTGCATCAACCGGCCGAAGGAGCTCTTCATCGAGACGCGCTCGGGCTGGCGCTGCGAGCCGTTCCCCCTGGCCGACTTCGACTGGTGCCGCAGGCTCGCGAAGCTGATCGCCAACTCCACGCGACAGAGGATCGATGAGTGCTCGCCGCTGCTCTCCGCTTCCCTTCCCGGAGGGGAGCGAGTGCAGATCGCGATGCCGCCGGCGACTCTCGGCCACTGCGTCTGCATCACCATTCGCCGGCCGTCGGATGAAGCCTGGTCGCTCCGCGATCTGACCCAACGGGGCGCCCTCCGGCACGCACACAGGGCCACCGGGACTCTGGATGAGACGGAGACGCAACTGCTGCAGCTGCTGGCGGCTCGCAATTTCGAGGCATTCCTGCGCCTGGCCGTGCTGAGCCGGAAGAACATCCTCATCTCAGGCGCGACCGGCTCCGGCAAGACCACCTGGACGAAGGCGCTCATCAGGGAGATCCCCCCGGCAGAGCGCCTCATCACCATCGAGGACGCGCAGGAGCTGATCCTCGACCGCCATCCCAACCATGTGCGCCTGCTCTACAGCAAGGAAAGTCAGGGGCTGAGCAAGGTGACTCCGAAGCAGCTGCTCGAGGCGTGTCTGCGCATGAGGCCGGACCGCATCCTGCTCGCGGAGCTGCGAGGTGAGGAAGCCTTCGATTATTTGCGCAACGTGAACTCCGGGCACCCGGGCTCCATCACCAGCGTCCATGCGGCGAGCGCTGAGCTGGCATTCGAGCAACTGGTGTTGCTGGTCAAGCAAGGACCGGCGGGACGCGAGCTCCCGCGAGAGGACATCAAGTCCCTGCTGTACCTGCTGATCGACATCGTCATGCAGTGCGGGGTCGAGCACCACGAACGCTACGTAAAGGAAATCTGGTACGAGCCGCAGCGCAAACGCAATCGCGCGGCCGCTTGAAGGGAGGACTCTGACATGCTGGACGCGTTGATACACGGTACATCGGGGTTGGCACTGTCCTACGCCAGCGTCGAGATACCCATGCTCGTCGGCTTGATTCGGCGTGGGGCCCCGCTGAGGAAGATTCTGCAGTCGCCACTGGTGGCCCTCCCGCTCACAGCGGCCGCGGGAATCGGCCTGTCGGCGATCGCACCTCTGACACGGGCGGCTGGCCTCAGCGCCGATAGCATCTTCCAGCTCGCGCTCGGAGTCGGAGTCAGCGCTGCCGTCGGCCTGGGGGGTGCATGGGCGCTCGCGAAGCAGAATTCTGGTGCGGCTGCGCACCGTCGGGGTGCGGTGATCTCGCAAGCGCCGTCACGTGGATTGGCTCGGGATCGAGCCGCGGCGGCGGAGCACGGGCGATCTCCGGACCAGACGGTCGAAGTGACGCTCGCCGGCATTCCCATTGCCGCCCGAGACGAGACGAAACATTTCAAGTTGATTGGAACGACGGGCACCGGAAAGAGCACCGCGGTGCAGGAGATTCTCAGCGGTGCGCTCGGGCGAGGCGACCGCGCCGTCATCGCGGACCCCGACTATGGCTATGTGCGCCGGTTCTACGATCCGCGCCGGGGCGATGTCATCCTGAATCCCTTCGACAGTGCGGCTCTCAAGTGGGACCTGTTCGGCGAGATTACCGAAGCCTACGACATCGATCAGCTCGCGCGTTCGCTGATCCCGGACCAGGGAGGTGCGGATAAGAGCTGGCGCGAATACGCCCGGACGTTCTTCACCGCTGTGACTCAACAGGCACGCGCCGGCGGCGAAACGCGAATTGAAGAGCTGAACAGGCTGCTGCTCATCGCTGATCCAGAGGAATTGCGCACCCTCGTGCAGGGCACGCCCGCGCAGTCGTTCCTGCGCGAGAGCAATGCGCGGATGTTTGACTCTATCCGCTCTGTGACGAGCTCAGCCGTCGGCTCTCTTCAGCATGTCGCGCGCCAGAAGGCGCAGCTGTTCTCCGTGCGTCAGTGGGTCCAGCACGAAAAGCGGGGAGTCTTGTTCATGCCGTACCGGGCCGGCCAGATCGCAGCCCTGCGGTCGAGCATTTCGGCCTGGATGCGTCTTGCGATTTTCGAGGCCATGAATCAGCCGGAGGGCGATCAACGCCTGTGGTTCGTGGTCGATGAGCTCGACGCCCTGGGCCAGATCGACGGCCTGAAGGATGCCCTGGCCCGCCTGCGGAAGTTTGGAGGCCGCTGCGTCCTGGGCCTGCAATCGGTCGCCCAGGTGTCGGGCACGTATGGCACGTCCGAAGCACAAACGATCATCGAAAATTGTGGCAATACCTTGATTCTCCGGTGCGCAGCCAGCGAGCACGGAGGGACATCCCACTTTGCCTCGCGCTTGATCGGTCAGCGTGAAGTGATCAGAACCACGGTGTCGCGATCTCGCCGTCCCTTCCAATGGCTCGCCTCCACAACGCGTGCTGAGCACTCGAGCATTGAGCCGGCAATCCTTGACTCTGAGATCGAGCAACTGCCCGATCTCAACGGGTATCTGAAGTTTGCATCTCTGCCGCAATGGTACCGCGTGCATCTCACACCGCAGGCATCTGCGGTACAGCATCGTGCGCATGGGACATCTGCGGAGTTACGCTCGGTCGCCGCGGACGTCAAATTAGAAGAGCGGCAGACAGGACACACAGAGCCCCCCTTGCCGCGCGGCAGGAGTGTCCGAGATTGAGGCAATCCCTCAAAAACGGACGCATATGGACAAAAGAGCATGCACCTGCGCGAGCCTCTCTGGCAGTGGGACGTCGCTGCGGCCGTAGTCGGGATCGTTCTTGCACTCGCGGTGGGATTGTTCCTGCGAGTGCGAGACTCCCACGCGCATCGCCGTGGTTCACTCGTGCTCGATGGAGCGCGAGCGAGGCGTGAGCGCGCCTCCCGAAGGAGGCGTTACGGGTGCGGAGCGTTGACCCTTGCGCGAGTCGCCCTTGCGCCTCTCGACGAGACCAAGCATTTCAAGCTGATCGGCACGACGGGCACCGGCAAGTCGACGGCTATTCATGAGCTGCTCGGCGGTGCTCTCGAGCGCGGTGACAGGGCCGTCATTGCGGATCCCGACGGTGGCTACCTCGCCCGTTTCCACGCTCGGCACGACGTGATCCTCAATCCCTTCGAGCCGCGCTCCCGGAAGTGGGACCCGTTTGCGGAGATTCGGGAAAGCTACGACGTCGAGATGCTCGCCGCCAGCCTCATGCCTGGAGGAGAGGATTCCTCCGGTCGAGAGTGGCGCAGCTACGCTCGAACGTTCTTCACGGCAGTCACCCGGCGCTGCTTTCAGGAGAAAAAGTGCGATGTGGCGGAGCTGTGGAGACTGCTGCTGATAGCGCCAGTGAGCGAGCTGCATCCCTTGGTTGCCGGCACCCCGGCGCAACCTTTTCTGGAAGCAGACAACGCGCGCATGTTTGGATCCATCCGGTCCATTGCGGGGTCCTCGCTGGCAGCGCTCGAGCATGTTGCCGCGCAGCGCGGCGCCCCGGGATTCTCAGTCCGGCATTGGGTGCGAGAGGGCCGCGGAGTGTTGTTTCTTCCTTATCGGGCGACACAGATCGCGGCATTGCATTCGATTATAGCGACGTGGATGCGCCTCGCGATCTTCGAGGCGATGAACGGACCAGAGCAGGATCTGCGCTTGTGGCTGGTCGTCGACGAGCTCGATGCGCTCGGCCCGATCGACGGCCTCAAGGATGCATTGGCGCGGCTGCGAAAATTCGGCGGCCGCTGCGTGCTGGGTTTTCAGTCGGCTGCGCAGGTATCGGGCCTCTACGGGTCTGATGCCCAGACCATCGTAGAAAACTGCGGCAACACGCTCATTCTTCGCTGCTCGAGCAGTGAGCATGGAGGCACGTCGCAGTTCGCTTCCAGATTGATCGGCGAGAGGGAAGTGGTGCGGCGTCAGAAGTCCCGCGGCCGGGACGCACAAGGGCTGTTCGCAGCCGGCGGATTGCGTCGGTCCACGCACGTGAACGAGCAGTACATGACGGAGCCCGCCGTCATGCCTTCCGAGCTGCAGCAGCTGCCGGATCTCAGCGGCTATCTCAAGACCGCTTCTTCGCCTGCCTGGTTGAGGGTCTCGCTGAAGCGGTAGCTCGCTTTCGGCTGAGCCGGTCCCATGGCAATCTTCCGCCTGGATATCCAGCGCCTTGGGCGCAGCGCCGGCCGCAGCGCCACGAACGCAGCCGCCTACCGATCGGGAGAGCGGATTCGCGATGAGCGCACGGGAAGGACCCATGACCACACACATCGAACAGACGTCTTGAGCAAGGAGATCGTGCTGCCATCGGGATTCAGCGGCGCGGAGCCAACGTGGACCCGCGATCGTTCCACACTGTGGAATCACGCCGAGGCGGCGGAGAAGAGAAGCAACTCGCGCGTGGCTCGGGAGTATCAGGTGGCGCTTCCTTCGGAGCTCTCGAGCGAACAGCGACTGCAGCTCACCCGCGCGTTCTCGCGTGAGTTGGCTGACCGCTACAACGTAGCGGTCGACATGACGATACATGCACCTCGCGAGGGAGGAGACCCGCGCGCACACCATGCCCATCTGCTTACAACGACCCGTGAGGTCACGACCAAAGGACTGGGGCCCAAGTCAGCGATGGAGATCAGCGAAAACAGCCGCTTGGCGCGCGGTCTCCTGCCCTCGCCGGAAGAGTTCAAAGTTCTCCGGGAGCGTTGGGCAAACCTGACCAACCAAGCCCTGCGGGAGGCCCACATCGATGCCCGCGTCGAGCATCGCAGCCTGGCGTCACAGGGAATCGATCGCGAGCCGCGCCCGAGCATTCCGCATCGGTTCATGGCAATGGAGCGCCGGGGCATTCGAGTCACCGTGGCCGAGCAGATTCGAGAGAACTACCGCCAGCGTGTCGAAGCTCGCGCAGCGGGGACCCTCCAGAGCGCACATGAGAGCGCCAAAGGGGCCAGTCTCGAAGAGATCCGCGGCAGAGCGGCGCAGGCCTGGTTGCAGTACCGGCAGAAGTACCACACCGCCGAAGCGTCCCCGGAAGCGTCTGCGCGGGCCTGGTTGGAATACCGGGAGAAGCACCGCACGGCAGAAGCGTCACCGGATAGAGGGTCCGCGCTCGAAACCCGGGAACGCACAGCCGAAAGGGCGCGCGACAACGACTACTCGCTGTAAATGACGCTCCGGTTGACCCTGCGTGGTCGAAAGCCATAGCATCCCCGACTGCAAACGATTGCAGTCAAGGGGCCCCAGCATGCGTCACGAAACTCCGCGCACTGCCATTGTTCCGCGTGCTCGACTTGCTTCGCGCGCCAGCCTGCGCGCCGGCCTATGCCTGCTCCTGCTCGCTCCACTCACGGCGCTTGCCGCCACCGCCCCCCATCACGATCGCGTCACCATCGAAACGGGCACCCTCCAAGGCGCCACCGCCGACGGAGTGATCTCCTTCAAGGGCATCCCGTTCGCAAAACCCCCACTCGGCCAGCTGCGCTGGAGGCCGCCGAACCCCGCCCCCAAGTGGCAGGGCATACG
>Ga0070681_10007404_pt1 | contig 10734 bp, 6 predicted proteins | sample KBSC83BmetaG_FD_65650 | JGI IMG/M metagenome (GOLD analysis project Ga0070681, IMG submission 65650) | Corn rhizosphere microbial communities from Kellogg Biological Station, Michigan, USA - KBS C8-3B metaG | ecosystem: Host-associated > Plants > Roots > Rhizosphere | place: USA: Michigan...
GATAGAGAGTTGGCATCCGCCTACCGCGCTCGTCACGACGCAAGGCGCGGCATCGGCATTGAAATACGCTTTATACCCGTTGGTGGGAACCACGCTTTCGCTCCAATTGCCGGGAGTAGTCCATAGGTTGCCCGGCGGCTGGGTAGGATTATCCGCCGGATTCCATGTCGTGGGAGTCAGTTGAGCCATTGCCGAAACGCCCCCGTAGAGCAAAGAACAAATCGCAAGTCCGCTCAAAAGTTTGCGCAGGTTCACAACATGGCATTCACGGAGTCGCAACATCATATATCTGTTTTCGCCAAAACTGAAGGGCCGTATGGTCTGCCGGGGTCGCAAATAAACGTCCTGAGCCAACATTAATTCGCTACCGAACAGTAGTTACCGAAGAAAGCCATCCCATATCACTCATCACCCCCGGGTCACTTGAACTGGTGTGGACGGCACAGGTGTAGGTCGTGGGCGAAATCCATTTGTGGACGATCGAATGCCCATCGGAAAATGACATGCCCGTCGAGCCTCCGTGACGCCCGGAGGGAACGTCTTGTATGGTGACCGGCGAACCCGTCGCCATGACAACTGCAAAGGCGGGGTCATTGATACTTTTCTCATTTTCGTCAATGAAGACCCAGGTTTCCGACGGTTTCACGACGCCGGTGATCTTTCTGTAGGTTTTGTATCCACCAAGGTATGTGCCAGCCCCAAACGTTTGACTCATGGAAAAACTGCGAACCCTCGGCTGCCCCGCCGCCACTGGCCGGGCATCGATAAGACTCGCAAATGAGTTATCCGCCGGGCAGTGATAAATGCTCACGCTATTGAGATACTGGTAAAGCTGCCCGGTCATTAAAAAGACCGTATTAGTGCAGCTCGGATAAAAGGCCATATTCCCACTGCACCAATTGGTGCCCGACTCGGCCACCGATCCCATATCATTACCATCGTCATGCAGGCTCGCGGTTTGGTCGTTGTTGTCACCCGCATACATGATCCAGCCCAGCGTCAATTGTTTCGTGGTGTTCATGCATGCGGTGGATTGGGCTTTCAGCTTGGCGCGAGCCAGGGCGGGCAGCAACATCGCCGCAAGAATTGCAATAATCGCGATGACCACCAGTAATTCAATCAACGTAAATCCTTGTGCAGCACGCAAAAAGACGTTCGCTCGGCGAGAAACGATTTTCATGTTCGGGAAATGTTGAAGTTACTTTGACATCTGGGTCACTCCGTTTGCCATCCTCTATTTAGAGGATACCACGGCGCGCAGCATCTCCTTTAATGTGCGCTCTCATCCGAGCTCCACCAAAAACACCCATACCAAACGGAGAAGAAATATGAAAAAAAAGATCAATTCCTCTATGCTGCTCAAATCGCTGCTGTTGACCGGCCTGCTCGCCGGTCCCCTCGCCTTCCACGCGATGGCTGCCACGCGCGAAGATATCCAATGGTCCCCGCTGGATACCTGGACTGATGAAACCGGCACAAACACATACGCTGCCTGGGACGATCCAAACAATTGGGCGACCGGCGTCGTGCCTCTCGTTGTTGATACAAATCAACCGTTCACTTTTTACAATGCCGCCTATAACAGCAGCATTATTTGCGTCGCCTCAAACAACACTCAGGTCACGGCGGTTGGCCAGCTGATGTGCGGCTTCGGGGGAGCCGGAACGTTGCTGATTAACAATGGAGCCCATTTTCAGGCGGGCTTTTCCGGTTTTGGAGACTCCTGGACTGGAATTGGTTTTGTGGCTGGGCCGGGGACGTTGATCGTTGGCCCGGGCTCTGACGCCACCTTCGGTGGACATCTCTGGGTGGGACAAGGGCCGAACACTCAAGGGACGGTGGTCGTGAACGGCGGCACGCTTCACGTACCGGCCGGAGAACTGGGCGTCAGTTGGAACGGAAATCCGGGAGTCACCAACTACATTTACGTCACCAACGGCGCCTCCGTATTCCTCCGTGATTGGGCTTCGTCTACGCTTGGCCAACCGGGCGCGCCTGGAAACATTGGCATCATGGATATCGGAGCCAACTCCCAAGTGGTGATCACAAACAATGCCTTGAGTTATATGCCTGTTTTGATCGCGAGTAATCAGCTCATTGCGTTCGGGGGCACCGGCACAATCCAAGCGGTCTATAACGCGGCGAATAACACCACGGTGCTGACTGGCCTTGCGCCTTCCGGTCCCACGACGCCGGTGTTCAGTGTTCAACCGACAAATGTGATTGTTAAGATAGGCGGCACGGCCTCTTTCACAGCGGCAGCCTCGCCCGCCACCAGCTATCAATGGCTGTTCAATTCCACGCCCCTCACGAACGGCAACGGCATTTCAGGAGCGACAACGGCCACGCTGACGGTGGCAAACTTCAATGCCGCCGAGACCGGCTCTTACTCCGTGGTGGCTACCAACAATGCCGCCAGCCCGAACGATCGAGCATTCACGTCAAGCCAGGCAGTTACGGCAACCGCGGAATCGTTTAACCTGTACCCGGTCATCACCATTAACGGAGTAAGTGGCAACACATATGTGTCCCAATATGCCACCTCAGTGGCTGGGCCCTGGACTTCGTTTTCGACTAACACAGCCGGTACCGGTCCTCTGAATATTATTGATACCACTTCGCCTCTAAGCATGGCAAAGTTTTATCAGGTGATTCAAACCTCGCCGTAAGTTAGCGAGCATTGTGGCGACGAGGGATTGGGTTATAAGGGTTCCCTCGTCGCCCCTGGTCTGAATTCAGAAAAATAAAGGCGGGTTCCTTCCCCTCACGGAGAAACGAGACGGTAGAATATGGTGCCGTTGGCCGGATTAATCGTCATGTTTGTGCTCGTGACCAGATCAGACCCAGGCAAGGTCACCCAGTTCACACCCAACCCAACTCCCGGCGCATTTGTCTGCACCTGCAAACGCCAGCCCCGGTGATCCGACGGCCAGGAAAGAGTCATCGTGTCATTGGAAGATTTCATGGTGATGTTTGTGGGCGCAAGCGAAACGGACGGTGCCCTCTCGCCATAGACCAGGCATTCGTAGAAAGAGGCATTTCCCCCGGAGGGAACAACGCCGGTGACAGTGACGCGCACGTAACGGGCCACGGCGCTGAATACATCAGTGGTATTATCGGTTGAGCTATTACCTGGGTTGTCCACCGCAGTCACATAATCCACATCATTTGTGCTCACTTCGATTTTGTAGTGGTAACTGCGGCCCGGAAGACCATACCAATCAATCGTCACGGCCTTCAGGTTATAATTGGCGCCGAGGTCCACGCGCCACCAATGAGGATACTGGTTGTCATTCGCCGCCCAGCGCGTGGTGAGATTGTTGTCGTTGGCATTGGTCGCCCAATTGCCGGCCTGGATCGAATCGGCGATGGCCGGTTGGCCTTGGGATACAAGATCGGAAACGGCCAAATCCCAGGAGTTGCTGACGAATGTCGTCGTAAAGGTGCTGGGCGAATCGTTTTGAAATCCCGGCCGTCCGACATTGAGATTGGTCACCAGGTTGTATTCAAAAAATCCTGTGCCGGTGACGCCGGTTTGGATATGAACGCCAATTTGCGCCGGATGATCTATGGTATTGTGCGACACGGTTAAAGCATCATGCACGGCGCCGATTCTCAGGCCGTCGCGAAGCGCCAGGCGAATAATGTTGTTGGAAATGATTGCGCCCGTGTAGGCATTGGAAAAGTAGGAATTGCTCGCCGGCGAACCCACGTGCATGCCGTTCTGGTTGCCATTCCAGCCACCCCCGCGAATGACAACATTTCCCGCGACCAATGCCGAATCCAGCGGCCGGCCGGTAATGCCGAAAATACTCACTTCGATTCCGCTATTCGCCGAGACGCTGTCGATCAGATTGTCCAGCACCGTGACGTTTGTGCCTCCGGCAATCCGGAGGCCGTTGGCCCAATACGTGGCGATCGAAGTATTGTTTACGATCCGGGTATTTTGCATTTGAGGATTGGTGCCGCTGGAGCCGGAGTCAGAATAAGTCGCCAGGCCGTCATCGCCCGCTCCCCGGATAAAACAGTTCGACGTCGTGAGGCTGATTCCCAATTTCGCTGAATTGGGCGTGTTGCCGTTGTTGAGGTTGATGCCATCCGCCCAACTGTCCGCCACGCGGCTATCCTCGATCGTCCCAAAACTTCCGCTCATCCACTGGGCATCGCAATGCTGCACCCAAATTCTTTGAACCAGCCAGTTGGTGCCCGAAGAGGTGACGCCGGAAGAGGCGCCCGGCTGGCCGCGGTAACGAGTATTCGAATCAATAAAGACATCGCGCAGCGCGGAATTGGTGCCCACTTTAATTTCGCACGGCCATGAACCGCTGGTCAAAGCGGGAACATTTTTATAAATCGTGGAGTACCACACTCCTGCGCCCTGCAGGGTAACTCCGGCGATATCCAATCCGCCGGAGGCGAGACTGTTGACCATGAATTTGCCCGGCGGAACCCAGACGCTTTTACCTTGAGAGCGCGCGGCGTTGATACAATTCCTGATCCCAGTCGTGCTATCGGTCGTGAACGTCGGATCCGCGTTGTAAGGCGCATTGGTGATGCAGAGAGAATTGGCGGGCTGGGTTTTTGCGGGAGGAACATTTTCCAGGTCGATGGAATCGAGGTCGTAAAATGTCGCGGTGTTGGCGGCATCCTTTTGCAATGAGATAATGCTTCCGGCGGCAATCGGCGCGCCGGTGACCCAGGCGCGATCCTCATTGTAGAAATGCCAAGGCGTGCCGCCGCCGAGCGGATCATCGGGCGTGGTGTTGGTGGGATTGTTGCGGTAATTCCACGATTGCGCGGAGCTCAACGTTATCCCCTGACGAAATGCTCCGTCCACATAGAGGTCGATCGTGGCCGTGATCCCACCGCCGCTGGGGGCGTCTGGAATGCAATCGCGAATCACGATGGCGTTGGCGCCGTCCACCGGGTTTGTCCAGGACACGGAATCATTGAGATTGGTCAGCCAGACATAGGCCATGCCGGATGCTTCCAATTCCTTTGTTGGCCCGCCGGGCACGGTGGATCCCGGCGTAAAAGCGTGGATCGAGGCACTGCCGCCCAGCGTCCCGGCCTCAGCTTCCAAAACCGTGAAGGGAGTCGAGGCGCCCGCCCCCGCAGCCTGATTTGCAGCCAGGCTAAAAAGCGCGAGTCCAATAAAGACACCCCAGGATCGACCACAGTTTTTCATGCAATGCATAAGTTCGAGTTCGATTTTCTTTCCACCTTTGCCGATGGTTTGAATTCGCAAACAAAAGCAAAAGACACCCGCACGCTAGCATGGTGAGAAATCGAAGCTTATACCCGCTTTCGGGTATGTCGAAACCCCTGGGCTTGGATTAAACTAATACATCTTTAAATCTTTAATTAGCTAATTTGTAATGTCGAAAAAGTTTCGGTTTTTTTTCGGGGGCCTGGCGGCAGGCATTCTTGTTTTCGCTTTCAGTGCAGTCACCGAAGCGAATGGACAAAATGCCGGTATCCTTGCGTCGTATAAGGGACCTGTCGTGAAGGGCGTTGATGCCACAACCCTGGATGGCAAAGTGATGTGCGGTTACCAGGGCTGGTTTGGATCTCCTGGCGACGGCAGTCCGGATGCCGACTGGCGACACTGGACAAAACACAAGGGCTCGTTTTCGGACGACAACGCCAAGGTGGATCTCTGGCCGGATGTATCGGAACTGACTGCGGCCGAACGATTCTCCACCGGCTTCAAACTACCCGACGGCAGCCGCGCGGAAGTCTTCAGCGCTTACGTCAAGCCAACCGTATTGCGACATTTCAAATGGATGCAGGACTATGGCATTGACGGCGTCTTCGTGCAGCGGTTTGCCAACAGCACCCGGAACGCGCGCGGCCTGAATTTTTGCAATACGGTTTTGGCCAATTGCCGCGAAGGAGCCAATCTTCACGGCAGAACGTATGCCGTCATGTATGATTTGAGCGGACTGCCGGCCGGCCACATGGAAGACGTAATGAATGACTGGCGGTTGCTCCGCAAAAAAATGTCGATCACGGAAGACCCGGCCTATCTGCATCATCGCGGCAAACCCCTGGTGGCGGTATGGGGGATTGGCTTTAGTGATGATCGCAAATACACACTGGAGGAATGCCGACAATTGATTGAATTTTTAAAACACGACCCCGAAGCCGGCGGTTGCACGGTCATGCTGGGCGTTCCCGCGCATTGGCGCGAATTGGACCGCGACGCAATAAAGGATCCCAAATTACTTGAGGTCATCAAACTGGCCGATGTGGTCAGTCCCTGGACGGTCGGGCGCTATAAGACCGTGAAGGAGGTCAACGATTACGCCGAAAAATTGCTCCAGCCGGACCTAAATTGGTGCCGGCAAAATGGCATTGATTGCCTACCCGTGGTTTTCCCGGGGTTCAGTTGGTATAATATGTATGGAAAGGCATACAATTTGATCCCGCGCCAGCGCGGCCAGTTCTTGTGGTCGCAATTCCAGGGGGCGAAACAGGCCGGTGCTTCGATGGTTTATGTCGCGATGTTTGATGAAGTGGATGAGGGCACGGCTATTTTTAAGTGTGTCAACAACGTGCCCGTCGGAAAAAACTCCCGGTTCATTACCTACGACGGCTTGCCGAGCGACTATTATCTGAAAATGGTTGGCGCAGGCGCAAAATTAATTCGCGGCGAACCCATCAAAGAAGCGATGTTACAATTTCCTTCAGCATCCAGCGTAACCAACAACGCTGCGCCGTTGGGCACTCGTTGAAGATCGACAACAATTTCGGCTGATTCAAATCGGCTCACCTTCGTCGAGGCTGTTAGGGCGCGCCGCTCCGCGCGCACCTTCGTAGTTTGAAATTGAACAGAAGAGAACAAAGATCACAAAGGGCAAGACAGGACAGCTTCGTTTCCTTTGTTTCCTTCCGTAATGTTTTCGGCCGCACGGAGCAACGCACCCCACCCTTCACCACAAATCCATTACGCATTCCGATGTTTGGCCACCGCTTCAATCCGGCTGCGCACATGCATTTTGTGGCAGATGTTTTTGGCGTGTGCGCGCACGGTTTCAGAGGAGATGTTCAATTTGTCGCCGATCTCTTTGTAAATAAATCCTTCGGAGAGCAAATCGAGCACTTCAAGCTCGCGGCGCGTCAGGTTTTCCGTCTCGCTCTTGGACGGTCCCAGCACATGGAAATGTTTGACAACTTTTCGCGCAATGTGAGTGGACAAGGCGGAGCCGCCACTGTGGACGTCACGAATCGACGCCAGCAATTGTTCCGGCGGACAGGACTTGACCAGATAACCGCTCGCTCCGGCTTTTAAAGCCCGGAAGATGCGCTCACTATCCTCATAGACCGTGACCATGATGATTTGCATGTCCGAAAATACTTTTTTTATTTCCATGACGCATTGGATGCCCGACATGCCTGGCAACTTGATGTCCATCAAGACAACGTCCGGTTTTTTCTCGATGATTTTCGGCAGCGCATCTTCGGCCGAGGCGCAGACGGCGAGGCACTTGATATCGGGCGCGGTTTCCAGCGTCCGAACCAGTTCCTCCCGCAGCCCCCGATCATCCTCAACAACAACCACCGTTTTTTTCATAAAGCGAAGCCCGGCTTATTTATTAGCGGTTTGTGAATGATTTTTTGCCGGGCGCCTCTCGGAGGATTCGATCGTCACACTCAATTGAATGGCGGTCCCTTTGCCCAATTGGCTTTCGACGAGGCATTGGCCGCCGATGTCGCTCAAACGTTTTTTCATATTGATCAGTCCGTTCCCGCTGGAATTGTCAACCGGCTTAAAGCCATTGCCATCATCGCGAATGGTAATGACCAGCAAATCATTCGTGAATTTGATATCCATGGCAACTTCCGCGGCGCCCGCGTGTTTAATCACGTTATGCACGGCCTCCTGCACCGCCATGCTGACGTTATGCCGGATCTGGCTGGAAACCTGGATATCGCTGGGCAGGTCCACAGTGTAAAAACGGCATCGGAATTGCGCGCGTTCACAGAGTTGGTTCACTATCTGGCAAAGATAATTTCCCAGTTCGTCCAGATTGTCGTTCTCCGGATCCACCGTCCAAACCGTCTCGTAGAGAGCCGAGACCAGTTCCCGCGAAATTTTGGAAATCCGGTCAAATTCAACCCGCGCCATTTCCGGAAAACTTTGGTTGTCTTGAGCGCGTGAACTCACCATGGATATTTGGGTTACGCGCGCACCCAAACTATCATGGATATCCCGGGCGATGCGCAATCGCTCCCGTTCCAACGCCTGTTGATTCTTCAGGACCGACAATTCACGCTGCATGCGTTTCCGCAGAACGTAGCGCCAACTGCCAAATACCAGCATGATCATTGAAACCAGGACGACGAACCAAAACCAGGTCGCCCGCCAGAAGGGCTTCGGCACTATCACCCTCAGTGACGCCTCGGCGCCGACTTGCTTGCCCATGGTATCGACGCCGATCACTCGAAATCGAAAATCCCCGGCGGGCAAGGTTGGGTATCTGACCATGTGGTAGTCGCCGATTCCGATGCTGTACATTTCATTCCACTCCACTACCAAACGATCACCGGGATGGACGGGCGCGGCAGTGTCCTTCTGATTGCGCCATTCCGCATGAGCGCCAATATCATCATCTACGATCGCGAAAGCTCGCGTTTGGGAATCCTGCCCGATATTGACGATTTTCGCCATGCTCGAGTGAGTGCCATCGCGCGTCCATCCTTGTACAAACTGCTGATTGCCGGTCACGTCTGAGGGATGATCGAGCAGCGGCTGCATCAAAACCACGGGTGGCGCATTGCTGGATTGTTTCGAAACGACCAAATTGGCTACCACATAAATACCGAGCGTGGCCGGTGGTCCGGCGGAAGATACCAAAACCCAAGCCTCAGAGGCCTGTGCCGGGACCACCACGGTTTCCCGGCGATGAGTCAGTGGTGAAGTCTTTAACGAACCATTCCAACCCGCACTCTCACCCTCGATGGGAAACAGGGTGTGACTTACCTGATCACCGGAAGAATTGAAAAACCGAATGTCCAAAAACATTTGGCCGTTGCTGACTTTCCACTCGTTTTCAAGGCCATCCAAACGGCTCCGAATCCGGAGAGGTTTTTCTTTGAGATTGGTGTTCATTCCAAACTCAAAAACGATGGTGTTGGGAAATACCCCGAGGTTTACTTCCGTTCCATGACGCAACGTCATGGACTTGCCCTCCACCGTCGCCGAACGAATTTCAACCACTCGGTCCGTGTTGTTTGAAAGCGCTGGTTGTGCCCGCGAAGAAAAAGCGATGCCAATCGTCAAGAGGGAAGCAAACAAACAATGTCTTGATTTGGTCATACAACTTTCCGGCCAGGGAAATCTAACAGATCCATTCTGGCGACCAAGCTCCGTCTTAAAACGCCCGACCTGCCGGTCAGCAAGAACCCTGGAAGCAGGGCGGGTTGTCCCGCCCTGCTCTCAATAGACTTATCCGCTGCTTATGGATGGATCAGCCGGAAGAACACGTTCGGCGTGGTCGGGTCTACCACGACATTCAGATTCGTCAGGGACGTCGAATTCGGGATGGCAAACCAGGAACTCGTCGCCGTAAGCCCAACCGAGTTGCTCTGCAAGATCCAGCCGGCATTGGTCGGCCATGCCAGTCCCAGATTACCACCGCCGAGACTCGACACTTGAATCGCGCCCGGCAACGGATTGATCGTGCTTTGCGGAACGACCTGCAGGCTTCCCGTTCCGCTGAGGTAAGCCGGATCCGTGGCGGCGCTATAGACACCCGCGGGTTTGCTGACCCCGCCCAGGACGAGAGCGGCCACGGTGTTGATTTCTGAATTCGCGAAGTTCAACGTCAGAACTCCGTTCGTGCCCAGCGTGGCATTGGTATTGATGGTCACGGTGGAATTGCTTCCAAGGTTCGGGAAGTTAACAACCAGGGTGCCATTGCTGATGGTGGTGTTACCCGTGTAATCGTTGGTCGTTAAGATCACCTGCCCCTGACCGGTCACGACCAATTCACCACTGCCGCTCGCGCTGCTGACAGTAAGAGAGCTGTCGGCTGCCGGCACATCAAAGACGCAACCGGCGCCGCCCAGGGTGACGGCACCGGAAACATTCAGTGCGGAACCGGTCGACGCCGCACTATTCCGCAGGATGCCTGAATTAAAGGTCAATGAACCGATGGTCTCGGTGTCGCCATTTAAATCAAACAGGCCGCCTTGCAAGGTAAATGCGGGGGCCAGGGCTATCTCAGTGGTCGAGGGATTGAGTATCACCAGACTGCCGTTGGTGTTGATCGTGACCGGATTGTTGGCGGCGGATCCGCTCGATTTATTGAAGTAAACCGTTCCGCCATTGATGATCAGGTTCAGGTTTGCATTGGCGCCGTCTCCGGCCATGATCCATTTGCCCGTTCCTTCCACCGTGGTGGACCGGTTTCCACCCGTAAACGCGCCGGACGTGGTGAGCGTGTTCGTGCCCTTGAGCGTTATCGTGTTGTTGCCAATGGCGATTTGAGCCACTGCGAGATTCAGATTGCCACTGCCATTGAAGGTGAAACTCGACAGCAGCTCGAGTGAACTCGGCGAGGACAACGTGACGTCGGCGCCACTGGTGTTATCCAGCACTCCGCCCTGAACGCGGAATGGTCCGGAGCCGGCCGAGCCTTCGGCGTTTAGGTTCAAGGTGCCGGCGTTAAGCGTCAAACCACCGTTGAATCCGTTGTAATTCGAGAGCGTCAACGCGCCGTTGCCCGC
>Ga0070681_10007405_pt1 | contig 10732 bp, 8 predicted proteins | sample KBSC83BmetaG_FD_65650 | JGI IMG/M metagenome (GOLD analysis project Ga0070681, IMG submission 65650) | Corn rhizosphere microbial communities from Kellogg Biological Station, Michigan, USA - KBS C8-3B metaG | ecosystem: Host-associated > Plants > Roots > Rhizosphere | place: USA: Michigan...
GCTTCCGCGGCACCGCCTGAGATTTCGCTTCGAATATCACGTACGGCTCCCATGTCCCCCGTGGTAGCAGGCTAGGGCCGCACTTATTCACGAAGCGCTAAGTGACGCGGCCCTCGGGAGCCATGGTGTAGAGCCGCTTAAGCAGTTCGCGTGCCGCGCGCCGCGTGCGTTTTGGCATTCGGGAGGTTGCGCTGGTTGGCGCGTAATGCGTGTGTCAGCCTCGGGGCGCAACGCGGACGGGGATGACGAAAACGTGGATTCCGAGCCGGCGCCGAACGACGAAGAACAGCGCCGCAGATTCGAACATCATGGCCGCGGTCGGTGCCGCCGCGGCGCCGAGTATCCCGTACGACGGAATAAGCAACACGCAGCCGACGAGGTTAATCGCGAAAGCGACGGCATAGACGAGGGCGCAGGCGCGCTGCGAGCCGGCCATGGTCAGCAACCGCTCCGAAGGGCCGACCGAAGCCCGTGCGAGCGGGCCGAGCGCAAGCACGAACATTGCCGGATAAGCGTCGACGAAGGTCGGACCGAACAGGCGCAGCAGCGGCCAGCCGAGCGCGAGGATCGCCACGGTTGCGAGCAGCGACGGCCAGAAGGTCCAGCGAACCGTCTTCGCGACGAAGGCGGCAAGGCCCTCACGATCGCCGGCGAGATGGTAGCGGCTGAAGTGATGGCCCGCCGCCGCGCTCACGGAGAAAGCGACGAACGACACCATCATCAGCGTACGCGCCGCGCCGTAGTAATGGGCGATCTCTTCCGGCGGGCGGAACTGCTGCAGCATGATGACGTCGGTGTAGGTGAGCAGCGTGTAGAAGCCCCACACCATGATCATCGGCGTCGAAGTGGCGAGCCACGAGCGGATTTCGTAGCGCCGCGCCCCCGCCGGAACCACACCGGCAAGCCGGCGCATGAGGACGACCGCGTGCACGATCGACGTCGCCGCGGCGGCGAAGACAATGGCCGTCATCACCGTGACGGCGTCGGCGTCGAAGCCGAAAGCCACGGCCGCGCCAACGAGCGCGACGATCAGGAACGGCCGCCAGAAAAAGTGCGGCGTCAGCGCGAGTCCGATCCAGTTGTAGCTGCGCGCGATGCCGTCGAACTGGATACAAATGCTGACGAAAGGCAGCGCCAGGCAAGCAAGGTAGAGCGGCGTCACCTCGCCCGGCGTAAGATGCGGCTTCAGAGCCGTCACCAGCAGCGCGGCGAATACCGCGCCGGCGGCCGCAAGCGCGAACACGACGCGCCATGAGCCGAACAGGAACGCGCGCAGCCGGTCGTCGTCATTGGCCGCCTTGTAGGCGGGAATCAGTCGCTGCGCGGCGAGCGGCAGGCCAAGATGAATGAGGTCGGCGGCGAGCAGCACCCAGGTCCACACATAGACGTAGACGCCGAACTCGGCATTGCCCATCCAGCGCGCGAGCACGACCTGCGAGAGATAGGTGGCGCCGGCGCTTGCGACCCTGATGATGTAGGCCGCGCCGGCAACGCGCGAGGTGGCGGTGTGATCGCCCTCTCCGCGCAGCAGGCCGCGCACGCGGTCGAACGCGCCGGACAGGAGCGGCGCGCGCGAACTTGCGTGATCGACGTCGGTCTGGGCCATTGCAAATCCGGAAGACGCAGCCGCTCCGGTGTAGCGACGGCAGGTTAAGATTGGCCTTGGCATGCCGCGCAAATCGCGCGGCTTTGTTCAGCTTAACCGTGCCTTAACCACGCGCCCCGCGCCCCGGCGGCTTAAGCCCAACTTAAACCCGCGCCCGTAGCGTGCCTTGCGGGACCGGCGGCTCACGTCGAGCGGCCTTCGGGTGATGAGTGGCGTTATGGGACGGGGACAATCAGGCCCGCGGCGTGAGCCGACCTTCGAGTCCCCGGCGCCGCGCGTCGACGCCGGCGAGCGCTCCTCCGGCGGCGGAAAGCCGGCGCGCCGGCGCAAACGCGGCAAAGGCAAGAAGAGCAAAGGCAGGCGTCGTCCCCTCCTTGTGCGTGTCGCCTACTGGAGCGCCGTCGCCGGTCTCTGGCTCTTCATCGCCGCGGCCGGCACTATCGGCTGGGTCGGCGCACACCTGCCGCCCATCCAGTCGCTGGAAATCCCCAAGCGTCCTCCGACCATCGAGATCGTCGACAGCGACGGACATCCGCTGGCGCGCCGCGGCGACCTCGCCGGCCCGCCGGTGGCGCTGAAAGACATGCCGCCTTACGTGCCGAAGGCCTTCGTCGCCATCGAGGACCGACGCTTCTACGAGCACTTCGGAGTCGATCCGTTCGGCATCGCTCGCGCCTTCGTCGCCAACGTGCTGCATCGCGGCGTCGCGCAGGGCGGCTCGACCATCACGCAGCAGCTCGCCAAGAACCTGTTCCTGACGCAGGAGCGCACGATCACGCGCAAGATGCAGGAGGCGCTGCTGGCGCTGTGGCTCGAGCGCAAGTTCTCCAAGACCGAGATCCTCGAGCTCTATCTCAACCGCGTCTATTTCGGTTCCGGCGCCTACGGCATCGAGCAGGCTGCGCAGCGCTATTTCGGCAAATCGGCGAAGCAACTCACGCTCGCCGAGGGCGCCATGCTCGCCGGCCTCGTCAAATCGCCGTCGCGGCTGGCGCCGACACGCAACTACAGGGAAGCGGAAAAGCGCGCGAAGATCGTGCTCGCCGCGATGGCCGACCTACATTTCATCTCGCAAGGCGCCGAGCGCGTGGCCGTGGCGCAGCCGCCGCGCCTCGTGGCGCAGTCGGTCGGCGGCTCGGTCAACTACGTCGCCGACTGGGTGATGGACGCGCTCAACGACATCCTCGGCCATGTGGAAGAAGACATCGTCGTCCGAACCAGCATCGACGCCAGCCTGCAAGCCGCCGCCGAAAAGGCGGTCGACGAGGAGCTCGCCGCCAAGGGCGCGAAGGCCGGCGTGTCGCAGGCCGCGCTGGTGGCGATGACGCCGAACGGCGCGGTGCGCGCGCTGATCGGCGGCCGCAATTACGGTGACAGTCAATTCAACCGCGCGGTCGTGGCGAAACGCCAGCCCGGCTCGTCATTCAAGCCTTTCGTCTATCTGACCGCGCTCGAGCACGGCCTGACGCCGGAGACCATCCGCGAGGACAAGCCGATCAACGTGCGTGGCTGGACGCCGGAGAACTACGAGCATCACTATCTCGGGCCCGTGCCGCTGTCGAAGGCGCTGGCCATGTCGCTCAACACGGTGTCGGTGCGCCTCACGCTCGAAGTCACGCCGCAGGCGGTCGTTCAGACCGCGCACCGGCTCGGCATCGCCTCGAAGCTGGAGCCGAACGCCTCGATCGCGCTCGGTACGTCGGAAGTGTCGCCGCTCGAACTGGTCGGGGCCTATACGCCTTTCGCCAATGGCGGCTTTGCCGTGATTCCGCACGTCATCGACCGTATCACCGCGAAGGACGGCAAGCTGCTCTACACCTTCCCGCAGGCGCAGCTCGGCCGCGTGATCGAGCCGCAATACGTGGCGATGATGAACGCGATGATGGAGCAGACGCTGACCATCGGCACGGCGCGCAAGGCGCAACTGCCGGGCTGGAATGCCGCCGGCAAGACCGGCACGTCCCAGGACTTCCGCGACGCCTGGTTCGTCGGCTACACGCCCAACCTCGTCACCGGCGTCTGGCTGGGCAATGACGACGGCACGCCGACCAAGCACGTCACCGGCGGCAGCCTGCCGGTCGACATCTGGAGCCGCGTGATGCGCGTCGCACATCAGGGCGTCCCGGTCGCAAGCCTGCCGACGTCCTACGGCAACGGCTTCTTCTCCGGCCTGTTCGGCGGCGGGCAGACTCAGCCGGCATCGCAGGCGGAAGAAGCGGACGGCATGGCGCCGCGGCCGCCAGGCTCGATCCAGACGTCGAGCAATGTGCCCGCCGCGCGCAGCGGCGGCATGGATGGCTGGCTTCTCGACAACCTGTTCGGCCGCCGCTAGGCCGACTTTTTCGTCCGCCGGATGTCACGCGTCGCGATCCACACGAGGAGCGTGACGCAGCCCATCAGCGCAATGGCGCCGGCGAGCGGCCAGGCGTTCTCGCCGAGCAGTGACGCTACGAGCGCGCCGCACAGCGCGGCTCCGATCTGCTGCACAAAGCCGAGGAGCGACGAGGCCGCGCCCGCCCGTTCCGGAAACGGAGTGATGGCGCCGGCGATCGACTGCGGCAGCACCATGCCAAAACCGGCCAGGAAGATCGCGACCGGGATGACCAGCGACAGCGACGAGATGAGGCCGAGCCCGATCGACACGCAGGCGAGCAATCCGCCGGCCGCACATAAGACGCTGCCGATGCCGATCATACCGTCGAGGCCGACCCGCGTGACGATCCTGGCGGCGATCGTCGTGCCGGTAAAATAGCCGAAGGTTGCAATGGCGAAGATGAAGCCGAACGCGAGCGGCGTCAGCCCGTAGAGGTTCTGCAATACGAAGGATGCGCCGGATATCCAGGCGAACAGCCCGGCATAGCTGAAAAAACCGAGGCCGAGATAGGCGAGAAACACACGATTCGAGACAATGATGCGGTAGGACTGGAGCATCGACGAGGCCGAGGTCGCCTCGTCGCGCTTTTGCAGAGTCTCGGGCAGAAGCGCCCAGACAATGACGAAGGCGGAAACACCTGCGACGACCAGCAGGACGAAGATCGAGCGCCAGCCGAAGGCGGCCTGCAGCATGCCGCCGACCATCGGCGCCAGCACCGGCGCGACCGCCATGACCGAACTGATGACGGACAATTCGCGACCCGCGCGCGCGCCAGAGTAAAGATCGCGCACGATCGCGCGCGTTACGACCACCGCGCCGGAACCCCCGAGCGCCTGCGCAATGCGCGCCAGGATCAACATCTCGACGGAAGTCGCCAGCATGCAGACGATCGAAGCGGCGCAAAACAATGCGACGGCAGCCAGCAGGACGGGCTTGCGGCCATGCCGGTCCGACACCGGACCGTACAGGATCTGTCCGCAGGCGAAGCCGATGAGATAGGACGAAATAGTCAGCTGCACCTGCGACGTCGAGGCGTTCAGGTCGCGCGCAATGTCCGGCAGGGACGGCAGATACATGTCCGTCGAAAGGGGGCCGACGGCGGTCAGCGCCGCGAGCAAGGCCGTGAGCGCGAAGGTGCCGGGACGGAGCATTCCAATTCTTCCTGCCATGCCCGCACATAGGCCGGCCACGACGAGTGCCTAACTGAAGCGAATTGGAAAGGCTAGTCCGCGTCAGCGCCGTAGCGGTGCAGATCGCCGCCATGCGCGTCGAGCCAGGATTTGGCGCGGGCGACGTCCGGATAGATGCCCTCAACAAGCCGCCAGAAACGGCGCGAGTGGTTCATCTCGACGAGATGCGCCGCCTCGTGCGCGGCGAGATAATCGAGCACGAAGGGCGGCGCCAGGATCAGCCGCCACGAGTACGACAACACGCCGGTGGTCGAGCACGAGCCCCAGCGGCTCGTCTGGTCGCGGATCGAAATGCGCTTGAGCCCGACGCCGAGCGCGTCGGCGGCGGCGCGGCTGGCCCGCTCGAGCTCCTTCTTGGCCTCTCGCTTGAGGTAGTCGCGCACGCGGCGCGGCACGTGCGGCGCCTCGCCGGCGACACAGAGCAATTGCGCGCCGTCGTCGCCGCATTCGACCCAGACCGTGCCGCGCGCACCGCTTCGGTGCTCGATGCGATGCGGCACACCGCGCAGCGGCACCTGCGCGCCGTGCGCGAAGGGCGCGGCGTGCGGCAGGCGCTTGAGCCGCGTCGCGATCCAGGCGCCGTGCTTCTGCGCGAACACGTTGGCCTCGCGCAGACTGCCGCGCACCGGCATCGACAGCAGCACCTCGCGCGTGGCGGCATGGATACGCAACGTGTAGCGCCGCGCCTGCGCATGGCGGCGCACGCGCACGTCGTAGATCTCGCCGTCGAAAGCGACGGTGAGGGAGGACGGTTCCGGTGGCGGGCGGCGGGACAAGAAACGGCGCAGCATGAGCGTGGCTCGATTCGGCCCGCTCATTGTCGCGCGCTATTGCGCGCGGTCAATGGCCCAGAACTCAATGACCGTTGAGACGGCGGCCGCCCTTGCCTGCGCCGTTGTTCGACAGCACGAAGTCGGCGATGCGCGGCGCGATTTCCGAGCGGAAGCGAGAGCCGTTGAAGACGCCGTAATGACCGACGCTGGATTGCACGTAGTGCACGCGCTTGTCGTCGGGGATGTTGACGCAAAGCCGGTGCGCCGCCTCGGTCTGGCCGACCGCAGAGATGTCGTCGTGCTCGCCCTCGACCGTCATCAGCGCGGTGCGGGTGATGGCCCCCGGCTCGATACGGCGGCCGCGATGCGTCATCTCGCCTTTCGGCAGAGCATGGCGGATGAAGACGGTATCGACCGTCTGCAAGTAGAACTCGGCCGACAGGTCCATGACCGCGAGATACTCATCGTAGAATTCGCGGTGCTTCTGCGCCGAATCGCCGTCGCCCTTCACAAGATGCAGGAACAGATTGTGATGCGCCTCGATGTGGCGATCGAGATTCATGCTCATGAAACCGTGTAGCTGCAGGAAGCCCGGATAGACGTCGCGCATGAAGCCGGGATGCGGGAACGGCACCTTGGTGATGACGTGGTTGCGGAACCAGTCGATATTGCGCTCGGTCGCGACCTTGTTGACGGCGGTCGGGTTGATGCGCGTGTCGATCGGGCCGCCCATCAGAACCATCGAGGCGGGCGCGTAAGGGTCCTTGTCGGCCTCCATCAGCGCGACGGCTGCGAGAACCGGCACGGACGGCTGGCAGACCGCGATCACGTGCGTGTCGGTGCCGAGTGTGTGCAGGATGGAGATGACGTAGTCGATGTAGTCGTCGAGATCGAACCTGCCCTCCGACTGCGGCACCGCGCGCGCGTTGCGCCAGTCGGTGATGTAGACGTCGTGGTTGGGCAGGAAGGATTCGACCGTGCCGCGCAACAGCGTCGCGTAATGGCCGGACAGTGGCGCCACGATCAACAGCTTCGGTTGCGGCCGGCGCGGCGCCTGCGTCAGCGAGCGCTCGAAACGCAGCAGCCGGCAGAAGGGTCGCTCCCACACCGTGGTGACGTGCACCGGCACGTGTGCGCCGCCGACGACCGTATCCTCGATCATCCAGTCGGGACGGCCGTATCGACGCGTCGAGCGTTCGAACAACTCCATCGCCGCAGCGACGGACTTGCCGTAGGTCGTGTGCGTCAGCGGATTGGCCGGGTTCTTGTAGTAGAGGCGGGTCGCATCGGCGAAGGCGCGGGCGGGACTGAGCGCGGCGTGCCCCATCTCGTAGAGCCAGTACATCGGCGTCGACAGAAGCAGCCCGCCTTCACCGGGCAGACGCGCTGCGCCGTCGAATTCCCCAATCGCCATCGTGTCCGGCCCCGACCCCTGCTGCGCTGCAGCAGACTGTCGTTTTTTGGTCATACGGTCAATAATGCAGATAAGTTGTTCGCGTTCGGTTTACAGGCCTTTTTGCCGCGCACAATCCCGTGAAAACCAAGGGAATTGAAGGGCTTCCGGGTGCTTACTCGCCCATCTGAAGCAGCGATCCCTGCTCCCGGGCGCTCCTGAGCAGGAGCGAAAAGGCGATTGATGCGGCCGCGAAGAGGACCGCGTTGAACGCAAAGGCCTCGAGCATCAGGTCGGCCCGGAAGACATGGTCGATCAGGAGCGCGCGCATGCCCTCGAAGACGTAGGTCGGCGGCAGCGCCCAGGCGACGTATTGCAGCCAGAGCGGCAAGACGGCGACCGGATAGTAGACGCAGGTGAGCGGCAGGAAGAGGAACATGATCGTCCAGGCGAGGCTCTCCGCGCCCATGCCGTTGCGCAGGAGCACGCCAGACACGAAGATTCCGATCGACCAGCTCGTCAGGATCAGATTGACGAAGAACGCGGCGAGCGCAAATCCGAGCGCCCAGAGATTGAAGCCGAAGAAGAAGATCGCGAGGAACGTCACCGGCACCATGCCGATCGACAGCCGCACCAGGCTCATGATCATCAGCGAGGCGACGAACTCGACCGGCCGCAGCGGCGAGATCATGATGTTGCCGAGGTTGCGCGCGTACATCTCCTCGAGGAACGAAATTGAAAATCCGAGCTGGCCGCGGAAAAGGATATCCCACAGCAGCACCGAGCCGATGAACACGCCGCCGGCGCGGGCGAAGAAGCCGGCGTTCGAGGCGACGTAGGTCTGCAGGAAACCCCACATCAGCATCTGCACCGTCGGCCAGTAGATGAGGTCGAGGATGCGCGGCCACGACGAGCGCAGCAGGTACCAATAGCGGCGGACCATCGCGCCGATGCGTGTGAGGGAGGCGGAGGTCATCTCCCCGCCTCCGCCGCATGGCCGCGGCCGCGGGCGACGTCGAGGAACACGTCCTCGAGCGTGTCGCGGCCGTAGCGCTCGAGCAGGCGCTCCGGCGTGTCGTCGTCCTCGATGCGGCCGCGCTTCATGATGATGACGCGCTCGCACAGCCGCTCGACCTCCATCATGTTGTGCGAGGCGAGCAGCACCGTGGCGTTGTTCGTCGCGCGGAAGTGTTCGAGGCGGCCGCGCACCCAGTCGGCGGTGTCTGGGTCGAGCGAGGCGGTCGGCTCGTCGAGCAGCAGCACGTCAGGGCGGTTGAGCAGCGCCTTGGCGAGCGACACGCGCGTCTTCTGTCCGGCAGAAAGCTTGCCGGTCGGGCGGTCAAGTAGATCGATGAGCTCGAGGTCGGCGGCGATCTCGGCGATGCGGCCCGCGATATCCTCGACTGCATAGAGTTGCGCGAAGACGGAGAGGTTCTGCCGCACGGTCAAACGCATGGGCAGGTCGACATAGGGGCTTTCGAAATTCATCCGCTGAAGCACGTCGTACCGCTGCTCGGGCATCTTCGCCCCGAGCACGCTGACCGTGCCGGAGGTGGGCGTCACAAGCCCCATGATCATGGCGATGGTGGTGGTCTTTCCGGCACCGTTGCCGCCGAGCAGGCCGGTGATCGAGCCGCGCGGCAGTTCGAAGGAAACGCCGTCCACCGCGGTGGCGGTCTTGTAGCGCTTGACCAAGCGGTCGACGGCGATGGCGGCGGGGCTTGCGGGCATGTGCGATCCGATTTGCCCGGCAGATGTGACCACAGGCCCCGACGAAGGCAAGCCCCGCGCCGCGCGGTTTTGCCCCTGCCGGCGCCGATTGGTGCCTCACCCGCGACCCGGTAGACTGAACCCCATGTCCGCACTCGACCTCGCCCACAATCATCCGCGCCGCAACGTGCGCCTCGACACATTGGTGCGGCTGCGCTGGCTGGCGGTGATCGGACAGACCACCGCCGTGCTGGTCGTCTATTTCGGGCTCGAATTCGAGCTACCGCTGTGGGCCTGCCTCGCGGTTATCGCGCTGTCGGCCTGGCTCAACATCGCACTGCGCCTGCGCTTCCACATGACGCAGCGGCTCGAGCCCGACCGCGCCGCCTGGCTGCTCGCCTTCGACGTCGCCGAGCTCGCCATCCTGCTCTATCTCACCGGCGGCTTGCAGAACCCGTTCGCCTTCCTGTTCCTCGCTCCGGTGCTCCTGTCGGCGACGGCGCTGCCGCCCCGCTTCACGGTGATCCTCGGCGGCTTCGCCATTGCCTGCGCCACCGTGCTCGTGTTCACGCACTATCCGCTGCCGTGGGATCCGGATGATCCGCTAATTTTGCCGCCGATCTTCATGTTCGGTGTCTGGCTGTCGATCCTCCTCGCCATCGGCTTCATCGGCGTCTATGCGTGGCAGATCACCGAGGAGTCGCGGCAATTGTCCGACGCGCTCGCCGCGACCGAACTGGTGCTTGCGCGCGAGCAGCACCTCTCGGCGCTCGACGGTCTCGCCGCCGCCGCCGCGCACGAACTCGGCACGCCGCTGTCGACCATCTCGGTCATCGCCAAGGAATTGGAGAACGCGATCTCCGCCGACGCGCCGCACGGCGACGACGTGCGGCTCTTGCGCGAGCAGGCGAAGCGCTGCCGCGACATTCTCTCCAAGATCACCCAGCTCTCGGCGAGCGGCGAGCCGTTCGACCGCATGCCGCTTGCCGCGCTGATGGAGGAGGTCGCCGCGCCCTACCGCAATTTCGGCGTCGCCATCGACGTGCACATGGCCGGCGATGAAAGCCCGGAGCCGAACGTGGCGCGAAATCCGGCCGTGCTCTACGGCCTCGGCAATCTCATGGAGAACGCCGTCGACTTCGCGGCCGAGCACGTCACCGTCGCGGCGAGCTGGACCGAGGAGACGGTCGGGATCTCGATCACCGATGACGGACCGGGCTTCGCGCCCGAGATCATCGCCCGCGTCGGCGAGCCCTACGTCACCAGCCGGCCCGACCTCGACAAGGACGACGCGCCGAGCGGGCTGGGGCTGGGCTTTTTCATCGCAAAGACCCTGCTGGAACGCTCCGGCGCGACCCTCTCTTTTTCGAACCGGAAGCCGCCGGAGCACGGCGCGGCGGTCTTCGTTCGCTGGAACCGCAGCGATTTCGAGCGGCCACTGGGCCAGGCCGCGGCTTGATGCCGCGCCTTGCCGCCACTATTTGCGCTAGAGTGCCGGTAAATATCGCGCATTAGCACAGGACGAGGCTGCACTATGGATATGACCAGCGACATGGTCGAAACGCGCAACGAGCCGATTCCGGGCGAGCGCTCCGTGCTCGTGGTCGAGGACGACCGCTCGTTTCTGCAGCGCCTCGGCAAGGCGCTGGAGAGCCGAGGTTTCTCCGTCACGACCGCGGAAACGGT
>Ga0070681_10007408_pt1 | contig 10730 bp, 7 predicted proteins | sample KBSC83BmetaG_FD_65650 | JGI IMG/M metagenome (GOLD analysis project Ga0070681, IMG submission 65650) | Corn rhizosphere microbial communities from Kellogg Biological Station, Michigan, USA - KBS C8-3B metaG | ecosystem: Host-associated > Plants > Roots > Rhizosphere | place: USA: Michigan...
TCGGCGGCGGGTTGCGCTTGAGCTCGTTCGCGCGCACGGTGAGGAAGGAGCGGATCGCCTCCGCGTCCTCCGCCTTCAGTGCGTTCTTGAACGAAATCATTCCGCTCTCGGCGAGAGCGCCATCGACCACGATGCCCTTGAACAAGTCGGCGTTGTTGAGCGCGACCGTGTAGTTGAGGTCGGGGAAACCGCTGAATAGGCGCCCGCCCTCGTGGCAACCGGTGCAGTTGCGCTGGTAGAGGTCCTGGCCGCGCGCGCGCATCGCCGCATCGCCGAATTCCGCCGGCGGGTTGAGCACCTGCTGTACCGGCGGTGGGGCCGGCGGCAGCTGTGCGGCGCCGTTGAGCTTGTACACGACCAAGCGGTTCTTGCCGGCGGCGGCGGCAAAGCCGGTGCTGGCCGAGGAGATCGCCGCGATGTACTGCTCGCCGTCGATCGAGTACGTCACCGGACCCGGCACGACGTTGCCCTGGGTGTCGACCGACCACACCTTCTCGCCGGTGTCGGCGCGGAACGCCGCGAATTTCTTCCCGGGCGCGCCCTGGAAGACCAGGTTGCCGGCGGTCGTGAGCGTGCCGGCGCCGCCGCTGCCTTCGCGCTGTTCCCAGGCCACCTTGCGCGCAACCGGATCCCAGGCCAGCAGGTAGGCGCCGGGGTTCTCGACCTCGGGCCGCTTGCCTTCCGGCGGATGGCCCATGCTGATATCCACCATCTGGTTGCCGAGGATGCGGCCGCCTTCCTCGGCGTAGAACGAACCCACGCCTCGGCGCGCCGGCAGGTACATCAGGCCCGTCTGCGGGTTGAACGATTGCGGATGCCACACATGCGCCTGCGAAGGCAGCACGTAGAAACCCTTCCCGGTCTTGCCGTAGTTGGCTTCAGGATTGAGGATGGGCTTCCAGTTGTTCGCCTTGTCGAAGCCCAGCGCCCAGTTGATCTTGGGTACATACGGATCCGCCGACACCACCTTGCCGGTGGCCGCCTCGATCACATAGAACACGCCGTTCTTAGGCGCCTGCATCACCACGTGCTTAGGCCGGCCATCGACGGTGATGTCCGCCAGTGTCAGCGGTGCGGTGTTGTCGAAGTCGAAGCCGTCCATCGGCGTGGCCTGGTAGTGCCACTTGTACTTGCCCGTCTTTGCATCCACCGCGACGATGGAGGAGGTGAACAGGTTGTCGCCGCCGCCCGGCGAACGCAATTGCGCCGGCCACGGTAGGCCATTGCCGGTGCCGAAGATCACCAGATCCGACTGCGGGTCGTAGACGATGCCATCCCACGTGCTGCCGCCGCCGCCTTTCTCCCACCACTTGCCGTTCCAGGTCTTCGCGGCCATCGGCATCACATCATCGGACGCCGCGCCGTCTGCGCCCTTCGAGGGATCGCCCGGCACCGTATAGAACTTCCACATCGGCTTGCCCGTCTTCACGTCGTACGCGCTGAGGTAGCCGCGGGTGTAGAACTCGCCGCCGCCCACGCCGATGAACACCAGGCCATGGCCGATGCGCGGCGCGCCCGTGATCGAGTACTGCAGCTTCGAGTCGGCGACGCGCGCTTCCCAGGCCTTCTGCCCGGTCCTCGCATTCACCGCAATCAGGCGACCGTCGATGGTGCCCCAGATGATCTTGCCGTCCGCATACGCCGCGCCGCGGTTGGAGATGTTGCAGCAGATCGAGGTGGCCGCGATCTCGCGCGGCGCCTCCGGGTCGACCTTCCACAGCTGCTTGCCGGACTTCGCGTCGAAGGCGTAAAGGCTGCTCCACGGAGCCGTCATGTAGAGCATCCCATCGATCACCAGCGGCGTGCTCTGGTAGCCGCCGCGCTCGGGGATTTCCGCATACCAGGCGAGGCCCAGCTGCCCGACGTTGTCGGCGGTCACCTGGTTGAGCTTGCTATAGCGTTGCTCGTCCGGGTTGCCGCCGTGTTGGGTCCACTCGACGTCGTTAGGGTTGTGCCTGGCGGCCGAGGCACCCATGCCGACACCGGCAGTGCCCCGCGCGCCGGGTTGCGAACACGCTGCCACACCCACCGCGATGACCAGACCGAAAATCAATCGTCGACGCATTAAATTTCCCCCGCAGAGATCCACCGGCGCCGCGCGGACCGGGGATGCGGCCGCAGCGTACCTTCCGCAGGGGCGTCCCGCAAATCCTGCAGCAGCGCTCTTAATCCGGTTCGTCAGGCGGCCGCGCGCTGAAGTGCAGCCGGCGGCCCGGATCTGCTCGGTGGATTTCCAGCCGGTTAGTTCAGCGGCGTAATGTAAAACTCGCGAACGGAGACGGTACTGCCGAAGCATGGACCGACAGACGGAGCAGATTCAATTCCAGAGTAGTCGCCTGCGCCTTCAAACCGAACTTCCCCGTCGACGATGACGCGCATGCGATCCAGCAAAATCTCCCACGATATGTCGTGCCAGTCGCCGGTCGTGAGGAAGCCCTTGTCCTTCAGGCTGTGCTGCTCCGCCGTGGCCGGGTCGTGGACGCGCAGCTCACGCACCGAGCATTCCCAGTTGAAGATCAGCTCCCCCCGATGCCAATGCATGCGCAGGTTGGTCGAGTCCGTTTTCCCGACGACACGAAAGACAAACGGTGCGCGGCAAACGAGTGGCGCGACGGCCGCCGACATCACCCAGTTCATCGCGGATCCGGCAATCTCGATCGCACCGTCCCGGTGGGTGATCGCGCATCCCTGATGTGGAATGAGCTGAGCGATCAGATTATCTGACATACGCCTTGCTTCCTCTTCTTCTGCGGTCCGCGGGCCAGGAACCGCTCGCCATCGCCCGCAATTCCGTTTACATAGCGCATGCAGTGGTTCCTGGAATCTCTGCAATTCTCCGCAGTGAACCGCTCAGTGCGCCGAAACCTGCACGTTGCCGCCGATCGGGCAACTCACTCCCGTCCCTCTGATCCCACAATACCCATCCGGATTCTTCGCCAGATACTGCTGGTGATAATCCTCCGCATAATAAAACTGCGGAGCATCCGCAATCTCCGTAGTGATCGTCCCGCGCCCCGCCGCACTCAGGCGCTTCTGATACATGTCCCGGGATTCCTCGGCAACCTGCCTCTGCTCCGAATCCAACACATAAATGGCGGACCGATACTGCGTCCCCACATCGTTGCCCTGCCGCATCCCTTGCGTGGGATCGTGCGACTCCCAAAACACCTTCAGCAAATCCTCGTAGTCGATCTTCTCGGGGTCGTAAATCACGCGCACGACCTCGGCGTGCCCGGTCTCGCCCGAGCACACTTCCTGGTACGTGGGATTTGGCGTGAGGCCCCCGGCATAACCTACGGCGGTGGAGTACACGCCGGGGAGCTGCCAGAACAGGCGCTCAGCGCCCCAGAAACAACCCAGCGCGAACACCGCCTCGTTCATGCCCGCAGGGAATGGCGGCACGATACGGTGGCCATTGACGAAGTGCGTCTCTGGCACCTTGAGGGGGGTGGATCGGCCAGGAAGGGCATCCTCACGGGTCGGCATGGCGGACTTCTTGCGAAACAAGGCCATAGAGGTGCTCCGTTCCGTTCGGGGGGACAGCCAGTGTGGGGACCGCTGGGCAGCAACTCAAGCCGCCGGCACCCTGGCCGGGCGGAGGGCCGGCAACCGACGGCGGCCGGGCCAGGCCGCCCCACCCGGGACCTCGGGCACCGCCCCCGGGAACGCCCCCCGTGACCGGCGTCTTTGCAAGTTCCGCTCACCGTAGCTATAAGCCCGATATCGACCGATCCATCCCGCACAAGCCGCAGCGAGAAGGAATGACCACGCCGGCCCGCATGTTCGCCCTCAAGCGCGCGTTGGCGACCCTCGCCTTCGCGGCTGGGGTATGCGGCTTCGCTGGAATCTCCACGGCGACAAATCACCCGGCGGACAACGGCAGCGCCACAACGATCATCGGCGCCAATCCCCTGCTCTCCGACGGCGCGAGTGCGCTGGAGGCCGGCCAAGCCGAGGAAGGGTTGCGCCTCACGCTGGCCGGGTTGAGCGCGCCCGGATCGCTGCATGACCTGGCGGCAGGGCATGCCAATGCGTGCGCTGCGTTCGTCATGCTCAAGCAGTGGAGTGAAGCGTTGGAGCAGTGCAACCAGTCCATAGAGATGGACCACAGCAACTGGCGCGCTTTCAACAACCGAGCGGCGATCTACGTGGCCAAGGGCCTCTATGACCTGGCCATTCGCGACATCGAGGCCGGGCTGGTACTGGCGCCCAACTCGCAGATCCTGCACGAGAGCATGAGAGTCGCAAAGCGAAACAAGCGCATCATCGAGAGCACAGGCCGCAGGTCGGTACCTTCCTGATCGCACGGCACGCTGTCGTCTCCCACCAATAGTGACGCCACCGCTTGCGGCGGCGCCCTGCGTCCCCGTAAGCTTTCCGCCGTATGGGAATCAGTCAACCGCAAAACCTGCGCACACCTCCAATCGAGAGGCTGCGCCCGTTCGGCATTCGCGTGAGCCTCCCCGCCGGGGACCCGTTCCGCAAGCTCCTGGGCCCTGAGTGGCACCGCTTGCATTGGTACTCGACGCCGGAAGAGCGCGATGCGGCGCTGGTCGAGATGAGCCGCCGGCATCAATACTCCCGCGGCGGAGACAAGCCCTCCCTCGTCTTCGAGAAGGTCGAGAACCTCGCGCAGAGCCGGGGCCTCTAACTCCGCGCGTCGTCCTCACGGGCGGCACCACGCGCGCCGCCCGCGACGATTGCCGCCGCACGTCGGCGGGGCGCCGCTAGAACGTCCTTCCCAAGAACAAATAGAACGCCTGCTGCCCCTTATCGTCGAACCCCGTGGCCAGATACACGGGGCCTAGAAACGTATCCATCCCCAGGAAAACGCTCGCATCGCGATGCGTGTTGCTGAACGAAGCCTCACCGCGAGTGGCCCAGACATTCCCGATCTCGTACGACATGCCCAGATACGTGGGCACGTCGAGATACCCGGGGCCGCCGCGCCCAATCTGCTTATAGAAAAGCGTGCGAGCGATCGCATAGTGCGGCCCGCTCAGCGAGTTGGCCTTCAATCCCGACAAATTCAGGAACCCTCCCAGCGTGAACAGCAACCGCACATCCGCGGGGATTCCACCGGGCAACGTCTGCGCGACATCTGGAGTGTTGAGCGTGGTGCCTCCGGCGGTCGATAGCACCGCCGTATAACGGCCCAGGGAAAGGGCCCCGAGATAGCTGAACTCGATGCGATCGGAGTTCTGGTCGGACCCGAGTCCGCGGCGCTCCGCATCCCACTCGAACGACGCCTGCTGGCCCTTACGGGGGAAATTGACGTCATCGAGCCGGTCGTAGGACATGCGCAGGAAGAAACTACGGGTATTGAATCTTTGCTCGGGCAGGGTCGGGTCGCCGATCTGCACTCGGGAGTGACCTTCCTCGTGCTGCACGCCGGTGCGGATCTCCCCCCAGTTGCCGAACTCGCGGCCGAAATCGACCCCGTAGTTGAAGGTGTGCACGCGATATTGCGCCGAGGAGATATTTCCGAGCGGCACATCCAGATTGCGCGCCTCGGCCAGAATGTGCGGATCGAAGAAGAACCCGGCCGCATCCGACAGCGGCAGGTAGAGGTCGCTGCCGACCCTGGCGTCCTCGCCGATCTGCAGATCGCCGACGAGCTCGCCGCCCGGAGCGGTGATCTCGGACATGACAAAGCGCGCGGCGGCGTTGTAAGTAGAGTTACCCGCGAAGTCATCCTGCAGGCTGAGTCCAAAACGCACGTAGTTCGGTCCCCAGGAGTTACGGCGCGCGTCCAGTGCGATGCCGTACTGACTGGTGTCGGGGTCCTGGACGACATGATAGTCGAGGGACTCGAGATTCCCCTGCCCGTACACCGTCGTCACGTCACGCGCGACTGCGTCGGGGTCCAGTGGCTTGCCGACCAAGTTGCCAAACACGTGCTCGAGGCGGTTCGCATACTTCTCGGAGCCCGCGTCGATGTGGACGAAGTCGATGCGCGGTGGCGACCGACGACCTTCGTCCCTGCGGGCGAGGTACTGTTGGAATTCTTCAGGGCTCACCGACAAGGCGGCGAGCTTGGTCTGGGACTCACGCGCGGCGGTTTCCCCCGCGGAGATGACACGGCCGAAAATGCCGAAGTCGAACGACGACGTGTCGCCGAGCTGCGGCTCGATGACGATGTCGTTGTTCGAGAGTTTCGCCAACTGCTGCTGCGAGTTCTTCTGGATGAGGATCGCGAGCATCTGGTTGGAGATGACAGGCACGCTGGTCAGCTTGTCGCGGTTCAACAAGGGGAATCCGACATCCACCACGATGAGGATGTCGACACCCATCTCTCTGGCTACATCGATAGGCACGTTCTCGGCGATCCCACCGTCGACCAGCAGTCGGCCATCGCGCTCGACGGGCGCGAAGACGCCGGGCGCAGACAGGCTTGCGCGCATCGCCGTCGTCAGGTCCCCCGACGTCATGACCACGGCATCCCCGTTCTCCAGGTCCGTCGCCACCGCCCTGAAGGGTGTCGGCAGATCGTCGAAGCTGGTGAGGTTGGCGACGGGGAGCGTCAGGCGGCGCAGTGTCTGACTGAGCTTCTGTCCCTGGATCAGGCCCTTGGGCAGCTGGATGTGACGGCCTCGCAGACCCAGCGGGAACTTCACCAGGAAATTCTCGTCCTCCTCCTTGCGGCGGAAGGTCAGATCCTCACGCGGCGGACGGTCGCGAAAGGCGTCCTGCCAGTTCAGCGATGTCATGATGGACTCGATCTCGCGGGCAGTGAGACCGCTCGCATACAGACCGCCAACGACGGCGCCCATGCTGGTGCCTGCAATCGCATCGATGGGGATATGCAGCTGTTCGAGTACCTTGAGAACACCGATGTGCGCCGCCCCGCGCGCACCGCCTCCGGAGAGCACCAGGCCGATTCGCGGCCGATGAGAGCTGAGTCCTGTCGGGGCCTCGAAGGCGGCCGGTGGAGCTTGCGCCTGGGACGAGACGGGCGAGGGCGCGCCGGTCGATGGGGACACCCGGTCGGCGGCGGTCTGGGCATTGGCGCCGCTCATGATCGCGAGCCACAGGGCCGCGATGAAGTAACTGAGGACCCCACGAAGGGATCCGACCGCCCGTGCTGAAATCACGGCCGGAAGAATACCAGCATGCCGCACCGGAAACCCCTCCGTTGCCCCCCTCCGTTGGCTGATAATGGCCGGATGGGTCACACACGCAGCCAAGGGATAGACCAAGCGCTGAGGCGAGCCCTCGTGGCCGTGCTGGCGGCCGTAAGTACGGCGCCGTGGAGCACCGGCCATGCGCAGTCGCCGGATGCCAGCGATTGGGGCTACTACGGGGGCGATGCGTTCGGCGAGCACTTCTCCAGTCTCGACGAGATCAACCGCCAGAACGTGAGTCATCTGCAGGTCGCCTGGACCTACCGCACCGGGGAGCTCGGGGCAGGATTCGCACGGGCGGGCAACCTCTCGTTCGAGGCAACGCCGGTGCTTGCGTTCGGCTCTCTGTTCGTCGAGACGCCGACGAACATCGTCATCGCGCTCGATCCGGAGACGGGCAAGGAGCGTTGGCGCTACGACCCTCATATCGACCGCTCCCGGCACTATGGAGAGACCTCATCGCGCGGTGTCTCGGTCTGGGAAGAGTCGGACCCCAAGCGACAGGCTGAGACGTGCGCACATCGGGTGTTTACCGGAACTCTGGACGCGCGACTGATCGCGCTCGACGCGCAGACCGGCAAGGCATGCACGGACTTCGGGACAAGCGGCCAGGTTGACCTGACACACGGTATGCGCATCCGCGATCGGGACTCCTACGAGGTCACTTCACCGCCCGCGGTGCGCGGCGATGTCCTCATCGTCGGGTCGGCAATCGGGGACAACCGTGCCACCGACGTGGAACGAGGAGTCGTTCGCGCGTTCGACGCGCACACCGGAGCGTTGCGTTGGAGCTTCGATCCGATCCCCGACTCCGCCGAGCATCCTGCCGCCGCGGACTGGAAGCCCGCACAGGCCGCTGCCACAGGCGCCGGCAACGCCTGGGGCGTCATGTCGGTCGACGAGGACCATGGCCTGGTATACGTCCCGACGGGATCGGCGAGTCCGGACTTCTACGGCGGCACCCGGCTCGGAAACAACCGCTTTGCAGACTCTCTGCTCGCGCTCGACGCCGGTACCGGCAAGCTCGTCTGGCACCAACAACTCGTACATCACGACCTGTGGGATTTCGACTTGGCCGCGCAGCCCGTGCTCGTGGATGTCGAAGTGGAAGGTATCCCCGTACCGGCGGTGATCGAGGCGACCAAGTCCGGAATGCTCTACGTGTTCGAGCGCACCAAGGGCAAGCCGCTCTTTCCGATCGCCGAGCGGCCCGTGCCGCGCAGCCTCGTGGCGGGAGAGCAGGCCTCTCCGACACAGCCTTTCTCGTCCCTGCCCGCCCTCGTCTCCCAGGCTCCGCTCACTCCGCAAGACGCATGGGGAATTACTTTCTGGGATCGCGGCAAATGTCGTGATGCCATCGCATCTCATCGGAGCGAGGGCGTCTTCACTCCGCCTGACACGCGCGGCACGATCATGCGGCCGGGCTATATCGGTGGCGTCGATTGGGGCGGCATAGCGTTCGATGCACGCCGGCAACGTGTGTTCGCCGCGGTGAACCACCTGCCGATGGTGGTTACATTGATTCCGCCGGCAGAGCTGGACAAACAGGCGGCTTCCGGAGAGTACCGGAGCTCGGAATTCGCACGTCAGGCGGGCACCCCCTACGCGATGCGCCGCGAAGCTCTGCTGTCCCCGTGGGGCCTGCCTTGCGTCGCGCCTCCCTGGGGGAGTCTGGTCAGCGTCGACCTGCGGCGTAACCGTATCGTCTGGCAAGTGCCCCTGGGGTCGACGGAAAATCTCGGCCCCTGGTTCGCGCCCACGCGCGACTTCGGCACTCCGAACATGGGGGGACCGATCGCAACGGCCGGGGAGCTGGTATTCGTCGCCGCGGCGATGGACGGCTATTTTCGAGCGTTCGATCTCGAAACCGGGCGCGAGCTGTGGAAATATCATCTGCCGGCCGGCGGCCAGGCGACGCCGATGACCTATCGCGCCGGCCGCAATCAGCGCCAGTACCTCGTGATCAGTGCCGGTGGCCACGGCGGTCTGGGTACGCCACGCGGCGACACCGTCATCGCCTTCGCCTTGCCGGGATTGAACGCCGCCAGCGGGACGGTCGCCGGTGGCGCGAAATGAAGGGCCCTCGAGAATGCGGTTAACCTGGGTGTCGATTCCATGCTCTACCTGATCCTGTCGTACATCATCCAGGCGGCGTTGATCGTCCATTGCATCAAGACGGGCCGCAATTTCATCTGGATCTGGGTGCTCCTTCTGCTCCCCGGCGCCGGCCCGATCGCCTACGTCGTCGTGGAGGTGATTCCCGACCTGTTCCGCAGCCGCACGGCGCAGCGGACCGCCCGAGGCTTCAAGAGGGCCATGGATCCGCAGGCCGATCTGCGCCGTTACGAGAATGAGGCGCGTGTGGCCGGCAACGTCTCGAGTCGGCAGCGTTACGCTGAAGAGCTGACGAAACACGGCCGCCACGATGAAGCGATTGCCCAATACCGCAGCGCCCTCACCGGCCTCTACGAGCACGACCCCAATCTCATGTTGGGAGTGGCCCGCGCCCAATTCGGTAAAGGAGACGCGGCCGCGGCGCGCCAGACGCTCGATGACCTGATCCGGCTCAATCCGGACTTCAAGTCACCCGAGGGCCATCTGCTGTATGCACGCGCCCTGGAAGAAGAAGGCAACACGGACAAGGCGCTGGAGGAGTACCGAGTGCTGGCACCTTCCTATCCGGGCGCGGAGGCCGCCGTCAGATACGCTCAACTGTTAGTAGCCAAGGGGCGGCGTGAGGAAGCTCAGAAGGTAGCCCGGGAGCTGCTCGAGCAAGCGCGCATCGCCCCCGGCCACTATCGGCGCGCACAGAAGCCCTGGCTGGACGCCGCCGCCCGCTTGATCTGACAGACGCCCTACCCCTGAGTCCGGCGGCGCGCATCGATATCCACTGACCGCACACGCGGCTCGGACCGAAGCCGCGCAAGCGCTTGCTCGCAGCCCGGGTCGCCCGCATTCGCAGCGGCAAGGGTGAACACATGCAACGCAGGTGTAATTGAGCGCACGTACGTGAGCTCGACACGAGCCGCACGCGCGACATCTCTTACGAAGGCAGCGTCAGGAGCGCTCTGAAAATCCTGCGAAAAGGCAACAATGACACGGAGGCCGCACTCCGGATCCGTAACCGGGTGGCCCGCACACGCGACGAATGCAACCGAACCGAGAGCGCAAAGCAGAAACCGGCGGCGCGGCATCCTTACTCTTCAACAACAGCGGGTCGCCGTCGACGCCAGGCAGCGGCCAAGGTGCCCAGGGCAACCGCGAGCAGCGTCAGTCCATCCAAGGCGCCGCCGCCCGAGCTCCCGCCAGAGGAGCCGCCACCGCCGCTCGTCGCGGCGGCACTGGCGGCCGGGGTGACCGTCACTTGCGCCGTTCCGGAGCGAGCAGTGTCGGCAGCGGATATGGCAGTGATTGTCACTGTCGCCGGAGAGGGCACCGAAGTAGGCGCTGTGTACATTCCAGCTGTGGAGATAGTACCGACCGTGGAGTTCCCACCTACGACACCGTTCACCTGCCACGCGACCACGGTATTCGACGTGTTTACCACCGTAGCCGAGAACATTTGAGAGCCGGAGACCGCGACTGACGGGTTCGCGGGGCTGACCG
>Ga0070681_10007411_pt1 | contig 10728 bp, 10 predicted proteins | sample KBSC83BmetaG_FD_65650 | JGI IMG/M metagenome (GOLD analysis project Ga0070681, IMG submission 65650) | Corn rhizosphere microbial communities from Kellogg Biological Station, Michigan, USA - KBS C8-3B metaG | ecosystem: Host-associated > Plants > Roots > Rhizosphere | place: USA: Michigan...
GCCGGTATCGACGTCGTTCGCGTCAGCTATCGCAGCAATCCGATGGTGATAACCGATCTTCTGGGCGGTCAGATCCAGTTCATGATCCCAGACTTCAACACCGGCATTCCGCAACTCAAGGCCGGCAAGATCAACGCGCTCGCTGTGCTCACCAAGGAGCGCAATCGAGCGCTGCCCGACGTGCCGACGCTGGATGAGACGGTGATGCCGGGCTTCGATATCCTGGCCTGGGCCGGCGTGTTTGGACCGGCCAACCTGCCGCCCGATGTGGTGAAGGTCCTTGCCGAGCAGATCGACAAGGCGCTGCAAACCGCGGCGATGCGCAAGAAGTTCGAGTCGTCCGGTACCGAAGTCTATTGGAGCGGTCCCAAGGAATTCGACGCGTTCGTCAAAAGCGAGCTTGTGAAGTGGACGGCCTATATCAAAGAGGCCGGTATCGAGCCGCAGTAGAAAGAGCGGAGTTCCGCCGGGGCCTTGAAACCGCGGGCGGAAGCCCCATCTATGGGGAGACAGTTCCCGCGGCTTTGGTCGCGGCCCCATCTTTGTGCCGTCTTACCACGGATGTACTGGAAGATAGAGCGCGGCGGTGGGGAAACTGATCGGGAACGCGCCCGCCGAGACTTTCGGCGGGCCGTTTGCGTTTTGGGCGCCCATTTGCATTCATTTCAGTCTTGGCAATCTCATACGGAACTTCTGTCCGGGCGCGGATTGTTGCCGTAATGCTGCACAATGAGTCCGTGCTTGCTCAGTCCGAAATGAAGAGTCTTTGAAATCATGACCGCCAGCAACCCGTTCTTCGAAATCTGGACCACCCCTTTCGGCGTGCCGCCATTCGGCCGCATCAAGCCCGAGCACTTCATGCCGGCGTTTGAACGGGCCTTTGTCGAACACGAAGCCGAAATCGCTTCCATCGCCGGCAATAAAGACCAGCCGACTTTCGACAACACGGTTGTGGCGCTGGAAAAGGCAGGGAGCGCGCTGCAGCGGGTCGACGAGGTGTTTCATCATCTGGTCAGCACCGACAGCAACGACGCCTTGCTCGAAATCGAGCGCGATATCTCCACGCGGCTGGCAGCGCATTGGAACAAGGTGCGGATGAACGAGGCGCTGTTTGCGCGCGTCGACGCGCTATACGGCCGTCGCGACAGCCTCGGCCTCTCCGCCGAACAGATGCGCGTGCTCGAACGTCACCACACCACCTTTCGCCGCCAGGGCGCGGCGCTCGATGCCGCAAAGAAAAAGCGGCTGGCCGTTATCACCGAACGGCTGGCAGCGCTCGGCACAGCGTTTAGCCAGAATGTTCTTGCGGACGAACAATCATACGCTCTCATGCTTGATGGCAAGGATGACCTGGCCGGGTTGCCGGACTTTGTTCGCGAAGCCGCGCAGGCCGCCGCCGCTGAGCGCGGCATGGCTGGACGTTATGCCATCACCCTGCAGCGCTCCAGTGTCGAGCCGTTCCTGCAGTTCTCGTCGCGGCGCGATCTGCGCGAAAAGGCGTTCCGGGCCTGGCAGGCCCGTGGCGACAACAACGACAGTTCCGATAACAAAGCGGTGATTGCCGAGACCGTCGCGCTGCGAATCGAGCGCGCCAACCTCCTGGGTTATCCGTCTTTCGCGCACTATCGGCTCGACGATGCGATGGCCAAGACGCCGGAGGCTGTGCGTGGTTTGCTGGAAACTGTCTGGAAGCCCGCGCGCCGCAGCGCGCTTGCCGACCGCGACGCCCTGCAAGCCTTGATCGCCGAAGAGGGAAGCAACTTCAAACTCGCGCCCTGGGATTGGCGTTACTACGCCGAGAAGCTGCGCAAGCGTCGGTGTGATCTGGAGGAGTCCGAAGCCAAGCCGTACTTCCAACTCGACCGTGTCATCGAGGCGTCCTTCTACACCGCGCAAAAGCTGTTCGGGCTCACCTTTGTTGCCGCAAAGGACGTTCCCGTCTGGCATCCCGACGTGCGAGCCTGGGAGGTGCGCGGCGCCGACGGCAGCCATGTTGGCCTCTTCTTCGGCGATTATTTCGCTCGCTCCAGCAAACACAGCGGCGGCTGGATGAGCACGTTGCGCGATCAGGAGAAGCTCTCCGGCAATGTGCGGCCGATCGTGTTCAATGTGATGAATTTTAACAAGGGCGAGCCGACGCTGCTGTCATTCGAGGACGCGCGAACGCTGTTCCACGAGATGGGCCACGCACTGCACGCGTTGCTGTCCAACGTCACCTATCCCAGCGTTTGCTGCACCAGCGTCCTGACCGATTGGGTTGAACTGCCGTCGCAGCTTTATGAACACTGGTTCGAGCAGCCGGAGGTGCTGCGCAAGTTCGCGCGGCATTATCGCACCGGCGAGGCGATTCCAGAGGAACTGTTACAGAAGCTGATGGCAGCCAAGAATTTCGATCGTGGATGCCAGACGCTGGAATACATCGCCTCGGCGTTGGTCGATCTTGATCTGCATCTGCTGTCTTCGGCCGAGGGACTGGACGTCGGCGCTTTCGAGAAGACCACGCTCGACCGCATTGGCATGCCGGCCGAAATCGCGATGCGGCACCGGACGCCGCATTTCACCCATGTATTCTCCGGCGGCGGTTATGCTTCGGCCTATTACAGCTACATGTGGTCGGAGGTGCTCGACGCCGATGCCTTCGCCGCGTTCGAGGAAACCGGCGACATCTTCGATCCAGTCATGGCGGACAAGTTGCGCCGGAACGTGCTGTCGACCGGCGGCTCCCGCGATCCAGCCGAACTTTATATGGCATTTCGCGGCCGGCTCCCGAACGCCGAGGCTCTGCTCAAGAAGCGCGGCTTCGCGGAAGCAACTGTTTAGGACGGCGCCATTGACCTGGATTTCCCGGGCGGGAGCCTTCATTCCGCCCCAGTCCATGCTATGGTTTCGACCTGCATGAACCGCGGCCTTTTGACCTTCGTTGCGATCCTGGCCGGCCTGCTGATCGCGGGTGGCGCGGCGCAGGCGCATCCCCACGTCTGGGTAAAGATGAAGAGCGCGGTTGTTTATGGCCCTGACGGCGCGGCCATCGGCATGCGCCATGTCTGGACCTTCGACGAGATGTACTCGGTCTTCGCCACACAGGGCCTGGAGCAAAAGACGAAAGGCCAGTTCACTCGCGAGGAGTTGCAGCCGCTCGCACAGGTCAACGTCGAATCTCTGAAAGAGTATGCGTTCTTCACGTTCGCCAAGGCGGATGGGAAAAACACGTCGTTTGTCGATCCGGTCGATTACCATCTCGAATTCGATCCCAAGGACACCATCCTCACGCTCTATTTCCTGCTGCCGTTCAAGACGCCGGTGAAAGCGAAAACGCTGAATTTCGAGGTGTACGATCCGACCTATTTCGTCGACTTCGCATGGGTGGAGAAAGATCCGGTGGCTCTGACCAGCCCTCCCGCGGGCTGCCAATTTCAAGTGGCCAAGCCGCCGGCCATGAGCGCGGCGTTGGCGAAGCGGCTGGCCGACATCCCGGTGGATGGGGTGGTTCCTGACGATTTTTCGGGGGCGCAATTCTCCAACAAGGTCTCGGTGAGATGCCCTTGAAGAAAATGGCGGATGGCCGCGTGGCCATTGCGCTCATGATACTGCTCGCAACGGCATGGATTGTGCTGATGTCGTCGGGCCTCGATACGGCTTGGGCACAGGCCAGCGCATTTGGACCCTCGCGTGGAGCATCGGCGCCGCCAAGCACCGGGCTGCTCGGCTGGATGTTTGCCAAACAGGCGGCCTTTTATCGCGAAATGTCCGGCATCATCCGTCAGGCCAAGACGGACGGCAGCGCCGTGTGGACGTTGCTCGGCGTATCCTTTCTTTACGGCATCTTCCACGCTGTCGGACCTGGTCACGGCAAGGCTGTGATCTCGTCTTATCTGGTGGCCAACGAGGAAACCTGGCGCCGTGGCGTCGTGTTGTCGTTCGCATCCGCGATCCTGCAGGCCGCCGTTGCCGTTGCGATCGTCGGCGTTGCGGCGGCACTCCTCAATGCGACGGCGGGCCAGATCTGCAACGCCGAACGCGTGGTCGAAATGGCGAGCTACGCGCTGATTGTTTTGATCGGCCTGCGATTGCTGTGGGTAAAGGGTCAAGGTTTTCTGCGCGCCGCAAGCGGCTTACGACGGCCGCTGCATGCGGTTGGCGCGGCAGTCACGCCACGCGATCCACATCATGACGAAGTTCACGGCCATGACCATCATGGCCATCATCATCATGGTCATGACGATCATTCCCACCATGGCCATGATCATGCATCGGCCTGGGGGCATGCTCACGGGCCAGAGCCTGAAGAACTGGCTGGCCCTGGCGGCTGGCGGCGCGGCCTTTCTGCGATTGTTGCAGTTGGTCTGCGGCCCTGTTCGGGCGCCATTATTGTCCTGGTGTTCGCGCTGGCACAGGGGTTGTTCTGGGCCGGCGTGGCCGCGACCTTCGTGATGGGCCTCGGCACGGCCATCACCGTGGCGGCGATTGCTACAATGGCGGTGTGGGCGCGCTCGGCTGCCAAGCAGATCGCCGGGTCGCGCTCGGGTTATGGCATGTTGGCGATGCGTGGGATCGAGGTCGCCGCCGCGGTGACGGTGCTGGCTTTCGGCGCGCTGTTGCTTACGGGCTATATGGTGGCCGAACGCGGGGCTTGCTTCTGAACGAGGGGCGATCGTGGCGCAGACCATTGTTACGCAATGCTGTATCGCCGGTGGCGGTCCCGCCGGAATGATGCTCGGCTTTCTGTTGGCCCGCGCCGGTGTTGACGTCGTGGTGCTGGAGAAGCATGCCGATTTTCTGCGCGATTTTCGCGGCGACACCATTCATCCATCGACATTGGAGTTGATGCACGAGCTCGGTCTGCTCGAGGCGTTTCTGAAGCTTCCACATTCGACTGCGCCGACCGTGTCGGGGCGTTACGGCGACCTTGAATTGACGATCGCCGATTTCCGTCATCTGCCAACCCACTGCAAATACATCGCGCTGATGCCGCAATGGGATTTCTTGAATTTTCTCGTGGAGCAGGGCCGTCGCTACAAACACTTCCATCTGCTGATGAAAGCGAACGTAACGGATCTGATCGAGGAGGGCGGACGGGTCGTTGGCGCTCGCGCGACCTCGCCGGATGGCGCGTTGGAGATTAAAGCGCAACTGGTTGTCGGCTGCGACGGCCGTCACTCGACTGTGCGAGAAAAGGCTCGGCTTGTCGTCGAACAAATCGGCGCGCCGATGGACGTGCTCTGGTTTCGGCTGAGTCGTCCGGCGAACGATCCGGAAGAAACGATGGGCGTGTTCCTGCCTGGGCGAATCCTCGTGATGCTCAACCGGGTCGATTATTGGCAATGCGCATATGTCATTCCAAAGGGTTCGGTTGACGACGTGCACCGCAGGGGTATTGGAGGTTTTCAGGATACGGTCGAACAGGCCGTACCGTTTCTCAATGGCCGCATGCGCGAAATCCGGGATTGGGACCAGGTCAAACTGCTGACGGTTGCGGTGGACCGTCTCAAGACATGGTATCGCAGCGGCCTTCTTTGCATCGGCGATGCCGCGCACGCGATGTCGCCGATCGGCGGCGTCGGTATCAATCTCGCCGTGCAAGACGCGGTGGCGGCTGCAAATCTGCTGGCGGAGCCGTTGCGTGCCGGCTCAGTCGATGACGATACGCTGCAAGGCGTGCAAAACCGCCGCGAGTTTCCGACCCGCGTCACTCAGCGTCTTCAAGTGTTCCTGCAGAACAACGTGATTCAGACCGTGCTGGGGCAAGCGGAATTGAAGCCGCCGCTGGTGTTGAAACTGCTGCGGCGCTTTCCGATCCTGCGCCGCATCCCGGCCCGGGTCTTGGGCCTGGGCGTGCGCCCCGAGCATATCCGCACGCCGGAACGGGCGGCTTAGCGCCGGGAGTTCTGCTTAGCTGAAATCTTCCGGTTTCAGCTCGATCGGCATGCCGTGCGGCGTGCGGTCCGTGGCGTGATCCCAGGCATGATAATAGCGGTTGAGCGTCGTTGCGTCGGTGATGCCCTTTGCGGCGACGATCCGCTCCAGCGCCGCCAGCCAGTGCCGATAATAGGTTGTCCCGGTATCGGGATCGCCTGCAGCCTGGGCTTTCTTGATTTCCTCGCCGAGGGTTTCAGCCCATTCCGGCCAGACGAACAGGCCGCGATCGTAAAGATGCAGCGTCATGGCGAAGGCTTGCGCCTCCCACGGTTCGTTGAACACGGGGCCTTCGGCGTCACAGGGAATGCCCGGCACGGCTTCGGTGGCGCGCCGCGCAGCGGCCGGGTCGATGGTGTTATCGATGGTGGTCATCGTCACTATGCCGGCTCCAGATAGGGCTCAAAGGCGTCGATCGAAATTGTCGACGTCGGATCGGCGTCCGGGCCCCAGAGCTCCTCGCCCGTGAAGACCACCGTATAGAGCCATTGCGGATCGTCGCCTCGGTTGGCTGCGACCGCATCCGGAAACATGTGGCAGCCGTGGCACAACTCGACCACGCCGACCTTGTCGCGCGCATAGCGCGGCAGCCGGGTGTGCGAGGCGGGGTGGATATTCTTCGTTCGCACGCGATCGCCCGGCTTGAAGCGAGCCGGTCCCTGCTGCTGGCGATAGAACGAGCTGCGGCACAGGCCCTGATCGACGATGTCTGCCGTCAGCTTGCGCTTGAACGACACCCCCGGCGTCAGCGCGTGGCCGGCCGCAATCTCCTCCGGCGTCACGTAACCGAGTTCGGTGACATTCTTTTCCAGCCCCAGCGCCCAGCGCTCGTAGTAGGACGCCGTCAGATAGGCCGCCGGCGGCAGCTTTTCCTGCGCAAACCGAGAATGGTCGATGTGCCAGGCGCCGGCATAACCCATCGAGCGCTGCATCGCCAGGACGCGGCCCTCCCATGGTGCGTGGAACACCGGCTCGTTTTTTTCGACCTCGACCTTACCGAAGCCGTCCATGCCGCCCATGTCGTGAACGCCGTCCATCGTTTCGCTCCGCGGTTACTTTTGGCCAGGGCTGAGCGGCAGACCGGTGCCGATCATGGAGTCGCGGGTGACGAGATCGGCGAGCTTGTCCGCGCTCCAGCCGTCGGTGCCGGCAGGCCGCATCGGCAGCACGATAAACCGGGTCTCGGCTGTCGAATCCCACACCCGGACCTCGGTGCCTTTCGGCAACGTGACACCGAAATCATCGAGCACGCCGCGCGGGTCTTTGACCGCGCGCGAGCGGTACGGTGCGGACTTGTACCAAACCGGCGGAAGGCCCAGCACCTCCCAGGGATAGCAGGAGCACAGCGTGCAGACGATCATGTTGTGACGCGTCGGTGTGTTCTCGACCGCGACCAGATGGTCGCCAACGCGGCTCAAATGGCCCATCGAAGCGACGGCCTTGGAGGCATCCTCCAGCAGCGCCTTTTTGAAAGCTGGATCGGTCCAGGCCCGAGCCACGACCACGGCGCCGTTACGTGGGCCGATTTTGGTCTCGTAGGCCTCGATAATGGCGTCGAGGGCGGCAGGATCGATATAGCCCTTCTCGGTCAGTACGGTTTCGAGCGCACGGACGCGAAGCTGCGTTTCCGATAGCTCCGAGCCATGGCCGTGGTCGCCATGCTCGTGAGAGTGGTGATGATCGTGGTCGTGATCGGCCATGTCTCTTGCTCCGGACTGTTGGGCTCGGCGGCCGAGAGTGCGGCTGCCTGAATTCATGGCTGCTACTCTATCGGTAAGAGAAGCCTGACGGAATACGATAGACTCGGGAATTATAGGCTGGGAGCGGGAGACTTGGATTTGCGGCATCCGGAGCGCGTGTTGTTGGCCGGATCACCACGAAAGTAACGTACGATTCATGGCATTGCGATCCGCATCCCCATCTGCATTTCGGGCATTCGCCTACCGCATTGATCGTTTCAATGCGGCGGTTGGGCGCGGTGCGGCGTGGGGGTGCCTGCTGGTTGTGGTTGTTCAATTTGCCGTGGTGATGTTGCGCTACGCATTCGGAATCGGCTCGATCTGGCTTTCGGAATCGGTCGTCTACGCCCACGGGACAGTGTTCATGCTCGCCGCCGCCTGGACGCTGCATGAGGGGGGCCATGTGCGCGTCGACATTTTCTATGCCGATTTCGGCCGGCGCCGGCGGGCGCTGGTCGATCTTGGCGGGGCGCTGTTGCTGTTGCTGCCCTTCATGCTGGTGCTCGGATGGTTCGCGCTTCCTTACGTCGGGCGGTCCTGGTCGATTCTTGAGACGTCGCGCGAAACCAGCGGCATCCCCGCGGTGTTTCTGCTCAAGACGCTGATCCCATTGTTTGCGCTGCTCATGGCCCTGCAGGGCATTTCGCAGGCGATCCGGGCGTTGTGCGTTTTGCGCGACGAGGGCGGACGCTAGATGGCCGTCCCCGAAATTCTGTCACTCGTCATGGTTGCCGCGGTCTGCGGCTTTTTGTTTTTTGGCTATCCGGTGGCCTTGACGCTGGGGGGGGTGTCGCTGGCATTCGCGGTGCTCGGCCACTTTGTAGGCGCGATGAACGTCACGCTCCTCGGCGCGCTGCCGCAGCGCATCTACGGCGTTATGACCAACGAAGTGCTGCTTGCGATCCCGCTCTTCATCTTCATGGGCGTGATGCTGGAGCGTTCGCGCATCGCCGAGGATTTGCTGGAGACGATGGGGAGGCTGTTCGGCTCGCTTCGCGGCGGCCTGGGCATCTCGGTCGCGATCGTGGGCGCGCTTCTCGCGGCCGCCAAGGGCGTGGTCGGTGCGACCACGGTGACGATGGGCTTGATCGTGCTGCCGACCATGTTGCGCTACGGCTATGACAAACGGCTCGCAGCCGGGACAGTGGCTGCGACATCGACGCTCGCGCAGATTTTCCCGCCGGCGACAGTGCTGGTTCTCTTGGGCGATCAGCTTTCGACCGCCTATCAGGCGGCGCAACTTGCGCAGGGCAACTTCGCGCCGTCATCGGTCACGGTCAGCGACCTGTTTGCCGGAGCCGTCGTGCCGGCGTTCGCACTGGTGGCGATGTACATCCTTTATCTGATCGGCATGGCGGTGTTTTTCCCTCACACCTCTCCCGCGATTCCCCGTGATCCTGATGCGCCGGCGGGGCTGGCGCTGGTGCGCCGCCTGATCGCGGCGTTGGTCGCGCCGCTTGCGCTGATCCTTGCGGTGCTGGGCTCGATTCTTGGCGGCATCGCGACGCCGACGGAGGCCGCGTCGGTCGGCGCCGTTGGCGCGATTCTGCTGGCCGCGATCAAGGGAACGCTGGGCTCGGCGCTGCGTCCCGTGGTGCAGCGTACGACCCAGGTGACCAGCATGATTTTTCTGATCCTGATCGGGGCGACCATGTTCAGTCTGGTGTTCCGTGGCTTTGGCGGCGACGACATGATTCACCGCGTGCTCGGGAACCTGCCGGGCGGGGCCACCGGCGCGATTCTCGCTGTGATGCTTGCAATGTTCCTGCTCGGATTCGTCATGGACGCCTTCGAGATCATCTTCGTGGTGGTGCCGATCGTGGCGGTGCCGCTGCTGCAGCTTCACCATGTCGATCCGGTCTGGCTTGGCATCATGATGGCGATGAACCTGCAGACCTCGTACATCCACCCGCCGCTCGGCCCGACGCTGTTCTTCCTGCGCGGCGTTGCCCCCCCGGAAATCACCACGAGGCATATCTACGTTGGGATCATTCCGTTCGTGGTGATCCAGCTTTTTGCGTTGACCGTGCTTTGGTATGTCCCGCAACTTGCGACGGCGCTGCCACACGCGCTTTATGGGCGATGATACAGTCTGCCGCCGCCCCATCTCGTCACGGGCGGCGCGCTGGAATGACAACACGGGATGCAGGCGATGAAAGCTGCCGAGTTGTTCGATCTTAAAGGCCGCGTCGCGCTGGTCACCGGCGCATCGAGTGGGTTGGGCCTGCGCTTCGCTGAGGTGCTGGCGGCAAACGGGGCGTCGGTTGCATTGGTGGCGCGCCGGATCGACAAGCTCGCGGCGGCCCGGGAGAAAATCGAAAAGGCCGGCGGCAAGGCCATGGCCATCGAGGCCGACGTTCTCGACCGCGCGCAAATGACCCACGCATTCGATCAGGCCGAACAGGCGTTTGGCACAGTCACAATCCTCATCAACAATGCCGGGGTTGCGCATTCCACCCGCGCCATCGACCTGACCGCGGACGAATGGAGCCGTGTCACGCGAACCAATCTCGACGCCGTGTTCTTCTGGGCGCAGGAGGGCGCGCGGCGCATGCTCAAGGCCAGCGCCCAAGGCGCCATCGTCAACATCGCCTCGGTGCTGGGCTTCGGCGTATCGAAAGGCACCATCGCGTACGCCACCGCCAAAGCGGGCGTGATCCAGATGACCAAGGCGCTGGGCCATGAACTGGCATTCAAGGGCGTGCGCGTGAATGCCATCGCGCCGGGATGGTTCGTCACCGATATCAACCGTGGTTATCTGACCGGGGCGGGCGCCAGTCTTGTTCGCGACATTCCGGTCGGCCGCTTCGGTCAGGACGGAGACCTCGACGGGGCTCTGCTGCTGTTGGTTTCAGACGCCGGAGCCTACATGGCCGGCACGACCGTTGTGGTCGACGGCGGACAGATGGTGGCGCTGCGAGGGTAAGCAGGGGATCGAATCATGGACTTCACGCTGTCACCCGAGATCGAAAGTTTGCGCCTGCGGACGCGCGCCTTCGTTGACGAGCATGTGCTGCCGCTTGAGGCCGATCCGGCGAATTTTTCCGACCACGAGAACATTCCTCACGCGCGGCTT
>Ga0070681_10007413_pt1 | contig 10726 bp, 12 predicted proteins | sample KBSC83BmetaG_FD_65650 | JGI IMG/M metagenome (GOLD analysis project Ga0070681, IMG submission 65650) | Corn rhizosphere microbial communities from Kellogg Biological Station, Michigan, USA - KBS C8-3B metaG | ecosystem: Host-associated > Plants > Roots > Rhizosphere | place: USA: Michigan...
GTTACTGCTGGGGCACAGACCCAAAACTTCTTCCCGTCGCCGGCAATTCACCGGTTCAACACTCAGATAGCGGCCTACATGTCCATCCGCAACCGCGTTCAGGAACATGTGGGCGTTCCGTACGTGTCAGCCGATTCCACCGACATCGCCACCATGCAGGCAGCGCTGGCGGACGGCATTCGCCGAGCGCGGCCGAATGCCAAGCCTGGCGATTTTTTCAGCGCCGACGTGCGCGTCGAGTTCAGGCGCCGCATCCAATACGCGCTCGAATCGCGAAATGTCTCGGGCTTTGGTTTGATGACCGATCTGGAGCGCGACTCGCCGGCGCGGTTCTGTGCGTTGACCGTAAACGGAAATTTCGACTGGAGATTCGGCGAGATGATTCCGGCCGCGCTCATTGAAGCGCTGCCGGACCTGCCGTGGCCTCTGCAGTACCGCTTCGCGTGCCGAAATCTTGTGCTCCTCGACGTAGACGCAAGCCTCATCGTCGACGTTCTGCCGGATGCCTTAGCGCCGCTGTGAACAACGCCGCAGCGCTCAGCTGCTGCCGCCGCTGGTATCCGGATTGCCACGTTCCATAGTCGTCTGATGCCCTGCCGCCCGCGTCTCGTGCCACAAACGACACGGTGGAAACGAGTTCGCGTTCCATGCCGTCCGCGCCAGTGCCTTGGGAACCGAACCGGGATCCGAAATGCCGGAGAGTCGCGACGGTGTGCGCAAACAGTAACTGACAACACGAGCTGCTGAAGGGAAGGCCGCATGGCGAAGAGTGACAAGCCCAACATCTTGTTCATCATGAGTGACGACATTGGCTGGTTCAACGTCAGTTGCTACAACCACGGCATCATGGGCTATCAGACTCCGAACATCGATCGAATCGCCAGTGAAGGCGCGATGTTCACCGATTTTTACGGTCAGCAGAGCTGCACCGCTGGACGCGCCGCATTCATCACCGGCCAGTCGCCCATTCGCACGGGGCTGACGAAAGTGGGTCTGCCCGGCGGAAGAGTGGGATTGAGCGCCGACGATCCGACGATCGCGCAGTTTCTCAAGAACCTTGGCTACGCGACCGGGCAGTTCGGCAAGAACCACCTCGGCGATCGGAACGAACACCTGCCGACCGTCCATGGCTTCGATGAATTCTTCGGCAATCTCTATCACCTCAACGCGGAAGAGGAACCGGAAAATCCCGACTACCCGAAGGATCCCGAATTCCTGAAGAAGTTCGGTCCGCGCGGCGTGTTGCGCTGCAAGGCGACGGACAAGGACGACGCGAGCGTGGATCCGCAGTTCGGCAAAGTTGGAAAGCAGACGATCGAGAACACCGGTCCGCTGACGCGCAAGCGCATGGAGACGATTGACGAGGAATTCCTCGCTGCGGCACTCGACTTCATGGAACGCAAGACCAGAGACGGGAAACCGTGGTTCTGCTACTTCAACACCACGCGCATGCACGTGTGGACGCATCTCAAGGCCGCTTCGATGGGGAAAACGGGTTTAGGCGTGTACCCGGACGGCATGGTTGAACTCGATGGCTACGTCGGTGAGTTGCTGAAGAAGCTCGAGGCGCTCGGCGTTGCCGACAACACCATGGTCTGTTTCACGACTGACAACGGCGCCGAAACGATGTCGTGGCCGGACGGTGGTGCGACACCGTTTCGCGGCGAGAAGGACACGAATTGGGAAGGCGGCTGGCGCGTTCCCTTTGTGATGCGATGGCCCGGCGTGGTCACACCCGGTCGGGTCATCAACGACATCTGCTCGTTGCAGGACATGATTCCCACCTTTGCGGCAGCGGCCGGAGAGCCGGATCTGGTCGAGAAGGTGAAGAAGGGATACGCGGCTGACGGCAGAACCTTCAAGGTGCATCTCGACGGCGAGAACCTCCTGCCGTTTCTGAAAGGCGAGGTCGAACAATCACCGCGTGAAGGATTTCTCTACTGGAGTGACGATGGGGAGCTGATGGCGATTCGGGTACGCGACTGGAAAGTGGTCTTTCAGGAGCAACGCGCCAAAGGACTGGATGTCTGGCGCGAACCGTTTGTGGCATTGCGCACACCCAAGATTTTCAACCTGCGAAGCGATCCGTTCGAACGAGGTGACGAGGCGCTGTTCTACGGGAAATGGTTTGCCGATCGCCTCTTCCTGCTGGTGCCCGCACAAGCGATCGCCGCGAAGTGGCTCGAGTCGTTCAAGGAATTTCCGATTCGACAGAAGCCCGCGAGCTTCAACCTGGATCAGGTCGTCGAATCGTTCATGCCGCACCCGTGATCGGTTTTGATCATTGGGGCCTGCCTGGGGCGGCGGCACGTGGGGCCGCCGCCCGGGTGCGAAGTGGTCAACATCGGGACGCCCTGGGGCCTTCAGGCCGTCCGCCAATCGAGAGATTCATGAGCGTTCTGAAAACCGTCGAATCCCAGGTTCCGGCGCCGCCGCCGGGGCCGCCACCCGCGGACACGATGGTCTGGATTCCGGGCGGCACGTTTCTGATGGGATCCGATCATCACTATCCGGAGGAATCTCCCGCACACAAAGTGAAAGTCGCCGGGTTCTGGATGAGCCGCCACACGGTGACCAATCGGGAGTTTGCGCGATTCGTCGAAGAAACGCACTACCTGACAGTCGCCGAGCGGCCCGCCAATCCTGACGATTATCCAGGCGCGAAACCAGAACTGCTCGCGCCGTCGTCGGTCGTCTTCAAGAAGGCCAGCGGGCCCGTCGATTTGAGGAATCCGTACAACTGGTGGATCTACGTTGCCGGCGCGGACTGGCGGCACCCCCGCGGTCCCGGCAGCTCAATCAGCGGGCTCGATGATCATCCGGTCGTCCACGTGGCGTTCGAGGATAGCGAGGCCTATGCGAAGTGGGCGAGGCAGGACCTGCCGACCGAAGCGGAATGGGAATTTGCCGCGCGCGGTGGACTGGAGGGTGCCGAGTACTCGTGGGGCAACGTCTATATGCCCGAAGGCCGGCCGATGGCCAATACGTGGCAGGGCGAGTTCCCATGGCAGAACCTGGTTCAGGACGGCTACGAGTGGACGGCCCCGGTCGAATCGTTTCCATCTAATGGCTATGGATTGTTCGACATGGCCGGCAACGTGTGGGAGTGGACCACCGACTGGTTTCAGCATCATTCGAAGATCGAGCACGCGTGCTGCACGGTCGAAAACCCGCGAGGCGGCGAGCGCGACCAGAGCATCGATCCGCGAACGCCCGCGCTGAGCATTCCGCGGAAGGTCATGAAGGGCGGCTCGTACCTCTGTGCGCCGAACTACTGCCGGCGCTACAGACCGGCGGCACGCATGGCGCAGATGATCGACACCTCCACGTGCCACCTCGGCTTCCGATGCATCGTGCGCGTGGGGGCTGAGCAGCAAGCCTAGCCCGATGGAGGCGGCACTCCACAACATCGGTCACGTGCTGGCGCTGGTCATCGAAGCGATTGCTCTGTTCCTGATCGCGATGGGCACCGCAGAAGCGCTGATCAATATGGTGCGTCTCCTCCCGACGGCGACGCTCACGGGACAGCGCCGCCGCTCCGTCTGGCTCGACTTCGCGCAGTGGCTGATTGCGGCGTTGACGTTTCAGCTCGCCGCCGATCTCATCGGCACGTCGTTTGCGCCGACCTGGAACGAAATCGGTCACCTCGCGGCGATTGCGGGAATCAGAACCTTCCTGAGCTACTTCCTCGACAAGGAGATCGAAAACACGCGCCGGCTGCAGCTCGATGGCGCAACTGGACGGGCGGCGTAGAAGGCGTCGTGGCGTCGACTCGACCGGGATGGGGCGAGGAACAATATGGCAGGATTCCCTGACCGACGACGGGTGACCTCGTCGTCGCCATCCGATCAGATCTCGACGGAGTTGTCCGCGCGGCGTACCGGCATGTCGTTCCAGCGCACGCGCATGAGCGCCGACCGCACGCTGATGTCGGTGATTCGCACGTCGCTGTCGCTCATCGGGTTCGGCTTCACGATCTATCAGATCTTCCAGAAGCTGTACGAGGCGCAGGTGATCAAGCGCGCCGGGGCGCCGCGCAGCTTCGGCGTCGCCCTGGTCGTGCTCGGCACCGGCATGCTGGTGCTGGGCATCATTTATCAGATTGCCTTCATGCTGGAGCTGCGCCGCTCGCGTGAACAGTTGAGGCGTGACGGGTTGATTCATGGCGAAAGTGAATTTCCTGTCTCGTTGACGGTGATTGTCGCGGTGATGCTGCTGGCGATTGGCGTCATGGCCGTAGTCAGCATGGTGTATCGCGTGGGCCCGTTCGGTGGCGCCTGAACGCGCGCCGGGACACGACGCCGCGCTTCACCACGATCTGCACGGGTTTTCCCTGTGGTCGCCGACGCCCGTCCAGCGTCTGTACCTCCGTCTGGGCCTTGCCACCGACGCGTTCGAACGAAACGCGTCACGCACGCTCGCCATCACCACGATCGCGTGGCTGCCGTTGTTCATCTTCAGCGCGCTCGATGGACTCGCCTGGACTGGTGCCAACATTCCATTCCTTCGTGATTTCGATCTGCAGGCGCGCTTGCTCGTCGCGTTGCCGCTTCTCGTCGGCGGGGAGAAGTGGGTCCATCAGCAGATGTCGGAGGCGGTGGGCCAGTTCCTGGAACGGCGCATCATCACTGGCGGAGCAATTGCCGGCTTTGACGCGGCGATCGATTCGGCCCTCAAATCGAGCCGCTCGCTCATGGCAGAAGTCCTGATCTTGATCCTCGTCTATGCCTCAGGCTGGGCGTTCGGCCCTTCGTTCGCGTGGTTGTCGGGATCGACGTGGCTTGGCCGCGCCATGGACACTGATGTCGTTCGGACTGCCGCAGGGTGGTGGTACTTGCTGGTCAGCCGTCCGTTGTTTCAATTTGTGCTCGTGCGCTGGTACTACCGGCTCTTCCTGTGGGGGCGATTCCTCTGGCACGTTTCGCGATTGCGATTGCAGTTGATTCCCACGCATCCGGACCGGCGCGCCGGGCTGGGGTTTCTCTCGGATTTGAGTTATGCGTTCGCCCCGTTTCTTTTCGCCCATGGCACGATGGTGGCCGGTCGCGTCGCCAACGGCGTTGTGCACGCGGGCTTGACCTTTACGCGTTTTGAATTCGAGCTGGTTCTGATTCCGCTCGCCGCGCTCGTGATGGTGTTGGCTCCTGAACTGGTATTCACGTCTCGACTCTGGTCGGCAAAACGTGCGGGACTCCTTCAGTACGGCGCGCTGGCGGAGGAGTACGTCCGCGAATTCGACAACAAGTGGATTCGCGGCCACCCCGATCTGCAAACGCTGCTCGGCAGCGGCGATGTGCAATCGCTCGCCGACCTGGCCAATAGCTTCGCGATCGTCCGGGAACTGCGGCTGATTCCGTCGCTCAAAGAAAGCGTCCTCACACTCGGGGTGATCACGATCCTGCCGCTTGCACCGCTTCCCCTCACGGTGATTTCCGGCAGCGAGTTGTTCGAGCGGCTCGTCAAGATGATGCTCTGAAGACCGAAGTGCCTAGAGGCGGTGTCGGCGCCTTGCGCGGTCCCTTTCGGTATCGTCGGCGCCTGGATCAAAGGAACGCGGTGTGCTCCGGATGCTCCGCGTCCGCCACCACGAGGCCATCCGTTCCATCGGCCCTCGAAAAATGACATACGGGAGAAAGGCGAGCCCGAGGACGATGACGACAAGCTGCAGAGGATGAATCCAGCGGAACACAATCAGCTGGTAGATCGTGTCGATGGCCACGCCGAAAAGGATCACCCGCGTCGTCGCCTTCCAGCCCTCGCGGAGGAGCCGGCTTCGCTCCCCCGGTCTCGCGAACAGGGTCCAGAAATACGGCGGCCTGCCCGCGCGCGCATCGGCCAGACCATCGCGAGCCGCGTAGATCAGCGCCATCAGCGGCTGCAGCACGAATCGGAACGAAAACGGTCCATGCAGCCGGCCAATCAGATCGGAAACGAACGTCGTGAGCACGTTGTCCATGGCGCCTCCGGGCCGGCCGCTCACCGGAGAATCCAGATTCGTACCGCATCCGGCGGCGTACCGGTCTCCGCGTGTTGCGCACGCTCACGATATTTCGTGACCCGACCGCCGATCTCGGTGATACTGATCTTGCCAGCCCCAACAACAGGAGACCGAGTCGATGTGGTCCGGCTTCGATCCGGAGTTCGTCCGTCAACTTGGCGTCATTCGTCAGATGGTGGCGCTGCGCTATCAATCGCCGACGCGCGAATGGCCGGTGATGTTTGTCGACGATCGCGACGAACTGCTCGTCGTCCGCGAATGGCCTGACGGATCGCTCACCGCGTATCTCGCGTCAAGAACGGCCAGCGAGTCCCCGAAAGATAGAACCTGATTCCCGTTCGTCAGGTCCTCGACCGACAACGGTCCGCACATGAATACCCGGCCGGGCGGCGGAATGACTCCGTTCCGCAGTGAGAAAGATCATTTAGTTCGACGACGACGGCAATCTGGTCGCACCGCGGTACCAGAACTGGAAGGTCATTTTCATGGAAGCAGCGGCGGCAGGGCACACTGGAGATTTGCGCAGGGCCATTCACGGTGCTGCACGCGCCGAAATTGTTCAATCTGAGAGCCGATGCCAACGAGCGGGCTGACATCGGTTCGAAGGGCCCGACCGTGATCAGCGGGTTCGGGCCCTTCGTTCGGAAATTCTGAATTCAGAATTCGTCGATCGCAATTTTAGCGGGGCGTCGGTGTGCCAGTCTCGACTTGCCATTCCTTGAGCTGGCGTTCGGCCTCGCCGCGGGCAATGCCGTAGCGCTCCTGAATCTTGCCGATCAGTTGCTCGGCGCGACCCTGGATTTGGTCGACGTCATCGTTGGTCAGTTTTCCCCATTTCTCGCGGACTTTGCCCCTGAGCTGAGTCCACTGCCCCTTGAGAACGTCCTGGTTCATGGTCATCCTCCAATCACAATACGAATGGACGGCGGCGATCCCCACGCTATACCGTGGGGGATTTCCGTGTCTGTCGAGCAACGGCTGACGTGGTTGCGAAGGCGATCGTGAAGGTGTGTCGACGATTCGGCCATCCTCCGCAATACGGCGGACGGCCGAAGCAATTCGAATGCCCGGGCGGGCAACTGTTCAGGAAGGAATCGGCGTCGGCCCTTCGGCCAGCTTGTAGATGATGATGATCGACAGCGCGAATACGGCGAGTGACCAGAACGGATAAGTCGGGATGGTCAGCAGGACGGCGACCGCGCTGAGCGCCGCGATCACCATGCCGAACCAGCGACCGAATTCGCCGCCACTCCAGAGTGAAAACGCGGCAATCCACTCACAGATGCCGAAGATGAGCGACACCCAGCCCCACGCGCGCAGGTTGCCGAGGATGTACATGGTCGTTGCGGTGAAGACTGCCGATCGTTGAATGGCCGCGATGCCGTAGATCACGTTCAGCGCCCCTGCAATCAGCAGCAGGACGCCTGCAAAAACCCACCAACCGCTCACTCTGGTTATGTCACGCATAAGAACCTCATTTCTGCTGTCAGTCGAAATCCGGTGGCCCGATTCCTTAAAACGAAACCGAGCCACCGCAGCGGCCGTGTTCGAGTCTTACGTCGCGAGTTGTCACGACGCTGACCCGCGTGCCGCTGGCATCACGCGTGAGCGACAATCCGGCGATAGATGAACAGAATCACGATCGCCCCGATGGTGGCCATGATGAATCCTGCCGATTCGCCACGCTGGTACAGTCCCAGCAGCCTGCCGGCGAAACCGCCCACAAGCGCTCCAACGATCCCGAGCAGGATGGTGACGACCAATCCGCCTGGATCGCGTCCGGGCATGACCAGTTTCGCCAATGCGCCAACGATCAATCCGAAAAGGATCCAACCCAGAATGACCAGCATGGCAACTCCTCTTTCAGTGGTCCTTGATCAAAGTCACCGAACTTCGATCGTGACGCGCCGGTTATCTGCTTGACCGGAGTCGGTCGCGTTGTCGGCCGCTGGCTTCTGGCTGCCGAACCCTTCCGCATGCACCCGGTCAGGCTGCACGCCTTTCGCGGTCAGCCGTCCGGCCACGGCGTCCGCACGCGCTTTCGACAACGCCATGTTCGCGTGCTCGCTGCCGTTGTTGTCCGTGTAGCCGTCGATCGTCGCAGACGCGTTCGGATACGCACGCAGGATGACCGCGATGTTGTCGATTTGGTCGCGGGCGTCGGGTGAGAGGACTGCGGATCCGCTGTCAAATTTCACCCGATCCAAATCGAGGATGGTGCCGCCGGTGCCGGACGAGGAGAGATAGTTGTAGAGGCGATCCTCGGTTCCACCCGACGGAATGGTGATGACGACGTTGCCGGGCAGCGATCGCGTGAGGCGTTCGCCTGGCATCATGCCGGTCGTACCCACCTGTCCGGTCCCGGCGGTCCCGGTGGCGTTTGACGAGTAGTCGGGTCCGGGCGGCGGCGTCGGTGCGGGCGCCACTGGAGCCGTCGGCGCAGGCGCGGTCGTCTCCACACGTGACTGCTGCACGACCGGTCTATGGCCCGCCCACCAGATCAATCCGCCGAGACCGAGCAGTCCGATCAACGCGAGGATGGGAGCGCCCCAGCTTTGCGCTTCTCGCGCCACGTACGGGCGCCTTTCGGCTTCGTCGACCGCGGCGCGCGAGGCCCTGAACGGCGCGTGAAAGAACTCGGGCATCTCGAAGCCGATCGGCACCGCCGAGGCGAGTTGATTGCGCATGCCTCGCAGTCGATCAGCAAGGCCCGCGGTGGTCAGGTTGTCGCTTCGCATCATTCGTCCGAGATATCCCAGGACGAGCGACGCTGCCACTGAAAGAATCGATGCGGCTGACGATGAGCGAAGTCCGGCGTAGTTCGAGATGCTGTCCGTCATGCTCGAGAGGCTGTTGCCGAAGAGATTCGAGAGGAATCCGCCGGTCGGCGTGACGGTATCGACCCCAATCCCTCCTTGCGATGCGATCCGCGTCACGCTCTTGAGCGGATCGGGATCCGACGCCGTGCGCGACGCGAGATCCGCCACTTCCTTCATGAAGCTGCCGTCATCACATCGGTTGGCAATCGTGGCCGCAATCGCGGGAATGGCCGCGCTGAACGCTCTGGACACGGCGGACTCGGATTCATTCGTTTGACGAGTCACGATCGAGAGAATCGCCGGTGAGGCGAGCTCTCGTAAGCTGTCTAGCATGGATGCCATGGCGTCCTCCCGTGCCTGTACGGGGTTTGTTCCGGGCCTTGACCGTCACGCGTGAGGCCACGCTGAAGAACCGCGCAAATGTCTCTCCATCGGCCGTGGCGCGCGCGGCGCGGGTAACCGGGCATCTGCCGGGTCCGACTCTCAACGGCTCGTGAACAGGGCTCGTGAATGGAATCCGCTTCGGCAGCGTCAGCCGCTCTTTCGTTCCATCCCTAAATGTCTGCTGGCGCGACGTGTGCGTCTGCACGGAGCGAGGAAGGAAGGAAGTGCTCCATGACAATGCTGAGGACGGGTGTCGCAGGCCTGGTCGCGGTACTGGTCGCGTCCACGGCGTGGGCCACGTTAACGAAAGAAGAGGCCAAACGGCTGAATGAGGCGACCGCGGTCTTGTCCGAGCTCCGCGGAGTACCGGAGAACGGCATCCCTGATCGAATTTGGGAGAAGGCGCGATGCGTGGTCGTCATTCCCTCGGTCAAGAAAGCCGCCTTCATCTTCGGCGGGGAATTTGGCGAAGGGGTGATGAGTTGCCGGAACGCGAACAGGTGGGGCGCGCCGGTGTTCATGCAGCTGGCTAAGGGCAGCGCCGGATTCCAGATCGGGGCCTCGTCGACGGACCTGGTGCTGGTGGTGATGAACGACCGAGGCGTTGAAAGGCTCCTGCACAACAAGGTGACGCTCGGCGGCGATGCCTCGGTAGCGGCCGGGCCTGTCGGCCGATCGGCGTCGGCCGCGACCGATGCGCAAATGACGAGCGAGATGCTCGCGTACTCGCGCTCGAAGGGGATCTTCGCCGGTATCGACTTATCTGGCGGCACACTGAAGCCTGATGAGGACGCCAACCAGCGGGCCTACGGACCGGACATCAACCCGAGCGACGTCGCGCTGGGACGGCAGAACGTAGCGATCCCGCCTGAGGCGCAGGCGTTCGTGCGCGCGCTGAACCGGGAGAACGCACCAACCAGCGGCGTGACCAGGCCGGCGCGACCCGCGAAACCGTCAGGAACCGGCCAACCGAAGAAGCCGACCGGGACGTACAAGTAGTCGAGCTGCGGTGCCGCCGTCGGCGGCACCGTCGACACGCACTTCGCGCGACTGACAGCATCTCGGAGATCCGATCACGGCCGGTTGTGACCCAGTCCGTTTGTGCGCTCGCAACGTTCAGTTCGCGCGGCAAAATGCCGTGGCACAGCCAATGCTCCTCTGCTGCGAGATTATGCGTGCTGTGCAAACGAGCTCGATCACTCAAGGCCGGGCTAACGCCGGACACTACCGACGAAATGCTCCCGATGTGACGCTCACGTGGAACGGTTTCGAAGGGCGGGAGACCATCGTGCGCGCCGCGCGACTGATGAAGGCGCACGGTGTCGAGTTCACCGTGCTCGCCGCGGTCTGCGCGGAGAATGTCGATCGTCCTCTCGACTTCTACTACTTCCTTCGCGACGAGGTCGGAGCGCGTTTCATCGAGCTGATCCCGGTTGTCGACGACATCGCCGCGTATCGAATTCTTCACGCGGACGAATGGGGCCCGTTCCTGATCGCGATCTTCGATGAGTGGGTACGCTGCGAC
>Ga0070681_10007417_pt1 | contig 10725 bp, 7 predicted proteins | sample KBSC83BmetaG_FD_65650 | JGI IMG/M metagenome (GOLD analysis project Ga0070681, IMG submission 65650) | Corn rhizosphere microbial communities from Kellogg Biological Station, Michigan, USA - KBS C8-3B metaG | ecosystem: Host-associated > Plants > Roots > Rhizosphere | place: USA: Michigan...
GAAACAAATTGTCCCGGCTCTGCCAGGGTCTCCACGACAGTGCCGTCGGCATCGGCCACAAGCGTTGCGTAGGCCCCGTCATCCTGAGCGACTTTGAGCTGCGCTTCCGCGGCTGACAGCAAGGCTCGAGCGCTGTCCGCGGCAGCCTTGACCTGGTCGTAGGCCGATCGGGACACCGCGCCCGAAGATACCAGGCCGCTGTAGCGCGCTTCATCTGCGGCGGCCTGCTGCAAGCGGGCCCGCGCCGCATCCACATTGCCTACCTGAGCCGTGATGGCGTGCGCGTAGTCCGTTCGGTCCAGACGCATGAGCGGCTGGCCCTGATGGACCACCTGACCACTATCGACGAGGCGCTCGATGACTTTGCCCGAGACGCGAAATCCCAGGTTACTTTGGACGCGAGCTGATATCACGCCGGAAAACGCTCGCTCGCCCACCTGAGCAGGCCGAGCCAAGGCGATTTCAGCAAGCTGCGTGACAGTCCTCGGGTCCTCGGCGGATCGTGAGGGCGCGCAGCCTGTGAGGATCATCGCCGCTGTCCAAACGCCCCCGGCGAAGGCTAGATTTCTAACTCCAAACATCGTTGTGCTCCCACGAGAAGATTTGAGTGATCCTTTTCAAGCGATGTCACCATCCGCCGCCCAGCGCACGAAATGCACCCACGGCGGCCCTGCCCGAGTCGGCACGCGTTTGGGCGAGCTCGTCCTGCGCGGCCAGCAACTGACGATCGGCATCGAGAACATCGGTTAGTGCGATCACGCCCGCCTGATAGGCTTCTTGCGAGGCATCTCGCGCCCGCGTCAGGGCAGCGACCTCTGCGAGCAACTCTTGCTGATGGGTCTCGAGTTGCACCAGCGACGTGAATGCGTTCTCGACCTCTTCAGCCGCGCGCAGCACCGCCTTCTGATAGCGAGCGAGTGCTTCCGCGCTGGCTCCCTTCGCTTGCGCAACCTCGGCGCTCACTTTGCCGAAATCGAACACGCGCCAGCGCAGACCGGCGATGCCCTGCGGTTGGAAAGTGGAGGATTTGAAGAGATCGCCCGGGCGAGAGCTCTCAAACCCAAGCAGTCCCGCGAGCGAGACCTTCGGATAGTAGTCGGCGAGCGCTTGGCCGATTCGGGCATTGGAAGCCGCCAGATGCCGTTCGGCGGCGATGACATCCGGCCGGCGGCGCAGCACGTCGAGCGGCCCGTCGTTGGCTGATACGCTAGGTATGGAGGGAATGTCGCGTGGCGTCTGCAGCTCGGCGGAGGAAGTCCCCGGTTGGACCCCTAGCAGTACGTCCAGTCGGTTCATTTGCGCCTCCAAGTCGATACGCAGAGGCTGCAGAGAGGCGCGGGCCTGCGATATCAGCGCGTCAGCCTGCGCGACTTCACGCACAGCTGCCAGCCCGCGGCTGAATCTCTGGCGGACGAGTTCGAGGAGATGCTCATCGGTGAGGACTTGCTGCTCGGCAACGGCGATGCGCGCCTGATCTCCCCGGACGCGCAAATAGGCGTCCGCGGCATCCGCCGTCACGGAAATTCGTATCCCGACCTGCTCCGCGGTCGCGGCGTCCGCCTCCGCCGATGCCGCCTCTCTGCCGCGGCGCAGGCCGCCGAACAAATCCAACTCCCAGCTTGCACCGAGACCCGCATCGTAGATTGACTGGTCGCGGCTGAATCCAGGCACATGGCTGGCGAGCTGGCCGACCGGACTCTCCAGGGACTGGTGGATCCGGGTCGCCTGGCCATTCAGGTCGAGGGCCGGCAGGAGTTGCGCGCCGGCTTCGCGTGCTGCCGCCCGAGCCTGGCGGACTCGCGCCAGTGCTGCCGCAAGATCAAGATTCTGATCTCGCGCCCGTTGCACGATGCGCGAGAGCATCGGGTCGTTGAAGCCATACCACCAGGTCTCCAGGGGCGGCGTCGGAGCGCTCGTCGGACGAGCTTCGACCGCGACGGCACTATGAAACTTCTCCAGCGTCATTACCGGCTTTCGATAAGACGGACCGACGGCGCAACCCGACACGCACAGCTGCGTAAGCAGGCTGACCGCTGCGATGGCGGTCAGCAGCGGCCGCTGCGAGTTACGAAGCATCGCGCGCATGACGCTGTCCCAGCAGAACCTGCCGCACTGCCGCCTGCACGTCGTCAAAGGCGACCTGGCGTTTCTGTGTCTCGGGCTTGCCTGAAGCTCCTGTGGTCGTCCCCAGTAAGATCTGCCTGACGAGCTCCTGCGAATCGACGGCTCGGGTCGCGACCCTGGCGTCGCGTGGTTCGGATTGCGGGGCGAAGTGAGATGTTGTCGTCCCGGTGAGCACTTCCCTCACCTGCTGTTGAACGTCGCCCTTGGAATCGGCTGCGGTGGCGGCGCCGATATGCATGACAAGCGCTGCGGAGGCGAGAGCCAGTGGGCGAGTGAAGAAGGTGCCAATGTGCAGTGACATGAGTGATCTCCCAGTATTCATGATATATGTATATACATGTATTAACCCAAAAAATACGTGCCCGAATCCTCCTGCGCGTCGTAAGGGATAGTCGTGAGGGATAAAGGAGTTCAACTCGATGAGAGCCTGCTGGCGGCGAGGTATGACGCTTTTTTCAGCAGCATGGCCTCCGCTCGTCCCAAGCGCTTCTCGAACGCTTCCTGCGCGGCCTCCCAGCGGGGTTTCAGTTTCCTCAGTACCGCTTGCCCCTGGGGAGTGAGAGTCCAGTGACGCCGCCGGCGGTCCTCGCCAACGGTATCGATGGCAAAGCCCGCCTTCTTGATCAGCGCCAACGTCCGCGTGGCCGTGGTCTGGTCGACACCGAGAGCCTCCGCCAGCTCCGTTGTGGTCAGGTTTGGGACCGCCTCGAGCAGCTGCAGCGCCGTGTATTGCGTGGCAGGAAGGCCGCTGTCGGCGAGCATATCCTCGTACAGCACCGTCACCGCCCGGGCGGCTTGACGAAGCGTTGCGCAGTAACAGGGAAGAGATAGCAGCTTCATGGTTCGTATCTTACATGCATATGCATGTAATGTCAAGCCGCACACTGGCGCGACCGGCGCCCTATTTCGCCTGGCGCTGGACCCGCCTCTTGCGGCGAGCCCGTTTCTTCGCCGACCTGAACGGCGCCCGAAAGGCAGCCTCCCCAAAAGCAACGGCACGCTCCAGCGCTTCTTCAGGATCGGATGCGTTGCAACTTCCATTTGACAAGAGAGTCAGCCGCGCGGCATCCCACGCGGTCTGGTGCTGGAGCTTCAGTGTGAAGTACAACCTCCAGCAGATCTCCTCATGGGTCAGGTGTGGGAGTGCACGCTGGAGCAGTGCTACGGGCCGATGGAAGCCGGCGACCCCGGCGTCCAGCATGTCTTTCACTTCCGGCAGAGGACAGACCAGCGCGAGAGCGTAGAACTGGAGAGATGACTCTCGTCCGGGCTTTCGCCATTGATTGACTGGCTGAAGAACGGCACGAATGATGTCCGCTACGGCAGGCGTCTGCTGCGCCTCCAGCGTCGCGAGCATCTGCTGATACTCAGCGCCGATTTCGCCGAAACGATTGAGGCAGATCGACCGGAGCAGATTGCTCCTCGATCCGTAGTGATGGTAGATGACCGGAATGCTGACGCCTACTGCGGCTGCGACGTCTCGAATCGACATCGCTTCGATGCCGTGCTCTGCGCATAAGCGCTCCCCCGCCTCGAGGATCGCCTCCGCTGTGTTCCGTCTTCCCGCTGCTGCTTTGGTCTTGGGCGCCACGCGTCATCCCGTCGTTTGTACCAAGGTACCAGCGGCCAGCATAAACCCGACTCACCGCATCGTGCACCGGCCGGGCGCCCTGTTTGACACTAACTAACGTTCGTTATATCGTGACCCTGCATGATATGAGGGGAATGGCATGGTGTCTTCCTACGTGCACGGAACTACCCCCGCGACACTTCTGGGACAGACGATCGGAACAACCCTTGATCAAATCGCGGCTCGCTTTGGCCAACGCGAGGCATTGGTCTCCTGTCATCAGGACGCGCGCTACACGTACGCCCAACTGCTCGATGAGGTGAACCGCGCCGCGCGCGGCTTCCTCGCGCTTGGTGTCCAACGCGGAGACCGTGTCGGCATCTGGAGCCCGAACGTCGCCGAATGGGTTATCACCCAGTACGCCGCAGCAAAGGTCGGCGCCATCCTCGTGAACCTTAATCCCGCGTACCGCCTGCGTGAGCTCGAATATGCGCTGCAGCAGTCAGGCGTCAGTGTCCTGGTGACGGCGCGCACTTTCCGAAAGACCGATTACACCGCGATCCTCGTGGCACTCGCGCCGGAGCTGGTGGATGCAGGTGGTGGACCGCTCGCCATCACAAAGCTGCCGCGCCTGCGGCATGTGATCTATCTCGGCGATGGAGCGGCGCCCGGCGGGTCCAGTTGGCGCGAGTTCATGCAGTTTGGGGACCCGATCTCAGTCTCCGCGCTCCAGGCGGTGCAAGACGCTCTCCAATTCGATGATCCGACCAACATCCAGTACACCTCTGGGACAACAGGCTCCCCGAAGGGAGCCACGCTCTCACACCACAATATCCTCAACAACGGCTTCTTCGTCGGTGAAGTCTTGCGATACACCCACGAGGATCGGATCTGCACCCCGGTGCCGTTCTATCACTGCTTCGGGTGCGTTATGGCCAACCTTGCGGCGCTGACGCATGGAGCCGCGGTCGTCATACCAGCCGAGTCATTCGATCCGGAAGCCACTCTGCGCGCGATCGATGCCCATCACTGCACGTCGGTCTACGGGGTGCCCACGATGTTCATTGGGATGCTTGGACATCCCTCAATCGAGAGCGTCCGATTAGGCTCGCTGCGCACAGGCATCATGGCGGGGTCTCCGTGCCCGATCGAGGTGATGCGCCAGGTCATCGATCGCATGCACGTACGCGAGGTAACGATCTGCTACGGCATGACTGAGACATCGCCCGTCTCCTTCCAGTCCGCGGTAGATGACTCCATAGATATCAGGGTGTCGACTGTCGGACGGATTCACCCACATCTCGAGTGCAAGATCGTCAGTCCAGACACAGGGGAAATCGTGCCCCGGGGTACTCAGGGTGAGCTGTGCACCCGCGGGTACTCCGTGATGCTGGGTTACTGGGAGGATCCCGCAGCGACCGCTGAGGCGATCGACTCCGCGCGATGGATGCACTCCGGCGATCTCGCCGTGATGCGCGAGGATGGCTACGTAAACATCAGTGGACGAATCAAGGACATGATCATCCGGGGCGGCGAGAACATTTACCCCCGCGAGATCGAGGAGTTCCTCTACTCGCATCCGAAAGTGACAGAGGCGCAGATCATCGGAGTTCCGGATCTCAAATACGGCGAGGAGCTCTGCGCGTGGGTGCGGCTCCGAGAGGGACAGAGCGCCACAGAAGAAGAAATCCGCGAATTCTGCCGCGGGCAGATCGCGACTCACAAGATTCCTCGCTACATCCGGTTCACGACGGAGTTCCCGACCACAGTCACCGGCAAGATCCAGAAATACCGGATGCGGGAAATCTCGGTCGCCGAGCTGGGACTCAATACCGCCAACGCCGTACGAACGGCCTGACCGATTCCCCCACTCCCCTCTTTCGGAGAACGCCCGATGCGTTTCAAAGAATCGCTTGTCACCCCGCTGTTGCTCGCCGGGCTCTTAGTCGCCCCGTCCGTGCAGGCGGTTCCCGGGCGCAAATGCGAGAGTCTCACGACACTCAAACTTCCCCACGCGGCTATCGTTTCTGCAAAGACAGTCGCCGCCGGTCCAACGACGATGACCACGTTCGCAGGGCCCGTGACGCTCGATGTGCCAGCCCGATGCGAGGTGCGGGGGGTCAGCCGGCCCTCATTGGATTCCGAAATCGGCTTCGAGCTGTGGCTGCCGCTGACGGGTTGGAATGGGAAGTATCAGCAGAAAGGTAACGGCGGATTCGCCGGAACCGTGAATCGCGCCGCGTTGGTAGACCCCGTCCGTCGCGGATACGCGGTCGCCGCGACTGATGATGGCCACGACGCGACGAAGACGCCGCAGGGGACCTTCGCCGTCGGGCATCCCGAGAAGGTCATCGATTTCAGCTACCGCGCGGTGCACGATACATCCGAGCAGGCGAAAACGATTGTCGCTGCGTTCTACGGTACGGCGCCCACGCGCAGCTATTTCGTCGGCTGCTCGGATGGTGGTCGGGAAGCGCTGATGGAAGCGCAGCGCTTCCCGGAGGACTTCAACGGCATTCTCGCGGGCGCGCCTGCCAACGACTGGTCGCACCTGTTCACGAGCTTTGCCTGGAATGAGCTGGCGCTGAGCAAGGAACGCCTTCCGATCGCGAAGCTCCCGGCCGTTCAGCGCGCGGTGCTTGCGGCCTGCGATGCAGCGGATGGACTCCAGGACGGCCTCGTCTCGAATCCGCTCGCATGCCACTTCGACCCGTCTGTGCTCGCCTGCAAGGGCGCCGACGCAAACGACTGCTTGACGTCAGCGCAGGTGGACACGCTCAAAATGCTCTACGCGGGCCCCAAGAATCCGCGCACGGGCGAACAACTGTTTCCCGGGCTCATCACCTCGGGCGCGGAAGCGATGCCCATGAATTGGCCGGTCTGGGTCCTGGGCATGTCCCCTGGGCAGAGCGCCCAAGCGGGGTTCGGCGTGTCCTATTTCCGTGACCTGGTTTTTGAGCGTTCCGACTGGCCGCTCCGATCGATGGATTTCGATCGCGACGTGCGTGCCAGTGACGAGAAGATCGCGCCGACGATCAACGCCACGAACCCCGACCTGCGCTCGTTCCGTGCGCGCGGCGGAAAGCTCCTGCAGTATCACGGGTGGAGCGACGCCGCGATCGTCGCATCCTCATCGATCGAGTACTACCAGGCTGTTCGATCATTCCTGTCCACCGCTCCGGATCCGAGAAGTCCGTCGAAGTCCGTGGAGGACTTCTATCGGCTCTTCATGGTGCCGGGTATGGCTCATTGCAGCGGAGGCGCGGGGCCGGTTCATTTTGGAAACGACGCCACGGATTTCGGCACGGGACCGGCCAGTGCCGATCCGGAGCACGATGTATTCACGGCTCTCGTGCAGTGGGTCGAGCAGGGCGTCGCCCCGGATCGGCTGATCGGCTCTGGCCCAGCGCCGCTTGATTCGACCCGGACGCTGACGCGACCGCTGTGTCCCTATCCGCAGCAAGCGAAGTACAAGGGAAGCGGCGACACGAACGACGCCGCAAGTTTCGAGTGCGCGCTACCGCCGCAGTGATCTCTCTTTGCCCGGCGCCGTCAACACCTCCGCTCGCGGTGTTCCTCATGCCTTTTTGTCGGTCAACTCGCCAAGTGCTGCCCGCAGATCGCGCAGCTTCGGAGGCTTGCTCAAGACGCGGTCGACATGCGGCGGAATTTCTCCGTCACCCACCATTCGTTGTCCCCAGCCCGTCAACATCACGACAATTGTGTCAGGCGCGGTGGCTTTCACCGTGCTGGATACCTTGCGCCCGTCGACGTAGGGCATGCCGAGATCAGTGATTACGACAGTGAACGGCTCCCCCCGTGCCCGTGCAGCGACGAAAGCGTCGATGCCGGCCTGGCCCCCGTCGCTCGTTGTCACGTTGTGACCATCCGCCTCCAATGTATCGCGCAACGACTTGATCACCAGAGGATCATCATCCACGACCAGGATCCTCAGAGGCCGGGAGACACGGGCCGCGCCGGCATCGGTGCTTGCCAACGCAGGGACGCTCTGTACTGCAAAACGCAACCGGAAGGTGGTGCCCTGGCCCACAGCACTGTCGATCTCGAGATCGGCGCTATGGCGTTGCACCGTGCCGTACACCATTGCCAGTCCAAGGCCGGTGCCACGCTCGCCTTTCGTCGTAAAGAACGGCTCCAGACACCGCCGTCGCGTCTGCTCATCCATGCCGACGCCGGCGTCAATCACCTCGAGCTGAACGTACTGGCCCGCCGGAGTCTTTTCCGAGCGCGATCCCCTCTCCTGGCCGAGCGCCGTCCGCAGGGTGAGCGGGCCGCCCTGCGGCATGGCGTCGACGGCATTGAAGATGAGATTGATGAGGGCTTCCCGGATCTCATGCTCGGCCGCCATGATCGCCGGGAGCTCCGGAGTCAGTTCCGTGCGCACCTCGATGACGATCCCCCGCTGCTGCGCCATGTCGCTCCACCGCGCGCGTGTCAACTCAACGACCTGCTGGATCAGTCCGTTCAGATCCACGGCCCGCAAGGTCATCTGCGGCTCGCGCTGGCGGTAGAATTCACGCATCCGGGCAACGGTCTGGGCCACATCCTCGATGGCCCGCTGGATCGTTTCCAGCTGCCCGCGCGCCTGCTGACTCAGGCCAGGCTCTCTCTCCAACAGCGACTCGGTGTACAGCGCGACCGGCGAGATGGCGTTGTTGATATCGTGCGCGATGCCGCTCGCCATCTGCCCCAGCGCCGACAGCCGCTCCTGTTGCATCACCGCTTTCTGAGATTGGCGCAAGTCCTCGTAGGCCTGCTGCAGGGCGCCGTAGAGTTGCGCCTGATGGGCTGCGAGGGCGACGTGCTCGCTGACTTGCTTCAGGAATTCGCATTCGCCGCTGCTGAAGCCGTGCGCCGGCTCGCGAGCGGCAAGCAGAACCCCGAACACCTTGCTTTCGACCAGCAGCGGCGCTGCGACCAGCGAGCGCAGCCCACCTCCCGCCAAACGCTGCGGGAAGGGGAACGCGACTCGACTGACATCCGGCTCGTAGACCAGCTGACCGCCTACACAGCGGGACAGCCCGTTCTGGTCGATCGGAATGTGAGCCTCCTGCGTCATCGCCAGCTCCATCGCAAGCGACTGGCTATGTAAGCCGACGCTCGTGACGGTCAGCCGGTTGTCGGCGGGGTCGTACAGGCAGATGCAGCAGAAATCCGCCGGAAGGTGTCCTTCGAGCGTTCGGATCACGACCTGAAAGATGCTCTGAATGTCCTGACGCTCACCGATGGCGCGGGTGACTTCCTGAAGCAGGCTCAAGCGGGCCAACTGCGCCTTGACCTTCTGGTCGGCGAGTCGCCGCTCCGTGATGTCACGCGCGATCTTTGAAGCACCGATGATCCGCCCCTGGCCATCCCGAATGGGAGAGATGGTCACCGATACGTCTACTTTTCGGCCCTCCTTGGTCACGCGGACGGTTTCGAAGTGATCGGTCGGTTCGCCGCGCGCGACTCGAGCCAGAATGAGAGGCTCCTCTGCGACACGCTCGAGAGGAATGACCAGGGTCATCGGCTTCCCCAGGGCTTCCTGCTCCGTGTAGCCGAACAGCCGCTGCGCGCCCGGGTTCCAGCTGGTGATGATGCCCTGCAGGTCCTTGCTGATGATCGCATCGTCGGAGGATTGGATGATGGCGGCCAGTCGGGCGTTTGCCTGTTCCGCCCTCTCGCGCTCGCTGATAGCGCGCGCAATGCCCGCATTGAGGCGTTCTTCGAGCTGCTCATTCGCGACCCGCAGCGCCTGCTCCGCACGGGTTCTGCCTGCGAAGTCGCGCCGGATGGCCACGAGCGCCAAGGCGACGAAACCGAACCCCAGTGCTCCGCCTCCCGTGATGACCGTCTGGGTAAAACCCGTGCTTTGGAGCGTCTGGTCGTCACGCTGTCGCAACAAGGACTCCTCCGCGCGCTCCAGCTCATCGATCAGGCGCCGAATCTGGTCGTGGACGGTCTTGCCCTCGCCCGTCAGAATTTTCTTCCGTGCGGCCTCAAAGCCTTGAGTCCGGCGCAGCTCAACGACGGAGCCGAGCTCCGCCAGCCTCTCCTCAATGAGCGTCCCGAGAGATTGGAGTCGCCGCTGTTGGTCCGGATTGTCCACCGTGAGCTGCTGCAGCCGTCGACGCAGAGCCGCGAGACTCTGAATCGCACGCCGATAGGGCTCGAGATAACCCGCATCGCCCGTGATGACGTACGCATGCTCGGCGGTCTCGGCGTCGGTCGAAGTGGACAGAAACTGCTCAAGGCGCTCCAGGACCTCGTGCGTGTGCTCGGACCACCGCACGTCGGCGGTGAGCCGCACCACACTCAGGTAAGACACTGCGCCCACTGCCGCCAGACAGGCGAGCGCGAACGCAAAGCCGGCCTGCACCTTGCTTTGCGGCGACCACCGGACCTTCGGTGCAGCAAGGTCCCTCTGTCCGCTCGAGTCCTGTGACGTGTTGTGCGACACCACCCTGCTACCCCCTGTTACCCGCCGGACGCTATTGCTGAGTGTCCGGTTGGCTCCGCCCCTTTGGAAGACCTCGCCGCGGGATCCTGGGCCACGGCCCCGACGAGCTCACCGAAATGGGCAAAACCGCGCCGCTCCCTCACTCACTCACGTAACCGCTATCGCCACGGGACGGCGCCAGGTCCGGCTTGTAATCAGCAGCTTACACCAATCTTGTCGTGTCGATTCTGAGGAGTGTCGCCACTTGGCCGGACACCTCAGGGCGCGAATGCCACCCCAGCACCGCTCGCGCGACCGGCAAGGCGCGGCGACGGATGCCCGGTACAATCGCCCCCGTGAGCACCCCGGACGATACGACTCTCCGCAATGCCATTGCGGCCCACAACGCTGGTCGCCTGACGGAAGCGGAGGTGGGATATCGACGCGCCCTGCGCAAGCGGCCCACGGATGCAGGTGCTCTCTATGGGCTTGGGCTGCTCTACTTCCATCAGGGGTCGATGGACGCGGCCATTCAACATGTCTCCCGCTCGCTCGTGTTCGCGCCCGCCAACGGCCGCGCTTGGAACACGCT
>Ga0070681_10007418_pt1 | contig 10725 bp, 7 predicted proteins | sample KBSC83BmetaG_FD_65650 | JGI IMG/M metagenome (GOLD analysis project Ga0070681, IMG submission 65650) | Corn rhizosphere microbial communities from Kellogg Biological Station, Michigan, USA - KBS C8-3B metaG | ecosystem: Host-associated > Plants > Roots > Rhizosphere | place: USA: Michigan...
CGCAACCCTACTACGGAGCACCGGCCTACTACGGCCCGCGCGTGGCGTATGCCGCGCCGCGTTACGCGTACTACGGCCCGCGCTACTACCACCGCCATCGTTATTGGTATTGAGTGACCGGCCCCGGGCAAGCTACGCCGGGGTAGCGCTCCTCACCTTCTCGCGGCCGGCGGCGATTGCGCCCACGATGGCGCCGTCGGCCGCCTTCAGCAGCTCGAAGCTGAAGTCGACGTAGACCTTCCGGCCGTCCTTGTGCGTGGCGCGCGTGGTCATCACGCGGCCCGCGTACTTCGTCGCACCGCTCGCGAGCGAATGGTCGAAGCCGGCCCAGTGCGCGGCGCGCAGGTGCTCGGGGATGATGACGTCGAGGGACCGGCCCAGCACCTCGGCCGCCGCGTAGCCGAAGAGCGCCTCGGACGCGCGGTTCCACGCGACGATCGCGCCCTCGCGGTCGGCGACGATGATCGCCACCGGCGCCTGCGCCACGATGGATTCGAAGAGCGCCGCGTCGGGCGCGCGGACCTCAGGCATGCACGAGCCGCGCCGCGAGCCCGCGCACCAGCTCCGCGGCCGGCACCTCGCGGCAACCCGTCGCGTTCTGCCCGCTCCAGAGCGGCGAGAAATCACCCGAGCCCTGGGCTTCGGCCTTCGCCCGCAGCGGCGCGATCGCCGCGGTCGCGAGCGGAAATTCCGGGGCCTTCGCGCTGATCGGCCCGTGCTCGCGCATCACGCGGTTCACGATGCCCCGCGCGGGCCGGCCGGTGAACACGTTGGTGAGCGCGGTGTGGCGCGCCGCGGGACCCTTCAGCGCCGCGCGATGGACCGCGCTGGTGGTCGCCTCGGGACAGAGCAGGAACGCGGTGCCGACCTGCACGCCCGCCGCGCCGAGCGCCATCGCCGCCGCCACACCGTCGGCGTCCGCGATGCCCCCCGCGGCGATCACCGGCACCTTCACGGCGCGCACCACCTGGGGCAGGAGTGCGAAGGTGCCGGCCTGCGTGGTGAGGTCCGCGGTGAGGAAGTTGCCGCGATGGCCGCCCGCCTCCACGCCCTGCGCGATCACGGCGTCGACGCCGTGCGCCTCGAGCCACTGCGCCTCCTCGACCGTCGTGGCACACCCGATGACCTTCGAGCCCCACGCCTTCACGCGCGTCACGAGGGCCGGCCCGGGCAACCCGAAATGGAAGCTCACGACGGCCGGACGGAAGGGCTCGAGCGCGTCGGCCGCCGCGCTCGTGAACGGCGCGCGGCCGGGACCCGCGGGAATGCTCGCCGCATCGATGCCGAGCTCGCGATAGTGCGGCGCGAGCTCCGAGCGCCATTGCGCCTCGCGTGCCGCGTCGGCCGCGGGCGCCGCGTGGCAGAAGAAGTTCACGTTGTACGGACGGCCGGTGCGCGAGCGGACGAGCTCCAGCTCCCTCACCATGCCTTCGGTGGAGAGCAGCGCGCACGGCAGCGACCCCAGCGCGCCGGCCTCGCACACCGCGGCCGCGAGCGCGCCGGCCTGGACGCCGGCCATCGGGGCCTGGACGATGGGAATCTCGATGCCGAAGAGCCGCGCGATGCTCACCCCGCCATCTTAACTCCGGCGCGCGCCTCCTGTGACCGGCCCAGCGCCAGTGCCAGCACGAGCCAGGCGATGCACACCGGCACCGTCGCGACCGAGATCGTGGCGAGCTCCAGGCCCGCGCCCCGCAGCGCCGCGAAGAGCCATCCGGTGACCGCGTCGGCGCCGCGGAACACCACGATGTCGATCACGTTCTTCGCCTTGTATTTCTCCTCGCGATCGAGGACCGTGAAGAGGACCTCGCGCGCCGGGTTGGACACCGCGAAGTTGGCCGTGCGCTGGACCGCCTGGAAGGCGATCACCACCGCGAGGGCGGGCGAGAACGCGAGCACGGCGAAACCCGCCGCGAACACGAGCGGCAGGAACGCGGCCGCGCGGCCCACGCCGAAGCGCTCGATCAGCCGCCCGGTCGCCACGAACTGGACCGCGAGCGTGAGCACGCCGATCGCGAGGTCGATGGTCGCGAAGATGCGCGTGCGCTCCGCGGGATCGCTCGACGCGGCGGCCACGATGTTCGCCTGCTGGAAGTAGAGGAAGGTCCCCGCCAGGGAGAGCAGGAAGACCCAGAGGGCGATGCCGGCGAGGTAGGGAGATCGCAGGAGGAGGACGAAACCCGCGAGCCAATTGCCGCCGATCGGAGACTGGGCCCCGGCCCGTTGCTGCGTTGCGGCCGCGGGGGTGACGGATATCCGGCTCGCGCACAGCACGGCGAGCTCGAGGAACACCGCGGCGATGACCAGCAGGTTCGCCGGGCCGATCGCCTTGGCGGCGAGCACCGTGATCGCGGGACCGGCGAGGGCGCCCGCCGAGCCGCCCGCGGCGATGAACCCGAAGAGGCGCTTGCCCTGCTCGCTCGTCCACAGGTCGGCCATGAACGACCAGAACACCGAGACCGCGAAGAGGTTGAAGACGCTGATCCAGACGAAGAACACGCGCGCGACGATGGCGCGCTCGTAGTCGATCGTGAGCAGCACCCAGAAGACGGCGATGTTGGCGACGAAGAAGTGGTAGACCAGCGGGATGAAGCGGCTGCGCGGCAGCTTCGCCACCAGCGCGCCGAACGCGGGCACGGCCGCGAGCATCGCGACGAAGGTCGCGGTGAACATCCACTGCAGGTTCCGGACGCCGCCCGCGATGCCCATCTCGTCGCGCAATGGGCGCAGCACGTAGTAGCCGGCGAGCAGGCAGAAGAAATAGGCGAACGATCCCAGCAGCGCCCGGAGCTCCTCCGGACGCACGGCGACCGCGCGGGAAAGAAGGCGGAAGACCGGCCCGTGCCGGTCCCCCGCCCCGATGGGACTCAAATGACTACTTCGGATCCACCTTGATGAGATCCGCCTGGCTCGAGCCGTTCTGGTTGTCGAGCGACACCACCATCAGGCCCAGCGCCGGCGTCACGCCGAACTCCGCCGAGTTGATGGAGATCGTGTTGCTCGTGTCGGTGCCGTTCGGGGCCACCGAGGCGAAGCCGCCGGTCGAGATGGACGGCGCGAAGACGTTGTACGTCCCCGTCCCGTCGACCGAGTCGGTTCCGCCGAACACCAGGTCGAAGCTCGTGATCGTGTACGTGATGCGCGGGTTCGACGCCGAGAGGCACGGCTCGCCCGTGCGGCACAGCTGCGCGGCGATCACGGGCAGCTCGGCGACCGAGCTGTCGGTGGGCGCCGTGGCGAGGCCGATGCTGCTGGCTCCCGCCGAGCGCGTGCTGAACACGAAGGTCCCCAGCACGCCCGAGAACTGGCCGGTGCGGATCGCCCCGTCGTCGGCCGCCACGATCACGTAGTCCGCCACGCCGTCGCCGTCCACGTCCACCGAGATGTCGAACTCGTTGGTGGATGCGGTGGACCACGGCTTCCACGTGTTGACCGCGAAGATCATGAGCTGCGTCGTCGGGCTGAGGGCGAAGGACTGCACGCCCACCGCGCGCACGTCGTTGGTGACGTTGCGCGGATCGTCCTTGTGCCCGCCGGCGTCCTTGCCGTCCTGGATGCCCCAGGCGTAGAAGTCCGCCGTGCCGGCGACCGCGCCATGCTTGTTGGTGACGGTGGCGACGGTGGACGGATCGGTGCCCTTCAGCTTGCCGAGGTCGGTGTCGATGCTGGCGCGCGAGCGCGGCACCAGGTAGTACGGCACGCGCAGCGCCACGCCGTGGTTGTCGGAGCTCGACACCGGAGTGAACAGCACGTTGCCGGAGACTTCCTGGAACGACAGCCCCGCGCCGCTCGCCGAGCCGACGGTCGCGACCGGCACGTTGAGCGACACGTTCACCGACGCGCTGCCATGGCCGGGCACCGTCACCGTGGTCCTGTTGAAGCTCACGGTGTGCGGGCTGCCCTGCGGGTTGGCGTTCGAGACCGTGAACGTCGCCGAGCCCGATCCGTTGTTGGACAGCTGGATCGATTTCGACTTGCCGAAGTCCCTGGTGAGCTCCTGCATGCCGAAGTTGAGCGCGACGCCGAAGTGCTCGTCGCTGGGCTCGGCCACCACCTGCGTCTTGGTCGAGCTCGCCGGCTGCACGAGGCCCGTCCCCGACGAGCTGATGCGATAGCCCGCCACGCCCGTGGGCGCTCCGGTGTTCACGATCGCGGCCTTGATGTCCGGCACCTTCCAGGTCGGATGCGCCTGGACGGTGAGCGCGGCCACGCCGGTCACGTGCGGTGTAGCCATCGACGTGCCGGAGTCGTTGAGCGAGCCGTTGCCGGTGCCCACGCCGGTGGAGAAGATGGCCACGCCCGGGGCGGTGATCTCGGGCTTCAACGAGCTGTCCGAGTTGCGCGGTCCGCCCGAGCTGAAGCTCGCCATCTGCTTGAACGTCGGGTTGGCGATGCTCGTCGGGACCACGGTGGCGCTCGCGCCCGCCGCGGCGGCGAACGCCGGGCCATCGGCGAGGCTCACGCCGAGGAAGGGAATGGTGACGACGAACGGCGTGCCGTCATCGGGGTTCGACGTGATCGGGCCCTCGAACGGCGGCAGCGCGTTGACGTTGTTCACCATCAGCACCGCCGCGGCGCCCGCCTGCTGGCCGAAGATCGCCTTGGCCACCCGCGCGCACACGCCGCGCTGCACCACCACCAGCGTGTTGGGCGGAATCGGCGGCCCGAAGGCGGCGACGCTGCAGCCCAGCTGGTTCGCGCCCGTCAGCACCTTCACGTTCGCGTACGTCGTGCTCGGCGGGAGCGTGAAGCCGTTGGCGTCGATCGCGGTCTTCGTGCCGGCCGGAATCGTCACCAGCGCGCCGGGGAAGCTCTGCGTCGAGTCGTTGGCCGCGACGGCGATGACCCCGTCACCCGTGCCGGGCGAGCCGACCAGGTACTGGTTCAAGCCGTTGTTGCCGGCGGCGGCCACGACCACCACGCCCGCCTTCGCGGCATTGGTGGCGGCCTTCGCCGACGGATCGTCGCTCGTGCCGAACGGCGAGCCCAGCGACATGTTGATCACGTCCATGTCGTTGTCGACCGCCCAGTCGATGGCGTCGACCACGACGTCCGTGGGTCCCGCGCAGCCGAACACGCGCACCGCGTAGAGGTCCGCCTTGGGGGCCACGCCCGGGCCGATGATCCAGTCGCCGGGATTGGTCACCGTCGTCGCGTTGTACGAGCCGGTGTAGGTCGTCCCATCCGCCTTGACGCCCGAGCCGCCGGCCGTTCCCGCGACGTGCGAGCCGTGGCCGTTGCAATCGAGCGGGTTGGGATCCGGGTGCGGCGTGGGCTGGAACGTGGCCGAGTTGGGATCGGGATCGTAGCTGTCTCCCACCAGGTCCGTGCCGCCCTTGACGCGCGGGGCCGCGGGGCCGAAGAGCGTGGGATCCGCGGGCAGCGCCTCGTTCGCGTGCGCGGCGTCGTAGGCGGCGGCGGTGCCCGGCCCGGCGAAGTTCGCGTGCGTGTAGTCGATGCCCGTGTCGATGATGGCGACCTTGATGTGCTCGCCGTGCACGCCCTGGTCCTGCCACGCGATGGGCGCGCCGATGAACGGCACGCTGCGCGCGTTGCTGGGACGGAAGAGCCGCACCGGCGTGACCGACGTCACGCCCGGGAGCGTGGCGAGCTGCGCCACGTTGCTCTGCGGGATGCTCACGCGGATGCCGTTGATGGCGGAGGCGTAATCGGTCACCACGCTGCCGCCGGCGGCCGCGATGCTGCCTTTCAGCGCATCGTGCTGGGCCTTGATCTGCTGCTTGATCGCGTCCTTCTCCTGCCTGGTGAGGCGGCGGCCGGCGTCGGCCTGCTGCTCGGCCACCGACGCGCCGGTCATCTGCACGACGACGCTCACGCGCTGGTTGCTCACCCCGAGCGGGATGGTGACCGGCGTGACCGACTCGGGTTGCTGAGGCAGCGCTGTCGGGCGTGCGGCGAGCACGGAGCCGGCCGCGAATGCAGCGGCCAGCGCCGCGGCTCCCGCGAGCCCGCGGATGGATTTGAATCGCATGATTCCCCCTCTGGGTTTCGACCGCATGGAATTCCGGAACCGGCCTCGTGAGCTGGTCCGGCACGTCGAGAACTCTCTATGGAATAACGTTATTCGATGCCGTCATAAGGACCGCGGCACCTCGCGCCCAACTATAGCTCCGTAAAATTCACGGATGCAACCAGGTTTTATTTCTCGATACCCATGCCCTTGCGCAGCTCGGACGCGGTGAGCGTCTTGCCGAACACGGGCGTGCCCACGTCGAACTTCTTCGCGGTCTCGAGGCCGCCCACCACGACCGGCTCGAAGCCGGCATCCTTCACGAGCCCGATGGCCACCTCGAGCGCGCCCTTGTCGTCGGCGGCGAGCGGGATCGCCACCTTGTCGCCGGCGCGGTTGCTCTCGCTCTTCAGGGCGCGGAAGCCCACCTCGTTGAAGGCGCGCACGAGGCGCGCGCCGGGGAGGAATTCGGCCGACGCCACGCCGGTGCCCTTCGCGCGCGCCGCGACCGCCATCTCGCCGTCGCGCGCCTGGATCGGGTTCGAGGTATCGAGGACGACCTTGCCCTTGATCGAGGCCGCGTAATCCTTGCCGATCTGGGGCAGCGCGGTATAGGGCACCGAGACCAGGAGCACGTCGCCCCACGCCGCGGCCTGGGCGGGCGTTCCCGCCTGCGCCTTCGCGCCCACGGCCTTCGCGAGCTCCCTGTCCTTGTCGAGATCGAGCGAGGAGAACATCACCTCGTGGCCCGCCTTCGCCCACAGCTCGCCCAGCGTGCCGCCGATGCGCCCGGAGCCGATGATGCCGATCTTGAGCGGCGCCGCCTCGGCGGCGAACGCGGCAACCGGGAATAACGCGAGGAGGGCGGCTGTTGCAAGGCCGCGGCCGATGCGGGCGATCTTCATGGCGACCTCCGGGAGCGAGGGATGCGGATTATATAGAATCGGTCCCATGCGCACATTCGTCGCCGCGTTGGCGTTGCTGGTCTCCCTCGGTGCGGCGGCGAAGACGCTGCGCTACGCCTCGCAGTTCGATCCCGGCACCATGGATCCGCACGCGATGGCCTCGCTCTACAACAACCGCGTGCTCTCCCAGGTCTACGAGCCGCTGGTCGGGCGCGACGAGCAGTTCCACGCGGAGCCGCGCCTGGCACTCGCATGGACGCCGCTCGAGGGCGGACGCGGCTGGCGCTTCAAGCTGCGCCCGGGCGTCAGGTTCCAGGACGGCTCCGCGTTCGGTGCCGACGACGTGGTGTTCAACGTCGAGCGCGCGCTGGCGCCCACCTCGGCGTACAAGACCGCCCTGCCCTCGGTCACCGGCGCACGCAAGGTCGACGACCTCACGGTGGACATCCTCACCGCGCAGGCCAATCCCACGCTGCCGCTCTCGCTCACCAACCTGCGGCTGATGAGCAAGGCGTGGTGCGTCGCGCACCACGTCGAGAAGCCCCAGGACTACAAGGCGAAGGAGGAGACGTACGCGGCGCGCAACGCGAACGGCACCGGCCCCTACCGCCTCGTGCGCTGGGAGCCCGACATCCGGACCGTGCTCGCCGCCAATCCCGGCTACTGGGGACGGCGGGGCAACGTGACGGACGCGCAGTACGTCGTGATCACCACCGCCGCCACGCGCGTCTCGGCGCTGATCTCGGGCGAGATCGACCTCGTCGTCGATCCCGCGGTGCAGGACCTGGACCGCCTGCGCCGCATCCCGGGCATCAAGGTGGAGGAGTCCACCGGCCTGGGCACGCAGTTCCTCGGCTTCGACCAGGCGCGCGACACGCTCGTGCACGGGGAGGCGGGCGGCCGCAACCCGTTCCGCGACGCACGCGTGCGCGAAGCGATCCGCCTGGCGATCGACGTCACCGCGTTGAACTCGAAGGTGATGCGCGGCTCGGGCGCCACGGGCCGCGCGATGTTCTCGCCGGTGGTCGACGGCTTCGATCCGCGCTTCGCCGCGCCCGCCGCCCACGATCCCGCGCGCGCGAAGGCGCTGCTGCGGGAAGCCGGATACGCCGGCGGATTCGAGGTCGACCTCGATTGCAGCTCGCAGCAGCCGGCCGATGCCATCTGCCAGGCGATCAGCGGAATGCTCTCGCGCGTGGGCCTGCGCATCGCGTACCGCCCGCTGCCCTTCAACCAGCTCCTGCCCAAGGTGAACGCGCGCGACACGAGCATGTTCGTGATCGGCTGGACGCCCGCCACCGCCGAGGCCGAGGGCGTGCTGCTGCCGCTCACCCACACGCCCGGCGGCGCGGCGGTGGGCGAGTACAACTTCGGCGGCTACTCCAACCCGAAGGTGGACTCCGCGATCGACCGCCTGCGCGTGCAGTTCGATCCCGCGAAGCGCCGTGCGCTGGCGGCCGAGGCCATGTCGCTCATCGATGGCGACGCCGCTTTCATCCCGCTCATCTACCGCAACGTGACGTGGGCGATGCGCGGCAACGTGAAGGTGAACCTCGCGCCCAACGACATCCTGGACCTGCGCTTCGTGAACGTGGAGTGAGGCCGCTCGGCGGCCGCGCACCTCATTCGCTGCGGATGCCCGCCTGCCGGATCACCGGCCACCACTTGTCGATCTCGGCCTTGTGGTGCGCGCGCAGCGCCTCGGGCGACTGCTGCTCGGGCGCCATGATCTCCTGGCCCAGGTCGGCGAGCTTCCTGCGCACCTCCGCGTCCTGGAGCGCTTCGCGCACCGACGCGTTGAGCTTGTCGACGACCGGGCGCGGGGTGCCCTTCGGCACCCAGAACGCGTGCCACACCGCCATGTAGAAGCCCGGCAGGCCCGCCTCGTCGACGGTGGGGATGTCGGGTGCGGCGGCGAGGCGCGTGGGCGCGGTCACCGCGTAGGCGCGGATGCGGGCGGCGCGCACCTGCGGCAGCGAGTTGGCCGCCTGGTCGAACGTGGCATCGATGTGGCCCGCCATCAGGTCCTGCAGCGCGGGCGCCGCCCCGCGGTAGTGGATGATCTGCACCGGTGCGCCGGTCTGCTGCTGGAAGTAGACGCCGCTCACGTGCGCCGGCGTGCCGGGGCCGCCGGTGCCCACGCTCATCGGCTCGCCCTTCGCCTTCGCCCACGCGATGAGCTCCTTCAGCGTCTTCGCCGGCACGTCGTTCTTGGAGACGATGATCTGCGGGTTGGTCGTGATCATCGCGACCGGCTGGAAGTCCTCGAAGACGTCGTAGTCCATCTTCTGGATGGCGCCGGTGATGACGTGCGTGCCGACGTGGCCGATCGCCATGGTGTAGCCGTCGGGCCGCGCGTGCGCGACCTTGGCGCCGCCGATGGTGCCGCCCGCTCCGGTGACGTTCTCCACGACCACGGCCTGCCCCAGGGCCTTCGTCATGCGCTGCGCCATGATGCGCGCGATGGTGTCGGTCGGCCCGCCGGCGGCGAACGGGACCACGATGGTGACGGTGCGGGTGGGAAAGTCCTGGGCCGGGGCGGCGAGCGCGGCGGCGCAGAGGGCGGCGGCGGCGAGGCGGAGGAGCTCGAAGCGGCGGGGCATCGTCGTTCTCCGGGAGCGATTGGGGGCAGGCGTAATTTACACCGCCGTTGCACAATGTGGTCTCATGCCCTACGTCGACTACAGAGGCCGCCGGATCGCGCCCGCACGCTCGGTGCGCCGCTCCGCCATCGACGACGTCCCGCCCCTCTGGCAGTTCGTGTTCCTCTCGATGCTGCTGCACGCGCTCGTGATCGCGCTCTTCGGCGCGCCCAGCGGCGGCAGCCGCCAGGGCCGCGCGATGTGGGGATCGCTCGACGTGGTGCTCAACGCCCCCGCCGCGCCCGAGCCGCTCGGGCTGCGCATCGAGCGGCGCCTGCGGCCCGAGCCCGCGCCCACGCCGCCGCGCGCCTCGCGCATCGTGACGCCGAATCCGGCGCCGCCGCCCCCGCCGCGCGCGAAGGAGCAGCTCGAGCCGCGGCCGCTCCCCGAGACCGCACGGGAAGCGCCGACGCCCAAGGTGCTGCCGCCCGAGTCGCGCGCGGTCGTGCCGCCGATCCTCGATCGACTGCTCACGCCCAAGGATGCGCGCGAGCTGGAGCCGATTCCCATGGTGCCGCCGCCCACGGTGAACCAGTCCGTGACTCCCGCCCCGCCGAGCGAGCGCACCGTCACGCCCGAGGTGCTCACGCCGCCGCCCGAATCGCGGCAGCCCGAAGCGCCGGCCGCGAAACCCCCCGTGGCATCCACCATCGAGCGGCTGCCCGCCGAGGCGCCGCCGATTCCCGCGCCGATCGCGACCCCGCCGCTTCCCGAGCCCGCCGTGCCGCCGAAGGTCGAGCCCGCCGCCGTGCGGCCGATCGAGCGGGCGCCCGTCGAGGTCCCCGCGGTGCCCGCGCCGCTGCCGGCGCTGCCGGTCACGCCGCCGGTGCAGCGCGCGCCGGTCGAGATGCCCGCGCTTCCCGTGCCGCTGCTGGAGACCTACACGCCGCCGGCGAGCACGCTCACCAAGAGCGCGGCGCCGGAAGTGCGCTCGATCGAGAACGTGCCGGTGCCCGAGCTGCCGCAGGAGGTGCCCGCGGCGCCCGCCGTGCCCGCGCGCGTGCCGGCGCAAGTGGCGCCGCCGGTGGCCGCGCCCGCCGCGCCCGCGGAGCTGCCGAAGGCGCCCGCCGCGCCGTCCGCTCCCGCGTCCCCGGCCGTGCAGCCGCCCGGGGCGATCGGGCAGCCGTCCGCGGCGCCCGCGCCGCAATCGCCCTTCCCGCGCGAGTCCGGGCCTGCGCCGGGCTACGATCCCACGAAGCCGGCCGCA
>Ga0070681_10007419_pt1 | contig 10723 bp, 11 predicted proteins | sample KBSC83BmetaG_FD_65650 | JGI IMG/M metagenome (GOLD analysis project Ga0070681, IMG submission 65650) | Corn rhizosphere microbial communities from Kellogg Biological Station, Michigan, USA - KBS C8-3B metaG | ecosystem: Host-associated > Plants > Roots > Rhizosphere | place: USA: Michigan...
GCAGCGGGGGTCGGAGCATGGCGACGAACTGACCCCGGAAGGATTTGTGACGAACCACGCCGGCGGTATCCTCGGCGGTATTTCCACGGGGCAGGATGTCGTGGTCACGATCGGGATTAAGCCGACGTCGAGTATTCGTGTGCCCCGCCGCTCCATCGACAAGCGGGGGAATGCCGTGACGGTCGAGACCAATGGACGCCACGATCCCTGCGTCGGAATTCGAGCGACCCCGATTGCCGAGGCGATGATGGCGCTGGTGCTCATGGACCACGCGCTGTTGCATCGCGGGCAAAATGCCGACGTCAAGACCTCTACACCGAAGATTCCTTCCTGGAACAAGAAAACCTCTCGGTCTTCCACGTCTTCCGTCCCCGCCAAGATCAATCCCGATCCGGATGAAGCGTAGCCCATTTATCGAGATCGAGCGAGCAACGGTCTACCGGGGGGACACCTGCGTCTTTCACGATTTGTCGCTCGCCATTGACGTAGGGACCCACGCCGCAATCTTAGGACCGAACGGGGCTGGTAAGTCGACGTTCCTCAAACTCCTTGCCGGCGAGATCCATCCTGTTTCCCATGATGAGACGCATATCCGGCTCTTTGGCGAAGAACAGTGGAACGTGTGGGATGTGCGCAAGCGTCTGGGGCTGGTCTCGTACGACCTGCAACATCAATATATGGAGCAGGTGATCGGGTTAAAAGTCGTGCTTTCAGGGTACTTTGCCAGCATCGGCACCTACGGCTATCAGGACTTCACGTATGCGCAGATATCGCGGTCCCATGCAGTGATGGAGGAGCTGGGTATCGGATTTCTGATCGACCGGAGGTTTGCCGATATGTCGACCGGTGAACAGCGGCGCTGTTTACTCGGCCGCGCGCTGGTGCACGACCCGGCCGCTCTCGTGCTCGATGAACCAACAAGCGGGTTGGACCTCACCGCGACCTTTCATTATCTGGATCTTGTGCGTGGGTTTATGAAGAAGGGGAAGACCGTTCTGCTCGTGACGCACCACATCCATGAGATTCCGCCTGAAGTGGAACGGGTGCTACTGCTGAAAGAGGGAGGGGTGCTTCGGGATGGAGACAAGGAACAGGTCTTGACCGAGGCCAATCTCAGTGTCCTGTTCAACTGTCCTGTGGCACTGGCGCAGGCGAACGGGTGGTATCAAGCCCTTCCAGGTCACTCTGCGTAAAAACCTACCCTCCTGCCAGCGTGACCGTAAATGTGAGGTCTGCATCTACCCGGCGGACTTTGACAGCGACTTTCTGTCCGGGAGTTGTCCTCTCGATTAGATAGTTTTTCAATTGTGCCGCGTCCGGGATTTCCGTGTCGTCCACCGCCAGGATGATGTCGTGCTTCTGGATGCCGGCCGCTTTCGCCGGATCAGCCACATCCTTCACCGCCATGCGCCACCTGGTGCCCTCTTTCACGGAGGTGATATGGATTCCCAGTTTGGAGAATGTGAGCAGCTTCCCCGCGAGGGCGGCGTTCACAATTCGTTCGGCGAGAACAGCCGGGATCGCGAAGGTCATGCGGCTGCAATGGGCCTGTGTCTCGTTAGTTTCTGTTTGGATGACCGCATGCATGATCCCGACGACCTCCCCCTGGGCGTTGAACAATCCGCCTCCCGAGTTTCCATTGCAGGCTGAGAGATCGGCTTGAATCAGGCGCGTCTCGACGGTTTGGAGAAAGGTGTTCGTATTTCCGAGCCGGCCGAAGGCCATGGTGGGTCCCCAGCCAAGGGGATAACCCACGGTGAAAACTTCCAAACCCGGTGAGACCTCTCCGGTGGCGAACGATGTCCCTGCCTGCAATTTAGCTCGATGCGGTTCGGCAACCCGATAGATCACGACATCCATGAATGCGCTGTCACCGATGAGATCGGCAGGAAGCTCGTGGAAATCCGCCGTTAGAATACGAACATGTTTCTGGATGATGGTCCCCATTGTGGGATCGTGTTTTTCCGCAGCGTGTCGGGCGGTGATCACATACCCGTCTCGCAGATGAAATCCGGTTCCTCGAACGGCAATCTTCCCTGGTTTTTCCGGCGTACGTTGATCCTGGTTGTCCTCCAGGATGCCGACTGTCGCTTGTCTGGCCCGGTCGAAGGTTTCGCGGGTACCGGTGTCCGCCCAGCTCGATGAGAGTGAGAAGAAGCCAATGAACGCGGCGATGACCGAAGCCGCGTTCAAGGTCTTCCTCTCTAAGCTGCTACTTGGTACTCGCTTCATGCCAATCCCTTTCGCTAGGTTATCTGGTCGAAGCACAGTATAATCAGTTGATGAAATTGAAAACAGGGGGATGTATGACACAGAAGTGGATGTTTCCTATGGCGGTTCTCATGATGGGATCGATTTTCTTTGTCGAAGGCGGGGGCGGGCATCTATTCGCCGCTGATTCACCGTCGAATGAAGGGTCCGGGGTTGGTGCGCGGATCGAGGCAACCGCCAAAAAGGTGGGAAAGAAGATTGAGGATGGCATCACCAAGACCGTGAAGAAAGTCGAAGACAAACACATCGGCGATAAGATCGAGCGGAAACTGAAGAAGGCCGCCAACAAGACAGCCGAGGGATTTGAAAAAGCGGGGAAGAAAATCGAGCAGAAGTTCGGCAATTAGCGCGGCACTCCTGCTCACACATACCTATTCTCAATGCCTCACTTCTTTCGAAAACCGAAAAATGTGCCGGCCCCTGCGGCTCCGGCTGAGGGAAGATAGCCGGAGAGAAACTGTTTCAGTCCGACTACCCCCCGCTGGAGAGCCGCCATGCTCTGCTGGATCTCCATTTCAAGGGAGCCCCAATCCAGATCTAACCATCCGGCACCTTTGAGGATGGCGATACCGGCGAATATTCCGCCCGCGACAAGGGCGGCCATCCTCAAAAATCGCCGGACCGCCCATCCGATGAAAAACCCACCGATATAGCTGCCGCCTAGCTGGGCGAGAGCCGGTGAAGCGGCATAGTCGGTCACCCATGCGGCAAGTCCTGCGGCTGTCGCGGCGCCTGCGGCCACCACGGAGTTCGCGCGCCACGGTGCGTCGGCCAGAAGGGCTGCACATAGTCCTTGAGCTGCTGGTTCAGGCTGGTGATCCTGATCGATGTCCATGAGGATGACAGAGCTAGAGCCGGTTATTTGTAAAGGTGTCGCAGGCTTTCGGGTCGCCGGTCTCCAAACCTTTTCGGAGCCAGGTTATCCGTTGTTCTGAAGATCCATGTGTCCAACTTTCCGGTTGGACATGGCCGTGCGACATCTTTTGAAGCCGGTCGTCTCCAATGGCCGAAGCCGCACGCAGTCCCTCTTCAAAATCTCCCGGCTCGATCAGGTTCCGTTCGCGATCGGCATGGTGTCCCCAGACGCCGGCGAAGCAGTCCGCCTGCAGCTCCAGGCGAACTGAGAGCGCATTGCGTTCCATATCCGATGCCTGACGTTGGAGGCGGTTCACATGTTCAGCGATGCCAAGGAGGCTTTGAACATGGTGGCCGACTTCATGCGCGATGACATACGCTTTGGCAAAGTCACCAGGCGCCCCAAGACGTCGCGCCAATTCGTTAAAGAATGACAGGTCGAGATACACCGTATGATCGTTAGAGCAGTAGAATGGACCGACGGCTGAAGAGGTCGTGCCGCAAGCCGAGTGGACCGCGCCGGTAAACAGCACCATTCGCGGCTCTTCATACCGCCGTCCAAGAAGTGTGTGCCAGGTAGTTTCTGTATCGGCGAGCACCACAGAAGCAAACTTCCCCATTTGGTCGCTGGGCGGCCCTGTCGGACCTGGTTCGGGCGGTGTCGAGGGTTCAGTCATGCTCTGCACGCCATTGAGCAAGTTGATGAGCGTCAAGGGGTTGGCGCCGGTAAAATAACTCACTGCCAGCACCAATATAATGCCGCCCAGTCCCAGTCCACCGATTCTGCCAGTGCCCGTACCCCGTCGATCATCGATATTGTCGCTCTCCCGTTGTCCGTCCCAGCGCATACACGTTCCCTGTTTCGCCAAAAAGACCGTTCAGATGGAATCACATCCATCGGTGCAGTGCAAGCCGTCAACTGGCCATATTAATATTGGTTCATTGGCAGATTGTGTGCGGCCTGATGTAAAAATATAACGTATTGGGCAGGCGAAGCTCGTCGTAGAAGCGATTCATCTATGGCAGCAGACATCTCCTATATGCGTGAGGGTTATCGGGGAGGGACTCTTCTCGGCATCGTGATGAAAGTCGCCTATGAGACGGCGAGGTTTGCAGGCCTCGCCGTCTCTTGTTTGGTGTGTTATTACTTCGATGCAGCCATGCTAGGCTCGAGCTGCCCGACAATTTGTGTGAGATCTTTCGGGTATAGCACGATTTCAATACGGCGATTGGAAGTCCGTCCCTCTTCGGAGTCGTTCGATGCAAGGGGACGTGTTTCCGCATAACCGACTGCGGATAGATATTGGCGGTCCACACCACCCTGGTCGATCAGGAAGCGCACCACGGTCGTGGCTCGCGCTGTCGAGAGTTCCCAATTTGTCTTGAAACGATCCTGCAATTTCGAACTGATGGGCACATTGTCGGTGTGCCCCTCGATCCGAATCTGCTTGTCTGTAATTTTGTTTGAGACGTCGCCGACCTGCTTCAGCACTTTAATGCCAGCCGGCTTCACCTGTGCCTGGCCGGAATCAAACAGAACACGGTCCACCATATTGATGGTCAGACGGTCGCGTACTTGCTGGATCGTAATGTTTCCCTTCGCGATTTCATCCTTTAGGGACTTGGACAGTTCTTCTTGCGTGCGAGTCAGCCGTTGAATCTCTTCTTCTTTTGCCAGTCGTTCCTGCTCGAGCCGGGCCTTGTCCGCTTCTCCGGCCTTGAGTCGTACACGTTCCTGCTCTAAACTGGCCGTCAGCTGGGACTGTTGCTGCTCCAGCTGTTTGTGCTCTTTGGCCAGCCGGGCTTTGTCCTCCTCCTCGGCTTTGAGTCGCAGCCGTTCCTGTTCCAGGCTGGCCGTCAGCTGGGATTGTTGCTGCTCCAGTTGTTCACGTTCTTTAGCCAGCTGAGCCTTGGCCGCTTCCTCAATCTTCATCCGTTGACGTTCCTGCTCCAAGGTCGCGGCGAGTTGTGACTGGTCCTGCCGGAGCCGGTCACTTTCCTTTGCGATGCGGGAGGCGTCGGCTTCAAGTTCTGCCGCGCGCTTTTGCAGCCTGGCAATCTCTGTCTGGGCCGAAACCGTTCCGGTGGCAAGCTGCTGTTTGTCTTTTTCCAAGGCGCTGACCTGGGCCGATTCATCGGACAATTGTTTCTGAAGAGCCTCAATTTGCCCGCGAACGTCAACCAATTCGTTGCCCAGTTGTCCTTTGTCTTTCTCCAGCCCGTTAAGTTTGGATTGTAGTTCTCCGGACCGGGCTTCAAGGGCTGCCCGCTCTGTTGCCAGCTCGGCAGCCCGTTGTTCGGCAGCTTTTCTTTGAGCGGCCTCTTGGTCCAGATTTAGTTGGAGGCTGGCTAATTGCTGTTGCAGCTGATCGGCCTGTGCCTGAGATGCCTTCTTGAGTGCCTCCAGGTCCTCTGCTTGCTGTGCGGCGGTTTTCTTCGCGGCCTCAAGTTCTGTGAGGGCTTTGGTATGAGTTTCTGTGCTTACGCAGCCTCCCCAGATCATCATGCACAACATGACAAATGAGAACGTCAGGAGTGGCACGGCTCGATCAACCGGACGTCGTCGCATATTCTCCTCCTTGTATAAATGATGGCGAACAGAGTCTTGTGAAGGTGAGCAAGCTCAATGCCCGATGGCTTTAAAAATACCTGGGAAGAGAAGTGCTCATTTGTCAGGGAGTTGGAAGAGGAAGCTCGTGTCGAGGCCCCGTGATGTGTTCGCGGGCTGGAGCATGCCGCCACAAGGCTGTAGGGTCTATCCTACAGATTCTGATACCTGGCGACGTAGGTCACTAGATATCATTACGCAGATGGAGCAACTGAGTCAGTGCTGAATTTCATGCAAGAGAGCAGGCGGGGCGCAGCCACAGCTGCGCCCCGAGGCAGTGTTTACTTTCCGCCCATGTCCTTCTTCTCGGTCTTTTTGTCCTCGTCCGCTTTTCCGCTTGTCTTATCCTTCTTTTCCTTTTGCTCGAGAGGGGTTGGTTCACCGGCGAACGTCATGGGAACGCCGAATGCAACAGTCAGGAATGCAGCCAACACCAGCATATGTGCAACACGAGTCATGATAAAACCTCCTTGTTAAATATAAAAACATGGCGACTACAGATGGGTTAGAGCAAGTGTGGTGCCGGGAGAAAAATTGCTTTTCGGGAAGCTCGAACTATAGGTTTTCAAAGTGATTGAGGAACTGCTGATGCGGATGCAACGATTGTTTAGAAGCTACGTGCATCCTCGGGACAAGGATGACACGTAGGTACGTACCTACAACTAATACAGGTGCGATGATATAAATTGGCTGAAGGGCGATACAGGGTACCGAAGTCGATCATTGTGCTTGTTCCTGGCGTTGGATATAGTACATGGATGGGCGCCCGATTTTTGGTCATAGGCAGTGCAATTACTTCGCTCATGATGGTGGGCTGCTCCTCTTCCCCGTTCCAAATACCACAAACTCTTGAATCTCAAATCGACAAGAATGTGACATTCCCGAACCTGCTTGCTTCACCTGAATCCTATAATGGACGTCTCCTTCTGATCGGCGGGGAAATCCTGAAAGCGAAACGGCTCAAGGAAGGAACGCAGGTCGAGTTGTTGCAACTCCCGCTTAATAACGAGCGGGTGCCAACGACGGATCTCACACAATCACAAGGACGACTGCTGGTTCTACATCGAGAATTTCTCGATCCGGCAACATTGACGCCTGGCATGCTGGTGACGATTGTCGGGGAGGTCAGCGGCTCCATCGTCCAGAAGATGGACGAAGTGGACTATCGCTATCCCACCCTGACGGTGAAACAGTGGCATCTCTGGTCTTCGGTTGCATATGACGACCTTCGAATGAGCCCATCGGTCGGTGTCTATGGTGGGATGGGTGTTGGCGGTGGATCCCGCGGCGGCGGGGGATTCGGGATCGGGTTCTGACGCAGAAACGCACTTGCCTCGTCTTTCATTCGTGAATCGCGCACGTTCCAGAGTTCACACCATTGCCTTCAACAAACCCTACGGGGTCCTCCCCTGCTTTACCGATCCCGACGGCCGGCCGACATTGGCAGATTATATTGACCTGCCCGGAGTCTATGCGGCCGGCCGTCTTGATCTGGATAGCGAAGGACTCCTGCTTTTGACGTCGGATGGAACCTTGGCCCACCACATCACGGATCCTCAGCATAAGTTGCCCAAAATGTATCTTGCGCAGATCGAACGCATCCCGGATGAGCCGGTTCTCGAGCAATTGCGAAGAGGAGTTGTTCTGAATGGTGGGAAGACCAGACCTGCGGAAGTTCGTCTGCTGTCGCAGGATCCGCAACTTCCCGATCGTATCGTGCCGATTCGCTTCCGCAAAAACGTGCCGACTGCATGGTTGGAAATAATCCTGCGCGAAGGACTCAACCGGCAGGTCCGGCGCATGACTGCTGCGGTAGGGCATCCAACACTACGGCTTTTCCGGACCGCGATCGGACCGATTGTGCTTGGAGATCTTCAGCCCGGTCACTGGCGGGAGTTGACGAGAAGCGAGATTGAGCAAATCTATTCTGCCACCTCTGCCGATAGATGCATTTGATGGGATCAGGGTATGGGGTATGTTGCCTCAATGTCATGCCGGCACAAAAAGATCTTCTGGTAGACTGAATTAAGATGGACACTTCAATGATGAGTTGGTCGTTCGGCGATCCGACCGGGTGGACGAGCGCGTGCATTGTTTTCTTGGTGATCTCGTGTGTGATCGAAGTGGGGATCTCAAGTCTGTCTTATCGTCTTCTGTGCATGGGATCTCTCGGCGAAGGACAGGCAGTGGGTCGACGGTTCAGCTTTGCATTGGGATTCTTGTGCGCCGTGGGGATATTCTCTGCGGTATATCTCAGCTCGTTGACCGGATTCGTGACACTTGAGTTTCATGATGGCCAGATCGTACTTGAATACATCCTGCCAAAACGCACGGTGGTTCTACCGGTTACCGAGGTTTTTCATATCCAAGAGGAGCCTGCCTATAAAGGTCGATGGCGTCTCGTCCTGTCTACGGAACCAAGCGAGACCTATGATAGTGCCCTGGCCTCTGGGGCGGAAGTACATAGGGCCGGAGCGTGGCTCAGCAACGAACTGACCATATCTCATTCATTCCGCCGCTGAAGCTTCAATCCCGGCAGAATACAACAGCGGCGATCCTCAATCTACTTCGAGGTCACCAACCACGCGCTCTAGACGGGTTCGGTGATTGAGACAACTAACAATGAAGGGGGAGTCCTTTTCAGCCAATTGACTCAACATCAGCGATGATGGTGTGCAGCCCGGAAGCTCCCGCCGGCTGTGGTCGCACGATCTCGGCGATCTGCAACTGTCCCTTCGTGTCGGTCGCTCGAACGACTGTTTGGAATTTTCCCCGTGTGAGCGGACGCCATGTGTGGTTCCAAATCACCCACGAGTAAGGCGACATCGGTGGTTCGATCTCGCAGTTGTTCCACGATTTCCCCGCGTCGAAGCTGATCTCCACTTTGCTGATCGAATTCGGTCCGCCGAAGGCGATGCCTCGGAAGTGTTGCTCGAGCCCGCGGAGCGTTTGGTAATGGCCGGGGCTGTCGATGCGTGAAAAGATTTTGATGGTTCCGTCGTCGGTCCAGCCCTTGCGCTGCCAGTAGCCGTGGTAGTCTCCGGGATAGACTTCGATCTCGACGATCCATTTGACGTTCTTGATTCCGTACAGCCCCGGCACGATCAACCGGATGGGGAAGCCGTGTTCTTTCGGAAGCTTTTCGCCGTTCATCAGAAAGGCGAGCATCACATCGTCTTGCATTGCACGTGTGAACGGAATGCTGTCGTCATAGCCGTCAATCCCACGAAAGACCACATCGCGCGCCGTCTCTTGATCGGCGCCGGCGTCCTGTAAGAGTCTCTTGAGCGAAATCCCGCGCCACGTCGCGTTTCCCATGCTGTCGCCGCCAGGCAATGTATCGATGCACATCAACGTCGAGACTTGATCGAACGAATCGCGATTTAAAATATCGCGCCAGCCGAGGGACATTGGAGTTTTGACTTCACCTTTGAGGTGGACCTTCCACTGTTCGATGTTGACCTCGCGAGACAACGAGACGGCAGAATCGGCATAGTTCACGACATAGAACTTTGAGTTTGGCGTAAAATAGGTTGTGTCGCGCGCAGGGACGGCAAACATGCGACCGAACACCGACCCCACGGCGTCGCAGCCGCCGATCAATCCGGCGATGGTTCCAAGCCCGGTGGCTTTCAATACTGTTCGACGTGAAAACTGCATGGACCCTCGCGTGAACAGACGCTCCAACAATGTCCTTATTATGGTCCATAGAGGCGAGGGACCGCAACGTCATCCGCCGGTTAGCCAGGAAAAACTAGGATTGAGCCGATGGATTTCCCACCCGGTTTTCGGGGAGCTCGCGAATAATATCCGGGGTGGGCCGCTCCCCACAAACGTATCGCCTCATTAACGACCAGGTCAGCAGGCACATAACAATTTTATTTCACGACGCAAGGCGGGAGAGAGCCCGATGTCGGTGCGCCTCCTGCTAGGCATTGGAGGGTGTATCCCTTAGTTGACATCTCCTTCTCTGCTGCGCAATTTTTCTACGTCCGATGAATCCCTGGTTTGACCTCGCGTGACATGGATTTTGATATTAGTAATACATGATAGGAATAGATATCTAGGCACAATTTAACGTTCGGTGTGAAAAATGGCGTGCTGCGCGTGGACACGGCCATATATGACGAATGCCGATCGTTCCGCGTCGCGACCGCCTGCTATTTCGGCATGAGCGCGGAAACCCCTACCCTCGGAATGTCCCGGCGATGCATGGATAGGGGGGAGTTCTATTGCGCCATGATGTATGAGTTAAAGTCTCAGCATCGTCTCAAATGGTGCTTGACTCTCATCTGAAGCTTTGTTATCTTCCCGCCTGTTCGAAGTGCTCGTGCTTCCTGCCTGTTGACCGCGTGCGAGAGTGCGGTGAGGGGCATGCGGATTTAGGGAATACCCGGCCATACGTTTGGTAAAAGGGTCCCTTGACACGCTTCTGTGCACAGCGTATAGTGCACGGCTCGCGTGACGAGTGCAGCTGTTCTTTGACAACTGAATAGAGAATGTTGAGCAATGGTGTAAGTGTATTGAAGTGGTGGCCCTTGGTCCAAATTCTAAGAACACCTTTATGAGAGTTTGATCCTGGCTCAGAACGAACGCTGGCGGCGCGCCTAATACATGCAAGTCGAGCGAGAAGACGTAGCAATACGTTTGTAAAGCGGCGAACGGGTGAGGAATACATGGGTAACCTACCCTCGAGTGGGGAATAACTAGCCGAAAGGTTAGCTAATACCGCGTACGCTTCTTGGACTTCGGTTCAGGGAGGAAAGCGATACCGTGGGTATCGCGCTCTTGGATGGGCTCATGTCCTATCAGCTTGTTGGTGAGGTAACGGCTCACCAAGGCTTCGACGGGTAGCTGGTCTGAGAGGACGATCAGCCACACTGGCACTGCGACACGGGCCAGACTCCTACGGGAGGCAGCAGTAAGGAATATTGCGCAATGGGCGAAAGCCTGACGCAGCGACGCCGCGTGGGGGATGAAGGTCTTCGG